>Ga0187863_10002028_pt1 | contig 15684 bp, 15 predicted proteins | sample June2016WEW_11_1_FD_132975 | JGI IMG/M metagenome (GOLD analysis project Ga0187863, IMG submission 132975) | Peatland microbial communities from SPRUCE experiment site at the Marcell Experimental Forest, Minnesota, USA - June2016WEW_11_10 | ecosystem: Environmental > Terrestrial > Soil >... | reverse complement strand
GTTCACCGACGACGCCAATCTGGTTCCGCTCTCGATGCGGGCGACGGTGTGGTACCTGCCGATGGTCGTGACTTTCGACCATTTCTGCAAGAGCTTCGCTGCTTGCGGCGGCGGTTCCTGATGCGCGTAAGCGGGCACGGCCTGCTTATCGCCGGGGCATTGCTGGCCGCGCTGTCGCTCGGCCCTGCCCGCGCCCAGACCGGCAGCGCGATGGATTTCATGAACAAGCTCGCCGGTCAGGTGGGCGTGCTGGTCGACGATCGTTCGCGGCCGGTGGCGGTGCGAAGGCAGGAATTTCAAACCCTGTTCGACAACGCTTCCGACAACCACGAGATGGCGCGCTTCGCGATCGGCCGTTATTGGTCCCAGCTCAATGACGAGCAGCGGCGGCAATACATGGATTTGTTTCCCGTCTACATGGCCGGCTACTACTGGAAAACCTTCAGCATCTATTACGGCTCGAATTACGCGGTGCTGTCCGAAAAGACCGACGCCAACGGCCGCACCGTCGTCCACACCCAGATCCAACTGACCAACGACCGGCCGGCGGTCCGCGTGGATTGGTACCTCATGCGCGAGGGCGGCGCGTTCAAGATCGTCGATGTCGAGATCGAGGGGCTGAGCCAGAACCTGTCCTACCGCGATTATTTCGCCGATATCATCCAGCATAACGGCGGCGATGTGTCGGTGGTGCTGGACACCATGCGCCAGCACCCCAACGGGTGATCGCGGCAAGGATTGATTCGAGGTTCGTCATATGCGGCCGCCCCGTTCATTTCGGATATTTCCGGCAGCGCGGCGGATCGCGCTGGCTGCCGCGGCGGTTGCGGGAATGATGCTGATCGCGCTCTTTTGGCTCGACGCCACCACGCCGGATCTCTGGCTTTTGCGCCCGGCTCCGCGAGCGGTTGAAACCGGCGCGGCGGACGTTCCCGGCCACTACACCTCGGGCGGACGCGTGGTCTCGCGGCTCAATCTCGCCGGCCCGGATGCCATGCCCATCGAGGCGGCGGTGAGCCGCCCGCTCATCAACGAGGGGCGGCTGCCGGTGATCATCCTGATCGGCGGTTTCGACACCGGCGAGCGCAGCGTCGACCGGGTATCCGAACCCGGCGCGAACGTCGTGATCGGCTACGGCTATCCGGATTCCGGCGTGCTGAAAGCGGACGGAAATCCGGTCGAGAAACTTTTCCTGGCGCAGCGCAGCGCGCATCGCGTGCCGGGCCAGATCGCGGCGCTGGCCGAATGGGCGGCGGCGCAGCCCTGGGCCGATCCCCATCGCGTGGTTCTGGTCGGCGTCAGCCTGGGCGCCATCCTCGCGCCGGCGGCGGCGCAGGCAATGGATGAGGCCGGCGTTCCCCCGGAAGCGACCGTGTTGGCCTATGGCGGAGCGGATCTCGAGGCGCTTGCCGGCGCCAATCTCCGCCGGTTGCCGTCGCTCTGGCAAAGGCCGGCGGCTTGGACGATCGCGCTGGCGTTGCGCCGCCTGGAGCCGGCGCGCTATCTGCCCGGCCTCACAGGCGATGTGCTGGTGATCCACGCATCCGATGACCGCTTCATCCCCGAGCGATCGGCGTCGTTATTGGACCGGCTGGCGCCCGCTTCCCGGACCATCGTCACGCTGCCGGGCGGCCACGTCCTGCCCGACGATGCCGGGGTTCTGGCAGCGCTGAACGCGGCCGCGAAACAGTGGCTGGTCCGGATCGGCGCGGTGAATTGAAAGCAAATCGGCCGGTCCCGCCAAGGACCGGCCGATTTCTTGCCAAAGGATAAGGTGAGTTACGCGGCCGAGGTGAAGGCCAAATTGCGCGAGCCGAGTTCGACCGTCTGGGTCCAGAAGCGCTCGAGCCGGCGCAGCGTCTTGTGCGCGTTGGCGAGGTCCTCGGCCGAGACCACGCCCTGGCCGAGCGCGCCGATGTGGCGGTCGTGCATCTTGTTGACCTTGTCGTGCAGCGCCAGGCCCTTTTCGGTCAGGCGGACGCGCACCGAACGGCGGTCATGCGGCGAACGCTCCTGCACGATATAGCCGTTCTCGAGCATCTTCTTGACGTTGTAGGAGACGTTGGAGCCGAGATAGCAGCCGCGCAGCGTCAACTCGCCGACCGTCATCTCGAGGTCGCCGATGTTGTAGAGGATCATCGCCTGCACGTTGTTGATGTCGTGGACGCCGTTGGTGTCGAGCTCGAGCTTGATCACTTCGAGGAACTGGCGGTGGAGACGTTCGACCAGCGCGATCACGTCCATATAGGCGGTTTGCATTGTTGCCTCGGCCTTGGCTTGAAACTGAATTCCAGGGCCAAGATTACGCTCTGCCGGGTTAAGACTTTATTTAAGCGAAATATCCCTCGCACTCTCGGCGAGGAATCGGCGCATTGCCGGGAAATCCGGGCGCACCGTCCCGCCCCGGTTTAACCTTCGGGTAAGCATATCGGGAAACCGCGCCCCATTTTAAGGGAGCCGACATCAGGGCCGGCATAAATTGGCGCGCGGATGGATGCCGCGGGGGCAAATCGATGTTTCGTCGTCTGGCAAAAGCGCTCGGCAACCGCAAGACAAGGGCGGAACCGTTCGGCCCGGCGCCGCTCAGGGCGCAGATCGGCCTGGCGCTGACGCGGGCGGCGGCCACCGCGCCGCTTCGCGTCATCGACCCGAAAGAGCCGCGGAGCTGGGAGTTCTACGGCTTCAGCCAGCACGGCGAAGACGGCATCGTCGATTATCTGTGCAGCCGCCTCTTGAACCCGGCCCGCTTTTTTTTCGAGATCGGCGCAGCGAACGGGATCGAAAACTGCACCGCCTGGCTGGCCTTCGCCCGGTCCTATGGCGGCGTGTGGGTCGAAGGCAATCCGGCGCTTTGCCGGCAGGCGCGCGCGGCCATCGCCAAGACGATCTGGAACGTCCATGTGGTCAACCGCTTCGTCGATCCGGACTCCGTGCCGGCGCTGTTGAAGATGTGTCCCTTTCGCGCGCCGGACGTCTTCAGCCTGGACATCGACGGCATCGATTATCATGTCGCCTCCCGGATCCTAAAGCTCGGCTGCCGGCCGAAGATCTGGGTGGTGGAATACAATTCGGTGTTCGGGCCCGAGCGTGCCGTGTCGGTTCCCGACACGCCGGGTTTCGATCGTTGGGCGATGCACCAATCGGGCCTCTATTACGGCTGTTCGATCGGCGGCTGGCGGTCGCTGTTCGCGGCCCACGGATACGCCTTCGTCGCGGTCGAGCAGAGCGGCGTCAACGCCTTCTTCATCGATCCGGCGGAATTTCCGGCTGGCTTCGCCGAGGGCTTGCGCGGCGAAACCTTCCGGAACAACGACGGCGACTTCAACGAAGCGACGCGCCCCTATAAAGACGCCGCCGGCGACGACGTTCTCCCCGCCCGCGATTGGCGCGCGCAGTACGAACGCATCGCGGCGTTGCCCTTGGTCGAGATTCGTTAGCGGCGGCGGCTATTTCGACTTGTGATAGCCGACCATGCCGCCCCAGATGCTCTTTTCGCAGGTCACGTTGCTGAAGCCGACCAGGCGAAACACCTCGGACAGCTCTTCCGGCGTGTAGAAATTCGAGATCGCATCCTTGAAATAGCCGCGGCATTGCCGGGACGCTTCGGTCGATCCGAAAATCCACGAGGTCCAGGCCAGCGACAGGCGCAGGAAGCGCAGATAAAACCATTCGACCACGCGGTTGCTCGGTTTCAGCATGTCGCAATGATAGAATTCCCCGCCCGGCTTCAGCACGCGCAGGATCTCGGGCAATACCTTGTCCAGCCGCAGATGACGCGACGCGGCCTGCAGCGTGATGACGTCGAATGAATTATCCGGAAACGGCAGTTCATGCACGTCGTGAATCACGCTCTCGATGCGAACGCCGTATTTCCGGGCGCGGCGCTGGCCTTCTTCCTGCATGTTCCGGCTGCGGTCGATCGCGGTGACCGAAATCTTCGGCTCCTTGCGCAACAGCCGGATGCCGATGTCGTTGGTGCCGGCGCAGACGTCGAGCACCTTGTAGCCGGGTTCCAGCTTGATCGTCCTGACGAACTGCCAAACCCAAATTTCCCACAAGCCCAGGCTCGCGACGATGTTGCCCGGCCGGTAATATTTCGGCACATCCTCGAACACCTTGGGAATCAATTCGCCCCAGGTGCGGGAGAAGAGCGAACGCCGGCGCTTTTCCCGTTGATTGAAGATTGCCGGCGACATCGAAATGGATTCGGCGCCGTTCATCGCGAAACTTTTTCGGTACAAAGCTTGCCCCTTCATCCTGTTCCCCCTCAATATCTCATGGATTCATTGGATGAATACCCATGGATATTAACGCAACCGCCGGTGAAAACTCCACGGCGAAGATTGGGTAGCGCAAACGCCCTCCGGCCATAAATGCGGAAAACTACGTATCCGATATGCGGGAATCTACGTATCCACTATGTGGTATTTTCCGCCGTCAAAACGGCCCCCGTCTTCAAAACCGGGGACCTAAGGCGCAACCCCGAGACGCTGCAGGCCCTGCTGCGACCGGCCGTCATCTGGATCAAGCCGTAACGCCGCGCGGTAATCCGCAATCGCCTGATCGCGTTGGCCGAGCTTCTCGTAGATCTCCGCCCTGGTTTCGATGATGCTGGCGCTCCGCGGCGCCAGATCGATCGCCTTGTTGGCGTCGGGCAGGGCTTCCGTGTCCCGGCCCGCCAGGTGATAGGCCCAGGCGCGGTTGATGAAGACCCCGGCGTTATTGGGCGAGAGAGCCATCACCGTGGTGTAGTCGGCTATCGCCTTGTCGTAGAGGTGCTTGCTGTTATAGGCGATGCCGCGATTGTTGTAGGCCATGGAAAGGCTGACCATGCTCTCGTTGCCCCGCTGGATGATCGCGCTGCAGCCGCTGATCCTGAGATCGGGGTCGTCGCTCGTGCACTGAGCCCAGTTTTCCGCTCTGATTGCATCCTGTTTGGCCTGCTCCGCTTTCTTCTGCTGCTCTTTGCTCTGCGCATCCGTGTTCTGCGCCCAAGCCGGGAACGCCGCGAGCACCAAGACCAGGCCGATCAAAATCTTTCGCATCCTTCGCACGCGCCCCGCTCATGCCGATCGGGCAAGTATAGGCAAATATCGGACAACCCGGCTATGATCCGGAGATGGCGAAAACCGCCGCCGCGTTGCGTTTTGCCGCCGAAGGGGTGCAGGTCTATGTCTGCGCCGCCGCCGAGGGCGGCTTCGCCTGGCGCCTCAAGGGGCCGGAGGCAAAGCTGTTCGACGCTTCGGGCCGGGAAGCCGGCACGCATTTCGCCGGCCCGACCTGGCAGGGGGCCGACGGCAGCGCGGTGGTCGGCGAAGTCGTCGCCAATTCGCCGGCGCCGCAGGCCGGCGCGATCCCCTGGCTGCTGTTGCGCGCCGCCTCGCATCGCGGCAACGGGATTTTCTCGGACGTGAACTACATCCTGCGCGTGGAAACCAGCGGCGGGCTGGCGCCGCAATCGGGCTGTGCCGCCGATCAACGGGGCGCCGAACGCCGCGTTCCCTATCGCGCGGTTTATCTTTTCTTTCACGGCTAGACGATTGAAGAATTGGCGAACGATCGTGCCGAACGTTCTCATGGAGGAAAGCTGATCCATGGCCGAAAGCAAAACCGGCGTCCGCGTCGTGATTTCAAAAGACGGCCCCTATCGCGTTTCGGGAAAAATCCCGCTTTCCCGGCAGACCATCGTCACGGATGAAGAGGGCGGTTCCGAGACCTGGCGGGAGGGCAAGACCTTCCCGGCGCAGGAAACCTATGCGCTGTGCCGGTGCGGCCAATCGAAGAAGAAGCCGTTCTGCGACGGCACGCATACGCGAATCAAGTTCGACGGAACGGAAACCGCCAGCCGCGAGCCTTATCTCAAGCAGGCGCAACTGCTCGACGGCCCCGTCCTGGCGCTCACCGATGCGGAGAGCCTGTGCGCGTTCGGGCGTTTCTGCGATCCGCACGGCAAGGTGTGGAACCAGGTCGCGCGCAGCGACGAACCCCGGATACATGCGAGTTTCGTCCGGCAAGTGGAAAATTGCCCGGCCGGCCGCCTGGTGGCTTGGGACAAGGCGGCGGGGAAGCCGCTGGAGCCGAAATTGCCGGTCTCGATCGGCCTGATCGAGGACCCGGCGCAGCAATGCAGCGGCCCGCTCTGGCTGCGCGGCGGAATTGCCGTGGTCGCCGCCGACGGTTTCGCCTATGAGGTGCGCAACCGCGTCACGCTTTGCCGTTGCGGCCAGTCCCGCAACAAGCCGTTCTGTGACGGCACCCACGCCGCGATAAAATTCCGCGGCGAGTAGGCCCATGAAGCGGCGTCGAGCGGTCGCGAAACCCGTCGCATCCATGGCTGCGACCTCGGGCTCTCCCTGGAGTCCGTTCCGTCACAGCGCCTTCACGGTGTTGTGGACCGCCACCCTCGTCTCCAATGTCGGCGGCTGGATGTACAGCGCGGCGTCCGGCTGGCTGATGACCAGTCTCGATCCGGACCCCTTTACCGTGTCGCTGGTCCAGGTCGCCACCAGCCTGCCGATGTTCCTGTTCGCGCTGCCCGCGGGCGCGTTGGCCGATATCGTCGACCGGCGGCGGTTCCTGATCGGCGTCGAGATACTGATAACCGCGATCTCGGCGGTGTTCGCCTACCTGGTCTGGATCGGCGATGTCACGCCGGTGACCCTGCTGGTCTTCACTTTTCTCGCGGGCGTCGCCGGTGCGTTGGAAGCCCCGGCGTGGCAGGCGATCGTGCCGGCGCTGGTGACCAAGCGCGACTTGCTGCCGGCGATCGTCGCCAACGGCGTCAACTTCAACATCAGCCGCGTCATCGGCCCCGCTCTGGGCGGCATCATCGTCGGGGCCTGGGGAATCGTATGGCCGTTCGGGATCAATGCCGTCAGCAATATCGGCGTCATAGCGGGAATGATCTGGTGGCGTTCGCCGCAAAAACCCGCGTGGCGCCTGCCCGCCGAACGCTTCGTCAACGCCAATCGCCTCGGCCTGCGCTACGCGCGGAACAATCCGCATTTGCGCGCCACCCTGATCAGGGTGGTGGGCTTCTTCCTTTTCGCCAGCGCCTATTGGGCGCTGCTGCCGCTGGTCGCGCGCAACCAGATCGCCGGCGGCCCCGAACTTTACGGCGCGCTGCTCGGCGCCATCGGCGGCGGCGCCCTGATCGGCGCTTTCGTCCTGCCGTGGCTGCGGCAACGGCTGGGGCCTGATCTCCTGGCGGCGGCGGGCACGGCCGGAACCGCTCTCGCCATGACGCTCTACGGCCTGGCCCGCGATCCCGCCACCGCGCTGGCCGCGTGTCTGATCGCCGGCATTTCATGGATCGCCGTGCTCTCGGCTCTCAACGTGTCCGCCCAGGTCGCGCTGCCGGAATGGGTGCGTGCCCGCGGCCTCGCGCTCTACGTCACGGTCATGTTCGGCGCGTTGAGCGTCGGCAGCGTCATCTGGGGGAAGCTGGGCGGGGTTTTGGGCCTGCCGGCCGCGCATTACATCGCCGCGGCCGGAATGTTGCTGACCTTGGCGTTCACCGGGCGATGGAAATTGCAGACCGCGCTCGGCATCGATCTGGCGCCGTCCATGCATTGGTCCGCGCCGGTCACCACCCACGATATCGATCTCGATAGCGGACCGGTGCTGGTTTCGGTCGAATACCGGATCGATCCCAAAAACCGCGCGCGTTTCCTCGCGGCGCTGGAAACTCTCGGCCAGGAGCGCCGGCGCGACGGCGCCTATCGCTGGAGGGTGTTCGAGGATGCCGCCGAAGAAGGCCGGATCGTGGAAACTTTCCTGGTGGAATCCTGGCTCGAGCATTTGCGCCAGCACCGGCGCGTGACCAACGCCGATCGCGTGGTTCAAAACGCGGTTTGGCGTTTTCACGTCAAGGGCACGCCCAAGGTCACGCATCTCATCGCCGCCGACCGCAACCGCCCGCTAAAACGGAAAAAGCGGGTCCGGCGCGGCTGAACCACGACGCGGCTCGAACCGGCTCTACCGGGCGGCTATCCACCGGGCGATCGGCGGCCAATCCTCCTTGAGCGTGCGGGCGCCCATGAACAGCCCGATATGGCCGCCCGGCACCGTTTTCTGAACGATGCGGTCCTTCGGCGTCCCGATATATTTTACGGCATCGAGAACCTGCTCGGGCGTCGTGATGTCGTCGTCGGCGCCGGCCAGCAGGTAGGTCGGGCAGGTGATGCTGCGCAGGTTGAGCTTCCGGCCCAGCCCGACGAAAATCCCCTTGGCGAGCCGGTTCTCCTTGAACAGCTGGATGATCGCCTGGAGGTACCAGCGCCCCGGCAGGTCGATCGGGTTTTCGTACCAGCTCTCGAAGGTCTCTTCCTTGGCCAGATAGGCCGGGTCGTCGATGTGCTCGTAGAGATCGATGTGATCCTGAATGTAGTGCTGCCCGGGGTGCATGTTCTTCCAGCCCTGGAGCATGAATTTGCCCTTCATCAGGCCGCCGCCGAGCCCCACCAGCTCTTGGTAAAACGAGACGGGGGATTCCTGGACCATGCGCTTGATCGGCCCGTTGCCGGCGTCGGTGTCGATGGGCGCGCCGGCGAGCACGATCGAGTTCACCTTGTCCGGGAAACGCGCGGCGATCATCGCCGACAGCCAGCCGCCCTGGCACAGCCCGACCAGATTGACGCGGCCGCCGAGATCGTCGATCGCGACCACGACCTCGGCGAGGTAATTGTCGATGTCGAAATCCTTCATGTCCTCGGTGGCGGATTTCCAGTCAGTCAGCGCCACATGGCCGATGCCGTTGGCGAGCAGCGTTTCCACCAGGCTCTGGCCCTTGTGATAATCGGCGATGACGGCGGTATGACCGGCATGAGGCGCATCGACCAGGGTCGGAATTCCGCCCGGTTTCCCGTAATCGCGCAACGCCATGGTCCGCAGATCGAGGCGCAGCCGGTTGGGCGTGGCGAGGGTGGGTCTCAACTCGCCGTGAATCTTGATCTCTTCCTCGGCGAATTTGAGGTTCTTGGCGTAAAGCTCGGTTCCCTCCTCCATCATCGCCGTCGCCATGGCCATCGGCCAGAACGCCGGGACGCTCATCAGCGACAGCTCGGAAGATTTGACGGATGGCTTTTTCATGCTGCGATATGTCCCTCGACGCGTTGGAGATGACGGGCTTGCCGGGCGGCGCGGTGATCCAGCAGCCGGTACGCGCCGATCTTGATCGCGCTCGCCACGAAGAACGACACGATCGCATAGGCCCAGACCATGAGCACGTAAGTCCAGCCGGTGGGCGCCATGAACACGCCATAGACCACGACCAGCGTGCCGGCGAGCTGGGTCGTCTCGCAAGGGATGACGAGCTTCAAACTCGGCCAGGGGCGTTCCCAGATCGCGCCCTTGTTGCGCGTCAGATAGATCGTCATGTGACCCGAAACCAGCAGCTTGAGGAAGATCAGCGCCTGAATAACCGGCAAGGATAGTCCGAGATAGTCTCGCACGATCCAGAACATGCCGAAGCTCTCGATCACGCCGTAACCGCCGAGCGCCGAGGCGATGGTGAGAACCCGCGTCATGTCCCAACGCACCGGACGCGGCGCGACGGGCGCGTTGTCGTAGGCGATCATCATGATCGGCAGATCGTTGAGCAAGGCCAGCAGCACGACCATGATCGCCGTGACCGGATAGAGGTTGAAGATCAGGATGCTCGCCGTCATGAACAGCAGAAGCCGCATCGTCTCCGCGATGCGGTACATGGCGTAGCCGTTCATGCGCTCGAAGATGCGGCGGGCCTCCACGATCGCGGTCGTGATCACCAGGAGACCGGGCGCCGTCAGCACCAGATCGGCCGCGGCGCGCGCCGCATCGGTCGCCCCGCTGACCGCGATGCCGACATCCGCCTGCTTGAGCGGGGGCGCGTCGTTCACGCCGTCGCTGGTCATGCCGATGATATGGCCCGTGCTCTGGAGCGCCTTCACGATCTTGTACTTGTGTTCCGGGAAAACGCGCGCGAAGCCGTCGGCGGCGAGAATGGCGGGCAGCGGATCGGCGGGCGCGCCCTTGCCGAAGATCGTATCGGCGACGACGATGTTCTGGCCGAGCTTGAGCTGTCCGGCGATTTGTTTCGCAATCGCCACGTCGTCGCCCGTCACCATCTTGATGGCGACGCCCATGGCGCGGGTCTTGGCGATGGTTTCGGCGCAATCGTCCCGCGGCGGATCGAACAGCGGCAAAAGTCCGAGAAAGCGCCACTTGCCGGATTGATCGGCGCGCGCAACGCCCAAGGTGCGGAATCCCTTGGCCGCGTCGCCCTCGACGCTCGCGTCGATCGCTTTTCGCTGCTTCGCGCTCGGTGCACAGAGGTCGACGATCACCTGCGGCGCGCCCTTGGTGACCTTGAAATGCCGGCCGCCTTGCTCGATTTCCGCCTCGGCCCGCTTCGCCACGGGGTCGAAGGGATGGAAGGCCTTCACAGAATATTGGCTGAGGGCCTTGGCGGGAGGGGCGCCGGCCAGGATCGCCGCATCGATGGCGTCGGGCGCTTCGCGCCGCGACGCCAAGGCCGCCGCGAGAATGAGATCGTCGCGCGTGACGCCTTTGGCCGGCTCCGGATCGCCCAGGGTCAGCTCGTTCTTGGTCAGCGTGCCGGTCTTGTCGGTGCACAGTATGTCCATGCCCGCCATCTCTTCGATCGCGACCAGACGCGAGACGATCGCCTTGAATGCCGCCAGTTTTTCGGCGCCGACCGCCATGGTGACGGACAGCACGGCCGGCAGAGCGACCGGGATCGATGCAATTGTCAGAATGAGTGCAAACTGTATGGTTTCGATCACCGGGTCGCGGCGGAAAAGCGCCGCCAGCGCGATGACGAGAACCAGGCCGACCGTCACCAGAATCAGGAAATTTCCGATGCGCAGCACGGCGCGTTGGAAGTGCGAGACCGTCTTTGCCTGCTCGACGAGATGGGCGGTCTTGCCGAAATAGGTCTTCATGCCGGTGGCCGTGACGATGCCGGACATCTCGCCCTGCTTGGCAACCGAGCCGGAATAGGCCACGTCGCCGGCCTTCTTGTCGACCGGCAAGGATTCTCCGGTCAGTGCCGACTGGTCGACGCTGAGATAAGCGCCGTCGATCAGCTTCAGATCGGCGGGAACGATGTTGCCGAGCTTCACCAGCACGACGTCGCCCGGGACCAGGAGTTTCGCCTCGATGTCCTTCCAAACGCCGTCGCGCTTGACGCGCGCCTTGAGCGCGAGCCGCTGCTTCAGCAGCGCGATGGCGTTGTCGGCCTTGAATTCCTGCCAGAAGCCGACCCCCGCATTGATGAACAGCATCGCCAGGATGATGACCAGGTCGGCCCAATGCCGGAGCACGGCCGAGAGCGCCGCCGCCACTTCGATCATCCAGGGGATCGGCCCCCAGAAGAAATGGGCGAGACGCTCGAAAGCGCTGACGTGATGCTCGGCAAGCGCGTTCTCGCCGTATTGGGCAAGCAGCCGCTTCGCCTCGGCTTCGGTCAGGCCGGCGGCGTTCTTCCCCGCCGCTTGGGCCGGGGCTTTCTTGCCATGGACTTTCTTGGCATGGGCTTTCTTCGTCACCGGTTTTTTCTGCGCCATGTCGGCCTCTTGGTGGTTTGATTTCCCGAACCGGGGCGGAATGAAATCCCGTCCAACTCCGCGCGCGCGGCTAGGATTTGGCCGGCGGTTTCGGACGCCGGTCGGGGTGGTAACCCGAATCGATCCACATCGTGAAATCCTGGACCGTGCCGGTCAGATCGTCGGTCACCTTTTCGATTTCCGCCTTCATGTCCTGCCGGAAACCCGGGCCCTCGCGATTGAGCATGCGCAGCCGGTCCTCGAGCGTCTTGTAACGCCGCTCCAGTTCCTCGATCTCGCCGAACGCCTCGATCTTCTCGAGCCCTTCCGCTTGACTCATCTTCCGCTTGAGCGTGGCGATGCGCGCGGCCAAAGCCGTCAGTCGCGCCTCCAGCCCTGGATGCAAGCCGGTCTTATCCATGTCATGCCTCCGCTTTAGCCTGTTTTTCCGTTCGGGACGGTTTCATCCCTTCCCCTGTTTCTCGAGCTGCCTGCGGATCGCCGCCAGCTCCTTGCGCCGTGTTGCGCCCGTCTTCGGGTAGCTCATCTTCAGCCCATCGAGCGTGTCGAGGACGATCTGCGACACGATCAGCCGGGTGTTTTCCTTGTCGTCGGCGGGCACGACATACCAGGGCGCGTTTTTAGTGCTGGTCGCGGAAAGGCACTTTTCGTAGGCCTTCATGTAATGCTTCCAGAATTTCCGCTCCTTGATGTCGTCGAGGCTGAATTTCCAGTTCTTGTCCATCTCGTCGATCCGCGCGAGGAAGCGCCGGCGCTGCTCCTCCTTCGAGAGATGCAGGAAGAACTTGACGATGCGCGTATCGTTGCGGTGGAGGTGGTTCTCCAGATTGACGATCGAACGGTAGCGTCCGTTCCAGATCGATTCATCGTCGCCCGCCTCGGGCGACAGCCCCTCGCCGCGCAGGATCTCGGGATGCACGCGCAGGATCAGCACCTCCTCGTAATAGGAGCGGTTGAAGATCCCGATGTGGCCGCGCTCCGGCAGGTCGCGGGTGGTGCGCCAGAGGAAATCGTGCTGCAACTCCTGGGCGCTCGGATGCTTGTAGCTGAACACCTGGCAACCCTGCGGATTGACGCCGGACATCACGTGCCGGATGGAGCCGTCCTTGCCCGCCGCGTCCATCGCCTGGAAGATGAACAGCACGGCGTAGCGGTCGGCGCCGTAGAGCAATTGCTGCTTATCGCTCAGGCGCCGGATGTGATCGGCCAGCATCTCGTGATACTGGTCCTTCGACTTGTAAACCGGTTTCACGCGCGTCGGCCATTTCTTCAGCTTGACCGTGTCGCCTTCGCGCACGCGGAAATCGTCGGAATCGATTTTCATGAGCCTGCTCCCGGCGGCATAGTAGTCCCTTCGCGGAACTCCCGGAACCCGCGAAAATTCCGGTCATGGCCGCGCTCCGGTTTACCCCGGTGGCCAATTCCGCGCCGGCGCGCCAAACGCGCTCATGACGGCCAAGGCGAGTTGATGCTCGCGCGTCCAATGCAATGGATTCATTGCGTCACCTCTAGCGATGGACCAGAACCGGGATTTTCGAATGCGTCAGCACCTTGACCGTCTCGCTGCCGAGCACGATCGCGGAGATGCCGTGGCGGCCATGCGAGGCCATGACGATCAGGTCGCAGCCTTTCGACTTGGCGGTGTCGATGATCGCCCGGTAGGGGTGCTCGTCCTCGACCGAGACCGTCTCGCAGGCGACGCCCGCCGCTTTCGCCGCCGCCGCCACGGCGCCAAGCGTTTGCTTGGCGTGTTCCCGCATGCGGGTTTTGTACTGGGCCGGCGTGTCCTCGAGCATCTGCGTATCGGTCGACAGCATGTGAAAAGGCGGCAACACCGTCAGCGCGGTGGTTTTGGCGCCGATCCGCTTGGCCAGGGCAATGCCGTGCTTGACGGCCTTTTCGGCGAGTTCCGACCCGTCCGTGGGTATCAGGATGTGGGTGTACATCATTCTCTCCTTGGCCCGGAACGCTCGCGAAAGCGTAGGTCGGTCTTACCGCGCCGCCCGGCCGCCGAGCAGACGATCGAACTCCCGCTTGGAAACGCCGTAGCATTCGCAGGAGCGGCGCTCCAAGGCGCGGCGGTTGAGGATCGTGACCTGGCCGCGTCTAAGCCAGACAATTCGTCAGGCTGAATTCATATCGAGGGCGGCCACGGGCCGGTCATTCGAGAACGCTATGCTCTTTGGGTGATTGAGGCAATGCCATTGTCCGGTATCAGACAGAATTGATTCGACACGTAGCGAGAATGGGTATGGTGTCGATACATCGGTGGCTTGGGTTTCCGGATGCCGCCTGCCGAAAGAAACGCATTGGAAAACCGCGCATGCCCCCGCCCCGCATGACGCGCCGCGGCTACACCTGCGCTGAAAGTCATCATCGCCGCGTAGATGGCGTAGGTTCCGGCTCAATCCGGGACACGGGCCCCCGGTTCTTAGTGCCTTGCCTTCTCCGCGGCGCTTCGTTAGCTATCGCCCCAGGTCTTCGGTTGGCGGGCAATCAAAAGGGGCAGGCGCTTGAAGAATTGGAAAATGCCGCTGGCGGGCTTGATGGTGCTTGCTTTAGCCGGCCCAGTCGTGGCGCAAAGCCCGGCGCCCGTTCCTGCCCTGGCGCCCGCTCCGGCAGCATCTCCCGCTCCTTCCCCAACGTCCGCCCCGGCTGTTGCCCCCGCGCCCTCCCCGGCCCTGGCTCCGGCGAAGCCGTCCGCTTCCGCCACGGCCCCGGCCCCGGCCACGATCGTGCTGCCCAGCCCGGCCCAGGCGGCCGCGCTATGCCGCGACGATGCCGCCAACCCCAACCAGCGCATCGCCGCCTGCGGCTTGATCATCGAGGTCTATAAGGGAACGCCGGAGAGCCTGGCCATCGCCTATGCCAGCCGCTGCGCCGCCTATGGCGCCGACGGCCAATACACGCCGGCCGGCGCCGATTGCGACCAGGCGATCAAGCTCGATCCCGCCAACGCCGACGCCTTCGCCACGCGCTGCGCCTTGAACGACGACCAGGGCCAATACGACGCCGCCCTCGCCGATTGCAACCAATCGGTCAAGCTCGACCCGAATTACGCCACCGCCTTCTTCAATCGCGGCCTGGTCTACGACAATCTGCAGCAATACGATAAATCGGCCGCCGATTACGGCCAGGCGATCGCGCTCTATCCGGGCTTCGCCAAGGCCTATTATCACCGCGGCGACGCTTATATCGCCGCCGGCCGTTTCGACGACGCCATTCCCGATCTCACCCAAGCGATCAAGCTCATCCCCAATTATGCCGACGCCTATATCGATCGCGGCAACGCCTATGACGGCAAGGGCAAGCGCGCGCTCGCGATAGCGGATTACGGCCAGGCGCTCGCGCTCGATCCGGACGACCCGGCCACGCTCAACAACCGCTGCTTCGACCGCGCCGTGCTCGGCCAGTTGCAGCCGGCGCTCCAGGATTGCAACCAGTCGCTCAAGCTCCGTCCCGGCGACGACAACGCGCTCGACAGCCGCGGCTTCGTCTATCTCAAGCTGAAACAGGCGGCGGCGGCCATAGCCGATTACGACGCCGCGCTGGCGGTCAATCCCGAGCGCGTCAGCTCGCTCTATGGCCGGGGCTTGGCCAAGCGCTTGAAAAACGACAAGGCCGGGGGCGACGCGGACATCGCGTCGGCCAAGCAGCTCGATCCCGGCATCGACAAGATCTTCGCCGCCTGGGGCGTCAAGGGCGGCTAGACGGTCAGGCGAATTTCAGTTCGCGCGCGCCCAAGCTTGCGAAATAGCTTTTGACCTCGCCTTCGCCGACATCCTCCGGCGCGGCGTGTTGCCAGCGCGGCTTGTTGTCCTTGTCGACCAGCGCCGCGCGGATGCCTTCGAAGAAATCCTGCCCGGCCATGACATGCTGGGTCAGACGGTATTCGAGCGTCAGCGCCTGGTCGACGCTCATGCCCTTGCCCAGCTGCAATTGACGAAGCGTGATCTTGAGCGAGAGCGGCGAGGCCCGCGCCATGGCATCGCGCGCCTCCTTGGCCCAATCCGCGCGTTCCCGGTCGAGCGCGGCCAAAATCGCCTCGATTGATTTTCCGGCGAAGGCGCGGTCGATCTCCGGCTGGATCGCGGGCAGCGAAGCCGCGCCGGGTTCG
>Ga0187863_10002027_pt1 | contig 15688 bp, 13 predicted proteins | sample June2016WEW_11_1_FD_132975 | JGI IMG/M metagenome (GOLD analysis project Ga0187863, IMG submission 132975) | Peatland microbial communities from SPRUCE experiment site at the Marcell Experimental Forest, Minnesota, USA - June2016WEW_11_10 | ecosystem: Environmental > Terrestrial > Soil >... | reverse complement strand
GGCCGGGGACGCCGGTACTCAGGCGAGAGATGGGTAAGCAGCCACCCATGCCCCAGCCTGATGACGGCGGCCGGGGACCGGATCGGAGCTGGTCTGTGCCTGGCCTGGGGATCTCCTTCCTCGGCCGCCGGGCCAGATCCTCATGGCTGCTCCTGGCCTGCGTCGCGGTCACGGTCCTGCTCGCCACCGGCCTCGCGGCCGCGGGATGGACGTTCGCCGCCGCGGTGATCCCGCCCGGAGCGCAGAGCATCCTCGCCGCCCCGCAGGGCCGGGTGATCGGGCTCAGCGGCGTGGTGGGCGGCGCCGGGCAGGCGGCCACCGACGCGCGCCAGGTCCGTGCCGCGCTGCGAAAGGCATGGCCGGGGATCGGTTACCAGATGGGAGGCGCACTGTGGGCGACGCCGATCACGCTCGCGCCGCCCCGGGCCGTCCGCGCCGAGCCGAGCCCGGTTCTGGGACTTCCGCCCCCGGTCGACTGGCAGATCCAGGTCGCGGCGCTGGCCGGGATCAGCGCCCAGACGACGCTGACTGCCGGGACATGGCCAGGTCCGCCGCATCCCGGCCGCCCGCTCCCGGTGGCGCTGCCGGTGGCCGTGGCCCGCCGGCTGCACGTGACGCCCGGCTCGGTGCTGAAAGCCGCCACCCGGTCTGGCCCGGCCGCGGCCGGGCTGCGCGTCACCGGCCTGTTCCGGCTCAGGAACCCGGCGTCGCCGTACTGGACGCTGGACCAGCTGCCCTTCTCGGGGTTCGCCACCAATACCATCCCAGGGGTCGGCACCACCCTCATCCCAGGGGTCGGCACCCCGGGTTCCCTCGTCACATACGGCCCCGCGGTGGTGAGCCCCGCGGCGTTCCGCAGCGGCGTCACCGCGAGCCAGGCCTCGTGGTTCGTGCTTCCGCCGGCGCCGGTCATGGCCCGGCAGAACATCGGCGCGCTGGCCGGCCGCACCAGCCAGGTGGTGACGAAGCTGACCACCTTGATCCTGCCGTCCGGCCTGCAGGTGACCACGCGCCTGCCGCAGGTCCTGGACGGCATCGCCAGCAACATTGTGCTGGCCAGGTCGCTATTCACGATCGCCGCGCTGGAGCTGCTGCTGGTCTCCGCGGCGGGACTGGTGCTGGCCGCGCGGCTGCTGGCCGGTCTGCGCGACGAGGAGTCCGCGCTGCTGCAGGCGCGCGGCGCCACCAGGTGGCAGCTGACGCGGCCGGTGCTGGCCGAGGCACTGGTCATCGGTGCCGTGGCCGGTGCGGTCGGCGTGCTGGCCGGCGTTCGCCTCACCGGCGTGCTGGCCAGCGCGGGCCAGCTGCGCCTGGACAGCTACCAGGCCAGCCGGATCAGCCCGCTGGCGTGGCTGTCGGCCCTGGTCATGCTGGCGCTGTGCGTCGCGGTGATGGCCTGGCCGGCGCTGCGCGCCGGGACCCCGGATGCAGCCAGGATCCGCCAGGGCCGGCAGGCCCGGCTCGCGGGGGTCGCCTGGGCGGGCGGTGATCTGGCCGTGGTGGCGCTCGCGGCGCTCGCGGTGTGGCAACTGCGCGGCTATTCGGCGGTCGCGCATCCGGCGGCGGGGTCACTCGGGATCGATCCCGTGGTCGCCCTGGCTCCCGCGCTCGCGCTGGCCGCAGTCGCGCTCGTGCCGCTCCGTACGCTGCCGCTGCTGGCCAGGCTGGCCGACGGGGCCACCGAGCGCGGCAGGCGGCTGGCCGCCGCCATGGTGAGCTGGCAGATCGGCAGGCGGCCGATCCGCCAGGCGGGACCGGTCCTGCTCGTGGTCGTCGCGACGGCCACCACCACGCTGGCGCTGGCTGGGTGGGCCAGCTGGCAGCGGTCGGCTGCGGATCAGGCCGCGTTCGCGGTGGGCTCGGACGTGCAGGTGGACGCCACGGCCGGGATACCGCTGGACCCCAGGGCGATCATCGGGGAGCAGGGTGTCACCGCCGCGACGCCGGCCAGCATCGCCAGCCTCGGCAACAGGAGCCAGCTGATCGCCCTGGGCGCGGCCACGGCGGGCCGGACGATCCTGCTCCGCCCCGATCTGTCGCCGGTTCCGCTGACCTCGCTGTGGCGGAGCATCATCCCGCGGCGGCCGCCGGGGCTGGTGCTCCCCGGCCTGCCAGACCGGCTGCAGATCCTCGCGGCGCTCGGCACGGGCCCGGGCACCAGCGCGGCAGAGCTGCGGAGGGAACTTGGCTCAGCCATGGTCACGGCCTCGGTCCAGGATGCCGACGGCGTCAGCTACCAGCTGCCCGGCGGGGTACTGCCCGCCGACGGCCAGCGGCATGCCCTGGTCGTCCCGCTGCCTGGCCCGCGGCAGGCCAGCTACCCGCTGCGGCTGCTCAGCCTCTCCCTCACGTATGTCCTGCCGCCGTATGACCGGGCGAGCCCGCTGGCGGCTCCCACCGCCAGCCTCAGCATCTTCTCCCTCGCAGTGGCCGGGACGGCCAGTGGCCCGTTCGGCCGGCCGTTCCGCCACGGTGGCGCTCTGGCGGCGTGGCAGGCCGGGGGATCCTCGCCGCACGTGCCGACCGGGCCGCCGGGCGTGTTCCAGACATCGCCGCCCTCCGACGGCGCACGGCCTGCGATCCTGGCCTGGAACGGCACCGCCGGGGGAAGCGGGCTACTCACGTTCAATACCGGACACGATCCGTCGGTATCGATCATGAACAACGAGCTCCTCGCTCCCCAGACCATCACCGGGCAGGTCGGGATCACGGCGCAGCCGCCGTCCCAGGTCGTCCCGGCCATCGCCACCAGCGGTTACCTGACTGCCAGCCGGCTGCATACCGGATCTACCGTCTCAGTCCCGGTCGGCGGATCCTCGGTCCCGGTCCGGATCGTGGCCTCAGTGGCGAGGTTCCCGACGGTGTTCGGGCAGAACCGGGCGCTGATTGCCGACCTCGGGGCGGTCAGCGACGTGCTCGTCGCCAGCCAGGGGGCGCCCTTGCCGGTGACCAGCTTGTGGCTGCGCATCCGTGGCGGCCGGGTACCCCACCTGCCGGCCGGGGCGTCCGTCGCCGTCCGCGCCCGCCAGCAGGCGGCCCTGCTGCACAATCCGCTGCTGAAGGCGCCCAGGCTGGTCATGCTGGCCATCGGGGCGGCGGCGCTGCTGCTCGGCGTGCTCGGATTCTCGGTCAGCGTCGCGGCGAGCCTCCGCACGCGGCGGACGCAGAGCGCCGTGCTGGCCGCGCTGGGTGTGGGCCGACGAGCCCAGGCCGGCCAGCTGTGCCTGGAGCAGTTCGCGCTCAGCGTTCCGGCCGCGGCCGTGGGCCTGCTCGCCGGCATTGGCCTAGCGCGGCTGGTGGTGCCGGCGATCACGCTGAGCACTGGTGCGACGGACCCGGTGCCGCCGGCCCTGGCGGTACTGCCACTCGGCCTGGCCATCGCCCTGGCCCTGCTCACCGCGGCCCTGCCGGTCGCCGCCGCCGCCCTGTCGGTCCTGCGCAGGCCGGACCCGGCCGCGCAGTTGCGCGCGGAGGCGAGATGAGGACGCCGTGGCGGCGGCTGCGCGCCGCCTGGATCACGCTGACCGGCACCGGGGCAGCCGCCAGCGTCGCGTTCGGCCTGCTCGTGTTCGCCTCCGTGGTGGCCAGCCTGGCGATTCCGCGGGACAGCACCGGCTTGCGCACCGGGGCGCTGCGGCACGTGGTCGCGGCGTCGCCGGGCGACCAGGCCGTCCTCGGGACGATCGGCCTGCTGACGGCGTCGGGTGCATTCAGCCTGAGCATGGGCCAGAGCCCGGGCCCCGAGATGACCGCGATCGGCGCGCGCCTGCGGTCGCGGCTGACCGCGATCGGGATCCCGGTAGCCAGCGACCCGCCTCCCTGGTCCAGCCTGACCTCAGGCTACGGGCCGGTCATGGGTGCGGTCCGCGCCGCCGGGCGCGGGCAGCCGCAGTTCGAGGTGACCTACCGCACGGCGCTGGCCCGCTACAGCCACCTCGTGGCCGGGCGGCTGCCGTCCGCCGGTCAGGGGGCCGTGGTGCAAGCCGCGGTGACCACCGCCACCGCGGCCAGGTTCGGCCTGCGGGTCGGCACCCGCCTCAGCATGGGGCCGACGGTGCGGCTGGTGATCACGGGGATCATCCGGCCAGTACACCCGGCTGCCGACTTCTGGACTGACGATCCCGCGGTGAGCCGGCCGACGCTGACCCCGGGCACGTCGTCCCAGCCCGCGCACTGGGCCGGGGCGCTGTTCATCGGCGCCGGCGGCCTCCCGCTGGCCATATCCGGCCTCAACGAGAGCCTCATGCTGCTCACCTGGGTGATCCCGGCCGACCTCGGCCGGCTCACCGCGGACCAGGCAAGCGCGGTGCAGGCGGGCATCAACGGCCTGATCTCGTCGGGGCTGGTGATCAGCAGCGGAACCGCGCCTCCCCCGGGCAACGCAACGTGCCCAGTGAGCTGTCCGAGGCCTTCCCCGGTCACGGTGATGATCAACTCGCAGATTCCGACCATCCTCGAACCGTTCGTCGCCGCGGACAATGCCGTTGCTCCCGTGCTCGGGCTGCTGTATGTCAGCCTGGCCGTCATGGGCGCGGTGGTGGTGCTGCTCGGCGCCCGGCTGGTCGCGCAGCGCCGCGCCGCGGAGTTCACGCTCATGCGAGCGCGCGGCGCGGCGCTGCACCAGCTTGGCTGGCTGGTCCTGCGGGCCAGTGTGGTCATCGCCTTGGCCGCCGGGGCGGCGGCCACGGCGCTCGCCATCCGCCTGACCCCCGGCGGTGGCAACCGCGTGAGCTGGTGGCTGGCTGGCGTCACGATCGCGGTGACGCTGGCCGGGCCCATGCTGATCAGTGTGGTCCAGCAACGTGTGACGGCTCCGGCCACCGGCAGGCCGGCCAGCCGGGTAAGCGGGCGGACGCGCGCAGCCCGGCGGATCGTGCTCGAGGCGGTGCTGGTTGCGGCGGCGATCGGCGGGCTCATCGTGCTGCGGAAGCAGGGCCTGTCTGCCGGGAACCCGTCCCTGTACCCGAGCGCGGCGCCAGTGCTCCTCGCCATTCCGGTGGCCGTCATCGTGCTGCGCTGCTACCCGCCCGTCGCCCGCGGACTGGCCCGGATCGCGGGCCGGTCGCGCGGGGTGGTCGCGTTCGTCGGCCTGGCGCGGGCCACCCGCACCCCGCCCGGCGCCGCCTTGCCGGCGTTCGCCTTGGTACTGGTGCTCACCACGGTGGCGTTCCCAGCCATGATCAGCGCTTCGGTCACCCGTGGCCAGGTGGCTGAATCCTGGCGGCAGGTAGGCGCCGACGCGATCATCGAAGCTCCCGCCGGACAGGTAATCCCCCCGGCGCTGCAGCGCCAGATCGCCTCGATGCCGGGGGTTGCCTCCACCGCTACCGGGGTGGTCTCCGGCGCGACGCTGCCGGCCAGCGGGCAGGAGCTGACTGCGGTGTTCGTCAGCCCGGCCCGGTATGCGGCGGTGACCAACCCGGCACCGGGCGCACAGTTCCCGCTGGCCGCGCTGTCGGGGGCCGCCGCGCGCGGCGCCGCGATCGTGCCCGCCGTCGCCACCGCCGCGGCCGCCCAGCTCATCGGCGCGGCGCCGGCGCAGCTCAGCCTGGGTCCTGGCGCCGGGTCCATCACGGTTCGGGTGACCGGGCGGATCGGCGGCGTCCCCGGCATCGGCGCAAACGCCGTCGCAGTGCTGCCACTGCGGGCACTCGGGCCACCCCCGCTGCCTGCCCCGGGCCTCATGCTGGTTGACGGTTCCGGGCTGGATGCGGCGCGGCTGCGCGCGGACGTCAGCCGCGCGCTGCCGGGCGGGACGGTAACGCTGCGCGCCGCGGCCCTCGCCGCGATGACCGCAGCGCCGGTACCACGGGCGGCGCAGGTGGCCCTCGCGCAGGGGATGGCCGCAGCGGCCGGGTTCGGCGCTCTGGTCCTGCTGCTGTCGCTGGTGCTCGGGGCGCAAACCCGCGACATGACGCTGGCGCGGCTGGCGACGATGGGGCTGCGGCGCTGGCAGGCTCAGCTACTGCTGGCGGCTGAGACGCTCCCCCAGGTCCTAGCGGCCGCCATCGGGGGCGCTGCCTGCGCCTGGCTGCTTGTGCCGCTGGTCGGGCCGTCGGTAGACCTGGCGGCATTCACCGACGCCGGCCCAGGCGTCGCGGTGGTTCCCGCCCCCTTCCCGCTGGCCGCCGCGGCCACCGGGCTGGTGCTGGCCTCGCTGCTCGTCCTGGCTGCCCAGGCCGTGGTCACCTACCGCCGCGGCAGCGCCAGGGCGCTGCGGATCGCTGAGTGAAATCGCTGAGTGAAGGAGCCCACGCACATGACTGAGTCCGGCACCACCGCCCCACCACCCGCCGGGGGTGGCGGGCCCACCGAAAGTTTCCCGCACGACCAGCCCCCCACCGGCGCAGACGCGATGATCGTCTGTGACCGGCTGGTCCGGATCTACGCCGGGGACGGCATTGAAGTGCAGGCTCTGCAAGGGCTGGACCTGATGCTCGCAGAGGGAGAGCTGACCGCGCTAATCGGTGCGGCGGGCAGCGGCAAATCCACGCTGATGAACATCCTCGCCGGGCTGGACACGCCGACGGCGGGGACGGTGTGGGTGGCCGACCACAACCTGGGCGCGATGACCGCCAAAGAGCGGCTGGCCTACCGGCGGACCACCGCCGGCTTTATCTGGCAGCAGACGTCGCGGAACCTGCTGCCCTACCTGACTGCCCGGCAGAACGTGCTGCTGCCGATGCGGTTCACCCCGCTTCGCCGCCGGGACCGTCTGCGCCGCGCCAGCGTCCTGCTCCAGATCCTCGGCATCGCGCACTGCGCCGACCGGACACCGGACCGCATGTCCGGCGGTGAGCAGCAGCGAGCCGCCATCGCCACAGCACTGGCGAACCAGCCGAAGGTGCTGCTGGCCGACGAGCCCACCGGCGAGCTGGACTCGTCCACCGCCCAGGACGTCTTCTCCGCCCTGCAGACGGCCAACACCGAACTCGGCGCCACGGTGCTGGTGGTCACCCACGACCCGGCCGTGTCATCGCAAGTTCGCCGGACGATCGCCATCCGGGACGGCCGGACGAGCAGCGAGACCATCCGGCACGCGGCCACCGACGAGCACGGCCAGATAGCGCTGCACGCGCGTGAGTACGCGACGCTGGACCGCGCGGGCCGGATTCAGCTCCCGCGCGAGATGACCATGCGCCTCCGCATGCGACACCGGGTCCAGCTGCAGGAGGAGCCCGACCACATCGGCGTCTGGCCGGACCAGGAGGCCCCTCAGGAACGGGACCACCGCACACCGAATTCGTAAACCCCCGCCGAGCGCTGGCCGGCGGGGTGAGTCGCCGGGGGTGCGAAATCTTGCCGGGCCGAGGTAAGCGTTTGCAGCCACTGGCGGGTTAACAGGCGTGAGCCAAGACAACGCCGAGTCCGCCGCTGCGCACGGCGCACTGCGAAACCAGGCCCAGCGGCAACGGCGAGCGCACCTGCCCGCCGCCGCACTGCTCCTGAGCGGGGTCTTGGTGGCAGGATGCACAGGAGGCTCAGGCGGCCCGGCCAAGCACATGCCGAGTAGCTCCGCGCCGCTCAGCGCGAATTCCGGCTGCCTGCTTCCCCCGGCCCTCTCCTGCTATGCCCCGCGTCAGTTCCGGGTCGCGTATGGCATCCAGCCCTTGCTGGACAGCGGGATCGACGGCCGCGGCGAAACGGTGACGGTCCTTGCCCCTCCCCAGCTCCCCAACGCCCAGGGAGCGCAGTCCTCCTCCGTCCCGGCAGCGCAGTCCTCCAGCGCTCCGGCAGCCCCGCCCCCTGGTGCGAGCCCGGCTACGACTGACATCCGCCAGGATCTGGCGGCATTCGACCGCATGTTCCGGCTGCCCGCCGCGCGGATCCAGGTCGTAACCACCCTGGCCGGCCCAGCCTCGCCCTGGCAGGGGTCCGGCGAGGATGTCCAGGACCTGGAGGTCGTGCACACGGTCGCCTCCGCCGCCGCCCTCCGCGTGGTCCTGATGCCCGCCAACGTCCTGGACAGCGCCGCGACCGCGACCGCGGACATGATCGACGCGTTGCGGCTGGCGGTCTCCGGCACTGACGTGGCTTCGATCGGCTGGAGCCTGGGAGAACACTTCTTCACCACGGCTCAGGTGGCCCAGATGCACTCCATCCTGCGGGGGGCGGCCGCGCACCACGTCACAGTGGCCGCCAGTTCCGGCGACAACGGTGCGGTCAGCGAGTCTTATGGGGGCACGCCGGTCAAGGAGGTCAGCCTCCCCGCCTCCGACCCGCTCGCGCTGGCCGTCGGCGGCACCACACTCACCGCGAACCCCGTGACCGGCACCTACACCAGCGAGACCACCTGGAACGGCGCGACCGGCAGCTTCAGTGTGACCCCCGGAGCGTCGGGGGGCGGCTTCAGCCACCTGTACCCCCGTCCCGCCTATCAAGATGGCGTCCCCGGGATCTCAACGAGAAGGGGCGTGCCCGACGTGGCCGGTGACGCCAATCAGCTGGGCGGCCTCCCGATCGTCGTGGCCGGCGATAGCCAGTCAGCGGTCAGCACGTCCCCCGGCACCAGCGCCTCCACGGCGCAGTGGGCCGGACTGATGGCGCTGGCCGATCAGGACGCCCATCACGGCCTCGGCTTCGTCAACCCCGCCCTCTACCGCATCGCCCGCAGCCCCAGCTACCACAAGGCCTTCCACGACATCACTACCGGTGACAACTTGACGCTCGGCCCCGTCAACTACACCTACCACGCCGGTCCCGCATGGGACCCGGTAACGGGCTGGGGATCCCCCAACGCGCAGGTGCTCATCCCCCTGCTGGCCCGCAGCAAGACATAGCAGGATCAGGCGCCCGCCCGGCGTGCCAGCACCGGGCGGCACCAACGGCAGGCAGCGACCTCATACCGCCGAGGCTCGCGGCTTTGCCGCGACTGGGGTGATCAACGGCTGAACTGGCAGCGAGGAGGAGCCGGCCAGCACCTTGACTGTCCCCAACAAAGCCTGTGACCTGCATGTTTGGTCGGGATGGCCGGATTCGAACCGGCGGCCTCCTGCTCCCAAATTAACTCAGAAGGGGGTCTGGGTATGGCCCATCGTGGCTCATTATGCCGCTGACCTGCGGGAACGCTGGTTTAGCGTGGTTGGGTGTGGCTGGGAATCTAGGGTCATTGGCTCCCCGGATGGCTCCCCAATCCTGGCCCTTGCCATGATCATGTCCATGGCTTTCGCGCCGCCCTGGAGCACCGGCCGGAGCTGGTGCCGGTAGACCGTCTCAGTCGTACGCGTTTCGCTGTGACCGACCAGGTCAGCGATGTCCCGGATGGGCATCCCGTCGTCGCTCAGCACCGACACGAAGGTGTGCCGCAGCTCGCGGGGTGTCCAGTCAGTACCCAGCCCTGCCGCCTCGGTGATCAGCTTGAAACTGCGCCGCACGTGCGAGGCGTCGAGTGGTGTCCCAAGCAGGGACGCGAACACAAGATCATGCTCGTGCCAGACCGGCCCTGCCTGCTCCCCGCCGCACCCATCTGGGGCTAGGTGCGACAGCCAGTGCTCAGCTTCCGTCACTGAACTCCACCAGCGCGCCGGTACTGTTGGTGACCGTCACAGTATCGCCGTTGTCGCTGGCCGTCATGAAGTAGTCCTGGCCGGTCACCGGGCTGTAAGAGGTGAACTGCATGCCTGTCACCTGCCAGTAATCCGATTCGACATTCAGCGAGAACGCGCAGCTTGTGTCTGCGCCTGCGTAGACTTCCTCGCCCTGGGTGCCGACGCCACAGTCAGTGAGCCCGGAGGACTGCGCGGGCACGACCACCACGGGTGCGGGTGCGGGCTGGACAACTGCGGGCCTGCTAGCTGCCTGCCGGGCGGCCCTGACTGCGTTGTCAGCCTTGCGGTTGGCGGCGGCGATGGCCCTGGTCTGCGCCTGGGCCTTGGCACTGGCCACGGCCCGGTTGTGTCTGGCTGTGGCGGCTGCCCGCTGGACGGCCAGGTTGTGCGCGTTGGTGTGGTTCGCGACCAGCAGCGTGACCCCGGCGCACAGCGCCAGCAGCACGACGACACCAATGATCACCACTGCCAGCTTGTTAATTCTGATATTCATCATGATCACGGCACCCAGTTGTGTGCGTGCCAGGACCAGTGCCAGTGCTGCACCGAGCCACCGTTACCCGGACGGATTCCGCTGATCCGCACGTTCTCGAAGTAGTTCAGAGTCTTGCCGGTTGCCGTGAACGTAGCGTTGGACTTGCGGTCAGAAAACCGCAGCACAACCTGCCCCACCAACTTCCGGTGGCCGTGCCGCACGCCCCACATTGGCCCGAACCCTACAGCGCTGCGCTTGCCCCAGCTCTGCCACTCAGTGGCCGTCGTGAAGATGCTCGGCCTACCCCCTAGCAGGACGAAACTGGACGGTTCGATGTAGGCAGACTGACTGTTCCGGCCAGTGTGCATGTTTACGTAGGTTGGCCCACCCGTGGAACCTGCTGCAGCCGCAGGGCCAGTACTAGCTGATGCCGCTGTTGTTGCGCCAACCCCGGCCACCAGCATTCCCGTAGCGCTTATGGCTGCTGCAATTTTTCGCACGGTACTCATGTTTCGCCCCCACTTTGGGATTGCTTACTTCAAAGTTATGCCTCGCGCGCGCGCTGCCCTAGAGCCATGAGGCCTGAGTACGCCCCCGACCCCTAGGGTCATACGGCCTTAATAGCGAGGTGCCAGAAGTAGATATAAACAGCTTTAAGGGCTTTTCAGTGACATTCGATGGTAAATACTGACGTGACCACACGGACGGCTTAGGGTGGGCGCAAGTTCGAGCGTTGGGAGCCCGCTCAGACAAGCGGCGGGGGCTCGGGACCCGCAGGGATGATCCACTCGCGACTGGACCCTGGCGCAAGGCGGCCATCTGAGCGGGACTGGTGGCCAGTTCTGCCACCTTCCGGCCCTGCCGCCGCTCATACCGCGCGATCTCATGCCAGCGCGACCACAGGAGTTGATTGCGATTCACACCACACGTTGAGAACTGGCACTGTTCGATTAAGGGCCCACGGCCGGTGGCAGTACCGGCATCTCGTGTCATCGCTGGCCGATACAAAGCACCAGCCTCCGTGATAGTCGCACGCCGGGTTGCGGCAGGCTTGATGGTTAAGTGTGTAGTCATCCACCCATCATCCTCCCCCCGGACAGAATGGTAGAGCTGGGCGGCAACCAGCATCACCAAACCTTACTTTCGGCCGGGTGGGTATCAACACTGAGCACACAAAAATATGGTGTATCGACCCGGGTATCAACCACCCAAACCGCTCTGGTTAGCAATCCACGGATGACTTAGCACATAATAGGTGAGAGAACCAACAACTCAGGGAGCAACCAATGACAGAGCGCCGAGCCCGGACCCGACTGTTAGGGGTGATCAAAATCGTTGTCACGGCCAGCTTGCCCATCCCGCTTGAGGGCCGCCTACGTCAACACGCGATCGACGCCGATCTGACGCTCGCGGAACATCCAAGTGTCCATAGCTGAAACTTCGGTGGTTAGCGTCAGTCCCTTGTTCTGTACTGTCGGCCTGATGTGCCCGTCTACTTCACGCCGAATGCGATCAGCTGATGCTGGCATTGCGGTCGCCTCCGCTGTGATCTTGATCTCCGGTGCTTGACCTGAGTCCAACGGCAGCCCGGTTTCTATCATCAGCTTGGGAAGGTTCGATCGAATGCCCAACGACCTGGCCCGTCCCTGGTGGGATGAGGGATCGGACACTCCGAGCATGACCGTGAGCGACTGCCAGTCATCGCTCGATTTGGCACGCAGCGGGCACGGTCAGCCCAGCAAGAGGATCTGATCCGTAGTGATCTGCAGAAACATCCGCTACCGGCTCACATGCCGGTTGAGCTGCTGAGACACCGTCCAGCGATGCGCAAGAATTGGCAGCTTTGAGCGCGCTCCTACGGCGAGAATGTCGCCCAGCTCCACGGCTCAGGGCTATCGCGTCACGAACCTCCGCGTCGGCATGCCCGAAGTTAATTAGCCGCCGCTTGATGCGTGGCACTCAAGCCGTAAGCCTGCACAATCTTTTCCCGCATCGTGAGCGGGTCCTGGGTGGCCTCAGTGAAGGCTGCAAGATCCCCAAAGATCTCCGTCGTCTCCTCGAAGGAGAGGCTTGTTTCGACACTGTGCAGCCCATCGTTCTTAAGCCACACTGGCAGCCCCCGTCCGGCGGCAGCTGCTGGGAGGTGATCGCCTTCTCGGCATGCTTGGCGCGGTGAGTCCACCGCGGATGAGCAGCAGGAGTAGTAGTCGGTAGCTGTCGCGGTCGCTGCGGAAGCCGCGGGCGATTCAAGGTGTTCCACTGATTCGTCGTTTGTAGGCGGAGGGGGTCTCCCCGCAGTGCCTGGCGAACGATCGAGCGAACGCCCCGACGTCGTCGAAACCCACGGCGATGGACACCTCGAGGACGGAACGGTTCGGCTGGGACAGCAGGGCCATGGAACGAAGCACACGGGCACGCAACAGGTAGCTTCGCCACGACATGCCCAGGTGGGTGTTGAAGATACGGCGCAGTGTTCGTTCCGAGACCCCGGCCGCGCGTGTCACGTCACTGACCGCGACGCGGTCAAGGTGAGCACGGGTGTAGTCGGTGGCCGCGGTGACAACCGGATCGGCCGAGACCGGCAAGTTCATTGGCCTCTCGTCCTCCAGTGCGTCCGCGACCACATAGCCCAGTGCCTGAAAGAACGAGTCTGGTTCCACTCCTGACTCGGTCCGCGAGATCGGCCATCGCACCGAGTAGAGCATCATCTCGCGAAGCAGCGCGGAGACGGCAATTATCCGAACCCGGTCGCCGGCCGCCGGAACGAGTCTTGGCTCAAAGAGCACCGCGAGGGTCCGCCCGTCAGCGTTCAGCGTCGTCTGATGCTGCAGGCCCGCCGGGATCCACGCGGCTTGGTGGGGTGGCAGCAGGTAGTGACCGGCCTGCGTCTTGACCTCCACCACCCCACGGCAGGCGTACTCGATCTCGTGCACGTCGTGAAAGTGCCAGCCAGTGACCAGCTGCTCGCCGCCGTCATACATGTGGCTGCCTCCCACCCAGCGACCACTTTCCCGCAGGTCCACCAGACCGGTCGTGGCCGTTTGAACCTGATCTTTGGCCGAATCAGCAGGGACGGTCATACCTCGGGAAGCTTACAGTCGGTTTCTAAGGCAGACCGTCCCCCTCGCTGATGACCGGCGACGCGCCGAGAAGGAGCCCCGATGCCCACGTTGATCTACTCCATGTCCGTGTCGCTGGACGGTCACATCGCCGGACCGGACGGCGCCATCGACTGGGCCGCGCCCGACGAGGAACTGATGCGGTTCCACAGCGAGCAGACCCGGGAACTCACCGGGCACCTGACTGGGCGAGGTCTCTACGAGGACATGCTGGTGTGGGAGACGGCCGAGCAGACCTGGTCGGATCCCCGGGCCCTTGAGTTCGCCCGGCTCTGGAAGGCCATCCCGAAAGTGGTGTTCTCGACCAGCTTGACGACGGTGGAAGGTAACGCCCGCCTGGCGCGCAGTGATGTCGCTGACGAGGTCTGCGAGCTGAAGAATCAGCCCGGCGCCGGCATCGTGTCGGTCGGCGGTGCCAGGCTCGCCGCCTCCCTTGCCGAGAAAGACCTCATCGATGAGTACCGGCTGTTCGTAAGTCCCGTCGTGCTGGGGGGCGGCACCCCGTACTTCTCACCATTGCCGAAGAGACTCGATCTCGAACTCCTCGAGACGCTGACCTTCTCGCAGGTCGTCTACCTCCGGTACCGGCGCGCTAACCCTTGATCAGCTCGCGCTCGCGCCGTGCGTCCATCGGCCCCTCACCTGCCTGATCGACAGCCATCATGAACCAATTGCTTATCGCCGCCATACGGATCACTGCGTCACGGTCAGGCGCCACGTCATTCCCGTCCGGCGTGCCCGGCAGAAAGCGGTACCAAGGCAACACGGCGGTGATGACGGGCTCGGTGGCGATGACACTCACGCCGCCCTTCCTTGCTGATCATGGCGCCCGGCCAAGACACCGCGCTCAAAGTGAGCCCCGGCCCGCACGAGCGCGACAAGGTGGGGCGCGTTGACGGCGCGCCATCGGTCCTGCGCTGACTCGCTTTGCGGGGTTCGCTTCACCAGGCCGACGCTCAGCAATAGTGTCGAATGCGAATCAGGGATGCTATTTAATATCGGTCGCGGTCGATCTGTGCCGGAACCCGATCGGCTCTTATGCGGCCTCCACGCCGGCCCCCTTGAAGACCTGCCGATGGTGCCAGTCGACGTGATTCACTTCCACGACGGGCTGGCCCGGCCGGGGTGCGAGCAACGGCTGGCCCGACAGGTCGTCCACTGCCCGCCGCCCGGCGTCGCTGCGGGCCACGTACAGGCTGGACACGCGAATACGCAGCTCAGCTGTCAGCCCTAGCACGCCCAGGTCGAACAGCGCATGATGCAGCGCACACAGGGCCAGTCCGTTGGCTACCAGGTCCGGGCCTTTCTGGCTATGCCAGCGCACATGCGCCGCCTCAAGACCAACCGGATTACGGCCCAGCGCCCCGTCGAAACCGCACATGGCGCACTGGTAGGCATAGGCCCGCAGCACCTCCTCAGCGAACCCAGGACGCCGCGGGCTCGGCCTGGCCGCCGCCACTGCCGGGCTGGCCGCCAACTCCAGCACTACGAGGTCCAGGCCCACCGCGTCACAGATCATGGCGACCAGCCCCGGCGTGAAGTGCAGGTCCAGCAGCAGCCGCGCGGCCGCCGCCAGCGTCCCTGGATCTGCGAGCAACTGCTCAACTCCCGGCCGCAGCCGACCCACCGCCGCACGGTTGGTCAGCCAAGGTCCGCTCCTCGATGTGCTCGATCCGATTTCAGCTCGTGAGCCGTCACGGAGATCCCAGATCTCCCGCTCCAGGTGAACGAACGGCATCGCCGCTCGCTGCCGCCCTGCGGAGGCATTGGCAACCGGCGGCCCGAAGTCGTTGATCAGAATGCTGACCGGCCCCTCGGCCTCCGCGTACGCCGCCACGGTGCTGCCTGTAGCGGCGAACCGCGCGAATAGCCATAGCAGTAACAGAGGCTTGTGCGGCGCACGGAGACGCTCCCGACCGACAGGTGCACACCGCAGCCGGGCCAGCAGATCCAGGAACTCCTCACGAGTCACGCAGCCCCTCCTGAAACCGGCAGCCCGTCAGCATCGTCATCGTCCAACGGGTCCGGGCCGACCGGGCAAGGAACCTGGAATCTGTTCAACGAGAGTCGCTGCCCCATCGATACACCATGCCAGCAGGGTCCAGTCCGTGACGGTCGCCGTCTCTGACTGGTGTTCAACACCACGGTCAAATGACGGCCAAACGATCTTGGAAGTCACCCGACAGCTCACGGCAAGGCCGCTGACCTGCACCTTTGGTCGGGATGGCGAGATTCGAACTCGCGGCCTCCTGCTCCCAAAGCAGGCGCGCTAACCAAGCTGCGCCACATCCCGCTAAGCCGTGAGTAGCCTACCTGCCCAGCCGGATCCCCGGGCGACCGCCGGCCCATCCGGTGGCCCCGGCCGACGCGATAAGCCGGTACGCTACCCATGATGACGTGCTGGCCGGAGCCCGAACCGGCCGCGCCGGCGCGGCTCGCGGGCGTAGCTCAATGGTAGAGCCCCAGCCTTCCAAGCTGGCCATGAGGGTTCGATTCCCTTCGCCCGCTCCCTGTGAGGTCTGCTCAGGGCTGGGAATCCGGCGGCG
>Ga0187863_10002026_pt1 | contig 15689 bp, 13 predicted proteins | sample June2016WEW_11_1_FD_132975 | JGI IMG/M metagenome (GOLD analysis project Ga0187863, IMG submission 132975) | Peatland microbial communities from SPRUCE experiment site at the Marcell Experimental Forest, Minnesota, USA - June2016WEW_11_10 | ecosystem: Environmental > Terrestrial > Soil >... | reverse complement strand
CGGCCCACTCCTAGCCTAATTGAGCAGCCTGTCGCCCTGGGCCATGAGCGTCATGCGCGGCCACAGAGGGCGGCAGGGCGTCGGATTCCACTTGGAGGCGTCTGTCTCGCGCCTGAATTGCCCGCTGATGATGAATCGGTCGCTCAGATATTGCGGGTCGTCGATCACCGAGGTCACGATCAGGTAGGAAATGCCGTTGCGGTCGAAGCGGTCGAAGTATTCGGTGAGCACTGCGTTGCCGCTGTAGGGCACGCCATTCTTGCGCAAATACCCAGGCTTCATGTGCGTGGTCACCACGTGCAGGGTGCCGCCTTTTCCGGGCACGGGACCTCCGAAGCGTCCAGCCGCGCCACCGGTTTGAACTTGCTTCTCCCACGCGGCGACCGAATCTCCCTGCCACTGAGCAGGCCCACCGGTCCACTTTGAACCGTCGAAGTGGAACAGCCGCGTCTGCATTCCGGCATCGGTGTCCATGCGCAAGGTGTTGTCGTTCTCCCAGGTGACATGCAGGCGCTCCGGGATGCGCAGGATGTTGCCGGCACCATACGCGCGGCAATTATTGCCTTCGCGCTCATCTTTCACCGGATCCCACGCATCCGCCACGCGCTTGCCCTCGGCATTGAGCGGGACGCTCGCGTAATCGCCTTTGGCCGGCGTCATCATGCGCCAGCGCCAATCCTCGTTCACGATGGACACCCAATAGCCCGTCAGATCGATCAAAGCCTGCTCCTTCGCCGTGGTGGGGGCCTTGTGTGCCGTCGGCGCCTGGTCCTGTGCCGCGATGTTGCCACCTCCTAGCCCGGCCATGGCGAGAAATAACAGCGCTGCTCCAGCGGCCGCGTGCCGCATGCCGCACTTTGTGAAAATCTGGCCATTCATCATCTGCCTCCGACTGCTTTCTGTTGCGTTTTGTTCTTGCTGAGATCGTTATAGATCGCTTCGACGAACCTATCGGTGGTCCACGGGCCGGTCGTCGCGCCATAGAGCCCATCGTAGTCCACGGTTGTTTTCGCGGCCTTCACTTGCTCAAGAGTCATTCCCTTGCTCACAAGATTCTGAATCCGGCCGCGTATGATCGTCACCATGTCGCGGTAGTTCACCACGTCGTGGCGGTCACAGATGTGCCCGTGTCCGGGAATCACGTAGGTGCCGCCCTCTTCGTTTTCCTTGGGCTCGAGCAGCGCGATGATGTCGTTCAGCGCATCGATCAGGCCGTTGATGCTGCCGCCCTGATCGGCTTTGATGACAGGGTAAGTATCCAAAGTAAGAATATCCCCGGCGCTCACCACATCCGACTTGCGGAACAACACGTAGCTGTCGCCGTCGGTGTGGGCATTCGGAGGGTGATAGATAAACACTCCCTCGCCGTTGTACAGCTTCCAGTCATCGGTCTCATAGGTATCCGAAGGCCAGGCGCCCGATGGGAACACCGACTCTTTCCCGGTCGGCGCACTCATCCTATTCAGCACATGGATGTGCGCGATGATCGATGCGCCCGGTTGCAGCTCCATTCCCGCTCGGCCCTGTTGCATGAGCGGGTTCAAGCTCGTGTCCGGCAGCGCCCATCCTGCTTGCGATAAATTCTCGTTGCCTGCCACGTGGTCTGGGTCCGCACTGGTATTGATGATGAAAAGGATGTGCTTGTCGGTAACGCTGCGGATCGCCGCCAGGACTTCGTCGCTTCTCTGAGCAACGCCGGAGTCCACCACGATCACATATTCATCTCCCACCTGGACGGTAATATTGGCGCCCGCCCCAGCAATCATGTAAACGTTGCCCTGCACGTGCAAGAGTTCGACTTTCTCCTCGACGCCGTTCTGGTCCTGCCGCGCAGAAACACAACGCGCCGTCCCGAAAAATGAGATTACCATCAGAGCGAGCGCGGCCCGCAAAGCGCCCGCGCAAATCCCTACGTTCTTGTTCATCGGCTGGTCTCTATTGTCCCCTGGAAGTTTGGGCGGCGCGGACATTTTCGCCCACTTCTTGCGTTACTTCGATACAGCGCCCCCGCACCGTCACGAGCCCCATCCGCCTGCATCCTGGCCGGGACGCCTTTGCATAGGTGCCGGGGAACTGAAATCGCGCGACCAAAATTTTAGCAGGAATTTCCGTTTTGAGCTTGGGGTTCGCCCAGAACCCCAGAACTTCCAAGACTCCGGCGATCTGCGATCGCTTCTAGCGCTCCTGGTTTCTCAAAAGGATGAAACCCATTCCGCAAACGATCACCAACGCGCTCAAAGGGCGTGGAATCGCAACCACCCGCCGCGTCTCGATCTTGACCCTCTGGCCCTGGATCATTAGGTCCTGCCGTTTCGCGGGCATCATGACGTTGGGACGGATCAAGGCACCGATCCCCAGCAGAATGAGCACGACACCGCCCAGTACGAACAAGGATGGTTTCACCATTTTGAATTCCTCTCTGGTGGGCACTTCGCCCCACGCCACACCCCCTACGCCCCCCGCACGACAGAAACTCTCCGGCCGCGCTTACTGGGCCAAGGGCCGAAGTATGTCGTCTAGAAAGTCCGGTGCGCCAGTGCTTTTCTCAAGATGCGGATAGAGCAATCCGCCGTGATAGTCGATCGAGTAGGTTTGCACCTGCGGGCCATTTGCAATGATCAGCTGAATCGGCGTCGTGGTGGACGTCGCGGCGCCGATCGACTCTTTCAGCGCGTCGAGCGTGAATTGGCGTCCCTCCACTGCCGTAATTTTCATTCCCGGTGCAAGCCCCGCTTTGTAGGCCGGCCCATCGTACACCACGTCCATGATGGAGCCATCGTGATCGACGACGAGCCCCATCGAGAGATCGAGGCTGAGCAGTTTCCTCACCGACTCCGAATTCTGCTGGAAGTCATTGGGCTGCTCGTTATAAACAAGCTTCCACCCGCTGTTTTCGACCGATTCGACGGGCGTCTTCGCGGGAATCGCGTCAAGCCGCTCGCGCAAAAAGCCGACCCAATCGTAGGGAGCTAGAGTGTCAAGCGTCGACGCGATGTCGTCAAACGTATAGGTCTTTAGCTCGGGTTGGCCGCCAGGGCCGCCGTAAAAAACACGGCAGAAGTCGTTGATTGATTTCTTTCCGTTCGTCAGGCGGCGCAGGGTCGCATCCACATCGAGCCAGAGCATTTCACCTTCCTGGTAGAAATCGACGCCGCGGCGCCAGTTGGACCAATCCCCGCCCGCGTCGTAGAGAAACACTGCCGCATCGGCCGTGTCCTGCAAAGACCTCCAATCGCGGCCCGGGCGATGGTCGTACATGCCGGCGATATAGGCCAGCGATTCGCGAAACATTTGAGGGGTCTCAAGCCCGCTGCGCGCGGTGAGGACCTCGCCCAGATATTCCGTGAGTCCTTCGTAGACCCACAGCAGGTCGTCCTTCATGGGCTGCTGGTAATCCGGCGTCGCTAAACCGGCGGGCCGGCGAAATTTTCCGTTCCAGGAATGGACGAATTCGTGTGGTAGAAGATCCGCAAAATTGATGCGCCCCGCTTCATCGGTGAGGCTGTTGCCGTCTGTCTGGTCGTCGCTTGATTCGTGGTGCTCAAGCCCGAAATGCGCGATATCGTCGCTGAGCGCCAGCAAAAAATGGTAATCGCGATAGTGCCGCGACCCGAAAAGCGCACCCGTCTCGGCCACCAGCTGGTGAAGGTGCATTTCCATCTCCGGGGGCATTGCCAGCGCCGCAGCGCGGTCGGCGGCGATATCCAGCTCATGCGGCGGCGTTTCCCCCGGCGTCAACTGAACCGCGCGAAAGTAGCGGCCGGAGATGACGGGCGAATCGACCAGCGTGCCGAGCGGGACGGGATCAAAGACGATCGTGTCGCCATTCTGCTTTGCGCCCGGCAGCGCCGTGCCGTATTTCCATCCGGACGGTAGCTTCAGGCTTGGGATGAAGGTGAGGTCTTTTACGGCAAAACCCTTGGGGTAGAGCAACACCTGATTCCAGCTCAAAACATCCAGAAAAGCCGTGGCCGATGCACCCGCGGAAAATCCGGCCGCTGGTGCGGAGAGAAGAAAGTCCAGATCGACGTCCAAAGTATTTGCGCCCGGCGGCACGTCCATGTGCAGCGCGAACATATCCAGCAGATCCCGCCGCCACGCGACGGTCTTCCCCGCCGCCGTGAATTTCAGCCCGGCCACATTGATCATCGGCCCATCCGGCATGTGCTCGCCCGGAATCCATTCCGGGTAGTAAAGCGTCAGAGCTCCCCGCTGAACGGGAATCTGCAAATGGGAGTGAAGAATCTTCTGCGGTGCCCGCGACGCGTCCACATCGAGGCGAACCGGGCTGGGCGCCTTTTGCGCCTGCAGGCTCGCGTTCACCAGCAACACACTCAGCGTCATCGCTAGAAAATGAACTCTGCGAATCGCTGCGGCCATTTGTTCCCCCCTCCCAAGCAACGGCGAGTCACGCCAGAGTGATGTTGAATACGTGGGCCTGGAATCCGTCGAGGCGAACGAAGAGGCCGATCTCATGCAATTCCCCACCCTTGCGAGGGTAGCGAACATCATGCAGCTGATCATAGAAAATGTAATCCTTATCGGCCAACGCCGTATCGCCCAATTGAATGCGCCCTTGCGACGCTTGCCCCGCCAGGTTCACGGCCACCACCTTCCACGATTTCTCCGATCTCCACTGGTAGGCAATGATGTTTGCCGAGGTGGCATCGCCTTCGGGCCAGATCGGAAGCAGCCGCCACTGTCCATGATGAAACACTTCGTTATTGCTGATTCCAAGAATCTTCCCGTAGAACTCCAGGCAGAACTCATCTGGCGGCGCGTTCGCAGGCGCTCGCAAAGTGATGGGCAGATGCGGCTCGCACCCGTCCAGTTCGCCTTGATAGTAGAAGCGCATGCCGGGAACCGTACCCATCAGCGTGCCTGCCGAGGGCAACCGCCGCGTGCCGAAAACATCGGCGCTCCGCGGCTCGTCGTGATTTTCAAGGAAGCGCGCCAAATGGCTCTGCTGTTCCACGGGAGCCGCAAGACGGTGGCGCACCTCATCGGTCCTGACATCGCGCACCGCATCGTAGAATTCCTTGTCGTAGACAAACGAGAATCCGAGATCGAGCAGCTGTTGCCCCGTACCCCAGTACGCTTCGGCCAGCAGAATCAGGCTGGGCACGGCCGCATGGGCGTCGGCCCAGAACTCCGTTTTGGGTGCCGGCGCCTTCGCCAGAAAGCGTCCCCAGATCCCGCCGAAAATATCGCGCAGGTGCAGCATGGCCATATCGCAGCGAATGCCGTCGCAGTGGCTGGCAATGGTGCGGAGTTCGGCAATCTGCGCGGCGCGCATCTCCGGACTAAAGTGATTGAGTTGCGCGACGTCCTTCCACGGAGGGAAATAAGGGTCCTTCGCGAGCGCTATAAAAAATGTCCCTTGGGGTCCTTCGGCCAGGAAAAAACTGCCCGGATCGGCTCGGAAGTCCTGCCGCGTTCCCTGGACGTAGAATTCGGGGTGCTCGCGTGTCCAAGGATGATCGAGGGCCGTATGGTTTCCCACGAAATCGAGAAACAGCGCGATCCCTCGCTCGCGCAATTTCTGGCGCGCGCGGTCGAGGTCATCCCATGTGCCGATTCGCGGGTCGGGGACGTAGGCAGCCACGGCGTAAGGCGAGCCTATGACGTCCTCGAGCTGCCAGCCCGGCAAAGCGCGATCGTAACGCGGAAAGATTGTGGGATCCTCCAGCGTGATTCGCCTCGATTCGGCACTCCGCTGCCAGACCCCCATGAGCCACACGACGTCGAAACCGCGCGTAGCAAGGGCATCCCACTCCGCGTCCGGCACATCCCCCAGCCGGGTTGCGCGCCCAAGCCTCGCCGCCAGCTGTTCGAGCCAAACCCATGTGTTGATTTCATACAGGTGCGGATGGGGACGCAGCGTGATCGGTGCGACGGGAACCTGGGCCAGTGCCATCAACTCCGAGCCTAGTCGGTGTCGCAGCTAGGTGTCAACGCCACCCGCACAGTCCGACGAATCCGTGGCGATTGAACAGTTCTTTGTCCTAGATTCGCCATACGGGTTCCTGCCTCCGCGATTGCCCATGGTAGTTTCATCCTGCCGCAGCCAGTCGTTCTCACGACAACAAGATTCCAGATACGGCGAGTAGGCCCTTGTTCGCTCCCCGGAATTGTGCAGCTGCTGCGTGTCTATTCTCTTGGGTGTACAGCAGCCCTGCCACGTCTGTGATGAACCAGACATCGTATTTCAGGCCCGCGTACATGGCAGGAGTAACACGAAGAGTTGGGCGGATGCGGCGTCTAGGGTTGTTCAAAACCAAATTGACACGTACCGACCAAACAGGTCCTGGCAACAGCTGCGACTAAACGTGATATAAATGCACGCTTAGAGCAACTCCAGTCGGTGTGGCGGACGCGTTCGGAGGAAAAATGAACCGAGTGACCGGCTTCTTTCTGCGCGTCAAGCACTGGCAGCTTTTTCTCTTAATCTTCGGCGTATATTGCATCGGTCAGTTCGTGGCCATGAAGTCCATGGTGACGGCCGAGCCGGCTGCGAGAGCCGGTGGATTCGGCATCCCGTTCTGGGTTCTCATGATGATTTTCGGGTTCTCGTTTCTAGCCTGGTTCTGGGCGATGGGTTCGTTTCTGAGTTCCATCCTGCGGCCGGAACTGAGGTTGAAGTTGGGGTTCTTTCGATTTGCGTTGCTCTATCCTATCTTTTACGCCTTTTTCTTCTTCAAGTTTGTTTTGAGCACCCGGCCAGTCCCAGTTTTTGTCATAGTCCCATTACATTTGTTCGCGATGTTCTGCTTTTTCTACATCGTGTATTTCGACTCCAAAAGCCTTGTGTTGGCGGAGAAACGTGAGCCCCTGTCCTTTTCCGATTACGCGGGCCCGTTTTTTCTCCTGTGGTTTTTCCCCATCGGCGTGTGGATTATTCAGCCGAAGATTAATCGGCTCTATGCTGGAAACAGGAATCCCGGGGATTCGCCGAGCAAAACCTAGACCCTACCGAAGGCGTCGCCAGGGATGCAGCCCCCAGGCGAGGAATCGGCACCTAGCGTTCCAGCAGCGATTCGAGTTTCTGCCGCTTCTTCCAGAATCCCGCCCAAAGATCGCCCACTTCCTGGATGCGCCGAGGCATGGATTTCAGGTTCCACTTCTCGGGCTGAAGATCGCGGGTTAGTTCCGTCGCTTTCACCGGAGCGGAAACAGGCCCGTGCGGGAACGCCCGGATGGAATATACGCTAGCTAGCGATTGGCCGCGCGAGTTTTGGTGCGCGTCGATGTAGATCGCGCCGTTTGCGCGTTTCTGCAGGTTTCGTTCGACCGTGATCAGCCGCGGATGATCTTTGTCGACCATTGCCGCCACCGCCTGCACGAACATTCGCGCCTGCTCATAGGTGTAGCGAGGCTCCACCGGCAGAAAAATGTGCAGGCCCGTCGCGCCCGACGTTTTCGGGAACGCGGTCATCCCCAGTTTTTCGAGCGCGCCAAGAAGCAGCCGCCCCAATTTTGCCACCGCCGAAAATGGCGTCCCGGGCGTCGGGTCGAGATCGAAGAAGATATAATCGGGATGCTCCTGGTCGTCGTACCGGCTCGACCAGGGATTGTGGTCGATGCATCCGAGGTTTGTCAGATAGAGCAGCGTCGCTCGGTCGTCCGCAATCATGTAGTGAACGGGCTTGTTCTTATCTTCCGAGCGGATCGTGGCGGTCTTGACCCACTCCGGAGTATCCTTCGCGGCGTCCTTCTGAAAAAACGCCTCGCCCTGGATCCCATTCGGATACCGCCGCAGCACCAGCGGCCGATCTTTCAGAAAAGGAAGGATCGCTCCGGCCATCCCAAAATAGTGCGCGAGCACGTCTCGCTTGGTGTAGCCATCCCCTGGAAAATAGATTTTGTTGAGGTTCGTCAGGCGCAGCCGCCGCCCGTCCACTTCGGCAAACACGTTGTCTGCTGAGCCCTGCGCCAATTCGTTTTCAATCTCACCATCGGAGGACAGTTCCGGCTCCCGTGAATCCGATGGCCGCGGCGCCGGCCTTGGTTTCGCTCTGGCCCGCTTTTTTGCGTTCACGTTTGCCTCCTTCACCTCTGGCGGTGCAGTCGCAGCGCCCTGTGCCTCTGCCGCAAACGTGCACCCCTTCGCTTCGCGGTCCTCTTCCAATCCCAGAAACCTCGGCGCGCGCAGGCGGCGGTCCTGCGTCCACGAGGAAAACCTCACCCGCGCCACGAGCTCGGGCCTCATCCAAAATGCCTTCTCTCGCGTGGCGGGTGGCACGGCAAAAGGACATTCGCCCGTCCTCAGCGACCGGAGCTTGCGCCAAATCATACGTTGCGTCTCACCCGAAAAACCCGTGCCGACGCCGCCCGCAAACTCCAGTTTGCCCTTCTCATAGAGGCCCACCAGAAGCGCGCCAAAATGCTCCCGCGATCCCCTTGGGCTCGTCCATCCCCCCACCACCGCGTCGATATCCCTGGCCAGCTTGATCTTCACCCACGCCGCGCTTCTGCCCGGCGGGTAACCGCTATCGATCTTCTTGGCGATCAGCCCCTCTAGCTGTCGGGCCACCGCCAGTTCGTAGAGCTGCTCGCCTTTCTCGATCACGTGGTCTGAATAACGAATTCGGGCATCCTCGCGCAGCATCTGCTTCAAAAATTGCTTTCTCTCAAGCAGAGGCACGGACTTCAGGTCATATCCATCCGCATAGAGAATATCGAATACGTAAAACACCGCCGGGGCGCTCTGCAAAAGCCGGGCGGACGGGTGTTGCACCGAAAACCGAGCTTGTAGGCGCTGGAAGTCGCTTTTCCCGGCGCCGTCAAGCACCACGATTTCCCCGTCCAGCCAGACCTCACGGGCAGCGACGTGCTTGGCTAGATCGGACATCTCCGGGTATTCATTGGTGATTTCCCGGTTGGAGCGCGACCACAGCCGCGCCTTGCCGTCCCGCACGCAGGCAAGAGTTCTGACACCATCCCATTTAATTTCAAACAGCCACTCCGGCCCCGAGAACGGATGGTCCGCCAGCACCGCCAGCGCCGGATGGATCCGCTGCGGCATCGGTGCCGCCCTGGCCCGCGCAGGGATGTCGGGATGCCCAGTGCCGGCGCTAACCCATTTATTTTTAATGGAAATATTGCCCGAGGGCGTTTGTCCCTTGGGGGCTCGGGTCGCCGGCCCCTGCCGTTCAGCTGGCCGGAGTCTGGAGGCTTTGGCCCCCGAGGAAGGGTTTTGACCAGCGTTTCCTAAGGCAGCCCCTGCGTGCTGCATGCTCCAATCCCGCCGCGCGAACTCATCGTCGTGCTTGATCATCAACCATTGCTTGCTGGCATCGCTGCCTTGCAGCCGAACCAGCACGAAGCTCCCACGCAGCCGTCGCCCGAACAGCCTAAACTTGAGCTCCCCCCGCTCAATCTGCTGTTCCACCGGTAGGGGACCTTCCCTGTCGAAGGTGCCTTGGTCCCAGATTGACACCTCCCCGGCGCCGTAGTGTCCGGTCGGAATCACGCCCTCAAACGTTCTGTATTGAGCGGGATGGTCCTCTGTCTGAATCGCGAGCCGCTTGTCCGCGGGGTTAAGCGAGGGACCTTTCGGCAGCGCCCACGACTTGAGCACCCCTCCCATCTCAAGCCGCAGGTCGTAGTGGAGGCGCCGGGCATGGTGTTCCTGCACCACGAAACGATTTCCACCGCGACTTTGAGTCTTTCCACGAGGTTCCGGCGTCGAATCAAACTGCCGCTTCCGGCGGTACTCGCTAAGGGAGGACACGCGCCGATTATAGGGCCGCGCCGCCGGGTGAGTTGACGATTAAATCACGCTTACACGTTTTATTGTGCCCGGTTAGGGGAATAACTGGATATCGTATCTCTCTCGTAAGGTCGTAGCCTGGGAGCCCGCAACGCCGGAGTAAGGCGACGATGGCGTCTGCGGCACATGGAATAGGGATGATCTAAATTATCGAAGGCGTAACAGGATTGGTATCGGCCGCGTAGTAAGGTCGACAGCAAAACATCCTAATAGTGAAAGAACGAGGTACCCTGGCAATGTCCACATCGACAAAAAGCCGCAACCGAAAGTACGAAGCAGTTGAAAAAGCCCTGATCGCGCAGCGTGACGAACTGAGCGCGCGAATCAACGGACGCCTGGGCGATGTTTACATCGACCGCGAGCCCGACGATGAGGCCGCCCTCGCGAGCGACTCGGCTAGCAAAGACATGGCCGTGGCCACCCTGGAGCGCGAGCGCCGCACGCTTGCACAAATCGAAGCGGCCCTCTCACGGATCAAGCAGGGCGAATATGGGATATGCGCGTCCTGCGAAGAACCCATTCCAGACGCCCGCCTCAAGGCTCTCCCGTGGGCCCGGGTCTGCGTGCGTTGCGCCGAACGCGCTTCGCATGGCAACGGTCTTGCCGCGGATTAATCCCCGGCGCAGTAGCAGAAGAGCGGCACCGAGCCCTCGCTCGGTGCGCTCGTGTTATGCCCGTTGTAACCTTCAATATGGATAGGCGGCCGGTTACCAAGACCTCCCACTCGACCCGTGGGGTGCGGGCGCCTGTCTGCGATTAGTGAAGTGCGCCCGCGTGCTTTTCCTGCTCGGTCAATCCTCTGACGAAGGCGTCGGCCTGTTTCTCCGCTTCCTCCCGGGCGAATCCATAGCGCTCTTGAAGACGGCCCACGAGCTGGTCACGCTTGCCCCCAATCACTTCTAGGTCGTCGTCGGTCAATTTGCCCCACTTCTCGCGGAATTTCCCTTTCGACTGCTTCCACTTCCCTTCCAGTTGATCCCAGTTCATCGCGTTCTCCTTGGGAGTTCCCTTGGGGAGTCCCCTGCCACCCAATTAGCAGACCACTGGCGCGGAGGTTTGCCCATACACTGAAAACCTCATATTGGTTCGCCGATCGCTCTACTGTGTGATCGTGTATCGGAGCTCGGAAATCGGTGGCAGGGGTGCCTTCGTCTTTGGCAATCGCCCGATCGAGCGAAGCGACCAGAGGGATCGCTCTTGGTTTCTCGTTCCCAACCAGACAGAAGAGCCAAAAGCATTTCTCTTCTGCAACGATATCGAACGAGCTATCCTAGGACGCCGTATGAACCGCACAGTTTCCATCATCGGCGCGGGCCGCGTCGGAAGAACCCTGGGCAAATGCTTGCATGATCGGGGATGGCGAATCGGCGCCGTGGTCACGCGGTCGAAGGCGACTTCGCGCGCCGCGGCCCGTGCCATCGGAGATGGTACCCCCTATCAGACCATCACGCGTGATGCGCTCGGCGCGGGTATCATCCTGCTGACCACGCCCGACGACCTGCTCGCCTCGACGGCGGCCGAACTCGCCCGCACAGCGGGGCGTGAAGCGTGCCGCGGCAAAATCATTCTCCACGCGAGTGGGGCGCTTGACTGCGGCGTGCTGAGGCCGCTCGCCCGTGTTGGTGCTGCAACTGGTTCGCTTCACCCCATGCAGACCTTCTCAGGCCGCAATGTTCCGAAGCTGCAGGGCACGACTTTTGCCGTGGAGGGTGATCGGCGGGCGGCGCAAGCGGCCCGCTCCATTGCCCGGTCGCTCGGCGGCGTTCCCGTCGACATCGCTGGCAGGAACAAGCCCGCATATCACGCCTCGGCCATACTGGTCGCGGGCCACACGCTGGCATTGGCCGAGGCTGCCACGGAGGTTCTCATGGATGTAGGCTTTCCGCGTCGCCGCGCCCTAGAAACCCTGCTACCCTTGATGAAGCAGGTGCTTGCTAATTTCGAGCGGCTGGGCCCGCGCGCATCGTGGACCGGACCGGTAGCCCGGGGAGATTACGCGGTCGTGGCGCGGCACATGAAAGCGCTGCGGCGGTACCCGCCCGAATTTGAGCAATCCTATGCAACGCTCGCGCGTTTGAGCGTTCGTGTGCTATCGGAAAATCCCGGCCCCAAGCTTCGGCAGCTGGAGCGGGCGCTTAAGAATCCCAGGGGAGGCAAGACTTGAAGAAGCTGCATATTCCAGTCGAACACACCGCGCTCGCCAACGGCTTGCGCGTGGTCGTGTCACCTGACCGTTCCGCGCCCGTCGTTACGGTCGGAGTGTATTACCAGATCGGCTTTCGCCTCGAGCCGCAAGGCCGCAGTGGCTTCGCCCATCTTTTTGAGCACATGATGTTTCAGGGATCGGAAAATGCCGGGAAAATGGAGCATATTCGCCTGATCAATTCCTCCGGCGGCCTCCTCAACGGCACCACCCATTACGACATCACGAACTATTTCGAAGCCGTTCCTTCAAATGCGCTGGAGCGCGTGCTGTGGCTTGAAGCCGATCGCATGCGCGCGCTCAAAGTGGACGACGAAAATCTCCGCAATCAGCGCGATGTCGTAAAGGAAGAAGTCCGCGTGAACGTGATGAACCAGCCCTACGGCGGTTTCCCGTGGCTTGATCTTCCGCCGGTTGCCTTCCGCAGCTGGCCCAACGCGCACAATTTCTACGGCGATTTCGCCGATCTCGATGCCGCCACCCTCGCCGACGTGCGCAGCTTCTTCCGAACCTATTACGCGCCCAACAACGCGGTGCTCGTCATGATCGGCGATCTCGATGCCGCCGAGGCATTCGGGTTCGCCAAGCGCTATTTCGAGGATATTCCAGCCGGACTGCCCACCCCCCGCGCCGATGTCTCCGAGCCGCCGCAAACCGAAGAGCGCCGCGGCCAAGTGGAAGAGAAATTCGGGCCGCTCCCGGCCATTGCCGTCGGCTACACCCTGCCGAAGCGCGAAACGCGCGACTGGTACGCTGCTGGCATTCTCGATCGCGTCCTGCACGGCGGCCGCGCGGGACGAGTTCATCGCCGGTTGGTCCTGGAAGAAGAAATCGCGGTCGATGCGGACGGCAGCGCCGAGCTGTTTGACACCAACGGCCCGACCCAGATGGTTTCCCGCATCTTTCACAAGCCCGAATTCGCTTCCCAAGCGACGATTGCCGCCTACGACCGCGTAATTGGCGGCGTGCAAGACGCTCCGATCGAGGGGGCTGAACTCGATCCGGTTAAAGTGAAATTCCGCGCCGACTATTACTCCATGCTCGAAGGCGGCATGGGTTCCCACATGCCGCGTTTCGGGCTGATGCACTACCTGGCTTGCTTCACCCTGTTTGATGGCGATCCGCACCGCGTCAATACGATTCTTGACGGCTTCCTCGCCGTCACACCGGCCGAAGCTAGGGCCGTCGCGCAGAAATACCTGGTCCCGAGCAACCGCGCCATACTTGTGCGACGCCCGACGGCGATGGAGGTGACGCTATGACAACCACAAACGCCCCCGTCGTGGCCATGCGCCCCACAGCCGCACCACCGCTGGGCCCCGAACGCCCTGTCGCCTGGCCCCAGCGGACCCTGCGTACCCTTTCCAACGGCATGCAGGTTGTCGTAGCCGAAAGCCGCGCCTTCCCGAAGATATCGGCGCAACTTTTCTTCCGCAGCGGCAACGCCGTCGTGGCTCACAGCAATCCCGGCATTGCAGGCATGACGGCCACCGTCCTCCGTACCGGTACCACATCGCGCAACAGCCGCCAGATCGAGGAGGATTTGCGCCGCATGGGCGCCGACCTCGGCTCGCACTCCGGCGCCGATACGAGCGCACTTTCGGTCTCGGGCCTAGCCGAATTTTCGCGGGAATTGCTTGAACTAGTGGCCGATCTCGCGCAAACCGCTTCTTTCCCCGAGGACGAATTCGAGCGTGAGCGCCGCCAGCGCTTCGAAGAACTCCGGATCGAGCGCACTACTCCCGGCTTTTTAGCCAACGAGCGTTTTCGCCGCGTGCTCTTCGGCGAGCATCCCTATGCGCTCATCGCCCCGTCCGAGGAGCAAGTTGCCTCCTACCGCCGCGAGCAGCTCGAAGACTACTATCGCCAATATTACGTGCCGTCGGATTCGCTGTTGGTAATCGTCGGCGATTTCATCGCCGAGGCCATGCTCGACCAGGTGGAAAAGATCTTCGGCGCGTGGAAGGCTCCGCGACCAGCGGTGTTAAAGTTTCCGGCTCCGCCGCGACACTTGGGACGCAAAGTCCACGTGGTTCACTTGCCGGGAGCCGTTCAAACGCAAATCGTACTGGGCAACCTAGGCATCACGCGCCGCGATCCGGACTGGTACCGCGTCGTGCTCGCAAATTCCATTTACGGCGGCGCGTTTCATTCGCGCCTGGTCCTCAATATCCGCGAGCAGAAAGGCTACACCTACAGCCCGCGCAGCGCCAACAATGCGCTCCGCGAATACGGCTACTTCACCGTACACGCCGCGGTCCGCAACGATGTGGTCGCCGCCACGCTCACCGAAATATTTTACGAAATGGACCGGATGCGGTCTTTGCCGGTTACCGTGGAGGAACTGGAAAGCGCCCGTAACTATCTGAGCGGCGTTTTTTCGCTGGGTGTCGCCACGCAGGATGGCGTTCTCGGCCAGCTTTCAACCGTTTACCTGGAGCGCTTGCCGGAAGATTATCTGGAGACCTACCGCGCGCGCATCCACGAACTTCCCGCCGAGGAGGTCCTCGCCGCCGCTCGCCGGCACTTCGATAGCAAGAACTCTGAAATCGTGGTCGTGGGCGATCGCAACCAGATCTTCGAACAAGCTGCACTGTTTGGCCCCGTCACCGAATACACGACGCAGGGTCAGGAAGTCGTCTCCGGAAAACGCGTATAACCGGGCGCTGCGCTGCGTGCAATGATTGAATCGATGCCGGGTCCAATCGAAAGCCGAGGAGGGGCCAACCATCTTGTAAACGACTCGCGCGCGCAGGCGCCGTCAGCCCCGCCGAAACGCCCCGGACCTTGGATCCTGCGCCACGAAGCGTTTGTCCGCGCGATGTGCATGGTTGGGCTCTACATTTTCGGCGCGATCTTTCTGGTCTCGGTTCTCGCGCTGGGCGCCTTGGCTCTGGTCAGCGTGGTTCTCGCGGCCCTGTTCTTGGCGTTGCTCGGGATTGTGCTGTTTCTATGGGCACGCACTCGCCTCCGGCCCTGACCAAATGCATATGCGCTAGCCTTGCCGTCCCAATCTCAAAATACCTGGCGCCCCTTCTTCTTGCTGCCAATCGAGAACGGAATCTGGTCAGCGATCTCCACCCCGTACCCTTCGAGCGCCACCACCTTGCGCGGATGGTTGGTCAGCACGCGAATCCGCTGTAATCCAAGATCGGTGAGTATCTGCGCGCCAATTCCGCTCTCATGCTGCACCAGCCGCTGCCTTCCCAGATCCTGATCGAGCTGCCCGCGCGTGTGATAGAGAATTCGCGGCAGCGCCGCGCCCTCCTCCGAACGACCTTCGATTTGGAATCCACGGCCCGTGTGGTGGAGGTACACAAACACTCCGCAATGGGTCTCCGCAATCGCTTCGAGCGATCGTTCGACCATCTCACGGCAGTCGCACGCTGTCGAGCCGAGCACGTCACCGGTCAAGCAGTGGGAGTGCACACGCACCAGCGGCAGATGATCGCTATGGGCCGTCCCCCGGCCGCATTGCTGCAAGTCGCCGCGCACCAGCGCCACGTGCAGTTCGTTGTCCACATCGCTGGAGTAGGCGATCATTTTGAAATCCCCATACTTGGTGGGCAGCACCGATTCGCCGATCCGCCGCACGTAGCGTTCATGCTGCATCCGGTAGCGGATTACGTCGGCGACCGTCACCAGTTTCAGGCCGTGCTCTTTGCAGAATTCCGTGAGCTGCGGGATTCGCGCCATCGTCCCGTCGTCGTTCAT
>Ga0187863_10002025_pt1 | contig 15692 bp, 16 predicted proteins | sample June2016WEW_11_1_FD_132975 | JGI IMG/M metagenome (GOLD analysis project Ga0187863, IMG submission 132975) | Peatland microbial communities from SPRUCE experiment site at the Marcell Experimental Forest, Minnesota, USA - June2016WEW_11_10 | ecosystem: Environmental > Terrestrial > Soil >... | reverse complement strand
GATGATGGAAGAGGTTTTTTATCTGCCTTGATGATCGGGCGTGCCCGTCATAGGTGCGCGTAGTGCAGCAACAGGCCAGCAAGCGCGCCGCCGATGAGGTCGCCGACGATAGGAATGGGTGCATAGCCCCAGTTGGAACTGCCTTTGCCGGGAATCGGAAGCAGGAAATGCGCGAGACGCGGGCCCAGGTCGCGGGCAGGGTTGATAGCGTATCCCGTAGTTCCGCCGAGCGAGAGGCCGATGCCCCAAACGAGACTGGCGACGAGCCACTGTCCGATTCCGGCTGCAGGGCCCGTTTCAGAGACGCCGTGAGACGAGATCGCCCCGACAACCACGACCAGAACCATGGTTCCGATCACTTCGCTGGCGATGTTGGCTAGCGGACTCTTGATTGCCGGACCGGTGCAGAAGATGCCGAGTTTGGCGGCGGGATCGGGTGTGGGTCTCCAATGCGGTGCAAAGTGGAGGACCATGAGCGCTGAGCCCGACATGGCTCCGAGCAATTGAGCAGACCAGAAATAGAGCAGGTGTGAGTAATCTCCGGTAATCACGGCGCTGGCAAGCGAGATGGCGGGGTTCAAGTGCGCGGCGGAACTGCCGAAGGCTTGCGCGACGAGCACGCCGCAGAGCACGGCAATGGCCCAACCGGTGGCGACGACCATCCATCCAGCATCGGCGGCGTAGGATTTGCGCAGAGTGACGTTTGCATTGACGCCGTTGCCGAGCAGGACAAGAACCAGGGTGCCCAGATACTCGCCGAACCAGACAGAATGCATTGCGGCTTCCTTGGTGGTCGCATTGCTGCTGACTGATGCGAGGACAGCAGAGTGCGATCGATGACACAATTTGCGGAACTCAAGCATTGTGCCTTGCCGGGCCAGCATTCGCCAAGGGGATGGCTTGGATCGGGCACGTAAAATCGTCGGCATGACGGGTGTAATGATTCGCGCGGCCAAGAGCGGGGACGAAGCCGAAGTGGCCGCGATGATGGCGTTGCTTTGGCCGGATGGAACGGTCGAGGAGCATCGCAGGGAAGCGACTGTGGTTGTTCGAAGCGGGATGAGCGGGACACTTCCGGGAGCAATCCTGTTGGCGCTGGATCCGGGCGGGACACCGGTTGGCTTTCTCCAGGTGGGACTGCGGTCGCATGCTGATGGGTGCGATACTTCGCGGCCCGTAGGATTCTTCGAGGGATGGTTTGTTCGCGATAGATTTCGAGGCCAGGGAATTGGGAGCGCATTAGTGCGAGCAGCCGAAGATTGGTCGCGTGAGCGTGGCTGTTTGGAGATGGCATCGGACGCGCTGATCGAAAATGAGGAGTCGCAGCGCGCCCATGAAGCGCTGGGATTCGATGTTGTCGATCGGTGCGTTCACTTCCGCAAGAGGCTCTGACCGTTTCCAGCTTACGGTCAATTGGCTCTGGGAGCGCCGGGAGAACCGCTATTCTTCAACTTCAAGTGATTCCTTCCCCAGGCACAGATCGTCTCCAGAACTGGCAAAAGCGTCAATCCATATTTCGAGATGGAGTAATGCACGCAAGGAGGTACGGTGTTCCGTTGGCGCCTCAGGAGAATTCCATCCTGCACCAGCTCCTGTAAATGGCGTATCAGCATCCGCTCGGTAATTCCGGGAATGCTGCGGCGCAGTTCGCTGGTGCGCATCGGGCCTTCCGACAGGCGCCACAGGATTGTTCCCTTCCAACGGCCGTCGATGATCGACAGCATGGCATCAATGGGGCAGGCGGAACACTCCTTCTTCGAAACCGGCATAAGTTGGAATCTCGACTCTCCGATTCGGTTGGCACTGACAAGTTTGTCAGTACAACTCCTTGAGTCAGTATACCTCCGATACGCGTCTTTAGACCCAGGAGTTGAACATGATTCACTTACTCACTGTCCTCACGATTGTTTCTCTCGGGTTGTTGATCGGAACCGAGTTTGCTGTATCGGTCTTTGTGAACCCGGTGTTGTGGAAACTTGATGACTCGGCGCAGGCTGCCGCCATTCGGATGTTTGCGCGTAAGTTGGGAACCGCGATGCCGTTCTGGTATGTGGGGAGCCTGGTTCTTCTCGCCTGCGGCTGGTTCCTGGGAAACCACGAGTCGCACGCCTGGCTGCTCCTAAGTGCAAATCTCATCTGGGTCGCAGTGATCGTTCTGACCCTGCTGTTCCTTGTGCCCATCAATAACCGGATGATGCAACTCGATCCGGGCTCATTCGCCTTGGAATCACGGCGCGAGCACCACAAGTGGGACGCAATGCACCGAGCACGCGTCGCAGCATTAACTGTCGCTTTTGTGTGCTTTCTCGCGGCGAGTGTCAGATGAGTGCCGGGCGCCAGGTCTGCGCACGCGCAATCACTTTGGTGCGACGGATACGTCCACATACTTCGGCCAGTGGGTGAGCAACTCGCTCACGACTGCGTGGCCTACTGTGTAGGCGGCTTCGAGCGAGGGAAGATACGCGCTGTACGAGCCTATGCGCTGGCGGGCGAGGCTATCGGCTGCACTCATGCCGTGGGGCTGCTGGTCGTAGTTGCTTACCGTGCGCAGCACCAGGATGCGCTGCCAATCGACGCGGCTGGCGTTGGCCAGATTCTTCAAAGAAAGTAAGGTCCCAGTGTCTTCCATGGCGGTGGTGACGAACTGGCCCTGTCCGCCGGTGAAGTAGGGAACCCATGCAGTGGCCCAGGCGTCGGAGAGTTTGCCGTGCCAGTAGGTCGATGACGAGATCTCATCGCCGAGCATGACGAAAGGGGGGCGTTGGGCGGCTGCCCCCTCGAATTCAGATCGGATCTGCTTGAGCTTGTCGGAATCAGCGAGAGGAATGGAGCGCGTGAGATTGAATGCCCATTGGGTGAGGGTTGGGTTGAGAGCGTACACCTGGCCTTCGAGTGGTGTGGAGGGCGGTTCATATGGGCGCGTCTTGCGCAGAGGGATATAGCCGGTGGGCCAGTCGGGTGGGATCTCGCGTGCATCGATCTCGTAGCCCAGGTCGCCATCGACGACCCATCGCGCCCAGGCTGCGGAGCCGAGGGAGATGCGATCCGGGCTGCCTCCGGCGATGCCGGCGATGAGCCAGTAGGCGTGGGTCAGGTCGAAGCGCGGATCGAGGCCGAGCGCCATGATGGTTGCCGCGGCGTGTGCTGTACCCTGGCCGGTAAGGACGGCCATTTCGCCGTCGGCGTTCATACGTACAGAGTGGTATCCGGCGGGGAGGGGGTAGACGCGATCGAGATGGTCGCGTTCGACCCAATATTGCAGCTCACCAGGCTGGTCGCCGGTGTCCTGGCCAACCTCAAACATAGCGACCACGACGACCTTGACCGGAATTGGTTTCGGCTTCGCTGCGCATTGAGCGGCGAACGCGGCGAGCAAGGCACAAATGAAAGAGATTTGAGAGCGGTTCATTCTTGATTTCGATCGTATCGGATGATAGCAGGGAACAAAAGACAGGGAATAACCACCCCAGCGACGAAGTCCTGTCGCCGGGAACCCCGGCCGGGATGGGGAGCAGAGAATCGGGAATCTTTGCGGTATACATGAGAGGAGGGGCGACGCGCATGAGAAAAATGGCAGGATGGCTTTTGGCGATCGCGATGGGGGCAGCAACGATGACTGCGGTGGCGCAACAAACGAATATGCAGGCAGGTCATCGATGGGCGATTGTGGTGCACGGCGGCGCGGGAGTGATTGAGCGCGCGAAGCTGGGCCCCGACGGCGACAGAGGCTATCGTGCCGGGCTTAAGGCGGCGATTGAAGCCGGAGCGAAGGTGCTGGATCAGGGAGGGTCTTCGCTCGACGCAGTAGAGGCCGCGATTCACGTTCTCGAAGACGACCCGTTGTTCAATGCGGGACGCGGAGCCGTCTTCACCTCCGAAGGAAAGAATGAAATGGATTCGGCCATCATGGACGGCGCCACGCTGAAAGCCGGCGCCGTCGCCGGTGTTACGCGCACGCGGCATCCCATCAGCCTGGCGCGCGCCGTGATGGAGAAGTCTCCTTACGTGATGATGGTTGGACAGGGCGCCGACGATTTTGGTACGCGCAGCGGACTTGAGCAGGAGCCTCCCAGTTTTTTCTTTACTGAGAGCCGCTGGCAGTCGCTGGTGAAGCAACTCACGAAGGAAGGGAAACCGATTCCGCCGCGGCCGGCCGGCGTGCCCGCGGAGGGCAAGGTTGTGTCGGTCGCGCAGCTGGAGGAGTCAGTTGACTCGCATTTGTACGGCACGGTGGGTGTTGTCGCTCTCGATCGCAGCGGCAATATCGCTGCGGGTACCTCCACGGGCGGCTTGCAAGGCAAGATGCCGGGCCGAGTGGGGGATTCGCCGATTATTGGTGCCGGGACCTACGCGTCGAATCAGTCGTGCGCCGTTTCGGCGACGGGGACGGGGGAGTACTTCATTCGGCTCGGCGTGGCGCGCGAGGTGTGCAATCTGGTGCTCTTTAAAGGGATGCGGGTGCAGCAGGCCGCCGATCAAGTGATTCACAAAGAACTGGACGCATTGCATGGCGATGGTGGCGTGATTGCCATCACGCCGGATGGACAGCTGGCGTGGAGTTTTAATACGCCAGGCATGTTTCGCGCGCGGCAGGCCGAGGGCGGCAAGCTTGAGGTGGGAGTCTACGCGGATGAGCCGTAGTGGTTTCGGGCGACGTGAAACTCGACTACACTGTGCGCATGGCGCTTCAATTCACCACATCGTATATCGAGGATGCACTGGCGGTCTTTCGCTACTACAAAAAGCTGGCCGAGCGCGCGATGGAGCAAGTGGGCGATGAACGGCTCTTCGAGGTGCTCGACAGCGAGGCCAACTCGATTGCGATCATCGTGAAGCATATGACGGGCAACATGCGCATGCGCTCGCGCTGGACCGATTTCCTGACCTCGGATGGAGAAAAGCCGAATCGCGATCGCGACAGCGAATTTGTCGAACCGCCGGCTACGCGTGCGGCGTTGCTGGAGGAGTGGGAGGACGGTTGGAGCCGGCTGTTTGGAGCTCTGGAATCACTCTCGGAAGCCGATCTTGGGCGCACAATCACGATTCGCGGTGAAGCACATTCGGTGATGCAGGCGATCAACCGGCAGTTAGCGCATTATCCGCATCACGTGGGTCAGATCGTGCTGCTGGCCAAGCATTTTGCCTGCGATCATTGGCAATCGCTGAGTGTACCTCGCAACAAGTCGGGGGAGTTCAATCGCAGAGTTGCAGCGGGCGAAGCGAGCCAGCGATAAAAACCTGACGCGAGCTTCTGACCTCGTTGTCATTGGCCTTGAGTTCGTGATATCCCACCCTTTCGTCAGAAAGAAGCCGAAAGGATGGGGCACGGAAGATGGTGTACCTAAACAAGCGGACGCTAGCGAAAAACTTCGAACTTATCCGAGGTCAAATTGCACACCGGGCATCGTTCGTGTTCATCCAGCGATGCAGAAGTGTAGCCGCATGCCGCGCAGACATAGAAATCGCGTGGGGCGCCGACCCACTCGGTGTTCCTTCCGGCCTCGACCAGAGCGATTGCCTCGGCATAGAGCTTTGCGTGGGTCTTCTCTGCCTCCAACGCCCAGGTGAAGGTGCGGGTCGCCGCGGTATTCCCATATGCCTCGGCCTCTTTCACGAATTCCGGATACATGGATTCGATCTCGACCTGTTCGCCTGCAAGGGCGGCTTTCAGATTTTCGAGCGTCGATTTCACGTGGACCGTATGAATCTCACAGCAGGCTTCACCACCCAATTGACGGATGACGCGGGCGTGGTTGGCGGCGTGAATCTGTTCGGCCTGAGCCGCCGCGCGAAAGAGGCTGGCGCCCCCCTGCCATCCGTCGGCATCGGCTTTTACGGCGAAGGCAACGTATTTGGCGTTGGCGTTTGATTCTCCTTCGAAAGCGGCGAGAAGGTTCTCGATGGTTGTGGCGTTTTCTGTCGGAATTTGAGGCAAGGTTTTCCTCCCAGACACCGTTTCAATCCTAGGATTCATGGGAGGAATCGCGATGTGATCGTGGGTACAAACAGAAAAGGCATCCATCACCGGATGCCTTTCTGTTCTTAGCTATTTCTAATCAATTCGCGCGATCGACTACGGCTGTGCGGCTGCAGTGCCCTGACCAGACCCTGTGCGCGCTTCGGCCTTTTGCGCAAGCACCTTGTGAGCGTTGTCTTCAAGCGCCTGTGCCTCGGGCAGGAATGTCAGCGCCTTCTGGATCATCGGGTCCCAATCGGCCATCGCGCGCAGTCCCTGCAACTGGCCGAACTGGCTGGTAATGATGTACTGCCGAATGCTGACCTTCAACCAGTCGGAGACGCCGTTGATGTCGTTGTCCGTCCAATTGATGTTTTGCGAAGTGAGGAATTGCTTGAAGTCGGCCAACACCGCGTCGTCGACCTGGAAGTTTTTGTCGACGGAACGGTTGGCGAGATAGTGAGCGGCGAAGTGGAAGAACGCTGCCTTGTAAATCAGCTCGTCCTGGAAGTCGTTGCTCTTCGGCGCTTCGATCTTTTCGTCGGGTGTGATGCCGCCGCCGCCGTAGACGGTGCGGCCGGAGTCGGTCATCTTGACTTCGCGATTGGTTGAATCGGCTGCCGAGGCGCCAGCGTGGTTGTAGTAGTAGTCGTAGAGCGAAACGCCGGTGTAGTTGCGCTGGATGAGGCGGCCCGACGGCGTGTAGTAGTGATAGGTAGTCAGGGCCAGGCCGGTGTTCTCACTCAGGTTGTACACGGTCTGGACGAGGCCTTTGCCGAAGGTGGTTTCGCCCACGATGAGAGCGCGATCGTGATCCTGCAACGCGCCGGAGACAATTTCCGCCGCCGAGGCAGTGTTGTGATTCACCAGAACAACGATGGGGAAGGTCTTGCCATCGTTGCCATGGCTGGCGGTATAGACCTGGTCAGGATAGGCGCGTCCGCGCTGCGAAACGATGGTTTGTCCCTTGGCCAACAGGTGGTCGCAGACCTCAACTGCCTGGCTCAACAAGCCACCAGGGTTGTTCCGCAGGTCGAGGACGAGGCCATGCAGGTTGCTGAACCCGTCAACTGCATCCCCAACTTCCTGGGCAGTGGTCTCCTGGAACTGTGTGAGGTGAATGTACCCGACACCGGGCTTGATCTCGTAGGCGAGGTCGACAGAGGGATGCGGAATCTCATCGCGCACCAAATCGAAGACGAGCGGCTTGGGCTGGCCTTCGCGGATCATTGTGACCTGGACGTGCGTTCCTTTGGGGCCCTTCAAAGACTTGGCTACCAGATCGGAACTCATGCCGTCGGCCGATTTGCCATCGATGGCCGAGATCACGTCGCCGGGCCGAATGCCGGCGCGGAACGAAGGTGTGTTCTCGTAGGGCGTGATGACGTAGACCTTGTTGCCTTGCTGCTGGATGACCATGCCGACGCCGTAGTAGTGGCCGCGCTGATCTTCGCGCATCTTGGCATAAGACTTGGGGTCATAGAAGTTGGAGTGGGGGTCAAGCACACGCAGCATGCCGGGGATGGCGCCGTCATAAATGGCAGTGTCGGCCTTGTCGCCGTTGATCGGCTCGGCGTAGTTCTGCTCTACGAGCGCATAGACATCGGTGAAGGTCTTGAGGCTATCGCGAATCTGGCTCTCGTCCTGGGACGACTGGGCGCCAACCTTGCGCTGCATCACGCTGCCCACGACAGCGCAGACAGTGAAGAAGAGGAGAAGGGTAAAAAGGGCCCTGCGGGCGCGTGGAGTCATAGGCGGAAGGTACCTCCGGACGGCTGGTGCGACAGGCGTCTAGACAGGGCCGCGCAAGGCAGTCTTGGGCTAAAGTATACCACTCGATCATTTGACGAAATGGCGGGTCAAGGGGATAGCGGAAACCGTAGGTAAGCATCAATTGTTGAGGTTTTTGGCAGTTACTTAAAGAGGTGACGCTTCAATCCACTACAGTTGCGGCAAACGAATCGCGTGCCTGCTATCCAGCCATTTACAATGGCGTCTATGGTGCAGGGGACAATCGATTGCCGCCTGTCCTGTTCCGGCCTATGAATCTAAGTATCTTTCGCATTCCCGCGGCTTTCGTGTTGTTTACGGCGCTGCCCGCAGGTTCCCTCTTCGCGCAAACTCGCACAGCCGCACCCTCGAGCCCGTTTGGCGGCACGACGGTCGAGGAGATCATTGCCCGGATCAACGACCAGATCATTACCAGCTCGGATTATGAGCGGGCCATGCAGGAGTTGGATCAGGAAGAGCGGCAACATGGCGCCTCGATGCAGCAGATCTCGGATTCGCACAAGGACCTGCTGCGCAACCTGATCGATCAGCAGCTTTGGCTGTCGAAGGGGAAAGAGCTGGGGATCACGGGCGAAACGGAGCTGGTGAACCGGCTCAACGAAATCCGCAAGCAGTACAACCTTTCTACACTGGAGGATCTGGAGAAGGCGGCCAAGGATCAAGGTTTTTCCTACGAGGATTTCAAGGCCAACCTGAGAAATCAGATCATCACGCAGGAAGTGATGCGCGACCAAGTGGGCCGCAAGATCAACGTGACGCCGGGCGAAGTGCAGCGCTACTTCGAAGAGCACAAGCAAGAGTATGCGCAGCAGGAAAGTATCAAGCTGGCGGAGATTCTGGTTTCAACCGGCACGCCCGGAGCGGCAGGATTGGGCGAGGATCCGCAGAAGGTGGCGGAAGCGCAGGCCAAGGCCAACGATATTGAAACAAAGCTCCATGCGGGAGCCGACTTTGCCCAGTTGGCAAAGAGCTCGAGCGAAGGCACCACAGCTCCCGAGGGCGGGGATCTGGGCACATACAAGCACGGACAACTCAACCCGGTATTTGAAGAAGCTACGTTCCCACTGAAGACCGGCGATTTCACCCCGCCGATTAGAACCAAGCAGGGATTTGTGATTCTCAAGGTCGTCGACCACACGCCAGGCGGTGTTCCCGCGTATAAGGACGTGGAAACGGACGTTGAGAATAACTACTACATGAGCAAGATGGAGCCAGCCATCCGCGACTACCTGACCCAGATGCGCGACGACGCATCGATCGAAATCAAGACAGGCTATATCGATACCGGGGCAAGTCCGAACAAGCAGATCTTCCCGATTGCTTATTCGGCGTACACGCCGCCTTCACCCAAGAAGAAACGGAAAGTGGAACGGACAAGGTTCCGCGAGACGGAACATGGATTCCGGCAGAAGTCGAAGCCCGCGACGCTTGCTGTGAGCGATCAAGCGCCGCCAGCGCCTGACACGAGTAAGAAGAAAGCTAGCAAGACCGAACAGGCTGCAGAGAAGCCGGGCAAGAAGGAAAAGATTCGTTTCGGCAAGGCGCCGACGAAGACGTTGCCCTCGACTCCTGCGAGCCAGACGGAAGATGCGGGCGCCGATGCGCAGACGGCGAGCGCCGCGAACGAACCGGCGAATCCGCTCGAGGCTGCCGCCCCACCGGCACGGAAGACGCGGTTCAGCGAACGGGCTAAGCAGCCGAAGAAGGCCAAGACCACGGTTCAGCAGCAGAAGGAAGCGATGACGCCGCAGGCTCCCGATGCGGCCGAAGTGGCAGACCGCCAGACGCAGTCTGCTCCCCTTGGTTTGAATGGGGACAAAGCTGCGAAGAAGAAAAAGAAGGATACAGCCACAGCCGGCGAGAAGACACGCATGAGCGAACGGAAGAAGCCGGCCGAGACTACGCCGCTGGAGCCGACGCCTGTTCCTCCGGTGCCCGGAGCGCCCGCGCCTGCCCAACAAACGCCCAGTGCGCCATCGCCGCAGCCATAAGAGCAGCCATGAAATATCGCCGGGTCGGGGCAGATCCCCGGCCCGGTTCATTTTGGCGGGCAGTTTGCGGTTGGGCTCCGCAGCGTCACCCCGTTAGGTTTTTCTCGAACGCGAGAGACGTCTTTGTTAGGCGATAACCAGTACGCAGATAAAACCGGTGCGCTTCCGATCGAGACTCGCGTGAAGTGAGCCGGATGATCTTAACCTGCCGCTCGAGGCTCCATCGCTCTGCCCGTTCGCATAGCATTTGCCCGAGCCCCTTGCCTCGCAACCCTTCGCGCACCACCAGACCGCCAATCAGCGCGAACCTCGGCGATTGCAATCGGCTCTGGATGGAGACCTCGACCCATCCCGCAACCTGCACGCCCACACACGCGACAAAAGCGGCTTGTGTGTCCGCATTTGCTTCCAGCCCTTCAATCCAATTTCGAATCGCATCGGCAGGCCGCTGATAACCAAGCTGCACGGCCAGCAGCGAAACCGGCTCGGCATCCGCCGGTTCCATCGGTCGTATCAGTACTTGGGTCTTGTGATCCTCGATATTCATGAACAAGGTCATCTTCGCATGCGCTGTGCATCTGAATTGAGGCGTCCCGTTGCTTGCTGTATGCTTTCCCGCAGGATGAAGGATATCTATATTGCCGACCTGGCGGGATTTGAAGAGCAACGAATTTTCGATGGCTACTTCTTATTGCTGACCAAACAGACTCGCAGCACCAAGACAAACAAGCCGTATCTCAGCCTGATTTTGTGCGACAGGACGGGCCAACTGGAGGGCCGCGTCTGGGATCCGGGTGATCCGCGCATCGCCAAAGACGTAAATCGTGGCGACATTGTGAAGGCACGCGGCTGCGTCTCGCGTTTTGACGACCGAATGCAGATGAAGGTCGAACAGATACGGCGCGCGACGGCGGGTGAGGTAGACAAAGCCGACCTGATGCCTGCGACCACCTACGACGTGGATGCGATGTGGCGCGAAGTCCTGAGTTTTGTCGACAGCTTTACAGAGCCGAATCTAAAGCTGCTATTGACGACGATTCTCAGCAACGCTGAGCTTGCACAGGCCTACCGCGAGGCACCTGCGGCGCGTCAACTGCATCATGCCTGGCTCGGAGGACTGCTGGAACACGTAATCAGCCTGCTTCGGCTTGCCGATCGCGTGGTTCCGAACTACACAATCCTGAATCGTGATTTAGTGCTGACCGGCGTGATCCTGCACGACATTGGCAAGGTGCACGAGCTGGCGTGGGATGTGGGATTTGAGTACACAGTCGAGGGCACGCTGCTGGGGCATATCCAAATGGGGGTGGAACTGGTCAACCAAGCGATTGCCGGGCTGCCGGGATTTCCGCCACGGCTGAAGACGCTGGTGGAGCACATGATTCTTTCGCATCACGGTAAGTTGGAATTCGGTTCGCCGAAGCTGCCGATGATTCCGGAGGCGCTGGTGTTGAATTTCCTCGACGACCTTGACGCCAAAATGCAGGCCATGGCCGGCGAGTTCGAGAAGTGCGCGCGTGAAGGCAAGGCTGCCGATGAGCTGACGGGCAAGGTGTGGGCGCTGGACCAGCGGCAGTTGTTAAATACGCGGGGCTATCTCGAAGGCGGGGATTAGGCGAGGAACCAGTCCCACTGCTCTTCGGTCAAGGGCACGACGGATAACCTGCCGATCCGCACCAGAGGGGAGTCGGCGAAAGCCTTCTCGGCCTTGATTGCTGAGAGCGTTTTTGGCGATTTGAGACGCTGTCCAACCTTGACCCGAACGACCGGCACTTTAGGATTCGAATCATCCACGCTCACGACCGTTCCCGTGCCGACGGCAGTGCGCTCGTCGCCTGTGTGGTAAAAGATCCACTTCGTGCCGGGCTTCATTTCGCGCAAAAACTTGACTGCCGTGGGATTGGTGACCCCATCCCAGGTGGTTTCTTTGTCGCGAAGGAAGTCGTCGAAGGAGTAGGCGTCGGGTTCGGTCTTGAAGAGGAAGTAGGCCATAAAGACAGTGAAACAGAGAAACAGTGACAAAGTGAACCGAAATTTCCGAGGCTGACCTAAGGATGATCCCCCTATCAGGGATGAATCTTCTTCGCGAACTCGGGTTTTGGAGTTTCCCAAATAAGCCGATGCGCGCATATACGGCTTCTCTGCTTCTCTGTCTTGTGCCCGCTGATCCACTACAATCAAGAAGATATGATCCGTTTTTCAACCGCCGGGGAGTCGCACGGGGAGGCTTTAATCGCTCTGGTGTCTGGGCTGCCCGCTGGTTTGGCGGTCGATCTCCATTTTGTGAACCGCGAATTGTGGCGGCGCCAGCAGGGTTACGGGCGCGGTGGCCGCATGAAGATTGAGGCGGACAAGGTGCACGTATTGAGTGGCGTGCGGCACGGCAAGACTATTGGCTCGCCGGTTGCGCTTGAGATCGTGAACCGTGACTGGAAGAACTGGGAAGAAAAACTGCCGGTTGAAGCCGGCGACCCGTCCAAACATCAAGCGGTGGCTTCGCCGCGGCCGGGCCATGCCGATCTCGCCGGAGCGCTGAAGTATAACTTTCCGGATGCGCGGTACGTGCTGGAGCGGGCGTCGGCGCGGGAATCAACCGCACGCGTGGCGGCGGGCGGATTTGCGAAGCTGCTCCTGCGGAGCCTCGGGATTGAGATTGCGAGCCATGTCATTCGTGTTGGTCGCGTGGAACTGGAACGGGCTGCCACGTGGGATGAGATTGCCGCAGTGGCTGCGCGCGACGAGATTCTTCTGAGCTGCGTGGATACGGCGACGGAAGCGAAGATGAAAGAAGAAGTGGAGGAGGCGGCGCGCACGGGCGATACCGTGGGTGGCGTGTTTGAAGTGGTGGCGCACAATGTCCCTGCCGGCCTCGGCACCTACGCCACGTGGGATGAGCGGCTCGATGGGCTGCTGGCCTGGTCTGTGATGAGCCTGCAGGCGGTGAAGGCGGTAGAGATCGGACGCGGCGTGGTTGCGGCCGAGTCTTTTGGGTCCGCGGTGCATGATGCAATTCATTACTCTGCCGGAGATACAGGTAAGCCCACACGTTTCACGCGCGAAAGAAATAATGCGGGCGGCATTGAGGGCGGCGTTTCGAATGGGGAAGACATCGTGGTGCGCGGCTATCTGAAGCCGATTTCAACGCTTCGGCGGCCGTTGGGTTCGGTGCGCTTTGACAATCGCGAGGCGACAAGCGCCAGCTATGAACGCAGCGACATCTGTGTGGTGCCTGCGGCGGGCGTTGCGGCCGAGGCTATGGTGGCGCAAACCATCGCAAGCCTTGCGCACGAAAAGTTTGGGGGAGATTCCGTGCTCGAGATGAGACGAAACTTCGACGGTTACATCGAACAGATAGGGAGTTATTAGAAGGAAAAATGATTTTGAAGATCGTGAAGTACCCGGAGCCGGTTTTGCAGCAGCCTGGCGAGCCGGTGACTGAATTTGACGGTGAGTTGCGCAAGTTTGTTGCCGACCTGTTTGAGACGATGTACGCTTCGCAGGGCATTGGATTGGCTGCGCAGCAGGTGGGCGTGGCCAAACGTGTCACGGTGATTGATTTGAGCCTGGGCAAGGACCCGGCCCAGAAGCTGGTGCTCATCAATCCCGAAGTCATTTCTCGCGAGGGAAAGCAATACGAAGAAGAGGGCTGCCTGAGTTTTCCTGAGATCCGCGAGAAGATTTCGCGTGCGGCCAAAGTGCGCATTCGTGCGCAGGACGAGAAGGGCAAGTGGATTGAGATGGACGGAGAAGAGCTGCTATCGCGCGCGTTTCAGCATGAAATCGATCATCTCGATGGAATGCTGTTCATCTTCCGCATGAGCGCACTGAAACGGGATTTGAATTTGCGCAAAATTCGCAAGATGCAGCGCGAAGGCACGTGGTAACGAGCCCCGGGATCGCTCTCCTAACAGAAGATGGCATCAGCGTACGAACGCACTTGTCAGGCAAGGCCGACGGCGGAGGGAAATCATGAGTGCTTATTTTGTATTCACCCGAGAGAAAACGCTCGATCCAAAAGAAATGGAGATCTACTCGAAGAAGGTTGCTGCGACCTTCGCAGGCCATCCGGTTAAGATTCTTGCGGCGTATGGGCACCACGAAGACGTCGAAGGAACGCCGACTGAGGGCACGGTGATCGCGGAATTTCCCAGCATGCAAGCCGCCAAAGCCTGGTACGACAGCCCGGCGTATCGGGAGGTGCGTGAGCATCGGCTGCTGGGCGCCGTCTACCATGCCATCCTTGTGCAAGGCGTCTAGCGGCAGAACGAAGAGGCGGGATGAGATTGGTTTTCTGCGGCACTCCGCAGTTCGCAGTGCCCACGCTGCAGGCGCTGCTCGCGGCGGTCCACGAAATTGCGTTGGTGGTAACACAGCCGGATCGGCCGGTGGGACGCAAGCAGATCGTTGAGCCTACGCCGGTGAAGCAGGTGGCGCTTGCGGCGGGCTTGCACGTGACGCAGCCGGAAAAGATTCGCAACAACGTGGAGTTTCGCGCGCGGCTGGAAGCGATTGCGCCGGATGGGATTGTTGTGGTGGCGTATGGGCGCATCATTCCACCCTGGATGCTTGCCTTGCCACGCCTCGGCTGCATTAATCTGCATGGGTCGCTGCTGCCCAAGTATCGGGGCGCCGCGCCGATTCAGTGGGCCGTCGCTATGGGCGAGAGGGTCACAGGCAACACCACGATGCTGCTGGAAGAAGGGCTTGATACCGGTCCGATCTTGTTGCAGCAGGAAGTGACGATCGGGCCGGAGCAGACGGCTGTCGATCTCTTTGAGATTCTCGCGACACGCGGGGCTCCACTGGTGGTGGAGACGCTTGCGGGTCTGGTCAATGGAGAAATCGAACCCAGGCCACAGGATGACTCGCAAGCGTCGCTTGCGCCGATCCTCACGCGAGACGATGGGCGGATGGATTTTGCCGCGTTTACGGCGGCGGAAATTAAGAATCGCTGGCGTGGATTTCAGCCATGGCCGGGCGCGTTCACGGAGCTTGATGGGAAGAAGCTGATTGTTCATCGACTGGAGGTCGTAGAACCTTCTAGTCTGCGCTTGTCTGAAGTGGTGCCTGGTCAATTGTTCGTCGATCAACAGCGCTTGATTGTCTGTTGCGCGCAGGGCACCGGTCTTGAATTCCTTGAGCTGCAATTGGAAGGCAAGAAGCGCACAACGGCCGCGGACTTCCTGCGCGGGACGCATTTGACTTCCGGAATGCGGTTGGGTTGAGAACGATGGCTGCTGTCTCCCCGGCGCGCAAGGCGGCTTTTCAGATACTCCTCGCGGTCGAGAAAACTCAGGCGCATTCGGACGATTTACTGCGCGGAAAAGCCGTCTGGGTTCTCTCCGCAGCGGACCGCCATCTTGCTACGGCGCTGGTCCTGGGTGTGTTGCGCTGGCAAGGCCGGCTCGATGGCAAGATTCGCGAATTTCTCGCCAAGCCGAATGCTCGGCTCGATCGCGAAATTCAGATTGCTCTGCGCCTCGGCGCATTTCAGCTGCTGCATATGGATCGGATTCCGGCGCACGCGGCGATTGATGAAAGCGTGGAACTGGCGAAGCAGACCGGACATAAGTTTGCTGCGCGGATGGTGAATGCGGTGCTGCGGAAGATTGCCGCTGCACCGCGACTGCAGGGCTCGGATGCAGGGTTGACGAATTTGGAAGTTGACCAGACGCATCCTGCGTGGATGGTGGAGCGCTGGACAAGGTTCTACGGCGTCGATGCGGCGCGCTCTGTTTCCCGGCATGGTCAGGAGCAGCCTGCGGCGGCGATCCGCGTTGAAAGTGTGGCTGCCGAAGAGGAATTGGCGCAAGCCGGAATCGGATGGGGACCGGGCAGGCTGTTGAGCGCGGCACGCGTGGTAATGGCAGGCGATTTGATTGAGACGGCGGCATTCCGCGAGGGCCGCGTACGGCTGCAGGATGAGGGATCGCAGCTGGTTGCCGAAATTGCCG
>Ga0187863_10002023_pt1 | contig 15705 bp, 13 predicted proteins | sample June2016WEW_11_1_FD_132975 | JGI IMG/M metagenome (GOLD analysis project Ga0187863, IMG submission 132975) | Peatland microbial communities from SPRUCE experiment site at the Marcell Experimental Forest, Minnesota, USA - June2016WEW_11_10 | ecosystem: Environmental > Terrestrial > Soil >... | reverse complement strand
TGGGCGGCAGCATTTCCGGCGCGCAGGTAGCCGAAATGATCGACGAACTGCCCATGTTGGCCGCGCTGGGGCCGTTCACGGAGAAGGGGATCGAGATTCACGATGCCAAGGAGCTGCGCGTGAAAGAGAGCGACCGCATCGCCACACTTGCTGAGGGGTTGCGCGCGATGGGCGCGGAAGTGGAAGAGTTTCCCGATGGAATGCGCGTGGCAGGGCGGTCGGCCGGCGCGCTGCACGGCGCCAAGATCGAGCCGCACGGGGATCATCGCATCGCCATGGCGCTCGCGGTGGCAGCCCTCGGCGCCAAGGGCGAAACGGTCCTTCGCGACGCTGATTGCGTCGGCGTCTCGTTTCCCGAATTTTTCGCGACGCTCGAGCGCCTGCGCGGAGCGCAAGTCTCCGGCGTCTGATCTCAGCGGCTCGTCAGAGAGGCCCGAATCTGGCAGCCAGGCCATGAAATCGCTCTCCGTTGTTGCACGGCTCCAGAGGTTGCATGGCAAGGCGAATCGGCACGTTCGGACTGAAGAAGTAGTGCCGTCGCGATTTCGGTACAGCCGTTGCGAAAACGACCGAATCGGGACGCTCGGCGATCGGCCTGTCGGTATGGAAGTACTTCTTGTAGGCCGCAATCCAATCGGTGGAGATGTCGCGCTGGGCCGTTGGCAGATCGAGCCTGCCCGCACAGACGAGCTGGTGGAGGTGCTCTTCCAAGGCGTCCTTGACACGAGCATTCCACGCCGGGGATTTGTAGGGTTCCGGCCACAGATTGTGAATGTCCTCGGCGCCACCCAATCCCGGAGCAATCAGATAATCGATTTCGTAATCCCCGGCGCGAGGGGCCGCGATTCCATACTCGTGAAAGATCTCCTCCCGCAAAGACGCCGGCACATCCCGGACGACTTCCTCATGGGCCATCGAGCAAACGTCGCTGAGGGTAACCGCTCGCGTGGCGCCGGGCGTAAGGCCGGGATCGGGGACTGCGCCGCGAGCCATTGTGATTGCAGCTGAGTCCCCCACGCGTCGCGCAGAATGCTCGACGAGAAGCCTGCCTGCCAGCGCGGCGAAGAAAACCGCCACACAGACATAGACGGCAACCGGTGTCGGCGAGGTGAACTGCAAAAATCGCCGCCAGGGACCCACGTAGGAGGTAGCCGCCAGTTCGGCCAATTGAGCCCGCAAGAGCGCACGCGGTCCGTCGATAGGCGGTAGCTTGGGATCGAGAGCCTGGCGGTGAGCCCGTGCAAGATCTGCAATTGTTCCTTCGATTTCGGCCATGCGGGCGCGGCAGTTCCAGCAGGCGGCCATGTGGTCGCGGACCTGAGCCGCGCGATGGGCCTGAAGTTCACCGTCGGCTGCCAGCAGCAACTCCTGATCCGATAGGTGAAGCTCGTCGCTTGGCATAGCTTAGCTCCGATCCGCACGCATCAAACGCGCAAGCGATCGCGTCAGCGATATCGATACGGCTCCCAGAGAGATTCCGAGCAGGGCTGCGATTTCCCGGTAGCGGAGGCCCTCGGCCCGCAGCCGCAGGCAACACTGGTCTTCTTCCGGAAGGGCCTCAAGAACGGCCAGCAAGCGGTTCCGTTTCTGGGTGAACGAAACCTGCTCCTCGGGATTTGGCGATGGGTCCGACTGCCTTTCTGCGAGCGTCCAATCAGATGACGCCGTCGTGGCGGGCGATCTTTGGTTTGCATAGCGCTGCTTCAGGGCGAGATTATGCGCGACGCGGAAGAGCCAGCCGCGCAAGTTTCGCCGGGACCGGCCCAATTGAAGGTGCCGGAAAAGAGAAAGGAACACTTCCTGGGTGACTTCTTCGCTGTCATGCATGGGAATGCCCAAGGAGAGCACATAGCGGAGGAGCGGATTGCGATATTGCTCAAACAGACGCATGACCTCGCATTCGATCTCGGAAGGCTTTGCCGAAAGCGCAGGTGTAGCGGTGGCTGGAAAAAGCAGCTCGTTGACCGAATCTGCCGGATGAATCCGCATAAGTCCCTGCATATATATTCCATTTCCTTCGTTTCCGTTCAAGGTTTCCAGATCCCCAACGCGGCATCCTCGCAGAGATCGAAAAAAGAGTGAACAAAACGACAGGAACCAGAATATTCAGAGTTGAAGAAACGGGAAGGACGCTCGTCATTCGTGAGCGGGATTTTTGTGGGAGAATTTCGTTTGAGCACGCCCGGCAAACCACGGCCAACTGGGAGAGGCCTTGTCTTCATGAAGAGATTTGCGGTTGTTTTTCTTCTGTGCGTTCTGCCACTGTTTAGCCAAAGCAACCGGGGCGAGCTGCGTCTTCAAGTGACCGATCCGTCCGGCCTCGGAGTGAAAACGACGGTTCGCATTGTGAGCGAGGCGAATCAGTATCGAAACGCGCTGGCCACCAGCGACCAGGGCAGCCTGGACGTGCAGCGCCTGCCCTTTGGCATCTACCGGCTGGAGATCGCGCAGCCCGGCTTCGCGCCGGTGTCGGAATCCGTCGAGATCCGCTCCTCGCTTCCCACCGATCGTAGGATCGAGCTCAACCTGCCTTCGGTGAGCCAATCGGTGACGGTCAGCGCCGCCAATACGTTGATTGACCCCGATCAGGCGGGCTCGGTGAACCAGATCGGCCCGGCTTTTATTCAGACCCGGCTCGGCTCCATTCCAGGCCGTTCGATACAGGATCTGGTGAATTCGCAGCCGGGTTGGCTATATGAAGGCAATGCCGTTCTGCATCCGCGCGGCTCGGAGTATCAGACGCAGTTTGTGGTGGATGGCATTCCATTAACCGACAATCGCTCACCTAGCTTCGGCCCGGAAATTGAAGCCGACGATGTGGAATCCATGACGGTCTATACCGCGGGCATCCCCGCCGAATATGGCAGGAAAATGGGCGGAGTGGTCGAGGTGAACACGGTGCAGGATTCACAGGCGGGTTTCCATGGACAGGTGGGCCTTTCCGGAGGAAGCTTTGGCTCCGCGGGCGCTTTCGCGAAAGGGGAGTACGCCTGGGGCAAGAATACCTTCGGTGCCAGCGCGAGCGGCAGCATGACCGATCACTACCTGAATCCAGTGGTTCCGCAGAACGATTCGAATACAGGCACGCTGGGCGATTTCTCCGTCGATTACGAGCGTGCGCTGACGCCCCATGACCGCGTGAGCTTCATCGTGCGTCATGAGGTCTCGCGCTACGACATTCCCAACGAATACGTGCAGCAAGCGGCGGGCCAGCGACAGACGGCGGACAACATCGAGACGATGGGAATCGCCTCCTACCAGCACACGTTTTCACCGCATCTGGTGGCCGATATTCGTGCGATGGTCCGCGACAACGCGAACGACTTCAACTCCAACGCGAATTCGACTCCGATCGAAGTGTTTCAGCACAACTGGTTCCGCGAGGGCTATTTCAAGGGGACCGTCACCGCCGACCGCGGGCGGAACGAATGGAAGTTCGGAGCCGAGTCCGACAATACGTTCCTGAACGAGAATTTCAGCTACATCATCACCGATCCTACCCAGTTCGATGAGGATACGCCCCCCACCTTTGGCTTCCGGAAGAGCCGCCCTGATCTTGAGCAATCCGCCTTTGTCCAGGACCTGATTCGCCTCGGAAATTGGACGATCAATGCCGGGCTTCGTTGGGACCACTATCAGCTTTTATTGAACCGGCAGGCGGTGGACCCACGCTTCTCGATTTCTCGCTATTTTCCCTCCTCCGGTCTGGCCGTGCATTTTTCCTACGACCGCGTGTTCCAGACGCCGTCGTTTGAAAATATTCTGCTCTCGAGTTCGACCGAGGTTGAATCTCTCTCCCCGCAGGACTTTCTTCGGCTGCCAGTGGAGCCCTCGGAGGGAAACTACTACGAAGTGGGAATAACCAAGGCGTTCTATCGAAACATCCGGCTGGACGCCAATTATTATCGTCGGCTTGTGAACAACTATGCCGATGACGACCAGATCAGCAACACGACGATCAGCTTCCCGATCGCATTCCGGAAATCCATTATCTATGGCGCGGAAGCGAAACTTGACATTCCCGACTGGCGGCGTTTTTCGGGATTTTTGAGCTATTCCTACACCGTCGGAAACGCTTGGTTTCCGGTGACGGGCGGGCTCTTTTTGGGTGATGACGCCACCGCTGCGGTGACACAACTCACCGGTCATTTTCCGGATTCGCAGGATCAGCGCAACACCGTTCGCGGACGCCTTCGCTACCAGATCGCACCACGCTTCTGGATCGCGGGCGGAATTCAATACGATACCGGGCTCCCCTTCACTTTTGATGGCGACCCTTCCACGGTGCTCGCCGAATACGGGCAGCCGGTGGTGAATCGCATCAACTTTGACCGTGGCCGCATCGATCCCTCCCTCCAGGTGAATGCCTCGGCGGGCGCGGACCTCTACGAGTCGAGCCGTGTGAAAATGCAGGCTCAGATCGACGGACAGAACCTCACCAACGTCCTCGACGTGATCGATTTTGGCGGCCTGTTCTCCGGCAATGCCATTGGGCCGTCGAGGAGCTTTGCCCTTCGCCTCACCACGAGCTTCTAGGAAACCTCGACAAGATGTATCCCTTGGTTCACTTGACTTGGTGCTGGTCTCTTTTGTACGCTCTGCGGCGGCAATAAGGAGGATAGCAGCGCTATGAAGTTCACCGACGTGGGCAAGAGATCGATCTGCAGGGGCAGGCAACTGGGCATCCCCTGGCTGCTACTAGCCATGCCCCTGGCAGCGGCCTCGTCCCGCGTTTACGTGGCCAATACGGCGGGAACCAGCGTTTCGGTGATCGACACTGCCAAGAACAAAGTGGTGCAGCAGATCGGTGGCATTCAGGTGCCCGAGGGAGTGGCGGTCTCCCCTGACGGAAAGCGCGTTTATATAACCGAGTTCCCCGAGAAAATCCTCACCGTTGTAGATCGCAAGACGGGTAAGAAGATCAAAGACGTGCCGGTTAGCGGCCACGCGAACGACATTACGGTTACCAGGGACGGACGATGGGTGTTAGTCTGCGACGCGGAAACTCCAGGGGGCCTCGATATCGTCGACGCCGCCACCCTCGAGCTCGCAAAGAGCATCCCGACAAAGACAAAGCTGCACGACATCGTCGTGACGGCCGACAACAAGTATGCCATCGCCACTTCGGAGGGAGCCGGCACCATCACGGTCTTTGATCTCCAGAGCCAGACGATCGCCTGGGACCGCAAGTTCGATATGGGAACGCAGGTGATGGCCATCGAGTCGAACCCCGACGGCTCGGCCCATCGGTTGTTCCTACAGTTGAGCCGCTTGCGCGGCTTCGCGGTGGTCGATTTTGAGAAGCGCGAGGAAGTGGAAAGAATTACGTTTCCTGACGACCAGCCCACTGTGGTTCCCAGCGGCTCTCCCAGCCACGGTATTGGCATTGCGCCTGACGGCAAAACCCTCTGGGCCAACAGCAGAGTCTATGACTGCGTTTTTGTCTATTCGCTGCCCGATCTCAAGCCCCTGGGACGCGTGCATTTGCCCGAAGTCATGCCCCCCGGTCATGATCCGATCGGCGGGTCTCCCAACTGGGTGACGTTTACTCCCGACAGCAAGACCGTCTACATTTCAAACGGAGCGGATCGGTCGGTTTCCGCCGTGGATGTGAAGACGATGAAGGTGGTGGCGCGCATTCCGGTCGGGGAAGAGCCCGCGCGGATGGCCACGTTAGCGCTGCGTTGACGGTGAGGGAAAGCAGATCCCTCGGTGGGGTTCCACATGACAAATCCCGCGCGACTTCGGCAAGCGGTGAAGCTGTCCTGAACAAGAAGCGATTTGCGCATCAGACTGTGGAGTTGCAAGTAACAAGGGTCTCATAATGTTGCAGCCCTCGGAGGCGGTTTTGATATCTAGAACTTGGTCAAGGCAAATTGTCGTAGTTGTCCTTGCTGTGGCGGCAGTATTCGGCGCGGCGCAGTCGAGCGGGTCACCCGCGAAGCAGGATGCTTCCAAGCCCGCGCCGCTGCTCGATTACGACTTCTTCAAGGCGCGCGTCGAGCCCATTTTTCTGAAGGACCGGCCAGGCCACGCTCGCTGCTATTCCTGCCACGGATCGGGTAACGGGCCCCAGTATCTGGTGAGGCTGTCGCCCGGCGCCACGTCCTGGACCGAAGAGCAATCCCGCCAGATCTTTGACAATGTCTCGAAGCTCGTCAATCCCAAGGATCCAATGAACAGCCGCTTTCTGATTCATCCCCTGTCACCGCTCGCGGGCGGGGACATCGAGTTCGTGCACACCGGGGGAAGGCAGTTTGAGTCCAAGGACGACCCGGACTGGAAGGCCATGGCCGAATGGGCCAGCGGGCAAAAACTCGTGAGTTCCACGCAGCCGTAACGCCCCTCACCAACCGGCGGGCGCGTTTCCACAGCTGGATCGACACCGGTTGGGACCTGGGATCGCAACGCCAAGTGTCTTTGCTGAGGACCCCATCCAGATCCTTGCGACCGAAGGGGCTTTTGTGAGGTAGCCGTCCATGCCGGCGGCCAGGCTGCGCTGCTTTGCCGCCGGCATGGGCTGCCAGCGCGATGATGGAATCTGCTGGTTGCCGACCGCGGCCGTTGCTTCCGGCCCGTCCATTTCCGGCATCTGGAGACGGGATCCCCGCTAGCAGGAAGCGATACGGACGGAGCAGGCTCTCTTTTCTCCCCAGCTGCCGCTGTCCCGGTGTCCTATAACAGCGATTGTTGCGGCTCAAGCAACATTCCGACGAGGTCATGCATGAACGCCGCAGCTCGCGCACCGTCGACGACGCGATGATCGGAAGAAAGCGTTAGCGACATGATGGGCCGCACGGCAGGCCGGCCGTCGACCGGGACAACGCGTTCCTTGATGGCGCTGACGGCCAGAATGCCGGCCTGTGGCTGGACGATGATTGCGGTGAACGAGTCGACGTGGTGCATGCCGAGGTTGCTAATGGTGAATGTGGCGCCCGTGAGGTCTTCAGGCCGCAGGCGGTTGGCGCGGGCGCGCTCAGTCAAATCGCGGCGCTGCACGGCGATCTCGCCGACGCCGAGGTTCGCGGCGTTGCGAATTACGGCGGTGACCACGCCGTCGTCCACAGCCATAGCGACCGCAACGTTGATTTCTGGGTTGAGGCGGATGCCCGTGCCGGTCCATGTGCCATTGACGCGCGGGTGCTTCGCGAGCGTGCGAGCTACCAGTGCGACCAGAACGTCGGTATGCGTGGGACGGACGCCGTGGGACTTTTCAATGTCCTGCAGTATTGCGCCGCGCAGCTGGTTCAGCGCGGTAGCGTCCAGTTCCCGAGTGACGAAAAAGTGCGGGACGGTCGTCCAGCTCTGGGTGGTGCGCTCGGCCATGAGGCGGCCGATCGAGCTTAACTTCTGCTCGGCTGCGCCTGCACTGGCGGGCGCGGCTGGGGGCGCGGCTGCGGCGGCCAGAATGTCGGCGGCGAGGATTTCACCGTCGGGGCCGGAACCACGTAGCGTCGCGATGTCGATGTTGTTCTCCTTGGCGAGCCGGCGCGCTTTGGGCGAGATCCGGAGTTGGCGGCCCTCTGCGGATGCGGCGGCAGAACTGGATTGCGACGCTTGTGCTGTGCCAGAAGCGGCGGATGCGGGGCGAGCGGCATCGGCGGCTGCTTTGGTTGGGGCGTCAACGGTGGGAACACTCTCGCCGGGGCCAAGCAGCCATGCAATGGTGTGGCCCACCGGGACCACATCTCCTGGCTGCGCCTTCACTCCGCCGAGGATGCCTTCCGCCTGGGCTTCGACTTCGACGACAGCCTTGTCGGTTTCCACTTCGAGCAGGATTTCTCCTTTGGCGACGGCTTCTCCCTCTTTTTTGCGCCAAGAGACGAGCTTGCCGGTGTCCTGCGCCATTTCCAGTGCGGGCATTACAACGCTGATAGCCATAGTCGAGTCGACGATCCTTGAGAGATTTTTGATGCCCGGCTGGAAATTTCCGCAAACGAAAGATTTCAGACAGGCCCCTGGCCGCTTCGCTCCGTCGGGATAAAAACCTAGTGCAAAAGAGAAATCAGCTCCGCGCTAATCGGCTACGCCGATGCCTTCCGATTTGGCGCTTTCTTCCACCATTTCCCGGACGTGGCGGCTCGGCTCGGCTTCATTCTCGCGCGTGGTGGGCAGCGGTCCGTTCACCGTGTAGTAGCGCTGGCCGGCGACGAGCAATTCCTCCGCAGGGAAGCGCGTGATGACTTCATGGCCCGTTTCAGTGACGACGATTTCTTCCTCAATGCGCGCCGCGCTCCAGCCGTCAGTCGACGGCCAGAACGTTTCGAGCGCGAAAACCATACCCGGCTTGAGGACGTATTCCTGATTGAACGAAACCAGGCGGCTGATCACCGGCTTCTCCCAGATGGCCAGGCCGATGCCGTGCCCAAACTGGAGTCCGAAGCAGGCTTCCTCGTTGGGGAACCCGAACTCTTTGGCCTTGGGCCACACCGACGCGACTTGCGCGGTGGTGCGCCCGGGACGGATCAGCTCGATGGATGCGTCAATATAATCCCGGCAGCGCTTGTAGGCGTCGACCATCGCGTGCGGCGCGTATCCGATGCTGAAGGTCCGGTAGTAGCAGGTGCGATAGCCCATGTAGGAATGCAGCACGTCGTAGTAAACCGGGTCTCCAGGACGCAGTGTCCGGTCGGAGAAAACGTGCGGGTGGGGGCAGCAGCGCTCGCCGGAAATCGCGTTCACTGCTTCCACGTACTCCGAACCCATGTCGTAGAGCACTTTGCTCATCAGGCCGACCGCTTCGTTTTCCTTCAATCCGGGCCTCATCGCGCGGTAGAGTTCGTCGTAGGCGACGTCGACCATCATGGCCGAATGGTTCAGCAGCGAAATTTCGTCGCGCGTCTTGATCACGCGCGCGTCGGACATGAGCTGCTGGCCATCGACGATCTGGATGCCTTCCTTTTGCAGCGCGAACAGGATGGGAGGCTCGATGATGTCCACGCCCAGGGGCTCGTTCTGCAGGCCGAGCTTTTCCAGTTCGATTTTAATCTTTTTGGCGACGTCCTCGGCGCGGCCCGTTTCAGGCGACATCGCGCCGCGGAGCAGGCCGATGCCGGCCCGCGAGCGCTCACCCAGCCAAGGGCAATGCAACTGGTGATGCTTGGCGGCCGAGCCGAAGTCCCAGAGAATTGGCTCTGATTTCTGCGCGAGCAGCGTAAAGCGGCTATTCTTATCCTGGGCCCAGGTGCCGATGTGCGTGGCGGTGATGTAACGCACGTTGTTCATGTCAAAGCAAAGCAACGCGCCCATTTCGGATTTGGCGAGCAGGGCCTTGACGCGGTCCAGGCGCTCGCGGCGCAGCCGGTCGAAGTCGATACGATTCTCCCAGTCGACCGCCATCGCTCCGTATGTGGGTAGTGCCATGGAATGCCTCCTTCGCCGATAAGACTTCTGACGCCCCCGGTCCGGGGTGGGTTACCCGGAAAATCGAACAGATTTGCTGCGCTCAGAATGACAGGGAAAACTAAATGCCAAAACAAAAGCAAAAATCGTCCCAGGCACGGGTTAGCTGCGATTGCAAAGAGCGCGGGCCGCTTCGAACACCGACTTTTCGCTGGGTACGGTGGAATCTTCCAGCGCCGGCGAGAACGGGATGGGCACGTGCATTGCACCGATCCGCTTTACCGGGCCGTCGAGGTAATGGAACGCGCCTTCGGTGATCACCGAGGCGATCTCGCCCGTGACGCCGTAGCGATAATAACCCTCATCGATCACGATGGCCCGCGAGGTCTTCTTCACCGAGTCGATGAGCGTCTTCTCATCGAGCGGCCAGGTCGTGCGCGGGTCGACTACCTCCGCGCTGATGCCAATTTCGTCCAGCATCTTCGCCGCTCCGAGCGCGACCTGCACCATGCTGCTGGTGGCAATCAGGCTGATGTCGCTGCCAACGCGCTTCACGTCGGCCAAGCCGATAGGAATCGTGTACTCCTCGGTGGGCACCGGGCCCTTGAAGCGGAACATCATCTTGTCTTCGTAGAAGACCACCGGATTTTCGTCGCGAATCGCGGACTTCATCAGTCCCTTGGCGTCGTAGGGAGTCGAAGGCATTACCACTTTGAGGCCTGGAATATGGCTAAACCACGCGTGCAGCGATTGCGAGTGTTGCGCGGCCGAGCGCCGCGTGGCGCCCAACGTGGTGCGCAGCACCATCGGCACTTTCCACTTGCCGCCGGACATGTAGTGCACTTTGGCGGCTTGGTTGACCATCTGGTCCATGATCAGGCAGACGAAGTCGCCGAACATAATGTCGACAATCGGCCGAAGGCCCGTCATGGCCGCGCCGACGCCCAGGCCTGTGAAGCCGGCTTCGGAGATGGGCGTATCGATCACGCGGTCGGTGCCAAACTCGGCGGACAGGCCCGTGAGCACTTTGAATGGTGTACCGGCCTCGGCCACGTCCTCGCCCAGCAGAAAGACGCGCGGATCGCGCCGCATTTCCTCGGCGATGGCTTCGCGGACGGCTTCTCCCAGGGTTATTTCGCGCTGCGCTGTTGCTGTCATGGTTTCCGGCATGGCTCTCCCGCTCAGGCGTACACGTCTTGATCGACTTCTTCCGGCTTTGGATACGGCGTGTCGAGCGCGAACTTGGCCGCTTGCTCGATTTCGGCCCGCACCTGTTTTTCGACGCTGGCAAGCTGCGCCGCATCGGTGAGCTTCTCGGCGACCATCCAATCGGTAAGCAGCTTGATGGGATCGCGCTCTGTCAGCCATTTGCTCTCTTCCTGCTTGGTGCGGTATTCGCGGTTCATATCGCCGACGTGATGCCCGCGATACCGGTAGGTGTTGCAGAGAAGAAACGAGGGCCCCTCTCCGCGGCGCGCCCGCGCCACGAGCTTCTCGGTCGCCGCATTCACGGCGCGCACATCCTGCCCGTCCACGCTGACGCCCTTCACTCCGAAGCCCTCGGCGCGCGTGAGCGTGTCTCCGGCGGTCACTTCGGAAAAGTGCGTGTATTCGTTGTACATATTGTTCTCGCAGACGTAGATGGCGGGCAGCTTCCAGATGGCCGCCAGATTCATCACCTCATAGAGCACACCCTGTCCGAGGGCTCCCTCACCGAAGAAGCAAACGGCCACGCTCCCGGTTCCCAGCCGCTTAGCGGAAAACGCAGCACCGGTGGCGATGCCGACACTGCCGGCGACGATTGCGTTGGCTCCCAGGTTTCCGGTGGAGGGATCGGCGATGTGCATCGAGCCGCCCTTGCCTTTGCAATATCCGGCTTCCTTGCCGAGCAATTCGGCGAACATACGGTCGGGTGAGGCGCCCTTGGCCAGGCAGTGTCCGTGGCCGCGATGGGTGCTCGTGATGTAATCGTCTTTGGTCAGCGCGTCGCAGATTCCCACGGCGACGGCTTCTTCGCCGATATACAAGTGCGCCAGGCCCGGCATGATCGCGCGCGTATACAGATCGTTGACCTGCTCTTCAAACGCGCGAATCGCCGTCATCCGGCGGTAAGCCCCCAGCCACTTCTGAGCGTCGCCCTTGTCCGCAACAGCTTTGTCGTTAGCAGCCACAGTTGTCTTCATCGCACTCCTAGAATAGCGCGCCTTTTTGGTGAACGCGTATTATCCCACTTATGTGATCGGGGGATCAACATTGCCGATCGAGAACAGCGAAAACTCGTCCTGAGGGAACGTCGCGGGCCCGATCTTCTCACGGACATGGTGGTACCTTCCCGAGTAGAAAACCAGGGGCTTGTCGTCCCGCGACTCGAAATGCAGCACACGGCCGACGTACAGCGTGTGGTCGCCTGCGGGATGCACGTCGATCACCTTCGCGGCGAAGTATGCGACAGCTCCTTCCATCAGCGGAATGTTTTCCCGCTGGATGAAGCGGATGTGCAGCCCCTCCTGCGTGCGTCCGGCGAAGTGATTGCTCAGCCGCTCCTGATTTTCGGCCAGCACGCTCACCCCGTAGTGCCCGGCGCTGGGCAAAATCCGGTGCATGTAGGAACGGTTGTCAAGCGACACCAGCACCAGAGGCGGGTCGAGAGACACTGATACAAACGCATTGGCCGTCATGCCATGCGTTTGTCCCTCGTAGCTCGCGGTGATGATCGTAACGCCGCTGGCAAACCGGCCTAGCGCGCTACGGAATAGCCGCGCGTCAAAAGATGGTCCCGGTGGCGGCGCACCTTCGGCCGGAGCGCTTCCTTTAAGGCTTTCCGTTCCCATTTTTCTTCATCACCGCACTGAAATCGTCCGGATTAATGAGATCCGGCACCGTCCAGCCGTCCAGGTTGTATTCGTTCATGCACTGCTCGGCGAAGCCCTTGTATTTCGCCGATTGCCCCATCATGTCGGCCACCATGAGGCATTCAAAGCGGATGCTCTCGTGGTTGCCGAAGTAGTTGCGCTCGTAGAGTTCGTGCCGGCCGCCGAATTCGGTGCCGATCGCGTCCCACATGAGCTTCATCAGCTTCACGCGATCCTCGGCGCTGTAGCCATTGGAACCGCTCACGTATTTATCGAGATATTTTCTGCTTTCGGGGCTCTTGAAGTCGCTTGAGTGCGAAGGAAGGTAGATGAGCGCGCTTGCAAGCGTATTCTCGATGATCTCCTTGAGCCGTGGATACGCGATGCTCGACATCACGCGGTAGGCCAAGCCGTAATCGAGGTTCGGCAGCACGTAGCCCGGTGTCCACGGAGTCGTAGTGCGCGCCATCGAATCGGTCAGCGACCAGAACAGGTTGCGCCATGCCAGCACTTCGCCCACGGCCGCCTGCACGCCACGGAATTCCTTCGAGCCGGTGGCGTCCACACCCTTGAGCAAAAGCCCGGCGATGAAGTCGAGCTTGACCGCTAGGCGCGTGCAGCCGTGAAACATGAAGCGCGGCAGGAATCCCGAACGCGGGAAGAAGTGGTTCACCTTCTCGATGTCGCCGTAGGCAAACACGTTCTCATACGGCACAAACACCTTGTCGAATACGATGATCGAGTCGTTCTCGTCAAGGCGGCTGGACAGCGGATAGTCGAACGGACTGCCCATCACCGTCGCCGTCATCTCATAGGACGGGCGGCAGAACAATTTCAGTCCGGGTGCATTGGTGGGCACGATGCAGACGAACGCGAAATCTTTCGTCTTGATCGGCAGTGCGCCGTTATTGGCGATGAAGTTATAGTGCGTCAGCGTGGAAGTGGTAGCGACGACTTTCGCGCCGCTGATGATCAGTCCACCGTCGGTTTCTTTCTCGACGTGCATGTAAACGTCGCGCACCTCGGCCAGTTCCTTGTTGCGGTCGACTGGCGGATTCACGATCGCGTGGTTGACGAAGGTGACTTCCTCGAGCACCTTCCTGTACCAGCGCTTCGCGTTCTCGTGGAACGGCGTGTAGAAGTCCGAATTAGCTCCCAGCGTTGCCAGGAAGGCGGCCTTGTAATCCGGACTGCGGCCCATCCATCCGTAGGTTACCCGTGCCCATTCGGCGATGGCATCTCGCGCGCCCACCATCTCTTCGACGTTGCGGGAGGCTTTGAAGAACTTGTGCGTGTAACTGCCGTTGCCTGTCTCGGTAGGGCAGCACAGGATGGGGTTCTTCTTGCTGTCGTGGATGGCGTCGTAGAGCCGGGCGAGCATCCGTACGGTGTTGCGGAAGGCAGGATGCGTCGTGACATCCTTCACGCGCTCGCCATAAATCCATATTTCGCGGCCGTCGCGCAGGCTCTCCATGAATTCCTGCGAGGTGTACGGCTGATTGCGGGTCCAAGGGGTCGCATCGGCAACCGTCTGGGTATTTTCGTTTTGCGCCATCGATACTCTCCTTCGAGTCTGTTTTATTTCTCGATCTCAACGCCGGTCTTTGGAGAGACGGCGCGCTAAACCCTGAATGGCTCAGTTCCACACGGTCGGCGTCATGCGAAAGGCGCCCAATCCCGTTCGAACCGAAATACTTCCTTGGCGGGCGGCAACGGCGCTTGCGTCTCGATCCAGCGCACCGGCTCGCTGCCGACGTTTTCAAAGCTATGGACGCAGCCCACGCTCGTCCAGATCACATCTCCGGGGCCAAGGTCATAGCTTTTCCCGTCGGCGACGGCTTTCACACGACCGCCCACGATAAAGTAAGACTCCTCAAACGTGTGATCGTGGGGATCGATTTTCGCGCCGGGCGAGTATTGAATCAAGAACAAAGACTGATGAATCGCGCCGAATGAACGGTCGACAAACATCTTGATTGCCACGCCCGTGGTGGGATTGAAGCCTTCCATCTGCGAAGCCCCGCCGGGCCGCGGGAGCGCCGATTCGTCGAAGTGGCCAAGAAGCCCTTCGACCTTGTCCTGCGGCTTGACCGGAGCGCTCGGAGTGGTTGCCTCGCCCTTCTCAAAAAACGTATCGCGGCCATGATCGAGAGAACGAGGCTGCGGGGCCTGCATCTCAAGCCATCGCAGGGGCTTGCCGCTCGTGTTGCGCCAGGAATGTGGCTTGCCCGTGCCGATCAATCCGTAGTTGCCGGGGCTGAGCTCATAGCTTTGGTCACCGATCTGGACGATCGCACTCCCGCTTAGGATGTAGAAGCTTTCCTCAAAGGAGTGACGGTGGGGCGAGATTGCGCCGCCCGGATCGAGATAGCAGATCCCGACGCCCATATGAACCGAACCCATGGAGTGGTCCACATACGTGGCGCGTCGATATCGGTTGCTGTGCTTCTCATACGCCTTGGGCGTATGCGCGCTCGCTTCTTCAATCTTTGAAACATGGTGCATTCCTGCTACCCCCACGAACTGAGCTATGTGTTTCTTGCCGTCACGGTAGCAAATGGTTCCAAGCCCCGGCTTGCATAAATCCAACTTTTCTGAACAGAATCGTGACCTGCCGTCTCGGGGGGGCGCCGATCTCGCGATTGGCGGACGCGAAGTGCCATCGAGCAGATGGCAACGCCAGGGACCGAGACTGTGCAGGCCTGAGCCACCGTTATACCCCAATATTTTGAGGCATTTAGCAGGCTGGCGGCATCGCCTGCATCGCCCTGGGACACTTGACCATTCGGGGGATTCATATAGAATAAAGGCCACACTCTGGATGTGTGACGGAGTCACACACGGTAGCTCATACAAATGCGGTTTTTACGGTGGCCGAGACGCACGGTCGTGCGCTCCGGGCGGATAATCGCCTAATCGCCCACAGCCAGACCATTGGGTGGCGGTCTCTTTATGCCGCGATTCTCGAAGAAGTTCCTTTTCAGGCAATCGAGCCTCCGATCGGCCACCCCTCTTTGATCTATCACCTGTCTCGGCCTACGACCGTCTCGCGAAGAATCGAAGGCGGCCCAAGGGAAAAGGCGTTAATTGGCCCTCGCCGCTTCTGTTTGACACCCGGCACCGCAACAGCTCAGTGGGAGCACACTGGAAATCCCGAAATTCTCCAGATTTACTTGCGCGGATCGATCTACGCATCTGCCGTGAATGAAATGTACGGCTGCGATGTGTCCCAGGCGCCGATGGTGCCGCGCTTTGCGATCCTCGATCCGCTGCTTGAACAGCTCTCCATCACTATCACCACCGCGTTGCGTGACGGTACCGTGGAGGACGGGCTCTACGTCGATACTCTCGCCCACATGATCGCCGTCCACCTCGCCCGGCAATATTCCACACGTACGCGGGCCATTCACGGTCCCACGCCGAAGATAATACCCGGCTGGAAAATGCGGCGTTTGATCGAGTTTGTCGAGGAGAACCTCGACCGCGACCTGAGCCTGGAAGCCATGGCGGA
>Ga0187863_10002021_pt1 | contig 15713 bp, 12 predicted proteins | sample June2016WEW_11_1_FD_132975 | JGI IMG/M metagenome (GOLD analysis project Ga0187863, IMG submission 132975) | Peatland microbial communities from SPRUCE experiment site at the Marcell Experimental Forest, Minnesota, USA - June2016WEW_11_10 | ecosystem: Environmental > Terrestrial > Soil >... | reverse complement strand
TGGTACCTTTGCCTCCATCGTCTACAATCCAATCCCTGGTTTTGGATGGTAGGGGCCGTCGAAATAGACGTTTCATCCCGAGGCTGCTGTAGCCACGCTATGGACGAAGAACTGTTTCTCTTCCCCACGAACGAAGACCGTTCGTGGGGGCCCGGTTTTGTTCCCCGCGCCACTGTAACCTGAAAGCCAAGCGCATCCAAACTGCGTTAGGAGCGATCCATGCAAGAGGACGAAAACCGTGAAGCTTTGAACAGGCATTGGCACGCGTCGGCAGCCGGCGATATCAACGCGGAACACGATATCTACGCGGACGACGCCGTCTGTGATTATCCCCAGTCAGGCGAGCGCATCCTCGGACGAAGCAATCTGCAGGCCTTGCGAAGTCATCATCCCGGCAAGCCATCGGGCTTCAACGTCAAACGAATTCTCGGAAAAGGTGATCTCTGGATCACGGAGTACACAATCACCTACCAGGGGCGACCTGCATTCACCGTAAGCATTATGGAGTTCCGCAACGGTAAGGTCGTGCACGAGACACAGTATTTCGCCGATCCTTTCGACGCACCGGCGTGGCGAAGCCAATGGGTGCGGCCAATGGCGTAGCGCCGCATTGCAGCGAACCGTCTTGTAACAGGACACGGCTTCAGTCGTGCCGCAAGGGCTGCAAGAATGCGCGGGGCTTTAGCCCCTGCTTTAAACACCCGCGTGCTGCCAATTCTTGTAAACGAACTCAAGGCTATAGCCATCGGGATCGAAAACGTTGGCGGCGTAGTAGCGGGGATCGTAGTAGGCTCGAATGGCCGGAGCACCGTTATCGGTAGCGCCCGCCGCGATTGCCGCGGAATAGGCCGCGTTCACCTGCTCGCGACTCTTGGCAACAAAGCCAATGTGGGCGGCGCGGCTGTCGGCTTTGCCCTCGCGAAGCCAGAAAAAGATGCGGCCATTGGCTCCGAATCCCTTCAGATCAGGATGGCCGGGCGGCCCGTTTCTGCCGTCGTAGTCAAAGAGCCGCTCGATGCCGAGGGGAGCCAGGGCCGCCGCGTAGAACGCGATCGAACGCTCCACGTCGCTCACCGTAAGAAAAACGTGATCCAGCATGTTTGTCCTTTGGCCTATTTTAGATATACGGTTCCACCGAACGATGCAGCTCGATGTTGTAGGGGAATGCAAAGTCGAGCCTTAGCCATCAGGCAAAGGCTCTGCAGCATGCATAGGCTTCCTCGTTGGCGAACAAAATGTTGACGAATCCTCCGCACCGAGCTCGATAGTCGGTCAACAATATTGCGGGCGCCCCGCAATTCATCGGAACACCAAAAGAGACGGCCCCCAGTTTTGGGAGCCGTCCCGAGGAAGACTTAATCCCCGCGGCCGTTAGAAAAGAAACGGAAGCGGCGTGATTCCTTCGATCTGCACTGCCTTCAGTTCGTTGGGGTCGAGGCCCAGAGCTTGAAGCACAGTGGGCGCGACCTGTTGGTTGAGAACGTAAGTTTTCACATGCCTGGGCGCGAAGTCTGGCATGGAGAACAGCAGCGCCACATGCGTATCGTCCTCGTTGAGGCCGCCGTGCTCGGCGATCTTTGAGCCGCCTGTGAAGATGACGCCGGTGTTGACCTTGAGGATGATGTCCGGTGTGCGCGGATCATGCAGCGGGCTATTGAATTTTTCCTGGAGTGCGGGTCCTGCGAAAATCTCCTGAATGCCGAGAGTGGCCTGGTTTGCCGGTGTGCTGAGCTGTTGAGCGATCTCCGCCGCTTGAGAAGAGTCGTTCAGCCAGATGAGCGAGCCGTCGTCGGAGATGTCAAAGGCCTCGCCGGAAGCAATCGTATTGATCAAAGTTGCGGGCTGGCCGCCGCTGATGGCAACCTTCTTGCTCTGATCGATCGGCGACTGGCCGTGCTTTGCCCCGATGATGATGAGCGTTTCGTCGTAAATGCCGGCTTTTTTCAAAGCGCTGACCATCTCCCCAAGAGAGTTATCCACAAATTCCAACTCGCTGAGCAGTCCTGGTGAAGGGGTTCCAAGGACATCGAGATAGCCATTGCCCGCCAATTTCTCACCTACGCTGACGGACTGAAAGTTGGTGCCGAACAACGTTGGGATGGGCGCGCGCTGCGATCCATCGTGTGTGTAGCCGTTGATCTCATTGAGCACTGCCTGGACGTGGGTCTGATCGTAGCACTGGATGACTTTCAGATCGTTGGTCCAGCCATCGTCGGGAGTCGTGTCGGGCGCGGGCACCGGGGTGCAGCCGGGAAATGGCAATGCAATCGGGATCGAGTTGATCTCGGGACCGAAGAAGTCATCGACACCCTGGCCGCTCGGACCATTGGTCCATTCATACGCGGGATGCTTGTCGGTCCAGGCCGTGTAACCTCCGTGGGCCCTCACCACCTCAAAGATGGTGTTCACGCGGAGATATTCGTGCGGATAGACCGGCGCACAACCACGATTGGAATCGCGGGGCAGAAAATTCGGATCGATGGACCCATACAACTTGGTCAAATCCTTGTCGATCGATTCGTCATACTCCGTGATGGTGCCGATTTGCCCCGGGCACGGACCGCCGGGGGCGCCCACGTAAGAGATGTACGGCGTGGTGAGAGCCGGCGGAGAGAGCTTGCGGTTATAGGTCACGTCGTACCAGAACCCGGCGGTCGTCGGCGATCCGCCGGTAACCAAAGCGGAAAGTCCGGGAAAGGAGTCGGACGGCTGCGAGGTGGCAGCGTTGTCGAAGGTAACGCCATGCGAACTCAGTTGCGCGAGAGTCGATTGCGGGTGACTGCTGACATAGTTCGTAAGGTCGAGAGCGTGCATGCCGTCGACGCTGATGAGCAAAACGTGCTTGACCCTGGGTCTGGAATTGGAGTCTTGTGCCTGCAAACTCGCAGAGATGGAGAGAAAGATCAGAAGCAGCGGGAAGCTGCGCGCAAACATTTTCATAACTTTTCCTCGTCAGAAATGGACGTGCGGTGCAATTAGGCTGCCCCGAGGATGAAAACCCCGTAACGGTAGGTTGAAAAGGAGATAAACAGTGGGGGAAGGCCTGTGGATCTGCGCCCGGCCCGTTCACAGACACACAGAAAGCTCTGATCGAATCGATCTACGGCATTCGATGCGAATAATGACCAGCTCCCAGCGCAGAATAGACGCTAGGCCGAGTCCCGAAAGCCGTGGGCCAACCACGAAAAACGGCTAAGTCCTTTGCTGAGAGATATTTCGCTATAAGCGATTGATTCAATTAAGGTTATCGTAAGTTATTGGTCCAATGGAAAGAGATATTTAGCAAGAAACCGGGGGAGGGGGTATCCGCAACCGCAGATCCTTCCACTGCGCCGTTCCCTCCGTGCGATCGGCTTCGCTCAGGATGACAAGCGCTTGCGAGGTCCGTGCTCTCCCACCCTAGCGAAGCTAGGATGGGGCACCCATGGTCGTGCTGATTGTCGCTGCGTGTCAGTGGATGGTCTTGGATTTGCGATTCATGTAGTCCATCAGCAGATATTCGCCGAGGGTGTGCGGCGTGGTGAAGTAGGCTTTGCCGCGGCACATCTCCGAGACTTTGTGCACGAATTGCACCAGGCTGTGGTCGTTGGTAAGCATGAAGGTGTTGATCATGATGTTGGAGCGTTTGCAGCGCGCCACTTCTTCCAGCGTTTCGCTGACGACGAGCGGATCGAGGCCGTAGGCGTTTTTGTAGATGCGGCCATCGGGCATGGTCAGCGCCGAAGGCTTGCCGTCGGTGATCATGACGATCTGCTTCATGTCCTTGCGCTGACGGGCGAGGATGCGTTGCGCCACGCGCAGACCTTCGCGCGTGTTGGTGTAGAACGGGCCGACTTTGACGCGCGCCAGTTGCGAAACGGGCAGCTCCTCAGCCGAGTCGTGAAAGAGGACGAGGTTGAGCGAGTCGCCGGGATACTGCGTGCGGATAAGATGCGAGAGCGCCATGGCCACTTTTTTCGCAGGCGTGAAGCGGTCTTCGCCATAGAGGATCATGGAGTGCGAGCAATCGAGCATGACCACGGTGGCGCAGGAGCTTTGGTACTCGCATTGATGGACGTGGAGATCGTCGTACTCGAGATTCAGCGGCAGGCCGATGCCTTCGCGCGCGATGGCGGAGTTGAGTGTGGCGATGGTGTCGAGGTTCAGCGTATCGCCGAATTCGTAACGGCGCGGCGCACCGGTGGCCTCGATCCCCGTGGCCCAGTGGCGCGTGTCGTGGCGACCGAGGCTGGATTTGCCGAGAGAGCCGAGCAGATCGCGGAGTGTTTTGAATCCGAGAAAATCGAGACTCTTGTCGGTAACTTCGAAGCGGACTTCGCCTTCCACGTCGCCGATTTCGCCGCCACCCTGCGAAGCCTGCGTCGGATCGGGGCGGCCGGATGTAGAGATGTAACTCTCCTGCTGCATCCGTTCAATGAGCTTGTCGATCAGCTCGTCGAGCTTGCCCGCGGCGGACATTTCGTTGATCTGGCGCTGCGTATCTTCGTCGAAGAATTCGCCTGACTCGAGGATCTGGCGCAAAGCTTCGCGGAGCGCTTCGAGCGAGTTATCCATCTCCCCAAAGTCCGAGTAGGGATCGTTGAAGCCGGAGTCGAGAAAAAAGTCGGAGAGCGCCTGGAGCAGGCTCTCGAGATCCATTTCGGAGGCCAGGTCACCGTTATATTTTGTGTAGCGAACGCCCTTCATGGGATTCCTCTGTTAAAGTTCCGTGCTTTCCCAGGTCTCAAATGCGAGACCTGGGGCACCCATGCTCGATGCCTTGCTGAAACAGATCCTTCACTCTGCTCAGGATGACATTGCTTCGCAATGTCAGTTGTAGCCGCCTCTGCCGGGGCGGCCTCGACGGCCACGTTCCCATTCTTCGAATTCGCGTTCGACGTCGGGTCGCTCCGGGGGACGGCCTGTCTTCTCCTGCGCAGTGAAAACACGCTCTTCACTGCGGCTGAGTTTGCGGTGGGCGACCATACCCTCGAGCAGAAACTCCGCGGCCGCAACGGCTTTCTGCGGCGCATCGGAGGCGCTGATTCCGAGCGGCGCGAGCTTGTCGAGGAGGCCGTGAATCTGCTTCAGGTCTGCAAGCGCGGCCGACGTGGCCTGATTGTCGTCGAGCTTCACGGTGCCGCCGAGTTTGAACCACTGCTCGATCTGAAGGGTGTCGACGCCGGAAAAATAGCGATCGAAGATTTTGCCGACCGCGGTGTGAATGAGCTCGTGAACGACTGTGTCGGCGCCGCGCATTTCGCCTTCATATTCGAGCTCAAGCTTGCCGGTGATGCCGGGCAGAGCCGCGTAAAGGTCGCTGATGCGCGGCAGGACGAGCGGCTCAGTGTGAATAAGTGCGCGCCGCTCGGCGCTGGAAACCATCAGCTCCAATGTGGAGATGGGAAGGCGCTGGCTGACGCCGCTGCGCTTGTCGACTTTCTTATCGGAGCGCGCGGAGAAGGCTACCTGCTCGACGACCTCGCGAACATATTGAGGAATTTCGATGGAGGTCGTTCCCCGTTCAGACCACGCCTCCTGCGCAGTGATCGCGATTCCCTCTTCGAGGGTTTCGGGATAGTGGGTACGAATCTCGGAGCCGATTCGGTCTTTGAGGGGAGTGACGATTTTGCCGCGCGCGGTATAGTCCTCGGGATTGGCGCTGAAGACGAGCGCAAGATCGAGGGGGAGGCGCACCGGGTAGCCCTTAATCTGCACGTCGCCTTCCTGCATGATGTTGAAGAGAGCGACCTGAATTTTTCCGGCCAGATCGGGCAGCTCGTTGATGGCGAAGATGCCGCGGTTGGCGCGGGGCAGAAGGCCATAGTGCATGGTGAGTTCGCTGGAAAGGTCCTGGGCGCCCCGCGCGGCCTTGATGGGATCGAGGTCACCGATGAGGTCAGCGACTGTGACATCCGGCGTGGCGAGTTTTTCAACGTAGCGGTCATCGCGGGAGAGATACGCGACGGGCGTAGCGTCGCCTTGCTCAGCAACGAGGTCGCGGCAGCGCTTGCAAATGGGCAGGTAGGGGTTGTCGCGGATTTCGCAGCCGGCGATGTAGGGGAGGCGTTCATCGAGCAGCGCGGTGAGCGCGCGCAGGATGCGGCTCTTCGCCTGTCCGCGCAAGCCGAGCAGGATGAAGTTTTGTTTGGAGAGCACAGCGTTGACGATTTGCGGCACGACCGAATCGTCATACCCGACGATACCGGGGAAAAGAGGCTCGCGGGAACGCAGACGGGCAATGAGGTTGCGACGCAATTCGTCTTTGACACTGCGCGTTTTCAGGCAAGCTTCAGCAAAATGAGGGCTGGTGCGCAGTTGCCCCAAAGTTTGGGGAAGGGTGAGGGCTGCAGGCTGCATGAATGACTCCTCCGGGAACTTCGATAGGCCGACAACCTAGGGGAAGACGGCGCGCATAGAAATGTAGACGTGCGTGGAACCAATCCGGTTCAAAACTCGCGATCGCTCGAACGCCAAGTTTGGAGTCATCGAAGCATCGTTGGCGACGCGTGGTGCGAGAGCGCAGAAAGTACGGGATTTGCACGGACAAAGACTGTGCCCCAAGACCGTGCCGATGGATGCGCCCCTGAAACTGGCTCTGAAGGCAGTATGCTCTCGTTCGGGGCGCGCGCCAAGTGGTGTGTGCAAAACAGAACAGGATTGCAGTTCTGCGGCTGGCTCGGTCTGATAACGTCGAGAGTTGGCCGGCCACTGGAAAGTGCTCGGAGTCATCGGCTATTCTGCTGTCTCGGGCAGAGATAACGGGTAAATACATTCCATGCGCAAAACCAATACAGCATTCGTCGTCGCGGTCCTTTTCTCGCCTTTGATTTTCTGCGCGGCACCGGCCCGATTCGCAGAGGCGCAGAGTCAAGCTCTTCCGACTGCATCGACGTCTTCGACGCCCAGCGATGCCGCGCCTGCTGCGGCACCTGCTGCAATCGCAGCGCCAGTGATTCCAACAGCGTCCAAGATTCTGCAGCCCTCACTCGATACGGTGCAGCAGACACTTGCAGGGTTGAGAGTGGAGCGGTGGAAGCGGGGCTCGGTGCGCGACGAGGCCAGTGCGGACATCAACTCGATTCAGCAAGACATGCAGATGCACATCGGTCCGCTGCTGAAGGATGCGGATGCGGCGCCGGGAGCGCTGAGCAAGACGCTACCGGTATCGAGACATCTGGATGCGCTTTATGACGTATTGTTGCGGGTGGTGGAGGCGGCACGCATGGCCGCTCCCGACGACCAGGCGAATGCGCTGCGGCAGGCTCTGGTCAATCTGAATACGGCGCGCCTGGCCCTGGATGACAGCATGGAAACGGCGGCAGGGTCGCAGGAGAAGCAACTCGTGGACCTGCGCGTGACGGTGCAGAAGCAGGCGGCGTTCAAGTGTCCTGCTCCGCCGCCTGCGCCGGTTTGCCCCGCTCCGGCGAAAAAGCCGGTGAAGCGGAAGCCGAAACCGCCGGCGACAACTGCGCCTGGGACGACGCCAGGGACCACGCCGCAGAAGCCGGCAACGCCGCCGACCAGTGGGACTCCGCCAAAGACGGGACCGTGAGGCGGCGTGGATTCAGTTCCGGCCTGGAACATTCAATTAGTTAGTGGGAGTCGCCGTCGTGATCGACGTCGCCAGCGTGCGTAGCCTTTTGAGCGGCTGGGCTCAGGGTGACGGTATCGGTGGGCAAAGATGCGGATGAGGATTTCGAAGAGGCTGGGGCAGGAGTTGCGGATTGGACCTGGGACACACCCGTGGAGTGAGCCGCGGGATTGATGGCTGACACGTTCATAGATTTCCTCCGAATGCCTTATCGGCCGGTCACGGTTCAATATCCATAGAAATGGAAATGAAGTTCTTGTCATGATCGCTTCGACGAATCGGAAGCTTGGCCTTTCGAGGCTAATCCTGTTGCTAGAGATGCGACACTTCTCCGAATAGCGTTAGGAATGCGAGCCACTTGCGAGAACATGGTCTTGTGAGTGAGGTCGGGCTGCGCCAGGCAGTTCGCCAGCCGGACGCATTGATATCGAGGAAACCTTTGGCACACAAGACCAGTTCCAGGGAGCCGGCCGTTCACCGCTTGCTGTCAAGCGCGATTCGGGAGCATCAGGCCGGCAGGCTGGAGGAGGCGAAGCAGCTTTACCTGCAGGTCCTGGCGATTGACATCAAGCATGCGAAGAGCCTCTATGGCCTGGGGCTGATCGCGCATCAGGTCGGCAACTTCGATGCGGCGGCAAGTATGATGCGACGCGCGATTGCTATCAGACCCAACGAAGCCGACTACCACGCGAGCCTTGGCGCCGTGCTGCAGGACCGGGGAAGAGCGGATGAGGCAATCGCTGCATACCGGCAGGTTCTGCAGCTCAATCCGAAGAGCGAGGAAGCGCACTTCAACCTGGCCAAAATCTTCCTCGATCAAAACAGGCTCCATGAGGCGAGGCCGCACTTCGAACAAGCGCTCGCGCTCAAGCCCGACTCGGCCGAAACCCACAACAACATGGGGATGCTGCTGGTGCGGGAAGGCAAGCCGGAAGAAGCAGGAGTCAGCTACCAACGCGCTCTTTCCTCAAATCCGGATTTCTTCGAGGCGCTCAACAATCTAGGCAACCTGTTTTGCACCGGCGGAAGACTCGATGAAGCGAGGGCCTGCTACGAGCGTGCGATCGCGCTTCAACCCAATCTCGCCGAAGCGCATAACAACCTCGGTGTGGTCTTTCGCGACCTGGGCAAGTTCGACGAAGCCCAGGCATGCTATGAGCGCGCACTCGCGCTTAAGCCCGACTACGCCGATGCGCATAACAACCTAGGCATTGTTTTTCGCGACCAGGGAAAGCTGGACGAATCCGCTGCGTGTCACGAACGCGCGCTGGCGCTGAAGCCCGACAACTCCGAGGCCTATAACAATCTGGGAAACACGCGACGGAGCCAGCGAAGGCTGGAGGAATCGCTCCGAAGCTATGAACAGGCGCTGGTGCTGAACCCGGAAAACATCGAAGCTAAGTGGAATCGAAGCCTGGTGGAGCTGCTTGGCGGAAACTTCGCCGTTGGTTGGTTTGATTATGAGATTCGCACCAAGCGCAAAAAGAATGCGACGCGCACTTTTCCACAGCCAATCTGGCGAGGGGAATCGCTGAATGGTGCACGCATTCTCCTCCACGCGGAACAGGGATTGGGCGATACGCTGCAGTTCCTCCGCTATGTGCCCATGGTTCAGGCCGCGGGCGGGGCGGTCATCCTCGATGTTCCAAAGAGTCTGCTGCGGTTGGCTGAGGAGCTGCCCGGCATCGAGACCCTGGTCGCAACCGGAGATCCTCTGCCGCCCTTCGAACGGCATTGCCCGCTGATGAGCCTGCCGCTGGCCTTCGGAACGTCGATTGACTCGATCTCTGCGCTGGTTCCTTATCTCAGCGTTCCGGCGGACGCGCGGAAAAATGCTGAGTGCCTTGACTGGCCCGCCGAAGGCCTTCGTGTGGGCCTTGTGTGGAGCGGCAACCCCTTGTTCCCGGAAGATTGGATTCGTTCCATCCCTCTGCGCGGCTTCGCACCAATGCTGGGTATTGAAGGCGTGCACTTCTTCTCGTTGCAGATGGGGCCGGCCGCGTCGCAACTTGACGAGGTTGACGCAAGGATGATCGATCTGCGAGCTGCGATCGGGGACATGGCCGATACGGCGGCGCTGATTGCCAAGCTGGACCTGGTCATCACGGTCGACACGGCGGTAGCGCATCTTGCCGGAGCACTGGGGAAAACGACATGGACGCTGCTTCCCTTCGCGCCTGACTGGCGTTGGCTGACGGAGCGCGAAGACAGCCCCTGGTATCCGACGATGCGTCTATTCCGGCAACCCAGGTTTGGCGACTGGCCATCGGTACTTGAACGCGTTCGCGGTGGGCTTGCAGTGCTTGCCGTCGAGAATTGAGGTCCGAACGCGGCACAAATAGGAAAACCCTCGCTCACCATCTCGATCATTCTCGGATTGTCTCTACAATCAATTGCGAACGGGCCACGTTTGAGGGCAAAATTCTCACTTATCCACCTTCGATGCCCGTCGTCCTTCCACTTACGCGCATCTAACCGAGGCGAGTCGATTGATTCGGCAACAGTTTTCTGCAAGGAGTGGCCATGAAACGCAACTTGATGTGTCTCGGGATTCTGTCATTGGTTCTCGCACCTTTCGCCGTAAGCCAGGCTGCCCCCTTAAGCCCCGCTGAGGCACGCATCGCAAAAGAAGTCCGCCACGAACTCTTGATGCTTCCGTGGTTCGGCGTCTTCGACGACATCGCATTTCAGGTGAATGGCGACACTGTCACGCTGCTCGGACAAGTGGTCCGGCCGGTTACCAAATCGGACGCTGAAAATGCCGTGAAGCATATTGAAGGCGTCGACCATGTTGTGAACAAGATTGAGGTCCTGCCGACCTCTCCGATGGACGATCAGTTGCGCCTGGCGCTGTATCGCGCAATCTATGGATTTCCGTCCCTCGAAAAATATGCCTTGGGAGTGCAAAAGCCAATCCGCATCATTGTGAATAACGGTCACGTCACTCTCGAAGGTGTGGTGGACAGCGAGGGTGACAAGGACACCGCCGGAATTCGCGCGAACAGCGTCCCCGGTGTCTTCTCCGTGACGAACAATCTTCAGGTGGCTTCAAGATGAGCCTTAATTTGCCGCGGCGAACTTATGCATTGCTGTCGCGCGGGAATGACAGTGGGGAGTCCGCCGCGGGGCCTGAAGCATAAATCGGAGCGTGTATCGGAGGTTGAATCGACGGCCCGGCGGGCAGCTGTGCGGTCGATTCAACATTTCTGAGCAGAATCCCCAAATCTCTTGCGCCGTCCATCTGGCTCTCCACCAGCAAAGCGTGGGCATCTTTGAGAAAGTCGCTATGATGCTCGAAATGCTTGCTGGCCGCCTGGACGGTATGAACGACGTGGTCCGCCGAAAACAGGTCGCGATGGAAACCGGCGACACCGATCAGCAGGCCTTTCATCAAAGTAAACTGCGCAGTCAGCATGGCAAACTCGCGGCTCATTGAGGGTGCAGCGCCGTTTCGCGCCCAGTCACTTCCGAAGGGAAATCGGCATCGGAAGATGGTATTGACCAGATAATTCTCCAGGATGTGCGGGTGCTTCCGAAAGAACGGCGCATAGAAACGGTCGTGCGCCCAGGCGTAATGGGCGGTGAGAGATTCCAATGTGGCCCCCGGACCATTTCCGATGCCCTGGGTGAAAGCCTGAATGCACTCGGTGAAGCGCGGCCGGATGTGCGAGCGGTGCAGCAGCATTCCAGCCAAACGCAGCACGACATCCAACTGCTGAGCGGGATCCACCGGCAAAGTTTCCATCGCAGGTACCAGGCTTCCCGTGGCGGCAGCGGCGGTGAAGCCGGCCAAGAGCTTTGGGACCTCTTCGCTAAAATCGCCGGGCGCGATGGCATCGAGCCGCCGGCTGAACAGGCCAATCAGAAACAGGCGCTGCCACAAAGGGAGAGCCCGATTGCGTACCAGTGACAACGCAAAATCGCGGACGGGCCAGAAATGAGGCAGCCATAGATCGCTGCCCGACGCGGCATGGTTGCGAGTCGGCGATAAGGCGTTGAGGTCGGCGTTGGTGGGTAGGTGCGGATTGAGAAGCACCAGGCGCGCCGCCTCAGGGCAGGAAAGCGAAAGCGCCTTTTCTGTCACGTCCTTAATCGTGTAAACGGCGCGTGGATAGGTGGCGCACATGTGGGAAAGATAGGCGTCCCCGTGCTCGATCTGAATCCGGCAAAGGCCGTCCGCGGAGAGCATTGGACACTTCGCATCAGCGGTCATCCGGATTTGGGCGAAGGCTGCCGATGGTCCCCCGGGCGCGGTGGGTTCCTCAGGCGTGCGCAGGACGTTTTCGTCGATGATTGTGCGCAACGGACCAGCAGGCAGGGCCTGATACTTTTCGAAGGTTGCCTGGTCGATGTGAACAGTCCACTGCTCGCAGCAGGAGTCCTCGCAGGCCGGGCCGATGCAACGAAAGCCTTCTGTATATTCGGGGGTGAACTGCCTTGGATGGGACAAACGGCGCTCCTCGAGCGTGAGAGAACGCCCGCTTCATCGTGGGAGCACTCTGTCCGAGAATGAGGCAGCCTGCATGGTTTTCCAAAGCAGAAACGGCTTGGAAGAAGTACCAAGGTCATTCGCGGAAGCCAACGAACTTCTTAAATCGGCAGCCGAAGACGAAACCTCCGCGAGCTCACGGGCTGGACTATTTTGCGTAGCGTTTCTGGTGCCAGAGCCAGGCGGTGCGGACGATGTCGTCCAGCTGAGCGTAGCGCGGTTGCCATCCCAGCTCGCGAATTGCCTTTGCAGAGCTGGCGACGAGGACAGCCGGATCGCCGGAGCGGCGCGGGAGGACCTCAGCCGGGATCGGATGGCCGGTCACGCGGCGGGCGGATTCGATGACCTGGCGCACGCTGAACCCCTGGCCGTTGCCGAGGTTGAAGATGAGCCGGTCGTGCGATTCGAGCGCGGCAAGGGCGAGTAAATGGGCGTCGGCGAGGTCGGAGACGTGGATGTAGTCGCGGATGCAGGTGCCGTCCGGGGTTGCGTAGTCGTCGCCATAGATGTTGATCGAAGCGCGGCGGCCGAGGGCGACGTCGAGGATGAGCGGGATCAGGTGCGACTCCGGCTCGTGAGCTTCGCCGCGGGTTATTCCCGATGGGCCTTCGGGAGCGCCCGCCACGTTGAAGTAGCGCAGGGAGGCGTAACGCAGGCCGTGGATGCGGTTGAACCAGGTGAGCATGTGCTCGACCATCAGCTTGGACTCGCCATAGACATTGGTGGGGTTGAGTCGCGCGTTTTCCTCGATGGGGACCAACTCGGGCTCGCCGTAGACCGCAGCCGTGGAAGAAAAGACCAGGCGCCTGGGTCCCCTGGCAAGGACGGCTTCAAGAAGCGAGAGGGTCGAGGCGGTATTGTTGCGGAAATAGAGGCTCGGGTTCCGCATGGAATCGCCTGCCTCAATGAGGGCGGCAAAGTGGAGGACAGCATCGAAAGGAGTGCCGGAATCGGTGGCAGAAACGAAAAGATCTTCAAGCTTGGCCCGATCTGCCAAATCTCCCTGGACGAATTCAATGCCGGGGGGAACCTCCTCGCGGCGGCTATGGCACAAATTATCGAATACAATGGGATTGTGGCCTTTGGAGGCTAGCAGCGAGGCGACGGTGCCACCGACGTATCCGGCACCGCCGGTAACCAGAATCTTCACAAAAATACTGTCCTTTCACGAACACTTTGGTTTAGGGTAAGTCTATTACATAGGCAGGGCCGAAATAGATGTGTGTGAACTGGCCCGAAGACCGCGCGAGCGGCACGCCAAATAACGCATCCTGACGCCCTGACAACCCAGTTGCGTGAAGTGAATCCTCTTACAGACGCGGCACCGGGGCAATCCAGAATCGAACTTCCCTTCACTCTTACGGGCAGTTTGGGATTCGTTTTTCTCTTGCCTGGGACGTGATTGGGAGCATTTGGATGTCCAGGGTAAAGGCGAGCGAGGATAGATCTAGCGCAGCAGGTTTAAATAGGATGTCAGCTGCTGGCGGCGGTTTTTTTCAAGCCGGCACTGCGAGTTTGGATCGATCTTCTTATCCCCCTCCAATAGCAAAGAATTGCCATGGGAGTATGAATCGAGTTTGTCTGCCCATGCCGCTCGGTGGAACGTTCCCTGCGGGCGCAACTTGGGATAGCGGAAATGAACCGAGGAGAGACCGGCTGGAGATGTCAACGTCGGCAATTTTTGGCGGCGATGGCGATTCTGGTGGAAGGTCAAGGCACTCGTAATCCCCGTAATCATTTTTAAGGAATTTGAGACATGCCGATGAATCATTATCCAGAACGCATCAGCTTTGGCTTACTTCCCGAGCCGGAGGGCAGGTCGGGATCGTTCATCACCGCGGCGGTCATCAACATGATGATCCTGGCCACCGTTCTGTATGTGGGAATGATGGCCAAGCGGGTCATCCAGCAACACCATTTTGAAAACACCGAACTCATTTTTCCTACCACGCCTCCGCCTCCACCCAAGGTGAAGGTGACTCCGCCGCCCAAGCTGCCGGAGCCGCCCAAGCCTGTGGAAGTGAAGCTGGATGCACCGAAGATCAATCTGCCCAAGATTGAAAAGCCGGTGCTGAAGCCGATTGAGATGGAAGCGAAGCTGAAGATGCCGGAGATCAAGCTGGTGAAGCCGGCGATTACGCTGGCTCCGCAGCCCAAGGCTGCGCTGGCGGCGGCGATGCCCGCGCAGACTGCGCAGCAGAAGCCTTCGACGGCGCCGGTGCACCTGGGCGATACATTTGGCGTGACTCCCAATCCGAATGCAACCAAGCTTGCGACGGTTGCGGCGATTGGGAATCCATATGGCGGTATGCAGGGACCTTCCGTCGCTCCTCATGGTGTGGTCGGATCGACGGGCCTTGGGAACGGAACGAAGTCAGGATCGAACAGCGGGGTCTACGGGCACGTGGCATCGGCAGGGCTCCCTGGAGCAACGGGAACGACGCAGGGATTCGGCGGCAAGGTCGGGTCCGCGGGAATTCCGCAAGTGCAAGCGGCTGCAACACCCGCGATGATGAAAGCGACGCCCGCGTCGACCAATCTTGAAGTGATTTCGAAGCCGCCCGCGCAATACACCAGCGAAGCGAAGCAGCTGAAGGTGCAGGGCGATGTAATTCTGCGCGTCACGTTCACCGCCGCCGGTCATGTTGTGGTGGAAGGCGTAGTGCATGGATTGGGCCACGGACTCGATGAGGAAGCGCGGCGTGTAGCCGAGCAAATTCGCTTTCGCCCGGCCACCCGGAATGGGCAGGCGGTGGATCTGACAACCAACATCACGATTACTTTCCAATTGGCTTAATGAAGAGACAAACGAACTGGAATTGGCACAGGACGACCTCGGATTCCCCCGCATGGTGTCTGGAGCCAGAGAACGGTAACAAAGATACTAGGAGCTCACGAATGATGTTTCGGAAGATTTCTCTCAGCTTGCTCACTCTGACGCTGGGTGTAACTTGCGCGTATGCAAAGAAAGCCCCAAAGTACGAGCAGGCGCACCAACTGACGCCGGAGCAGAACGCGCTGGTGGAGAAGGCAATTGGGCAGGAAAAGGTGTTGATCAAGGCCATCCAGGAGAAGACGCCCCTGGTGGAGACCTATATTCAGGACACACGGCCCGACGTGAAGCTTTATCAAGTTCCGGTGGACGACCAGTACACGCTGAGCCGCGTCGATTTCGGCAAGGGATTCTTCGACAAGACGTATGAGCCGCGCAATTCCGCCAAGAAGGGCTTTTTCAAGGGCTCCTTTTCGGCGATCACGGGGCTGACCAAATCTCTGGGTCTGGACAAGCGGTTCACCTACAATCCAACCGGCTTCATGCAGATGATGTTCCTTGACCCGACGGGATTCGATCAGCAGCACTACGTGTTCAGCTATGTGCGGCGGGAGTTTCTAGGGCAGGTTCGCACATGGGTCTTCGATGTTCACCCCAAGGTCAACGGCATGGGACGCTTCTACGGCCGCATCTGGATTGAAGACCAGGACGGCAACGTGGTGCGCTTCAACGGAACGTACACCGGGCCGTCGTCCGAGGATGATTCGCGGTACTACTTCCATTTCGATAGCTGGCGGATGAATGTGCAGCCCGGCATCTGGCTGCCGGTGGCGATCTACGTGGAGGAATCGAACCGCGGCGACAGCAACAAGCCGATC
>Ga0187863_10002019_pt1 | contig 15728 bp, 12 predicted proteins | sample June2016WEW_11_1_FD_132975 | JGI IMG/M metagenome (GOLD analysis project Ga0187863, IMG submission 132975) | Peatland microbial communities from SPRUCE experiment site at the Marcell Experimental Forest, Minnesota, USA - June2016WEW_11_10 | ecosystem: Environmental > Terrestrial > Soil >... | reverse complement strand
CAGCCCGACGAAACCACCACGACCGAGCCGCCGCAAAACTCCGAACGCAAGGTCACGCTGAAAGACCGCTCCCAGCCGATTTATATCGAGGGCTACCACCGCCCGGACTACCACAGCAAAGACGACGCCGTGTTCGACGCCATCTCTGACCTCATGTCCGAAGGCCGCACCTCGCGCCTCTACCGCTCGCTCGTCCGCGACAAGAAAATCGCGTCCTACTCCGAAGGGTTCACCGGATATCCCGGCGTAAAGTATCCCCACTTGTTCGCGTTCCTCGCCGTGCCGCTTCCCGGGCACACACCGCAAGAAATTGGCGACGCCATCCACGCGGAAATCGACAAGCTAAAAAAAGATGACATCACCGACGACGAATTGAAGATGATCAAGACCCGCTCCAAAGCCAACCTGATCCGCGGCCTTGCCGACAACGAAGGCCTGGCCACGCAACTCGCCACCTACCAGACACGCTATGGCGACTGGCGCGAATTATTCAAGTCGGTCGACCGCATCGACCAGGTCACCAAGGCCGACATTCGCCGCGTCGCCAACGACGTATTCACTGACACCAATCGCACCGTGGGCATCATCGAAAACTCGCCAGGCCCTCCCGCCGGAGGCGAATCATCGTCTTCGGGCGGAACTTCCTCGGGCGGATCGTCTTCTGGTGGTCAGGATTCCAACGCCTCGGGCGATCAGGGAGGTGCGCGATGAAGCTGACTCCTCTCCTTACGACGTTGAGCGTGATGCTGATTGCCGTAGCGTCCTTGACGACCGCCCCTCAAGTCGCCGCGCAAGCCACCAGCTGGCAGCAGGTTCCCATCCCGCCACTGCCAGCTTTTAAACCACAGCAACCCAAGCGCATCGAACTCAACAACGGCATGGTGATTTTCCTGCAGGAAGATCACGAACTTCCGCTCATCGACGGCACCGCCCGCATCCGCGGCGGCTCGGTTAACGAACCTGCCGCCACAACCGGCCTCATGGATATCTACGGCGAAGTCTGGCGCACCGGCGGTACCAAGTCCCAGACCGGCGACCAACTCGACGACTTCCTCGAGGTCCGCGCCGCCAAAGTAGAAACCGGCAGCAGCTCCGACTCCACGACCATTAGCTTCTCGTGCCTCAAGGCCGACCTCGACGACGTTTTCAAAGCGTTTGTTGACGTGCTTGAGAATCCTGAATTCCGCGCCGACAAGATTGACATCGCGCAGAAAGAAGAAGGCGACGGCATCTCCCGCCGCAACGACGACGTCGGCGAAATCGCGCAACGCGAGACCGTCAAACTGGCCTACGGCGCCGACAATCCCTACGCCCGCGTGCCTGAATACTCGACCGTTGCCGCCATCACGCGCCAGGATCTCGTCGACTGGCACGGTAAATACGTTCACCCCAACAACATCATTCTCGGCATCACCGGCGATTTCGACTCCGCCGCCATGGAGGCCCGGCTGCGCGCCGCATTCGATGCCTGGCCCAAGGGTCCGGTGCTCGCGAAAAACGAAATTCAATACTCGCCCGCAAAGCCCGGCTATTACCTCGTCCCGAAAGACGATGTGAACCAGAGCACCATCCACATGGTGGCGCTCGGCACCACCCGCGATAATCCTGACTACTACGCCATCAGCGTGTTTAACGAAGCCTTCGGGGGCGCTTTCACCTCGCGCCTGTTCAACGACATTCGCACCAAGCGCGGGCTGGCTTACGGCGTCAGTGGCGGCATTGGCACGAACTTCGGCCATCCCGGCATCCTGCAAATATCCATCGGCACCAAGAGCAGCACCACTATTGAATCCATTAAGGCTGCCGATGAAGACATCGACAACCTCGCCACTCACCCCATCACCGAGGAAGAAATCCAGCACGCCAAAGACACCATCCTCAACGCCTTCATCTTCCGCCTCGACTCGCCCGACAAAATTCTCGGCGAGCGCATGGCCTACGAATATTACGGCTACCCTCCCGACTGGCTCGACAGGTACCAGGTGGAAGTCAAGAAAGTCACCGCGGCCGACGTGAACCGCGTCGCCGCCAAGTATCTGCACAAAGATCAGCTGGCCGTGCTCGTCGTCGGCAACACGAAGGACTTCGACAAGCCGCTGTCATCGCTTGGCGCGGTGAAAGAAATCGACATCACCATTCCGCCGCCGCCCGCCGAAAAGTCGGAGAGCAACGACACTGCCAAGCCCGCAGCGTCCAATCCCGAAGGCAGAGCCCTGGCCGCGAAAGTTGCCGCCGCCATGGGAGGCTTGCCCAAACTGCGCTCCATCAAGACCATGCACGTCAGCATCGACGAGAGCAACGGCGGCGGTTCACCGAACCCGGTCGATGTCACCGTCGTCTTTCCTGACCGCCTGCACATTGACATTCAAACTCCGCAAGGCGCGCTGACCATCGTCGCTTCCCCCGACGCCGCCTTTATGAGCATGGCGGGCATGGGCACGCGCAGCATGCCGCCCGATCAGAAGAACGAAATGCTCGCGCAAATGCACCACGATCTCATCTACGTCGCCCAGCACGTGGACGATCCCGCGTTCACATTCACCGCCGCGGGCACGGAAAAGATCGGCGACATCGACGCCACCATTCTCGACATCGGCGGCGCCATGCCCTGGGTGCGCTGGTACGTCGATCCAAAGACCGGCTACATTCTCCGCGAGAAATACAAAGGCCTGGGACAATCCGGGACGTTCGAGGGCGAAACCAATCTTGCCGACTGGCGCACTGTCGACGGGCTGACCATGCCGTACAAACATCAAAATAAACAGGACGGTCAGGAAACCAGCACCGCTGAATTCAAAAAGATCGAACTCAACCCGGCGGTCGACCCCAAGCTTTTCGCCAAGCCCGCAGAGGCCGGGGCCGACAAGCAGTAGCGGAGTTTTACAATTGAAACCGCTCACGATCTGTGGCGCCGTAATCACATTCGCGCTGAGCGCCATCCCCGCAGTGGCGCAGGTCACGACCTCGCAATACGACAACCAGCGCACCGGCGCGACCCTCCACGAAAAAACTCTGACTCCCCAGAACGTCAACGCCCGCCAATTCGGCAAACTGGGCGCATTCAAAGTCGAAGGCGCGGTCTACGCCCAGCCGTTATTCGTTCCCGCGGTCGAGATTCCCGGCAAAGGCACGCACGACGTCCTCTTCGTCGCCACCGAACACGACAGCGTCTACGCCTTCGACGCCGCTCGACCCAACGATCCTCCGTTATGGAAAGTAAGCTTTCTCGACCCCGTGCGGGGCACGATTCCTCTCTCCGAAGACATGGTGCAGTGTCCGTTCATCCGCCCCGAAGTCGGTATCACCTCTACGCCCGTCATCGACATCAGGACTGGAACACTCTACGTGTTGGCCCGCACCGCCATCCGTCACGCGGTCGGCGACAACGAATACTTTCAGCATCTCCATGCGCTGGCCATCACCACGGGTGTCGAAAAATTCGGCGGCCCAAAACTCATCACGGCATCGGTGCCGGGCCGCGGCGCAGGCAGATCCAACCGCGAGGTTCTCTTTGATCCTCTCCACGAGAACCCGCGCGCCGCGCTCACTCTCGCCAACAACAACGTGTATCTGACTTGGGCTTCCTCCTGCGACGTCGATCCCTACCACGGCTGGGTCATAGCCTACGATCTGCAGACGCTCGCGCAAAAAGCTGTGCTCAACGTCAATCCCGACGGCAGCGAAGCCGGAATCTGGCTCAGCGATACTGGCCCCGCCGTCGATTCGGAAGGCAATCTTTACGTGCCCACCGGCAATGGCACCTTCGACGCCACCAGCGGAGGCCGCGACTACGGCGATTCCGTTCTCAAGCTCGACGGTTCTTCGCTAGCCGTCCGCGACTACTTCACCCCGTTCGATCAAGCCGACATTCTCGCCGGGGATGCCGACGTCGGCTCGAGCGGTCCCACCGTGCTCCCCGATCAACCCGGACCGCATCGTCATCTCCTGCTGCAACCCACCAAGCACTCGATTCTCTACGTGATTGACCGCGACCAGATGGGAAAATTTCACACCGACCGAGATGCCGTCGTCCAGAGGATTCAGATGGCTGGAGCTGGCTTAGGAGCCATAGCATACTGGAACGGCCACGCATTCTTCGCTGCCAGTGACGACTACCTGCGCGGCTATGCCGTGAAGAACGGCCAGCTCATTCCGGACCAGTCTTCCGCGATGAAATTTGTAACTTCCGGCGCCACGCCCTCGATCTCGGCCGACGGCACCAAGAACGCCATCGTATGGGCGCTCTCTACCAAGGTCTGGAACGGCCCTGACAACACGCCGGCAGTCCTCTACGCCTTCGACGCCACCAAACTGGGAGAGCCCATCTACACTTCAGAAGAGAACAGCCCGCGCGATCGCGCCGCGTTTGCCACGCGTTTCGCGATCCCGGTCGTGGTCAACGGACGCGTCTACTTCAGCGCCCGCGGCGAGGTCGACGTCTACGGACTGCTCCCATAGGTCCTCACGCTTACTTCCCGTCATTCGAAGCGTCTAAATCTTTTCGGAGGGTCGTCGGATGAACGTACGAAGGCTGGGTTGCGTCCTGCTGGCGTTTCCGCTCGTTGCCTGGGGTCAGTCGACGTCCTCGGCGGCCGACTTGCTGCATGAAGGCTTGACCGCGATGGGCGGCGAACAGAAAGTTCGCGCTCTCGGTTCGCTCCATCTCCAGGCAACCGTCGTGCGCAACATGCTCGAGCAGTCGGAGCGCCCGGAAGGCCCGTACATCCTCGAAAACGACCAGGCCGAAGAATGGCGCGATCTCGCTCACGCCAACTGGAAGCGAACCGTGAAGGCTCACGTCTCCATGCAACCGGAGTTTGTCATGACCTCCGTCGTCTCCGACGGCGCAGTTTCACTGAGCTTTGATGGCCATGCCGGCCCAGGCTCAAGCGAGCAATTGCAGGACTCCGCAGAAGCTCTGGCTCTGAGTCCCGAACGTGTCCTGATCACCGCGCTTGCCAGTCCTGATCTGCGCCGCCAGCCCGATCTGATCTTGCAGAGTGTTGCTCATCACGAGGTTGAATTCACTTGGCAAGGATCTCCGATTCGCATCTTCCTGAACGCCGACACTCATCTGCCCACGGCCGTGGAATGGGTCACCGCCTATCCCTTCGGGATCTTCTGGAGCATCTGGGGCGACGTCACCACACGCGTGTATTACTCATTCTGGTGGCTGCAAAACGGCTTTCATTACCCTTTGCAGAAAGACATCTTTCGCAACGGCTTGCTCGACCAGACCGAGAGCATCACGCAGCTCGATTTCAATCAATCGCACTCTGCCATAGAATTTGCGATTGCACCGGAGATCCGAGCCGCCTTCGCGGCTCGCGCCGGCAAAACCGTCGACGATCGTGCCCCGAATGCATCCGGGGTTTCGGAGATGGTTCCCGGCGTTTGGTTTTTCCCGGGAAGTTGGAACACGACTCTGATCCGTCAGGACGACGGCATCGTCGTTCTGGAAGCGCCCATCTCCTCCGGCTACTCGGCTAAAGTTCTCGAGTTCGCCCAAAGCAAGTTTCCTGGAATAGCGATCAAGGCCGTGATCACTACGTCGGACTCGTGGCCGCATATCGGAGGCGTGCGGGAATACGTAGCTCGCGGAATTCCCGTGTACGTCCTGGACCGCACGGTCCCTCTGATCGAACGCTTCTTGCACGCGCCGCGCACGAAGTACCCCGACAGCCTGGCCAAAGCGGATCGGCCGCCAGACTTGCGTCCTGTAGCGGCCAAGACGACGATTGGCAGCGGGCCGAACCGCTTGGAGCTCTATCCCATTCACGGCGAGACCAGCGAACGCCAGATGATGGTCTACTTTCCCGAACACAAACTGCTCTACGGAAGCGATCCGTTCCAGCAACTGGAAGATGGAAAGCTGTTCTATCCCCAAACCGTTTACGAACTACAAAGCGCGGTCGAGCGCGAGCATCTTTCCGTCGACCGTTTCTTCATGATGCATATCGGTCCGAACCCGTGGTCGATGGTGCTGAAGACGGTGCAGGACGCAAATTGAAAGCAAAGCTAACCTCGCCTCGCAACCGCCGTCGATGCTCGCAGCCGTGAACTGCTCGCCTGAGCTGAAGCGATGCCCTGCTATGAATCTTCTTTCAAACTGCACCATCCCCTAAAAAACAAGGCCACGCAACCGCGCCCCGCTGTTTCGGTGTACATTGGTTCGCCAAGAATTTATTCGCAAGATGGTTCGCGGAGACGGAACGCCCTATGACAGATCACACCAGTAATCCGGAACCACTTCCCGCATTGCCTTTCGATAGCTGGAAAGACACTCTCGCCACCGTGCACTTGTGGACGCAGATTGCCGGCAAAGTGCGCCTTAAATTATGTCCGCTGGTGAACCACTGGTGGAATGTTCCGTTCTACTTGACCGCGCGCGGGCTCACCACTTCGGCCATGCCGTACGCGGGAGGCACAGTCCCGGTCACCATCGAAGTGCAGTTTGATTTCATCACTCACCAAGTTTTGCTCGAGACCAGTGAAGGCCGCATGGTGACCCTCGCGCTGCAGCCGCAGAGTGTGGCCGACTTCTATCAGAAATTCATGGCGGCCCTCGCCGATCTCGGTGTCGCTTGCAAAATTTGGACGATGCCATCCGAAATCGCCGATCCCATTCCGTTCGAGCAGGACCACGTTCATGCTTCCTATGATCCAGACGCCATCCATAACTTCTGGCGCATTTTGGTGTGGACCGATCAGATCTTCAAGGAATTCCGCGCCGGATTTCTGGGGAAGGACAGTCCTGTGCATTTCTTTTGGGGAGGGTTCGATCTCGCGGTCACTCGCTTCTCCGGCCGGCGTGCGCCCGAGCGGCCCGGAGCCGACTCCATCACTAAGGAAGGCTACTCGCACGAAGTAAGCAGCGCGGGCTTCTGGGCCGGCGGTGGCGATATTACCGCACCAGCTTTCTATTCCTATGCTGCGCCTGAGCCGGCCGGTTTCGCCGAGCGGAAGGTTCGCCCGCAGGCAGCTTTCTATCACCCACAACTCAAAGAATTCCTGCTGATGTACGACGACGTGCGCACCGCCGACTCGCCCAAAACCGCGCTGCTGGAGTTTCTGCAAAGCACCTACGACGCAGCCGCCGACCTGGCAAATTGGGACCGCAAGAACCTGGAGCGCTAGATGATTTCGACCATCTGGGTTACAGCTCGTGAAGACGGCCAGCCCGGATGAAGACTGGAGAATTGCCTGGGGAGCATAACAAGCGTAAATCGAGGGAATACCCACCATGCCAACGCCGAAAGATGCTTTGAAGGACCGCCTTTCCCGGTACCAGGAGATTACCCTGAGCGTAACCGGCAGAAAATCCGGACGCACGATCTCACAGCCGGTCTGGTTTGTTTTGGACATGGACCAAGATAAGCTCTACCTGTTGCCGGTTCGCGGCTCGGATACACAGTGGTACAAGAACGTTCTCAAAAACCCGACCATCGGTGTCGATGCCCGCGGTGCAGACGCAAAATTTCAAGCTGTTCCGATCACCGATCAAAAGCAGGTTTCGTCAGTGATTGAGAAATTCCGCGCCAAGTACGGGGCCGGCGATGTGAAGAAATACTATTCAAAGTTCGACGTTGCCGTGGTCGCTCAAAAGCAATAGTGATCTGCACGGCCAGATCAATTAAGGATCAGGAAGATGGAAGTCAAACGAAATGGCACGCAACCTTCCGCGAAAGGGCCGGCCGAGTGGTTCAGCGGCACGGTACGAATTGATCCGCTGTTTCAGGCGCCCGATCCCGCACTGGTTCAAGGCGCCAGCGTAACTTTCGAACCGGGTGCGCGAACCGCCTGGCATACGCATCCGCTCGGTCAGACACTCATCGTCACGGCTGGATGCGGCTGGGCTCAACGCGAAGCCGGCCCCATCGAAGGAATTCGCCCCGGGGACGTGGTCTGGTTCCCGCCCGGTGAGAAGCACTGGCATGGCGCCACGCCAACTACGGCGATGACGCACATCGCGATTCAGGAAAAGAAAGACGGCAAGGTCGTCGACTGGCTGGAGCACGTTACGGACGAACAATACGGCAAGCCGTGATCGCGTAATCGATAAAAGCTCGTCCTTTTCGGCTGGATTTCTGCACCGCTCGGTAGTGGGCTACCTTGAATTTTGTCGCCTATTATCGCGCTCTAGTTGGAGTGTTCCCATCCGAGCCTTGGAAGGTGTAGACTCCTCGCAGGAGATTCAAATGGAGCGCGCCAGATTTGTAGCCATATTTGTGGCCATATTTGGAGGCTTATTTGTAGCTTTTTTGTGTGTTGTTATCAGCGCCTTTGATCCAAGCGGAGAACGAAGTAAAGCTGCGCGGGATAAGCGTATGGCCGAGCATAAGATGGCGGCACGACTTCTCAGACTCGACATTTGAGCGTTCCTGAAAAAGCTCTCCTCAATATCCCCGGAAATGGTTCACCTGAAGTCTGGGTCGTCTTGATTTAGGGGCCGCCACAAAATTTCACAACGCAGTGTTAGCACACTACCCTTATCGATCCCGCCGCTCTTTCCGCCCTCCGCTGTTCGTAGGCTTCCCCGCTGTCTCACAATGCAAGTAGCCCAGTAACGCTCTACTCCATTACGAATTCCTCCTCCCCAATCCTCTATAATTTAAGGCTCCATGGTCACCGCGTCCCCGCCCGCCCCGCAACCCGGACAGCCCGCCACTTTCGGCGTGCGGCTGCATCGCTTCTGGCGCCGGGTCACCGACGGACTCGAGGTCAGCCAGCTCTGGTCGCAGTTCGAATCCGAAGCCCGCACCAGCTATCGCCTGTACTCAAAAGATGTCGAAGCGAAAACTCCGGAAGGCCTGACCCGCGGCGGCCGCCGCATTCAGATCGTCAAGGAATTCTTTTGGGCGGTATTCGAAAAGCTTTCGCCCGCGCGCCGCGTCCTGCTGCTGTTGGCGCTGATTCTGATGGTGCTGCCCAGCGGCAGCTATAACTATCAAGGCGCCAACCAGGAAGTCCATGTTGGCGAATTCGATTTTCACTTCTGGGGAGCGCTGCTTCTGCTGCTGCTGCTGATGCTCGAAATCGCCGACCGCGTGGTAATGAAGCGCGACCTGCAAATCGCGCGCGAAATTCAAACCTGGCTGCTGCCCGGCGCGCCGCCGCAGATTCCCGGCCTGGCCGTCGCCTACGCTACCCGACCCGCCAACACGGTTGCCGGCGATTACTATGACGTGTTCCCGCGCCCCGGCCGCACCAATGAAGAAAACCGCGTGGTGCTCGCCGTGGCCGACGTGGCCGGCAAGAGCATTCCCGCCGCCATGCTCATGGCCACGTTCCAGGCCAGTCTGAAAACGCTTTCCACCGCGCATGTGGCCCTGCCCGAGCTTGCCGCCAACATGAACCGTTACGCCTGCGGCAACAGCCAGGGCGGGCTGCGTTTCACCACCGCGTTCCTCGCGGAATACGATCCCGTCCGCCGCACCGTCGACTACATCAACGCCGGTCACAACAACCCGATCCTGCGCCGCGCCAACGGGCAGATTGAACGCCTTGACGTGGGCGGCCTGCCTTACGGCATTCTGCCTGACGCGAAATACGAAGCCGCCACCGTCACTCTGGCGCCCGGCGACTGGTTGATCATCTTCACCGATGGATTGGTGGAAGCCGAGAACGCCCGCCAAGATGAATTCGGCGAGGCCCGCCTGCTGGCCGCGATCGAAGCCGGAAAATCTTCCGAACCCGCCGACATGCTCAAGCGCTTCATGGCCGAACTCGACCTCTTCGTCGGCAACACGCCCCAGCACGACGACGTCACCTGCCTGCTGCTGAAAGCCGAGAGCGTCTAGAATCGCGGCAACCTACTGTTCGGAAATCGGCGCGCACGACTTGGGATGAATGAACAGGGTGGGGTCCTGCGGAGCCAGCACAACACTCTTATAACGAATAATCGGGTTATGACCGCTCGGTAACAGAACTTCAATCCTGATCGGAAACCCTTGCAGGTCGTCCGCTTCCCAAAGTTTCATCTTCAGCGGACTAGCTAACGTCGGCGACGAGACCGTCACGGTTTCGATCCGGCAGGAGTGACCGTCCATCGTCTCTTTCCCAGCGGCAGCGCGGGTCACGGTTGCGCCCGGCTTGGCCGCAGAAAAAGGAAACACTCGAATATAAGGATGACCGTCATGCATGCAGCCCGCGGACGACATCCCGTAGGTTTCGCCGGCCGCCAGGTCTGTGATGTAGTAGCCCTGCCTTCCCGGATCCTCCATTCGCATCAGCCGGCCCGAGCGGTAGATATGCCCTTCCTGAGCGCCCTCCCCAGGCTCCAGCCGGCTACCGGCCATCACAGCGGAAAACTCCGTGAATGCATCCAGCGGATACGAGGTTCCGGAGGGCTCAGCCGGGCCCTTTTCATTTGCCGCTTGCTCAGTTGCCCCTTGCTCAGTTGCACCTTGCTCAGTCGCCCCTGGCGCGCGCGCCTGCCCAATCAACTGAACCACAATCCAGGCCGCCAGAAAGATACTGCTCGTCCATCGAAACATTTTGTCGCCTTCCGCGGGTTAAACAGTTAAATGAACACCCGAATCAGAGATTTAGTTTAGTCGAAGGACCGCCCATCGCCCGCATCGGCCAATGCACAAGGAACGAAGAAAAGGCCAAGCTACCGATGAGCCTGGCCTTTCGAAAGACAATCGCAGCCATTCCGGCGCTATAAGTAGTCGCCGAAACTGAACGCAGTCTTGCTGTCGCCACCCAACTGCTTGGTCAGGAAACCGTAATTACCCAGGAAGGCTTCGCCGCCGAACGTGTAATAAAACGCCCAGCCAAACGGACCGCCGTCCTTCAACTGTTGAGGAGTCGCCGGCACCAGTTTGGTCACGTAAAGGAACGCGCAGCCGCAGGCAAAACCCCCGCCGCTGGAAATAAATGCATCGCCCGAATTGTCTCCGAGAGTTACGACAGCGCCCGTCACCGGCACACCAGAGCCGGCAGATATGTTTGCCTGGACTCCGACCATCACGCCGTTTTCCGGATCGACGCCGCAGTCGTTGGTGTACATGTTGTGCACGCCCACCACATTCGAGGCATTCACAGTAAGCACTTCGTAGTCGCAATACCGCGTTTTTTGGTCGTAGCTAAGGAAACCCAGGCTGTAGGTTTTCTGCCCGAAGGCAGCGCTGCAGCCGAGTAACAGAAGAGCAATTACTGCCAAGCTTTTCAGTCTCAATGTTTTATCCTCCGCAGGAGCAGTTAACATTTCGTCGCGCTCCGAGTTGTCACAGAAATGTAAAAAGTGACGTCTGCCAATATCAAACCGCACCGTCAAACCGCGCTATCACACTGCGCAATAAAACTGCACCACCAATCACTCTCGCATGAACTCGGCATACATCCGGTGAAATGCATGCACGCCCTTTTCCTGTTTCACGCTGAACCGGCCGCGCGAATAACTGCGCGACCGCAGATTCTTCTGCACCACTTCGCAGATGCCCACATCTTCAATCTGAATCTGATCGCTGAACTCGACTGACGCTTTGGCCGCCGCTGACCCATGATGTTTCTCCGGCAAATACCATTCGAAGATCGCGAGCGTGCGTTCCGCCTCGACCGGCAGCACGATATTCAGCGATACGTTGTCGGGATAGCAGTTGAGCATCCAGTTGGGAAATATCCAGAAGTAGTCCGTGGTCAAGTCTTCGCCAGCGTCCTGGTAGCGCCGGGGCGTGGCGTCACCCGGCTGTGCGCCGCGAATCGGACTGAACTGGCGTACATATCCCGCTTGCCTCCGTCCCGCGCGACCCACAGCATGAGGCTCGACCACGTAGGCGTTGTAATCCAGTTCGCGATTCAGCCCCGGATGCACGCTGGGCAGGTGATAGCCCTCGAGATAATTATCGACATATGTCTTCCAGTTGCACTTCATGTCGTAGGTGCGGCGCTCGAACAACTTCATGTCGGCAAAAGGAAATCTCTCCGCCTGCCGGGGAAGTTCGCCCAGACTCTCGCGCAAAGGCCGTGCCTCCGGATCAAGGTTCACGAAGACGAGGTTGAACCACTCTTCGGTGCGCGCGGGCCTCAGGGCAAAATCTGCCGGCGAAAATCCCTCGACGCCTTCGATTTCGGTGGCGCTGAGCAGCGCTCCGTCGAGCCCGTAGGTCCAGCCGTGGTAACCGCAGCGAAACAGTTTGCGCGAACCACAGCCTTCCGCCGCAGGCCCAGCGCGGTGCCGGCAAACGTTATAAAAACCTCGCAGCTTGCCATCGAGGCCGCGCACGAATACGAGCGGCTCGCCGATCAGTTCGGTGGTGAAATAGTCGCCGGGATTGGCGACCTGGCTGGCATGACCAACCACCTGCCAGGTGCGCGCGAATATTTTTTCTTTCTCAGCAAGCAAAGCACTCGCGTCCGTGTAGAGCGATGCGGGCAGCGTCCAGGCCCGCGCGATGTCGGCTTCCACTTGAAATCGATCGTTGGGAGAATCCATGCAGATGTCTGAGAACTTCGCCGCAATATTCTACTGCACGTGCGGCGACCCCGACGCTCTGGCAAGCGTCGTCACTCTTTCTTTCTTGCCCTCTTGTTTAACGGTTTTGTTTGGCTAACTGGCGCAAGCCGCAGCTTTGACTTTCGCTTCGACCGTCGCGCGAGATGCAACGCGAGTCTGCATTTCTGGAATCAGTGCAGGTAACCGGAAGGCCCAGACGATCGAAACCACCGAGGATGCAAGCGCCAGAGACCAGGGCAGAAATTGGCTCTGCAACAGCAGGGGAAGGCCGAAGCGGCAGAGCATCAACCATCCCAGGAACATCGCACCGCCGCAGAGCACCGGCAACCAGCGTTCGCGGTTTCGAAAAGCGACGGTACGGACCATGCTGGCCTGCATGCAGAGAGCAAACGGAAGCGCAGCAATCAGGTCGAACAGATAGTGTTCTCCGGTTGCCATGGTATCGAAGGCCGTAGCCAAAACAAATGCAGTGGCGGCCGCACGGCCCCATCGGGGAAGAGTTCGAGTGTTCCACCAAATCAGCAAGGCCCAGGTGAAGTGCAGCGACGGCACTCCGTTGCGGGGAATCAGCCAATCCACTGGAATCCTTTGTAGTTGCAAGCCCGCCAGCCTCGAATAGGCGAAATTTGCCCCGGGAAAGGAAGCCGGGAAACCATACCGTGGACCGCAAACCGGAAACACGCTGAAGAATAGGTACCCCACCATGGCAGCAGCGAACAGGAGTTCGATCAACTCCCAGATAGGTTTCTCGCGGCGCGCCATGAAGGCCGCATAGAACGCAGCCATCGCCAGCACAATCCCTTCGTAGGTCAGCCTGACCAGCGGAATCAGCCAGGAATTGGCAGCTAACGCGCGGCCACTCGCGAAACTCGGCTGAAAGCCGAGACTGCCATCAAATACAAAAGTGTAAAGATCGAACGTCTTGGCGTGCAAATACGATGCCATGTTCAGCGAGTAGACTGACCCAAATATCATGAAGGTCATCACGCAGGAAGGTAGGAGGATGCGAAAGGTCTGGCTCCTGGCTTGACGTGGTTCCCACACCGCCTTGCAGCAGAGAAACAGCAGACTCGCGAGCCCCAAAGATCCGGTCAACTGAATCAGCAGCGTTACCGCATCCTCGATACGCCGAACCACAAAGAAGGCAATCATGGCAGCGGCGAGAACGACAATTCCCACCTGCCGCCAGTTCGGGCGGCCAGCCAACAGCAGCAAGCAGGCGCCCCCGATTCCGTATCCGACGAAAGGCTGACGGAAATCCAGGTGTAGTGCGGCAATGTCGGCGAGCACGACCAGGCAGGCAATCGCCGCGGTTCGGAGCGCGAGTGACAAATCCGGTGCAGAATTTTGGGAGGCAGCCATGGCTTGGAATTCCCAAATTAGCACGGATGTTCTAGAAGCGAGCGGGTATCACCCCCCTGGGCCGGTTACCGATGTCACTGCGGCTGAGCAAGAAGCGCAGCACTGGATCCAGGCGCGGACGGAGCAACTCAGCTCCGAAAGGCTGAAGAACCAGATTCCTCGGCGCGACTGGAGCTTGATGGTCGGTTCTGAAACGGAACCCAAGTCGTATCCAGACTGACACGAATTGTCAGATCATCCGCCGAATTTTGCCAGCAGGCACGGAGTTTGGCAGTTCAAGAAGGGCACGGAAGTTTGTCCTTTCACTGAAACTAAAGCCCTTCACAAGCGGCCCCTTGTAACTAACGTAACTATCCGTTTTGGAACAGCAAGTGCAAATATGGGAATCGACTGCGTCGTCCGTTGACCAGCAGTTAGACAGAGAAAAAACGAAACGAGAGGAAAACTAGAGATGCGGAAACAAAAGGGTTTCTCACTGATCGAGCTGCTGATCGTGGTGGCAATCATCCTGATCATCGCAGCGATCGCGATTCCGAACTTGCTGCGCGCCCGCATGGCGGCCAACGAGTCGTCTGCTGTCGCTTCCATTCGTACCGTCACGACGGGCGAAGTAACCTATCAGACCGCGTATCCGACCATCGGATATTCTTCGGCTCTGCTCAACCTCGGCGGCGCCCTGAGCGTGGCCTGCGTTCCCAGTTCGACCACAGCTTGCTTGATTGACTCCGTGCTCGCCAACAACGGTAACCCCGCTGGCGGCGGCAAGAGCGGCTATTCGTTCACCACGGCCCCCGGCACCATCGTGGGCGGCGTCTATGCTGGCTATGGCATAGTGGCGGTTCCGCTTTCGATCAACCAGACCGGTATTCGCGCTTTCTGCGCCGAGGAAGATGCAGTGGTTCGCGTCGACCCGGCTGGAGTTTGCTCGAACGCCGAAGGGACCATCCTGGGCTTCAACCCGTTGAACCAGTAAGTTTGCTCTGGGGAATCCTTCGGGGAAGGTCTAAGCACTGGGCAGCGAGCTAAAGCTCGCTGCCCTTTGTTTTTTCCTGGTTGTACCCCTCGCTTGTGTCTCTTGATGGTTTGGAACGTTCTTCGGTTTTTCTATCCCGGGTTTTCTCTTGCTCGCGCTCCCGCCCTAGGGGTTACCCCATTATGCGCCGGGCCAGGCGTAACGGAGAGCCGTTCTGGTTCATTCCCGGTAGTGGTGCAGTTTGAAAAAGGCTCGTATCAGGGCATGCCTTCAGACCTGCCAACAAAGGCCCAGGGACGAGCGGCTTTTAGCCGCTGGGGCTTACCGCGGCCCAGCGGCTGAACCGGTTTCAAACGGCGCTGAGCCAACATGCCTGAAGGCATGCCCTGATACGGATCTTTTTCAAACTGTACCACTACCTCATTCCCCAGTGGCGGAACGCCATCATAAGTGCTGCGAAATCCCAGAATGGGTCCAACGTCTGGATTGGGCCCTCGCAGTTGTCAGGAATTGTCAACAATTGAAGGGCGGACGCCGGATTTTGGCAACGAGCGGGTGACTTGGGGCGGTGCATAGGAAACTAAAGTGCGGCTTGCCGCTGAAAACAAAGGGCTACCCTCCTGCTTTTCCGGTAACCGGTGCCATTCCCGTTTTGGTCCGGCACATGCAATAACAAGCCCGACTGAGTCATTCGTGACCAGCGTGAGCATAAAACTTCAAAGGGCTTGGGAGAGAAAAACAGATGCGAAAACAACAGAAAGGTTTTTCACTGATCGAACTGCTGATCGTGGTGGCCATCATCCTGATCATCGCAGCGATCGCGATTCCGAACTTACTGCGCGCCCGCATGGCGGCTAACGAGTCGTCTGCTGTCGCTTCCATTCGTACCGTCACGACGGGCGAAGTAACCTATCAGACCGCGTATCCGACCAT
>Ga0187863_10002018_pt1 | contig 15730 bp, 13 predicted proteins | sample June2016WEW_11_1_FD_132975 | JGI IMG/M metagenome (GOLD analysis project Ga0187863, IMG submission 132975) | Peatland microbial communities from SPRUCE experiment site at the Marcell Experimental Forest, Minnesota, USA - June2016WEW_11_10 | ecosystem: Environmental > Terrestrial > Soil >... | reverse complement strand
GCTCTGGTGTTGGGAGCGGACTTTGCAGGTTTCTTGGTGCGGGATGGATGGAGCATCTATCGACAGTTTACCCACGCCCTGCACCAAACCTGCTTGTCCCACTTGCTGCGGCGCTGCCGAGAAATGATCTTGGTGGCAGGAAGCGGGGAGGCGGAATTCCCGCGCACCATCGAAAGCATCCTGCAGCAATCTTTGCAGCTGCGCAATCGTCACGCGCAAGGACAGATCAGCGAACAGGGATTAGCGGTGAGTCGAGGAAAATTGGAAACTCGATTGGATCGGACCTTACAACGGCACTATCGCTCACCACGGAATCGCCGCTTGGCCAACCATCTGCTCCGGGAGCGAGATGCCCTGTTCACGTTCCTGAGCTGTCCGGGTCTGGAAGCCACGAACTGGCGAGCGGAGCGGGCCATCCGCCCAAAACTCGCGACAAAAGCTGAAGCCTGCGGATGTATCAAAGGGTGTCTTCGACCGCCTTGCCATCTTGTTGATTCTTATGCCCCGCGACGCTCTCTTGCGTATCAAAACATGTGATTTTGATACGTCGCCGGGCCATCTGGACCGTTGTTCGATAGGACACTGAAATGTACCGTGTGCCGTTCTGCACAGTTCTGCTCGCCAAGCGGCCAGAAACTATAACCACCCGAGCATCTAGCGGATTCGCTGTGAAAACCTCTACGATCGAGTCACCAACGAAAGACCTTAGCGACCCGTCCGCACTCACATCGCCGCCCCACCCGCCGCCGAAACGCGAACCCGTGCTCACATGTAACGCACCGACGGCACGCCGTTGCCGTCCGCGACGCGCTGGACGGCGATCGTATCTAGCGCGAGTTCGGTCGTGAACACCACCGTGCGCTGTATGACGGAGCAGCAACGGATCGACCGACCGTATCAGTCGCTGCTCGAGGCAAGTCCGATCCCCACATGGATCATCGATCCCGCGACGGGACGCTTCCTGGTCGTAAACGACGCCGCGCTGCGGCAATACGGGTACACCCGCGACGAATTCCTCGCGATGTCGACCGAGCGGATTCGGCTCCCCGCGGAAAACGGGCCACTTAGGCAATACGTGCACGCACATCCGTCCGGATCCTTCGTGGTATCGGGCTCGTGGCACCACCGCCGCAAGAACGGCAGCGTTCTCCAAGTGGAACTGAGTGCACAGAACATCACGTTCGCCGGGCGTCCGGCGCTGCTGACGTTCGTGGTCGATCCCAAGAGCGGGCGGGCGCCCGGCGCGCTCGAGATCAGCGAACGCCAGCTTCAGGAGGCCCAGGCACTCGCGCAAGTGGGAAGTTGGGAATGGAACATCGCCGCAAATCGTGTGAGTTGGTCAGACGAATTCTATCGCATCTGCGACGCTCCGCGCGGATCCCCGTGCGGCTACGACGAGCTCATGAAACGGGTGCATCCAAAGGACCGTGAACGCGTGGGCCGCACAATCGATGAAGCACTCACGCAACGCCTCCCGTACATCATCGAGTACGAGTGCCGCATTGTGCGGCCGAGCGGGGAGATTCGCCACATTCTGAACCGGAACCTCGTGAGTGTCGACGCCAACGGACAACCCGAGCGTATGGTAGGCGTGTTTCTCGACATCACCGACCGTTGTGCCGCCGAGGACGCCCTGGTCGATAGCGAAAGGTCTCACCGCGAGCTCGCCGAGAATGCGTTGGACCTGGTTACCATCATTAACACCGAAGGTTTTGTGCAGTACACGAGCCCGTCTGTGCAGCGGTTGCTCGGTTTCAGCACGAGCGAACTGCTCGGGCGCAGCGTGCTCGAGCTCATTCACCCGGATGACGCGCCGGCCGTGCTAGAAGCGATTCGGCGCGACCTGGCGGAGCCGAATACTACGAACACCGTCGAGTTCCGGTTCCGGCATCGAGACGGAACGTGGCGAGTGCTCGAATCGATCGGCCAGGCGCACGAGGGGCGGTCGGGCGCGCGCACAATCGTTGTTAACTCGCGCGACGTAACCGACCGCAAGGCCGAGGATCGGCGACGGGAGTCGCTGACGCGTGAGCTTCGCGCGGCCCAGCTGTCCGCTGAACGCGCGACGCGCGCGAAGAGCGAGTTCCTGGCAAACATGAGTCACGAAATCCGGACACCCATGAACGCCGTACTCGGCCTGACCGAACTGTTGCTCGACACCGAGTTGACAGCGGAGCAGCGCCGACACCTCGAGATGGTGCGCAATTCCGGTGAAGTGCTTCTCGCGCTCCTCAACGACATTCTGGACCTCTCGAAGATCGAAGCGGAACACTTAAGCCTCGAGGCAATTCCATTCGATCTGGCAGGCCTTGTGCAGACCACCGCGAGCCTGTTTGCGCTTGCCGCGCGCGATCGCGACCTCGAGCTGCTCGTCGATGTCGGATCCGACGTGCCACGCTACGTACTCGGAGATCCCACGCGACTGCACCAGATCCTGACCAACCTGCTCGGGAACGCCGTCAAATTCACCTTTAATGGAGAGATCGTCGTGACAGCTACGCTCGTCGGCATCGACGATGGACGTGCAACGATGCACTTCGCCGTGCGCGACACGGGCGTCGGTATTCCACCCGAGAAGATCGAATCAATCTTCGGGCAGTTCAGTCAAGTCGATTCGTCGACGACGCGTCAGTACGGTGGGACCGGGCTTGGCCTCGCCATCGCGAGACGCCTGGCGCGATTGATGGGCGGCGAACTGACTGTTGCGAGCGCCGTGCGACGTGGAAGCGAATTCAGTTTCACTCTATCGTTGCCCGTCGAGGCCGGGCCTGCATCACAGGTCATTGCCGCTCCCGTCCGGCTCGACCACGTGCGTGCGCTCGTCGTCGACGACAACGCCACCAGTCGCCGCATCATACGCGAGGTCCTCGCGCCGATTGGCGCAGAGGTCAGCGAAGCCTCAAGCGGGGCCGATGCTCTCGCGGCATTGCACCACGCCGTTGCGGAGGGCCTGCCTTACGTGATCGTTCTCCTCGATTCGCAGATGCCCGATCGCAACGGCTGGAGCCTTGCTGATGAAATCCGGCACCAGCCAGAGCTGGCACAAACGCATCTGCTCATGCTCACATCGCTCGATGAGCGGGGCGGCGCCGAAAAGTGCCGTGAGCTGCGCATCGAAGGCTCTCTGACTAAACCGGTGTCGCGGAGCGACCTCGTCGCAACGATCGGGTCGGTTCTCGGAAGAGGAGAAACGACGGGTGCGATCGTGACCCGCCACGCACTGACCGCAACGAGGGCGCGGCTGCACGTCCTTCTCGCAGACGACAATGTCGTCAACCAGGAAGTCGCGTCAGCAATGCTTCGCAATCGCGGGCACGACTTCATATCGTGTGTTAATTAGACCGGACATATCGTGTACCAACGACAGTTCGACACCACGAACTTGCGAAAGCATTGGGACAAAGCTAGAATCGCTGCGGGAGTACCGACATTGTTGAAGCACGACCTACGGAGAAGCGGAGCTAGAAACCTTCGCCAGGCTGGGGTGACCGAGTCCGTAATTATGCGGATCGGCGGTTGGAAAACTGCTGAAATGTTCCGCCGCTGCGGCATTGTTTCTACGCAGGAATTGGATGATGCGATGGCGAAGCTGGAAGCCAACAATCGAGCTTAACGGCACTAGCAGAAATGTCAAAAGCAGAAAACAACTAAGTCTTTCAGTTTCAGTACGTGCCGAGGTAGCTCAGTTGGTAGAGCAGACGATTCGTAATCGTCAGGTCGCCGGTTCAACTCCGGCCCTCGGCTCCATTCTCATAGCTAGTAGCAGTCAGCCTGTAAATCGGGAACCGACTGGAACAAATGCGGAGTGAGCCAAATGCGACTGGTAAGGCGCGGGCAGCCGCATGAAGAAATCGCTCTACGCGCATATGGAATCTTCTTCCATCGCGGGAGCATTCACGGATGGGACCTGCACGATTGGCTGCAAGCAGAGCGTGGATTGCTGAAGGAGTCCAAGAGAAAGCCTCGTAGGCCGAAGAAATCTGACCTCGCGGCCCTGACCGGTCAATAGGCCGGGGGCCCTCCGCATGCGAAATTTACCCTAGCTATTTGATACCCTACGATAGCCGCTCATGCTGGCAAGCCTGCAAAGGGGCACGTTCCCGGACCGGGTTCTAGGACTGCGTTCTCGTACTGCCATAACCGCAAGAGATTGGTGATTTGTTGCAAAACTTCCGCCTTGAAACACCTCCATCTCCATCCTTTGTGAGTCGAGCGGATAACGTTAATCTCGGCGGGATATGCAGATACAAGCCACCCGATGTTCTGGCATGCCGCTTGCCGATGTCTACGTAGGGAGGCCTTCATGTTCGAAGATCGCCGTCTGCGAAGTGGTTTAATTGCTGGCAATCTCGCCGGATTACAAAGGTATGAAGCTGGACCGAGAACCTCTACCGACAAGGGTGGACGCACTGGGGCAGATGTGAAGCACATACTCGCGCATCGTCCACCGCGCCACAGAATCAGCAGGGACTGGCGGACTTGTCCGTGTCCAAACTGCGGAATACGAAGAAAGACAACGGAATGACTTTTGTGGGGATTCCGGCGAAGATCATCGGGATTCCGGGCTGATCGTGATGAGCATTCCGGGCCGGAGGATTTTGCAGAAAGCGATGAGGGAATCGCGAAGCGGTTGGATCCGCCGAAGATTATGGCTCAGCTTGCAATGCTGTCTCGCAGCAAAGTGACCACTGCATTTTTCGTTGCGGCTTTTCTTATGTTTATCTCCGCCAGTGAAACGATCAGGCAGCGTGCTCAAACCGAACTTGAAAAGGTGGACGGTGTCGGCGATTCGCCTGCCGTGGCCCAACCGATTGCGCAGGACCTGTCTGCTAGCCTGACCAAGCGCGATGTAACCAAAACGATGCGCAAGGTCGGTGACTGGCAACTCGAGCGCGCCCGGCCATTCTTCAGCCAAGACTGGACGTTCGCTGCGATGTATGCTGGTTTCATGGCTGTGCCTGAAACCGTTGCCGGTGACCGCTATGACGCCGCCATGAAGCAGATGGCCGAAAAGTTCCGATGGCAACTCGGGCGGCGTCCCTTCCATGCGGATGACCAAGCCGTGGGGCAAACGTATCTGGACCTTTACTCCAAATATCAGGATAAACAGATGATCTTGCCAGTGCGCCAGCGCATGGACGCGATGCTCCACTCGCCCGACCCTGTTGATCAGCCGCTTTGGTGGTGGTGCGATGCGCTCTTCATGGCCCCGCCCGTCCTGGCCAAACTCTCGAGGACCACGGGAGACAGAAAATATCTCGACTTCATGGATCGCCAATGGGGGATTACTTCGGTGAAGTTGTACGACACAAAGGAGCATTTATTCTTTCGCGACGCGACCTTTCTCGACAAGCACGAGGCAAACGGAAAACCTCTCTTCTGGTCGCGCGGGAACGGCTGGGTGATGGCGGGACTCGTCCGGGTTCTGCAGGAAATGCCTGCGGACTACACTTCGCGTCCGAAATACATCGCGCAATTTCGGGAGATGGCTGCGGCGCTCGCGGCGGTGCAAGGCAAAGATGGTTTGTGGCGGCCGGGGTTGCTGGACGCGGATGCGTATGCGCTTCCTGAAGTCTCAGGATCGGCATTCATCACCTATGCGTTCGCGTACGGAGTGAACGAAGGGATCCTCGACGGAAGCGACTATTTGCCTCGCACGAGAAGGGCTTGGGCCGGGCTCCTGTCGCATATTTACGCGGATGGGCGACTTGGCTCGATGCAACCAATCGGCGCTGCTCCCGCAGAGTTTACACCGACTTCGAGTTACGTCTTTGGAGTGGGAGCGTTTCTGCTTGCCGGTTCTGAAGTGTACCGTTTGGCTCCGCACTAGATCGCTACAGTACCCAGAGTGGGAGTGCTGAACCTGCTCACTGAGACTCCGCTTCTCTGATGACACGGAAGCGAGGCCTCCGTCCGCTAGAATAGCGGCATTCTTACAGAATCCCACTTTTCATTGATGGGTTTGGTGAAACGGACTGCAAACGTAAGATAACAAGATGAGCAAAATAGTAATAGTGACGTACCCGAATTGTAACAGGCCGTGCATTTCGTTCGCGTCGTGCTAAACGGACCATCACTACTCGGAGGGTGCCATGGTTGGACTCCTGTGCTGCTGCTGTTTGCCACTGCGGTCTTCTTCGGGATGACGCGGTTGATTCCTCGCTGATTGCAAGCGTCCGATCAGCGAGTGCAGTTCTCGGGCAGCACATAAGCGTTGGCCAGCGCCCTCAGTGCAGGTGGCGGGTATCAAGTTAGCCAAAGTCTAGACTTTCCCGGGGAATTTAAAAGTTTGGGTATTTGTATCCCGCATATGCACCCCCAGAGTAAACCTTTCAGGAAGCTGAGCCATCTCTTCAGTTCCTCTTACGCACCAATCTCGTCGCGCAGATTTATATTTTGTCCTTGAGAGGTCACAATAGTAAGAGACCCTACTGGACGTTATGAATCCGATTCTAACCGATAACCTCTCGCAGCCGCCGACCGAACAGAAAATTCGTGAGACGCTGGAGCGACGGCTCGGGCGAGTCCATGCTCGACAACGGCTTGGAATCGAACGTGACCACGAAAGTGTTTTCGGTCACGGCATAAACTTCTTTCACATCGAGAACTGGTATTCCATCCATTCTCTGTTTCGAATTGCTCTGAAGCTTACCGGCCTCTATTGGCGAGGACAGGAAAACAGCGCCCGTATCCAGGTACGACACAACCGCATCCAGCTGCGCAACCTTCCATCTTCGTTCGACGGCTTCACCATCCTGCACATCAGCGACCTGCACTCCGATATGAATCCGAAGGCCATGGAACGGTTGATCAGCGTTCTTCCTGGTCTTGACTATGACATTTGCGTCCTGACCGGGGATTATCGTGGGGAAACATACGGTCCTTTCGGTGGGGCTCTTGAGAGGCTCGCCGTTATCCGCTCGCACTTAAAAGAGGCGGTTTACGGTGTCCTCGGTAATCACGACACCATTCGGATGGTCCCGGCGCTGGAAGAGATGGGCATTCGGATGTTGCTGAATGAATCTGTAACGATTAGGCGAAATCACCAACGGATTCATTTGGCGGGCATAGACGACGCTCACTACTATCGCGCCGAGAATTTTGAAAAAGCCACCCGCGAAATTCCACACGACGAGTTTTCAATTTTGCTTTCGCACACGCCCGAAATCTACCGCCAGGCCGCACACGCGGACTTTAATTTCCTGATGGCCGGGCACACGCATGGTGGCCAGATTTGCCTGCCAGGCTCGATTCCCCTGATGCTGCAGTCGGTACTCCCCCGGCGCATGGCCGCTGGCCCATGGCGGTATCACGAGATGATCGGCTATACCTCGGTTGGAGTCGGTACATGCATTGTCGCGGCCCGTTTCAATTGCCCGCCGGAAATCACACTTCACCACCTGGAACACGCTCAGAAACGACCAATCGACTAGTGCCCCGTGCAGAATTTTCAGGCGACTTTAGATGTTTCGCCCATTTCTATCCCGCGCCTTCCCGCAGGCAGCCCCTTCAGCGCTTCCGGCAGGCATTTCAAGCGCCGCCGGATTGTTCTCTCGTCCGTCTGCCTGGGCGACGGCAATGCGCACGTCTGTTTGATTGTGACTGAAAAAGCCACCGGGTCCCTCCTGGAACAGGCGGCGGCCTCCCCTCGCCCGGGGGAATCACCGCTCCCGAGTTAGGGCACCTCGTTGGCCGGTTTTGCCGGCGCTCACCGTCCCCAGCTGCCGGGCGGGCGCACGGCGATCCCGGCTTGCCTTTAGGCAAGCACCGGCCGTTTCACGACCTACACCGGTGGCTTGCTTTGCGCCGCAAGGGCCATCCGAGCTTCCCGAGCCCTCATCCGCAAGAGAAGCACCGCCGGAATTCAAACACCTGCTCGGACTTTGCCGTTTTCAGCGCGTCCTCGCAGCCCTCATAGATCCTGCGGCAGACATGGAGCGCATGACCATCAAAATCTGACCACTCGATCGCAATCGCTTCCCCCATCCGCACACCCGTTTCCGCTAAAAATAGAACGAGCGCCGCGAACCTACTTCGCCAGAGGATCGGGCCTCATCTGAACCTTTACAACTTTGTCCCGGGTTCCTTTGCCGCCCTCTAGATGCCATGCAGTGTATGGGTTGTAACTTGTCCAGAAACCGCGCCCCTTCCACCCGGACTTTGGGTCATCAACGCGTCCTTGCATGGACCGGGTAAAGAACCCCATAGGATAGGGAACGCGTATCATCACAAACTGCCCGGTTTTCGGGATCAGGGCCTGCAGAGCGCCCGTGTTGACGGCTCCCGTAACCGGAATGTCTTTCCCGAGGCCCAGAGTGTCGTACCGGTCGACGAAGATCAGGTAGTTCAGATCGGAATTGATTTTAGTTCCGCCCTGAAATGTCGGACCCTGATTCCTATAGACCGTCCAGCCCTCCGGGCAGTGCTGTCCAGTGGCAGACGGTCCGTTCAGTACCTTGCATTTGCGGCGATCAAACGAGGTAATGTAATCGGTCGTGCGCCAGTTCTGCCAAGCAACACCATTGCTGTCTACCGAGACCCCGCCTGCGCTAAGTATGGGAGGCTCTTTTCCCGCCGGAGGGTTATAGACCTCAGCTTTACTTGTTTCGGGAGGATGGGAGCCTAAATCGATGCGCACCAACTGCTTGTCATCCAGCCCAATCCCTGAACACCAGATACTGCCGTCTACGGGACTTACAGAAATGGAATAACAACTGAAATAGATCCGGTGGTCCCTTGTGGGATCGACTGCTTCGTTGGGTTCTGTCCACGGCCTTGTGATTTTTCCGTCCCCATTCGTGTCCAGCACTCCCGGAACCCACCCCTGCGATTCCTCAATATTATGGGTCTTATCCCAGGCCGGCGTGTCGACCCAGCCCACAGCACCGCCCGCGCCGAAGAACAGTTTGCCGTCTGCGCCGAAATCGTTGTGGTCCGTCGTAAAACAAGTGTCGACCTCAGAAACCTCCTTTTTCTCCGGGTCGTACACCGCTACTTGTTTGTTGGCTCGTTCCAGAGGAAAGTATTGGACAAATCTGTTTTTGGATCCCGCCTTGCAAAAGCCCGGTGGCTGGGATCCCCGAATCCTGCTGGCGGTCCATACGCGCCCATACTGATCGATCGCCGCGGCTCGCGGCTGGGAAGAGGACAGCCAAATATTTTCGTCACCCCAGTAGGGGGAAGTCATATTCATCGTACCTGTTGGATCTGCTTGCGAAGGGATCTTTACTTGGTCGGTTGTGTTCTTACGCGGGTCCAGCCAAACCACCGAGTTGCCACTCGCTTGGGCACCGTAGACGGGTCCGTTCGCGTTCACTGTGGGATTGCGGACGTCGCTTGCTGCCTCATCGTGCAGATAATTCGATTCCGTGCCCCAATCCCACAACGTGAGCACAATGTTCCGCTCGACGCCGCTCGGGCGGGGTGGAGCTACCGTCGGATACTCGCCGGCGGCGATACGGTCCGTCCAATCGGCGAACATGGAGCGCTGCTCCCCGAGCGATACGTAGGAAGCGCTCATGCCCGCGCCGGCCGGGCCCGATTTCGTTCGACGATCCCAGGCTTCCAGACTGTTTTGAAACGAACCAAGATTCCTGGTGATCTCAGGAATCTCGCGCGTTGCCGGATCTCCGATTTGATGACAGGTCAAACAAAACTTTGCTTTTCCGATGAAATCTTCCTGCGATAGCTTGCCGCTCGGTATTTTCGCGAGGCTGTACCAATAATTGGCCGGATAAAACTGCGCTGCCGCCCGCGCGTCAGGCGCGACCACAGCTTTCAGGTATACATGCTGGCCCGGCTTTGCCGATACGCGTGCCGAATCCACGAGTCCGTATCCGCGGACAAAGACCTGGTAGGTTGCCATTGGCAACTCGGGCAGCACGTAGCGACCGTGATCGTCGGTAACAACGATCTTGACGTACTTCGTAGGCAGGTCAGTAGTCTCGGCAACCACCCAAACTCCGGCTTCGGCACCTTTCGAACTTGTGACGACGCCAGTAATGTAGTCGTTAGTGCCCGTCGCCGCGCTGCCGCGCTTCTCCGTCGCAACGAGCCACGCAACGCTACACGACAGAACCACGGCAAGCATCCCCAGGGCACGGATTGCCTTTCCCTTAGTCATTGACCAACCTCCAGCAGTGCTGTATACGGCAGGAACTTCCGAAGTGATAGCTCGCACATCCTACTCTTCTCCCTATTTCGATACAACGAATACGGAGCAGAGGAGCAGAGGCCCGTGCTGAGATATCGGCTGGCTCCTACCGCATTTGCGCTCATTGTCTTGACTGCGATAGCCCTACCGGTGCCGGAATCTCTGATGGCTTTCTTACCCGAGGAACGAAACGCAAGCGCCACGAACGCCGGTAACACTGCAGACGTGCTGCCCAGAAACAGCGACGCTATGCTCGGCGTCTTTGCCGAGAACCCAGTTATTGGGTAACTGCGACGGCGTGGGATCTACCTTGAAAACCGGGAACTTGCGCGCGTCTGAGTTTTGTGCGGCGGCTCCTGTCCGAGCATCTGCGGACTGAAGCTGGAGGCGATCACCAATGTTACCAAGACAAAACCAGCACGCCATTCTTTCCTCTTTGCCATCCCTTTTTCCTTAACTCCTCCCTGACTCAATGACATGACAAAACGGCGGTCATCGATTAGCTGCGCTCGGTGGCATCGTTTCGGTCAACCACCCTGCCCGTTGCACGTGAAGCAACGATACCATCTGGCGCACGGCCTTTCTCAACCCAATTCTCCAGTGCACTCAGCGTATCAAAGGTATCGGGTCCCGGGCCGTCATGGCAGTGGAGCCTTCCCGACACCATGAAGAGTCGGGCTTGACCGTGCAGCTTATCGAACCTGCCCGTTTGTTCGCCCAGGTCCTCGTAGAACCAGATCGCGCGATGTGAGGAAATAATGAAGTCGTCATATCCGTAGTAGATCAGGAGCTTTCCTCCCTTCGCCAGAAACGGTGCTAGCTTGGATGGATCGCCTGGAATATCTGGACCGAGCCTGAAATAGAGGAGCTTGCGCATTGCGGATGTAACGACGCCGCCGGTTTCGACGGCGTTGTAGGGTCTAACGGCGAGTCCGTAGGGTAGAGGCAGAATCGGTTAGCCGGAAACTTGAAGTCACAGTCCACTTGGATGGTACTCAACAGGACACAAGATTGTCTGGTGTGCTGTTCTGCACAGTTTCTGAGCGCCCAGCAGCTAAAAACTAGACAGAGTCGTACCGCGAACCCTCGCACGCGGTCTGCGGGTAAAAGTTTAGAAGTGTTCGAGCTCCTCAAAAACACCCTGTTGAACCCGCTGGAAACCACCGAGGGAATTCTGGTGACGGTCGTCATCCGCGACATCGGCGCCCGAGCGAGGAGGCGGAAAAACTAATGATGCAAACGGATGGCTGGTACCGCGGGCTACTCGAAGCGGCTCCCGATGCGATGGTGGTGGTGAACCAGTGTGGAGAAATTGTTCTGCTAAACGTGCAGGCGGAGAAACAGTTCGGATACCGCCGCGATGAGCTCATAGGGCAGAGTATAAAGGACATAATTCCCGAGGGCTTCGCGGAACGGCTAATCGCTGACGGTACTCGAACAGCGGCTGAAGCCCTGGCACAGCAGATTGGCACGGGGATTGAGCTCACGGGGCGGCGCAAGGACGGAAGCGAGTTCCCGATCGAGATCCTGTTGAGCCCGTTGGAGGACCCCGAAGGAATCCTGGTGATGGCAGCGATTCGTGACATTACCAAACGCAAACAAACGGAAGAGGCTTTGCGACAGAGCGAGGAACGGCGATGTCTATTGGAGAACGGTCGACTGCACGGCTCCGGCAAGGTCACGCGCGACGTCACCGCGCGCAAAAAGGCCGAGGAAGACCTGCGCGACAGCGAAGAGATGGTTCGGATGGCCGTTGAGGCGGCGGAGATGGGGACTTGGTTTTGGAACGTTCAGCGAGATGAGATCAGTTGGTCCGACAAGTTCGGCGCGCTGTTTGGGTTGACGTCCAACGCCAAGTTAACCTACAAATTGATTATTCAAGTGATTCATCAAGATGATCGGCAGCGACTCGATCAGAGTGTCCAGAACACCCTCAATCTGGGCGTGCCGTACGACATCGAGTACCGCGTCGTTTGGCCTGATTCCAGTGTGCATTGGATTGCGGCAAAGGGGCGCGCATACCGGAGCGCCCAAGGGGTAGCGGAGCATATGCAGGGGATTGTGATGGACATCACCGAACGCAAGACATCCGAGGAACGTCTGGTGAAAATGATGGGAGAGCTGAAGCGTTCCAATGATGACCTGCAGCAATTTGCCTATGTCGCCTCACACGATCTCCAGGAGCCGTTGCGCATGGTGGCCAGTTATACACAGCTGCTGGCTCGGCGCTACAAAGGGCGACGGGACTCCGATGCCGACGAGCTCATCGCGTATGCAGTAGACGGATCCAACCGCATGCAAGTGTTGATCCGGGATCTGCTGGCCTATTCGCGCGCGGGGACAAATGGAAAGGCGCTCCGCGAGGTCGCTAGCGAAAGCGCACTGAAAGAAGCGCTTGCAAACTTACGAGCAACGATTGAAGACAGCGGCGCGGACGTGACTTACGATCCCCTGCCAACCGTTACGACCGACAGTGTGCAACTAGCCCAGGTATTTCAGAACCTTGTTGGGAACGCAATCAAGTACCGGCGTGCCGAACTTCCTCACGTCCACGTTTCTGCCGCGAAAAACGGGGGCGATGAATGGATTTTTTCTGTGCGAGACAATGGCCTGGGAATTGATTCCCAGTACTTTGAACGGATCTTCGTCCTTTTCCAGCGGTTGCACGGGCGAGAAGAGTTCGAGGGGACCGGAATCGGATTGGCTATCTGTAGGAAGATTTTGCAGCGGCTGGGCGGGAGGATATGGGTCGAGTCGCAGCCCGAAAAGGGCTCGACCTTCTACTTTGCCCTGCCGGAGGGAGCGGGGAAATGATGGAATTGATTGGAACCGACGCGGTGCCTATCGAAATTCTCTTGGTTGAAGATAGTCCCGGCGATGTCCGGCTCACGCAGGAAGCGTTTAGAGACGCCAAGGTGCATATCGACCTGCATGTTGCATCGGATGGCGCAGAAGCAATGGCCTTTCTGGGACGCGAGGGGAAGCACGCCAATGCTCCTCGCCCGGATCTCATCTTGCTTGACCTGAACCTGCCCAAGAAAGACGGCCGGGAGGTTCTGAAGGAAATCAAGGAGAGTCCGACACTAAAAAGCATTCCCGTCGTTGTCTTGACTACCTCTGCATTTGAGGCGGATATCCTCCGGAGTTATGAGCTCCATGCCAACTGTTACATCACCAAGCCTGTGGACCTGGATGGGTTTCTGACGGTCGTGAAAAGCATCGACAGTTTCTGGCTGTCCGTGGTGAAGCTGCCGCGGGACGCACGCTTATGAAAGAAAGGGGCCTCCAAGTTCTTCTGGTTGAGGACAACGCGGGAGATGCCCGTTTGCTGCGCGAGATGTTCGATAAGGAGATACCGGGCAGCTTCGAATTGACGCACCTTTTGCGCATGAGTGAAGCCGTGACCCACCTTGCAAAAGGTGGCGTGGACATTGTCCTGTTGGACATGGGGTTACCGGATGAGCATGGTCTCGACACCGTGCGGCGGGCGCACACGGCGGCGCCCAGCGTCCCGTTGATCGTGCTAACGGGCTTGGACGACGAGGCACTGGCCGCCGAAGCCATGAAGGAAGGCGCGCAAGACTATCTGATCAAAGGCCAGATCGAAAGTCGTGCGCTTCCCCGGGCACTGCGCCATGCCATTGAGCGCCACCGCATGCAAACCGAAACCGACCTCATCCGGACACAACAGATGCAGTTTAAGGATGAGTTCCTGTCACACGTATCGCACGAGCTGCGATCGCCGCTGACCGCGATCTATCAGTTCGTGACCATTTTGCAGGACAGGTTGGCCGGAGAATTGAATCCGCAACAACAAGAGTACCTGGAAATCGTTCGGCGAAATGTCAATCAGCTCCAATCAATGATTGATGACTTACTCGAAGTCACTCGCGTGCAGGCGGGTAAATTGACGATCGCGCTGGAATGTACTTCCCTTTCCGATGCCATCACCTACACCGTCAACACACTCCAAGGGGCCGCCACGGCCAAAGGAATCACTCTCTCTTCAGATATTGAACGTCGGTTGCCATCTGTCTATGCTGACCCCACGCGAATTCGACAAATCCTGATCATTCTCGTCGATAACGCCATCAAGTTCACTGCGGCAAACGGCGCGGTGAAGGTTCAAGCTCATTTGTCCGAGCAAGACCCGAATTTCCTGGTTTTGGAGGTCTCAGACTCCGGATGCGGGATCAGTCCGCAAATGACCGAGCGGATCTTTGAACGCCTTTTCCGAGTATCCGATTCTCCTTTGGCAGGTCGTCAAGGCCTGGGCCTAGGATTGTACATCTCCAAAGAATTGGTTATGCGACAGGGCGGGCAAATCTGGGTTAAGAGCGTACCGGGACAAGGAACCGTCTTTTCCGTTACATTGCCCATTTTCTCTCTTTCTAATCTGATTGCCCCGGCTCTCCAAAAGGAAACTAGAACGGAAACTCCGATCTCACTTGTGGTAACCAAGGTAGGGTCACGGACCGGCCAGCTTTCCGACGCCGTTCGTGCGGAGCACTCTCACGGGGTCCGCGATCTTCTGCAACGGTGCTTGCATTCTGATCTGGACGTTCTCCTACCCAAGATGGGCTTTACAGGAGCGGCGGAGCTATTCTTCATCGTGGCTATTGCCGACGGAATTGGCGGTGAGGCGCTTACCAAGCGGATTCGGGAACAATTAGGCAGTGACGAACATGTACTGCAAGCAGGGTTGACGGTTTCGACTTCTTACCGGTTACTTGATGCGGTCAAACGAAACGGCTGTGAGTCGATGGAAGACTTTGTGACGAAGGTAACCACTACAATTCAAGACCTTATGAACGAGGAAATCTCGTCGAGGACGGTGTCAGATGGGTACTAAGAAAATTCTCATTGTCGATGACGATCCGGATATGCGGCTGGCTCTCCACGTACGTCTCAAAGCAAACAATTACGAGCTTATTTTTGCATCGGATGGAATAACCAGTATCGCGGAAGCGCGGAAACACATGCCGGATCTGATTATCCTGGACCTCGGATTACCAGCCGGTGATGGTTTCCGCGTCCTGGAGTTGTTGAAAGCAAACGATAGTCTATCCTTGATCCCAGTGATTGTCGTGTCCGCGCGCGACCGCAACACAAGTATGGACCGTGCGCTCAAGGCAGGCGCAAAGGCTTTCCTGCAAAAGCCGGTGCATAACACCGAACTCCTGTCGGTGATTCGACAAGTCCTGGGCGAAAGGAACCAGACTCCCGCGGCGGTGCATGATTTGGGAAGCGTGTAAGACGATCGTGCTTTACACTTAATCGAGAAGGCAGACCTTGATGTTCCATTTTCCAGGGCTTTCCTCCAGACGAGGCTAGCGGAACTGTCCGCGTAGCGGCAACGCAACCGGGACAAAGCCCGCTCATAAGAGACACCGTTCTAACAGGCATAAGTTTCCGGGAAGCTATTCCTCGGCTTCAGAGAATGACATCCACATTTTGAAGTGTCGCGCGAGCGGCTCCCCGCACCAGTTTGCGGCTTGCGGTGTACGCACGTCCCCGTATGCGTTTGTTTTCCGCTTTCAGTAGAATCATGCACCTGAAAACAATGAGGTTTCAAGT
>Ga0187863_10002017_pt1 | contig 15747 bp, 10 predicted proteins | sample June2016WEW_11_1_FD_132975 | JGI IMG/M metagenome (GOLD analysis project Ga0187863, IMG submission 132975) | Peatland microbial communities from SPRUCE experiment site at the Marcell Experimental Forest, Minnesota, USA - June2016WEW_11_10 | ecosystem: Environmental > Terrestrial > Soil >... | reverse complement strand
GGTAACGCTGGTAGGTGAGCTTGCCGTTCGCGATGGCGACTTTACCTAGCAGACTTTTCAGCAACGTCTGCTGTTGTGGGTCGGTCGCGGCTTTCAATTTCGCGTCGATCAAGCCGTCGACCAGCGAGTCGATGCGGCTGATGAAAAAGCTGGCCACGCCCGCTTCTTTTTTCAAATTGCCGCCGCGCGCGGCCAGGTCTTCCAGGCCGGCGATGTAAGCCTCGGCAACTTTTACGTAAACTTCCTGCGCGAACAGCAGGGTCACGTTGATGTTAATGCCTTCGCCAATCGCCGTGCGGATCGCGGGCAGACCCTCGGCGGTACCGGGAATTTTGATCATCACGTTTTCGCGATTCACGGCTTTCCATAGACGGCGGGCTTCGACGATGGTTTCCTGCGTCTTGCGCGCCAGATAAGGAGAAACTTCCAGGCTGACGTAGCCATCGCGAAACTGCGAGCTGTCATACACCGGGCGCAGAGTGTCGGCCGCGTCCTGAATGTCGCGGATGGCGATCTGCTCGAAACGGGCGGTGGTGTCGAGGTCGGCCCGCGAGGACAGCGACTTCAACATATCGTCATAAAGCGAGCTCTCGCCGATCGCTTTCTCGAAGATCGCAGGGTTCGACGTCATGCCGCGCAGGCCGTCGTCGGCGATCATTTGCTTCAGCTTTCCAGTGGTGAATAAATCGCGGCGGATGTAGTCGAGCCACATCGATTGGCCGAAGTTGAGCAGTTCTTTCAGCGGATTGGCTTTCGCGGTTTCGAGTACTCCAGTGGGTTGCATAGGTAATCTCCAAATCTCGCTACGTATTTCGAAAATCGAATCTCACTTCGTAGAGACGTAGCTTGCTACGTCTTCCTGGCGCCGCACGCAGAGACGTAACAAGTTACGTCTCTACGATTTATTTTCCGGCTATGGCTGCGCGGGCTTGCGCCACGACTGCGTCCGCGGTGAAGCCGAACTTTTTCAGCAAGTCTTTCAAGGGAGCGGAGGCCCCGAAACGGTGCATGCCAATGATCCGTCCCTTGAGGCCGACATAGCGCTCCCAGCCGAAGGTGGAGGCCATCTCAACGGAAACTCGCGCCGTGACCGCGGCGGGCAGCACGCTCTCTTTATAAGCCGCGTCCTGCTCCGCAAAAATTTCCCACGATGGCATGCTCACCACGCGCGCGTTGATGCCTTCCGTCTTGAGTTTTTCGTAGGCGTCTATGCACAACGACACCTCGCTGCCGGTGCCCATCAAAATCACATCCGGCTTGCCGCCCGGCGCGTCGGCGAGAATGTAGGCGCCTTTCGCCGCGCCGGACGCGGGCGCATATTTTGTGCGATCGAACGTAGGAATCGCCTGCCGCGTCAGGACCAGCGTGGCTGGACGGTGGGTTTGCTGGATCGCGATCTTCCAGACTTCCACCACTTCATTCGCGTCTCCGGGACGCAGCACCAGCATGTTGGGCATGGCTCGTAACGATGCGATCTGTTCGATGGGCTCATGCGTGGGGCCGTCTTCGCCTACGCCGATGGAATCGTGAGTCATCACGTAAAGCGCGGGAATTTCCATCAGCGCGGCCAGACGCATGGCCGGGCGCATGTAATCGGTAAAGTTGAAAAATGTCGCGCCAAACGCGCGCAGATTCGACAGGACCATCCCGGTCACGGCCGCGCCCATGGCGTGTTCGCGCACGCCGAAGTGCAGATTGCGGCCGCCGTAGTTGAACGACTGGAAATCACCCGCGCCTTCAAACGTGAGGTTCACCTTGTTCGACTTCGCCAGATCGGCCGAACCGCCGATGAGCCACGGAATATTCTGCGCCAGCACGTTCAGCACTTTGCCGCCACTTTCGCGCGAGCCAATGCCTTTGGCGTCCGCAGGGAAGGTGGGCAGGTTCTTGTCCCAGCCGCTGGGCAGCTCACGATGCTGCATCTGGTCGAGTTCCTTCGCCAGGTCGGGATATTGCTTGGCATAGTCCGCAAAATTTTTATCCCACTGCGTCCGCAGGTCGCGTCCACGCTTGCCGATGCCTTCCTGGAAGTGCTCGTAGACGCCTTCGGGAACCAGGAATTTGGCATCCTCGGGCCAGCCGTAGAATTTTTTCACCAGCCGGACTTCCGCTTCGCCCAGTGGTTCGCCGTGTGCCTCAAAAGTATCCTGCTTGTGCGGAGAGCCGTAGCCGATGTGGCTGTCGACGATGATCAGTGTGGGCCGGGTTTTTGTATTGAGGAAAGTGCCGTAGGCCTTGGCCAGCGCGTCGAGATCGTTGGCGTCGCCGACATGAGTAATGTTCCAGCCATAGCCCAGGAAGCGGCTGGCCACGTCTTCGCTGAAGGACCAATCCGCGGGACCGTCGAGGGTGACGCGGTTGTTGTCGTAGATCCAGCACAGATTCGAAAGCTTGAGATGTCCGGCCAACGACGCGGCTTCGCTGGCCACACCTTCCATGAAGTCGCCGTCGCCGCAGATGGCGTAGACGTTGAAGTTGAATAGTTCGAATCCGGGACGATTAAAACGCGCAGCCAGCCATCTGCTGGCAATGGCCATGCCCACACTGTTGCCCGCGCCCTGGCCCAGCGGTCCCGTGGTGGTTTCGACGCCGGTGGTGATGTGCGACTCAGGATGGCCGGGGGTGCGGCTGTCGAGCTGGCGGAAACGCTTGATTCCATCGAGTGAGACGGTGGGCTCTTTCAAAACTTCGCCCTTAGAATTGGCTGCGCGCACTCCCGTTAAATGCAGGAGAGCGTAGAGCAACATGGAAGCGTGTCCGGCGGAGAGCACGAAGCGGTCGCGGTTTGGCCACAGCGGAGCCTGCGGATCGTAGCGGAGAAAGTCCTGCCAGAGCGAGTAGCCGACCGCGGCCAGACCCATGGGCGCGCCGGGATGGCCGGAGTTGGCCTGCTGCACGGCGTCAATCGCCAGAGTTCGAATCGTGTTGATGGACAGCGCGTCCAGTTGTTTTCCCGTCACCAACGTCTGTTCACTGGCTACCATGCGAGTTGGCTCCTCTCGCCGAACCGTTCGCCGATGTAGGATGGCGCCCGCCGGCCCTGGGTATGATTAGTTAGAGTTCCCGGCTGGGAGAAAGGTTCAGTACGAAAATGCAGTACGAAAGAAGTGTATCAATTTCCGCGATGGCGCGGTCGGGTGGGATTGTGAAAATCGGTTAACACAGCATTCTGGAGCGCACCGACTGCTATTTCAGCATCTGCAGGTACGTGCTTTCGCTGCGGGAATTCTGCGTGGCTTCCATGGCGTACTTCAGGAACTGGCGAAGGCTCTCGCGTTCGGTGGGTTCCATGCTGCCGAAGCGTACGCGCACCCCGGCAGACGCGCTGCGGGTGACGACTCCGCTCAGGGCAAAGCCTTTGACCCAGATCTTGCCGTTGGCGACCCACAGTCCGATCTCGACTTTGGCTCCGGCACGAATCGGGCTTGCGGTTTCGACCAGGCATCCGCCCACGCTGGTATTGCTGAGGTTGCCCCAGACCGGAGTGGTGGCTTCGTCGACGCGCAGTTCGACCGCAACAAAGCACTTGATGCGCGGATGGCGGCGGCGGTCGTCGGCCGAGCTGGGATGGAACACGTTGGGTTCAAACGGCGGGCTTGCGGAAGCCGGTGTGGGCACCGGATGCGCTTCTTCCAGAGTATGAAGGCTCGAAGCGGGCGCGGATTTTTTTTCCGTGGCGGCCTGCGCTTTGATCTCGCGCATGGTCTTGAGCAGCGTCTCTTCGCGCTTTTCGGCGGGCGCTTCGCGGTAGGCCTGCAACAGTTTTCCGACGTGCCGCACCAGGTCGGGATCAGACAGCAGCTTGGTCCAGTCCGTTCCCATCGCTTCCGACTTCGCAATACTCATAAGCTGAACGCACTTTCCTAAAATTTGCCTTAAACGCCCGGTTCCATGCTGACGCGAAAGTCACGCCTGTTCAAGATGACCGAAGTTACCTCTGGTTTATGCTGGCGGGCCTAGTCAAAATCGGCGCGTTCCAGTCTCTGGAGGATTTGCTGCAAGGCGCCGGTCTGTTCGTGGGTGAGCGAAAAAAATTCGAAACCGTAATGATATCCCCGCCGGTGACGGAGGATTCCGCGCACGTCCCAGGGCGCGGGCAAACTGGGGAGGGTGAAGGTCAGGGACACGATCTCGCCGGGAGCAAGTTCGGCCGCGAGCAGCACCCCGATGCCGGCCTCGGACAGATCCTTGCAATGCGCCTGCAGGCTCTCGTAGCGGTCCGCGGCCAGCAGCGTCACCAGCACCGGGAAGCTGGAGCGGTAGCGCGGGTTCCGTCTGAGGCGACGGCCCGGCGCGTTGGTAAAGGCTCTCCCCGGCTTGGCGGACATTCTTTTCCCTTTCTGAAAACAGTGGTTGGGGGCTGACTAGGGCTGGAATGTGAGCTGTATGATCTCCACCGTTTCGCTTTGTGCAACTTCAAACTTCCACTTCGAAACAGCGTCGGCAGCGGCCTGAACCAGCACTGGATTTCCGCCGATCACGCGAGTGGACTTCACGAAGCCATCGGCCTTGACGTCAACCTCCAACTTAACCGACCCCTGGATATGCATCCGTTTGGCCAGCTCGGGATAAGCCGGTGCGACTTTGGTGATTACCCTGCGATCGGGATGAGTTTGAGCGGAAAGCCGCTGCGCCGGAACCAGCGCCATCCCGAGGATGGCTACCACGGCCAGAAGTGTAGTGACCCCTCGGTACATCGAAACCTACCCTCCCTGATTCCGCTATGGTCAGTTTAAGGAGTGCAGGAATGGGAGCAAAGTGCCGAAAGTGCTTGGTAGAAGGTGTATGGCACGAAGGTGGGGCAAAGTTGACAGACAACCCATAGCAAACACTTAGCGAACAAACTTGAGAGCACTCTAGGAGAACAACCTTGGAGAACAATTTGCCGATCGATCTTGGAGAACAATTTTGTCCGAACCATAGGTTCCGGCTCCGCGCTCCTGGCGTGGATTTCAATGGCGAAAGGAGTGCGCGCCGCAAATGGTTTTGCATCGCCGGATGGACGAATGGAATCAAAATTTGATTATTAGGGCACACACGATTGGGGCACACCACGAGAAAGAAGGCGTCCAGAGTCCGGTCTCGAGCGGGACGCTTCCACGACTAAAGATGCTGCGATCCAAAAGCTTAAGAGGAATTTTCTTGGTCATAACGATGTCGCTTGTGGCTGCCCCTGTGCTTTTTTCGCAGGCGGCTTCGGGAACGCCTGCGCCGAATGTTTCCGTGCCCGGCTCGCAGCAACCGTTCCTGGGGAGCGAACCTGAAGGCAAGGCCAGCGGCGCCGTTCTGCAAATTGACCTTCGGGACGCCATTGACCGCGGCTTGCGCAACAATCTGGGCCTGCTGCTGGCCGGCGACCAGACCATGCAGGCCGATGGCGAAAGGTGGAAAGAGCTCAGCAATCTCTTGCCGAATTTCTCGGCCGGCATCCACGAAGATGTTCAGACCACGAGCCTCACGGCGTTGGGCTTTAAGGGCAATCTGTTTCCGTTTCCGCTGCCGCGAGTGCTCGGGCCGTTCAACTATTTCGACGTGCGGGCGAACTTCAGCCAGTCGGTGTTCAACTATAAAGATCTCGAAAAAGAGCGCGCGGCCGCCGAGAGCCTGAAGGCGTCGCGGTTCAGCTACAAGGACGCGCGCGAGTTCGTGGTTCTGGCGGTGGGAAACGCCTACCTGCTGTCGATTGCTTCGGCGGCTCGCGTTGAAACCGTGCAGGCGCAGGTAAAGAACGCGCAGGCGCTTTACGACAAGGCCGACGATCAGCGGAAAGCGGGGTTAAGTCCGGCCATTGACAAACTCCGCGCCCAGGTTGAATTGCAAGCTCGCCAGCAGCAACTGATCGCGGCCAGCAACGACCTGGCCAAGCAGAAGCTGAGTCTGGCACGGATCATCGGTTTGCCTCCGGGGCAGGAGTTTGTGCTCACGGAAAGCGCTCCCTACCAGGAGCTGACGCCGTTGCCGCTCGAGGTGTATCTGCAGCACGCCTACGCTTCGCGCCCGGATTATCAGGCGGCGCTGGCGCAAGTGCGCGCCGCGGAGTTGTCGCGACGCTCCGCGACCGCCGGGCATTATCCCTCCCTGGATATGAATGCAAATTACGGCGATATCGGCGTGACCCCGGCGCATTCCAACGGGACCTGGCAAGTAGAGGGAGGGATTACGATCCCAATTTTTGCCGGAGGAAAAACTCATAGCGATGTGCTGGAAGCGGAAGCGCAATTGAAGCAGGCTCGCTCGCAGCTCGGCGATCTGGGCGGCCGCATCGATTATGAAGTGCGCACCGCGCTGCTTGATCTGCACGCCGCGGCGGAACAGGTGGAAGTGGCTCGCAGTTCGGTGGACCTGGCCGAGCAGACGCTGGCCCAATCCCAGGATCGTTTCACTGCCGGCGTGGCCGACAATCTGGAAGTAGTGCAGGCGCAGGAATCCGTTGCCACCGCGCATGAGAATTACATCCAGAGCCTGTATGGACACAATCTGGCCAAGATTGAGTTGGCGCGCGCGATCGGCGACGCGGAAGAGGGCGTCAAACGATATTTGAAAGGCAATCAATAGCTTATGGAACAAACCACTCAAAGTCCTCCCGCGGCTGAAAACAGCGCTGCTGCCACGGCCAGCGGGACCCCGACGACGCCTTTGCCGTCGACCGAAAAAGATTTTCGAAGGTGGTCCCAGGCCAGAGACGGCGCGGCATTTCGTGTCGGCGTCGGCGTTGCCGTGGTGGTTCTGCTGGTGGTGGCATTCTTTGTCTACCGCCATGTGAGCAGCTATGAATCCACCGATGATGCGCAGGTGGACGGGCACTTGAATTCCATCAGCGCGCGCATTTCCGGTCACGTGATCAAACTTAATGTGCAGGATAACCAATATGTGGAAGCCGGCACGGTGCTGGTGGAAATCGATCCCGCGGATTATCAAGTAGCCTACGACCGCGCCAAAGCGGATTTTGAAGATGCCCAGGCCGCGGCGGTTGCTGCCGGTGTCAACGTGCCTATTACCTCGGTCAACACTACGAGTCAAGTCTCCGTCACCGGCGCTGACGTGGAGAATGCGCGCGCCGGAATCCAGGCTGCGAAACAGCAATTCGAAGCCGCCAAGGCGCAGTTGCAGGAAGCCGAGGCCAACAACGTCAAGGCGCAAAACGACCTGGTGCGTTACAAGCAGTTGATCGACAAAGAGGAAATTTCGCAGCAGCAATATGACCAGGCAACCGCCGCCGCAAAAGCCAGCGCGGCCGCCGTAGAAGCCGCGCGGGCCACGGCCGAAGCCGCGCAGCAGCAGGTTACCGAAGCCCAGGGAAAGCTGGTGCAGGCAGAAGCCAGTGCGCGCTACGCCCAGACCGCGCCCCAGCAAGTGCAGATCGTGAAAGCTCGAGCGACTTCTGCGCTGGCCGAGGCGCAACGCAAGAAAGCCGACCTCGATCAGGCGGCGTTAAACCTGCAATATACGAAGATCGTCGCACCGGTGAGCGGAGGCGTGAGCAGCCGCACTGTCGAGGTTGGACAAAACGTAGCTCCAGGCCAGGAACTGATGAAGCTCATCCCGCTCGATGATGTATGGATCACCGCGAACTTCAAAGAAACCCAGCTGCGCAACATGAGAGTCGGCCAGTCTGTTTCCATTGATGTTGACGCTAATGGCAGAACTTATAATGGCAAGGTCGATAGTATTGCCGACGCCAGTGGATCTCGCTTCAGTCTGCTGCCTCCCGAAAATGCCACGGGAAACTACGTGAAAGTCGTGCAACGCATCCCGGTGAAAATCGTGCTTGATCCCGGAGAAAACAAAGACCATCTCCTGCGGCCGGGCATGTCGGTGACTCCCAAGGTGTGGACTCGGAGATGAGCGCGGCGTCGGCAACGCTTAATCAGGCCCAAGCCGACGCCTGGCGTCCGGCGGTGAATCCCTGGATTATCGCCCTCGCAGTCACGCTGGCAACGTTCATGGAGGTGCTCGACACTTCCATCGCCAACGTGGCCCTGCCCCATATCGCGGGCAGTCTTTCCGCGGGGCAGGATGAAAGCACCTGGGTTCTCACTTCTTACCTGGTCTCGAACGCCATCGTGCTGCCGCTGAGCGGGTGGCTGTCGTCGATCATCGGCCGCAAGAATTTCTACATGAGCTGCGTCGCGCTTTTCACCGCGAGTTCCTTCATGTGCGGACTGGCGCCGAATCTGACCGTGCTGATCATTTGCCGCGTCCTGCAGGGCATTGGCGGCGGCGGCCTGCAGCCCAGCGAGCAAGCCATTCTGGCCGACACTTTTCCGCCGGCCAAACGAGGCATGGCTTTCGCCGTCTACGGCATAGCGGTGGTCACGGCTCCCGCGATCGGCCCCACCCTCGGCGGCTGGATTACCGATAACTTCACCTGGCGCTGGATTTTTTTCATCAACATTCCCGTCGGCATTCTTTCTCTGCTGCTGACCTCGCGGCTCATTCAGGATCCGCCTTACTTCAAGCGCCGCAAACTCAAAGAGACACGGATCGACTACATCGGCCTCGGCCTCGTGGCCCTGGGCCTGGGCACTCTGCAGGTGATCCTCGACAAAGGCCAGCGCGAAGACTGGTTTGAATCGCACTTCATCGTGATTCTTTCCGTGATCAGCGCGGCTTCTCTGATCTTTGTAATCTTCTGGGAATGGAGAACCAAAGATCCCATCATCGATCTGCATTTGTTTCGCGACCGCACGTTCGCCGTCTCCAACCTGCTGATGTTCATGCTGGGATTTGCGCTGCTGGGCAGCACGCTTCTGCTGCCGCTGTTCATGCAGACCCTGCTGGGGTATTCCGCGGAACAAGCGGGCCTGGCCTTGATGCCGGGCGGATTCTGCATCATGCTCCTGCTGCCGCTGGTGGGATTCTTGCTTTCGCGCTACAGTCCGCGCTGGCTGCTCGTTTTCGGACTCACCGTGTTATCGCTCTCGCTGTTCCACATGACCGGCTTTGATCTCGAGCTCGACTTCCGGACGGCAGCGATGGCCCGAATATTTCAAGCGGTGGGCATGGCGTTTCTGTTTGTTCCAATCAATACGGCGGCTTACGCTTTTCTGCCGCGCGACAAAAATAACGCGGCTTCCGGCCTCATGAACCTGGCTCGCAACATTGGGGGAAGTGTCGGAATTTCCGTGGTCACTACCATGCTCGACCGGCGCGCCCAAGTGCACCAGACTTTTCTCGTCAGTCATTTGAGCGCCAGCAATCCTGCGCTGCAAGCGCGGTTGAAGGCTCTGGGCACGCTGATGCAGTCGCACGGCGGCGGCCCGCCCGGATCTTCTCCCGCGCCGTTTGCGTTCATTCAGGCGCTGGTGCAGCGCCAGGCGGCAATGCTCGCTTACGTCGACTGCTTCGCGCTGCTCGCGGTCTGCATCCTGGTGATGATCCCTGCCGTGTTCCTGATGAAAAACGCCAAAGGCCACGGGGGAATGGCGGCACACTAAGCGACGAAACTCGATCGCTGGGCACTCGCTGTGCACTCCCCTTACAGTTGTCATTCTGAGCGAAGCGAAGAACCCCATCTCCGCCCGCGGCGTCGCCGGCTCGGCAAGGAATTTCTACCAGCGCGCCCGTTTTTCATCATCCACATCCTCACCCCGCAGGCCTCGCTGCCGTTCCACGCTGTGGCGCCGGACAACAATCCTCGGCGCAAACATCCGCGCGCGGTCCGAGCGTTCCCACGAATCGTCGTTCCGACCCCGGATTCATGCGCTCGAGAATCAGCTCGCGGATCATCGCGATAAATTTCGGATGCACGCCCACTGTTTTCGCGCGCGTCATCGGCAAGGGCAGAGAATCGCAAAGCTGGCGTGCCTCCACATCCAGATCGTATAGGACTTCCATGTGGTCGGAGATGAAGCTGATCGGCGCGAGCACCACGGCGCTGGCCAGATTCTGTGTTTTCACGGTGCGCAGGTAATCCAGAATGTCGGGCTCGAGCCACGGCTGGCCCGGAGATCCGCTGCGGCTCTGATACACCAGAGCATCGTTGCGGACGCCCAGTTTCTGCGAGACCAGCCGCCGCACTTCTTCCAGTTGTCGCACGTAATCACAGGTGGCGGCCATGGAAACAGGAATGCTGTGCGCAACGTAGATCACCTGGACATTCTGCTTTGCATCCGGTTGCAGGCCAGGCGGCAGCGCTGCCAGTGCTTCGGCGACGCGCTCCGCTTTGACGTCGATGAATTCGGGATGGTTGAAGAACACGCGCAGCTTATCGATTTCGGGCGCGCCCTCGCCCACTTCCTGCTGCGCCTGGGCGATGTTCTCGCGGTACTGGCGGCATCCGGAGTAAGAGCTGTAGGCGGAGGTGACGAATGCCAGCGCTCGCCGCACGCCGTCTTTCTTCATCTGAAGCAAAGTCTCCGGTAGCAGCGGATGCCAGTTGCGGTTTCCCCAGTACACGGGAAGTTTAGGGCCGTGCTGCGCCAATTCAGATTCCAGCGCCGCGATGAGTTCCCGCGTCTGCTGGTTGATGGGGCTTTTCCCACCGAAGTGGTAGTAATGTTCCGCGACCGTCAGCAGACGCTCGCGCGGCACATTCCGCCCACGCAGCACGGTTTCGAGGAAGGGAATTACATCGTCGGGCGATTCCGGTCCGCCGAAAGAGACAAGAAGGATGGCGTCGTAATTCATGCGTTCGGTATAAGAGCGGTCTGTGGAAAACTCACGAAAAAAAAGTCCGCGGGTGGGCTTTGGAGGCGAGGCTCAGACGAGGATCGTTTCCGGAAAATTATGGCTTGCGGCGGGCACCCCCCCACCCCCCACCCGCGGAAAACCTTGACAGGCGCGGCTTTTGCAAGAAGTGTCTGCAAAATCTTGAGGGCCAAGGAATTAGAGGTCAAAATCTTGATAACAAGCGACTTAGCGCCATCCCTGACGACCCTGTGTCGACCGCCTCCGCCTAGACCATGATCTGCTTATTGACGGCGTAAGGTCAAGGTCAGATGTCACAGAAGATGTCACAAAGGAGGAAGGGCGAAACGGCCCACGCGCAACGCTTACCTGCTGAGGTTTCGGGCATTTGCGGCGCGTGACATCACCGAGAAGTTCTCCCGTGGGCCCTGACACCGGAATGCACGGGGGTGACCGGGATGGCTCTCTTCTGTTTTTTGAGGTAGTGGCTCAGTTTGAATTTCCCTGCGTACTCTGCGGCCCTACTTCGCGCACTCAGCGGTTAACCCTTCTGATTCGCACCAGAACAAGACCCTTTAACCGCAGAGTTCGCAAAGGAAAAGCCGCAAAGTACGCAGAGAGAAATTCAAATTGAGCCACTGCCGTTTTTTTGACGGCCGCCGCTTCCCTTTCTCGTCTTTGCAGTGATATAGTTCTCAGCCACCCCCCGGCAGAGGCCGCTGCCCCACTCGTTTCCGCGCGGAAGCTAACGAGCAGAAGCTACGGAAAAAGGCGGCCATTAAATACACATTCCATTTGCCGCGAGCTGAGCCCGCGGCTGCGTCGCCTCGAGGGCGACGTGACATCACCGGGAGGTTCCGATGCGCACCGATTCTATGAAGGCATTCACAGCCGTATTCGCGTGTTTTGTAGCTCTTGCTTCGGCGACACACGCTCACGCCAGCGACTTCACGATCGGCGGCACGGTCTCGGGTTTGAACAGCGGGGCTTCGGTGACCTTGCTCGACAACGGTGGCGATTCGCTCAAGGTGACGGCCAACGGCAAATTCACCTTTTCAACGGCGTTGGCCACCGGCGCTGCTTACAAGGTCACCGTCGGCACGCAGCCCACGGGCGAGACCTGCACGGTGACGGCCGGTTCGGGCACGGTGGGCACAAAAGATGTGACTACGGTCAAAGTCACGTGCAAGGCCTACACGATCGGGGGAACGGTCGCGGGGCTGAGCACCGGCAATTCGGTGACCCTGCTCGATAATGGCACCGATTCAATTAAGGTGCTGGCCAACGGCAAGTTCACGTTTCCGACAACTTTTGCCAGCGGCACCACCTACGATGTAACCGTGAGCACGCAACCTACCGGCGAAACCTGCACGGTAACCGGCGGCTCGGGCACAATTGGCACAGTAAACGTGACTACAGTCAAAGTCACATGCAAGGCCTACACCATCGGGGGAACGGTCTCCGGGCTGAGCACCAGCAATTCGGTGACCCTGCTCGACAATGGCACCGATTCAATTAAGGTGCTGGCCAACGGCAAGTTCACGTTTCCGACAACTTTTGCCAGCGGCACCACCTACGATGTAACCGTGGGCACCCAGCCTACCGGCGAAACGTGCACGGTAACCGGCGGCTCGGGCACAATTGGCACAATAAACGTGACTACGATCAAAGTCACGTGCAAGGCCTACACCGTTGGCGGCACGGTCTCCGGGTTGACCACCGGCAATACGGTGACCCTGCTCGACAATGGCACCGATTCAATTAAGGTGCTGGCCAACGGAAAGTTCACCTTTCCGACAACTTTTGCCAGCGGCGCCACCTACGATGTGACCGTGGGCACGCAACCCACGGGTGAGACCTGCACGGTAACCGGCGGCTCGGGCACGGTGGGCACAATCGACGTCACCACAATCAAAGTCGCGTGCAAGGCGTCCACGACAACTTTCAGTATCGGCGGTAAGGTCTCGGGGTTGAACAGCAGCACTTCCGTGATCCTGCTCGATAACGGCGGCGATGCCGATAAGGTTTCCGCCAACGGCGGGTTCACCTTCACGACAAAGTTGGCTAGCGGCGCCACCTACAACGTCACCGTCGGAACCGAGCCCACAGGTGAGACCTGCACCGTAACCAACGGTTCGGGCACAGTCGGCACGGCCAATGTGACCAACGTGGCTGTGGCGTGCACGACCGCGGCGACCTTCACCATCGGCGGCACAGTCTCGGGGTTGAAGGCCAGCACCTCGGTGACGCTACTCGATAACGGTGGCGATCCCGATACGGTATCCACTAACGGGTCGTTCGTTTTCTCGACCGCCTTAGCCACCGGCACAACTTACAGCGTGACCGTGGGCACGGAGCCGACGGGTGAGACCTGCACGGTGAGCAACGGATCGGGTACAGTGGGCACGGCCGATGTGACCAACGTGGCGGTGGTCTGCTCTTCGAACTCCGGAGGCGGTGGCGCGTATTGGATCCCGTATTCGGCAGCCCCGATTCCAGGGGCAACTCCAACCGGAAGCAATGGCCTGTTCTTGATCGCATCGGACCAGCTGAGCTCCGGACCCGCTCCGAAGTTCCTGACCAACGACACCACGCAACTGCTGGGGATCGGAACCCAGATTTCCGTGAGCGGCGGTACGGTGACCTACTCGCCGCAGGTCATGATGTATGCCGACACCAACTCATCGGGAGTCACCAGTATCTTTGGCGTGACCCTGGCGAATACCTCGAGTTTCCCGACGCCTGCCCAGATCAGCAGCCTGGCGTTACCTTCCGGCCAGCAGATTTGCGAGATCGGTTTCTCCGCGTTAACTGACATCACAGAGCCGACCACGCTGTTTGTAGTCATCGAGGTCGGCACCACAACGCAGTGCACCGCGGGTACCGGTACTTATGAGGTCGTGCACTACCTGGATTCGGCGTCGACGGCGCCGTTCGTGGTGAGCATCAACACAACCGACATCCAATCGGTTTACCAGAACGGCAAATTGGTCGGGTTGCTGTTGGTCGATTCAACCACCAATACTTTTAACCTCTATAAAGACGATACTTTCAGCTCTCCGACGAGTGAACTCACCAGTGTGAGCAGCGCCAACTATATTTCCGGCGTCTTAGACGAAGCCACCTTGAGCACCTCGGGACTGTTCTTCTCGGTGACCACCACTGCGGCGGTGACTGAACTGTATCGCATTGATGGCGCCACCCTGGCGGCCACGCTGATCCAGAACCTGGCGGCGGGGAGTATCGCCAACGAGACACAGGACGATAACAATCTCTACTACATGGTGTTTACTGCCGGCACCGGCGCAACCACGATCGCAACGTTCAATCAGGTTGCTTTGGGAGGCGGAACTCCCGAGTTGCTGTATACGGCGCCTAGCTTCACCGAAACGAGTGCGGTCAACGGCTACCAGCTGATTGGCAGCAACGATTCCGTTCTGGCCTTTGAATTCTATTCTGAGCCTTTCACCGACGGCATCGAGGACCCGACCAAGGCAACGGGAACGATCTACACCATTCCGGTCGGAACGGCCACCACCACCCCGACCAAGTTGGCCAGCTACCCGGCCGGGAACCAGATTTACACGGCGTTCCTGTCGACGCCCAGCGGCAGCGGGCTTTCCAGCAGCCTCCTGTTCGCGACCGTGCGCAACGCAACCGGAAGCATTTCAGCCCCGACCATCAAGTATTCGGCTGTGACGCTGCCGCTCAATGGAGCTACGGCTCCGCCGGCGATTACAAATTCCATTTACTCGCCGCTGGCCGTCAACATTCCCCGGCTCAGCGACAGCGTATGGCAGGTGACCGGCATTACAGATGCAAATGGCGGCTACGGCGGCGGCACTGCCAATTCGGTGAATGTGAGCAGCCTGGTCGATACTCCGTTCACCACCGTTGGCGGCGGAGACTACGTGTTCCCGGCGGGCTTTGTCGGAGACCTGTTCGCGATCTCCAGCAATAACATTGCGCTGGGATTTTTCGACAATGCCCCGGCTGTCATTTCGGGCACCGCTAAGCTGCAGGAGGATGGCGCCGCAGCCGATTTGACCAAGAATTTCCTCTATGTGGTCAGCCTCCCGAATACCTATATCGCGCCGTATTAGATAGGCGGTATTTGGCGGGACAAAACGGAAGCCAGTCGCTTCAGTCGCTCGTGATAACGGCGACTCCGCTACACTTGCGCAAGATCGCGATGGCGCTCACCGGCCAGCGATCAAAACGTGGAATGGCCTGAATTGCTCAATCCAGGGCGAACAATAGGAGTATCCTTTCTGGAATGAAGCCGTCCGAGTCGTGGTGACAGGTGATAGCTCCCGGCGAGAAGCTTCGCTGGTTGTCGGCAACGCAAAGGGAGAATCCACAATGAAAAAACCTCAGTCGTTGATCGGCCTGTGCATTTTCTTTGTGCTGATCATGGGATTGGGGATGGCGACAAAGATGATCGCGGCGGACCCGTCGCCGATTATTGGTAATTGGGAAGGAACGCTGGATCCGGGGGCTCGACCGAAGAAGCGAATCGTCGTGCACATTGCCCAGGATCAGGACGGAAGCTTAAACGGAACCATCGACTACCCCGACGAGAGTGTTTCAGGGCTGCTGATCACTGCCATAAACTATAAAGAACCCGCCCTCCACTTCGAAAGCAATTCCGGCCAGGTTTCCTACGACGGCACAATGAACAAAGAGAATTCAGAAATCGCCGGCACCTGGAAGCAAGGCGCAGCCCCGCTTCGTCTCACGCTCACGAAGACCCCTTAGAGCTACGGGATTCGATCTACGTTGCTCGGTGCCAACGAGTGGAATGGCCTGTTAAGAACAGTTGACCGAATCCCGCATTTCAGGTTATATGCAAACTATGCCTTGTGGGCGCAGCTTAGTTCCGGGACAGGTTACGCCGGTTTGTTCAGAACAGCTTTTGCGGGCTGTCTTTCCAGCGCCTCGCGATCCCACTTGGCGAGCGTCGCGTCGGCCTGGTATGTGCTTTGACAAAACTCCAGCAAAGCTACACCGGGAGACGCGGCGCTTCGCACGTCGTCGTACATGAGGATAAACTCGCTGACCTGCGTATCGTAATGGGCTGATTCGGGCCGGACTGGCGCGTTGCGGAACGCTTCGGGT
>Ga0187863_10002013_pt1 | contig 15751 bp, 12 predicted proteins | sample June2016WEW_11_1_FD_132975 | JGI IMG/M metagenome (GOLD analysis project Ga0187863, IMG submission 132975) | Peatland microbial communities from SPRUCE experiment site at the Marcell Experimental Forest, Minnesota, USA - June2016WEW_11_10 | ecosystem: Environmental > Terrestrial > Soil >... | reverse complement strand
GCCCACCACAGCGAACCTGTAAACCAGAGGCTCAGGCAGAAAAGGAGGCCCGCGCCCACCACAGAGGCCAGCCCGACCGGCGACTCGCCCGGATTGGTCCGGTGCATCAGCCCGAAGAGCAAGGCGAGCAGGATCATTCCCCACCAGAAGCCGACGCCGCGGGTGATCGTAAACTGCGCATAGCCGCGCAGCAGAGACTCCTCAGTGAAGCCAACACATATGAAAACAATGCCCCACAACCCCGCATATTTCAGAACCGCTCCGCCATGGAGAGTGCGCCCCTCCAGGGCCAGGTAGCCGAAGTGGTGCAGAACCAGAATCAGAGCGGAAATGGCCAGGAAGCCCCACACGATGCCGGAAATGAAGCGAATAGCGCGCGCCGGTCCCTGGTAGCCATAGGAGAAAAGCGGGCGTCGCTCCAGACGCGCCATCACCCACGTGGCGACGACCACCGGAAGGAACTGGCAAAGCTCCATCGCCAACCCCTTCATCGGCCCGATGGGTGCGTTTAGATTCACGTGCAGTAGCGGCCCAACGAAAATCTGCACTCCGATAATCAGAATCGCGCACAAAGCCGCAAAGATCAGGATCGACCATCCTGCGCGCAGCCCCTGCGGCCCAAGGAAGATCCATCGACCGCGGCTCTGCGGACGCGTTCCAGGGTCCACGCCGGGAGAAAATAACTCCTGTGTTACGTCCGGACTTGAGGCTGGTGCCGTGCTGCGTTCCGTGCCTTCGCTCACAGGCTCTCCACCGCCTGCCCGACGCGGAAAATCGTTGCCTCGTCGAAGTGACTGCCCAGGATCTGCATGCCGATCGGCAGCCCCGCACGCGACTTCCCGCACGGAACCGACACGCCGCAGATACCAGCCAGGCTTCCCGTTACCGTGTAAATATCGGCGAGATACATCGCGACCGGATCGTCCGACTTTTCCCCGATTTTGAACGCCGGCGTGGGCGCAGTCGGCGTGAGAATTGCGTCCACCTCACGGAACGCCCGGAGAAAATCCTCCGTGAGCAGCCGCCGGACCTGCTGCGCCTTACGGTAGTAGGCGTCGTAGTAGCCGTGGCTCAGCACATAAGTCCCGAGCAGAATGCGGCGCTTCACCTCCGCGCCAAATCCGATGTCACGCGTGCGCCGATACATCGCCGCCAGTGTGTCGGACTGCGGCGCGCGCAGCCCATAGCGCACGCCATCGAAGCGCGCCAGGTTGGAACTGGCTTCCGCGGTCGCGATCACGTAATACGTCGGGATGGCATAACGCGTGTGGGGGAGCGAAATCGGACGAATCTCTGCGCCCGCAGCGCGCAGCTTCTCAATCCCTGCCTCGATCGCGGCGCGGACTTCGTCGTCGAGCCCCTCGGCAAAGTACTCCGCGGGGACGCCCAGCTTCATTCCCTTTACGCTGCGATCCAAAGCCGCGGTGTAGTCCGGGACCGGCAGCGGCGACGAAGTCGCGTCCATCACGTCATGCCCGGCAATCACGCCCAGCACCGTAGCAGCATCGCGCACATTCGCAGCAAGGGGCCCGATGCGGTCCAGCGACGACGCAAATGCGATCAGCCCGTACCGTGAGACGCGGCCATAGGTTGGGAGCACGCCGACCACCCCGCAGAACGACGCAGGCTGCCGGATCGATCCACCCGTGTCCGTGCCGAGGGTCGCTACCGCCATACCCGCCGCCACCGCAGCCGCCGAGCCTCCGCTGGAGCCGCCGGGAACGCGATCAAGAGCATGCGGGTTGTGGACCGGCCCATACGCGGAGTTCTCATTCGAGGATCCCATCGCAAACTCATCGCAGTTGAGTTTCCCCAGGAAAACCGCCCCCGCATCCTCGAGCCTGCGCACCGCCGTTGCCGTATAAGGCGGCCGATAGCCTTCCAGAATCTTCGAGCCCGCCGTCGCCGCGAATCCTTCCAGCGTCAGCACGTCCTTGATCCCGAACGGCACACCGGCCAGCTTCGGCAGTGGTTCGCCTTTCGCGGCCATGCTATCAATGCGGGCGGCCTGCGCCAGCGCGTATTCGCGATCTACTGAGAGAAAAGCGTGGATGCCCGGATCCTCGCCGGCAATGCGCGATTGATATATCTCCGTAACCGTGGTCGCCGTGGTCTCGCCCTTCGCGATCGCCTCACGGACGCCGGAAATCGACGCTGGTGCAGTCGCGGTGCTCATCGCTCGATCACCTTCGGGACCTTGAAAAACACCCCATCTGTCTCAGGCGCCGCCGCCATCACCAGCTCACGGTCCAGACACGGCCGCACTTCGTCCTCGCGCAGGACCGAGAGCTTCTCCGAAGGGGCGTCGCCCGGCGTATCCAGCACGTCCGAAACCTGCGCCATGGGCTCTACTTGCGCGGTGTCGAGTTCGCCCAGCTGAGCGACGTAATCCAGGATGGCATTCAGGTCGCGCCGCATGCGCGTTTCCTCGTCCGCGGTCAGCTCCAGGTTGCTGAGTTCGGCCACGCGCCGCACATCGGCCGGCGAAACTCGTTCCGTTTCAGGCATGGTTCCAGTTTACCAGGCACGCGACTGGGCGACCTGAATAACGCAGTTGACAGACGCATCCGTCCGGGTACAATCTGCCCAATACCGACTCTCACAGCCCTGATCACCCCATGAATACGGTCTGTAAGCACCCCAAGGTACGCGTTGTGGCGCGCGAAGATGACGCTGAATTTGTCGAGTGCCTCGATTGCGGAGAAGTTTTCGACTCCAACGAATTCCGCGATATGGCCATCGAGGACACCCAGGACGAGGAAGAAGAAACCGCCTGACCGCCGGTGTTTGCATTGATCCGCCGGGCGGCCCCGGCGCTGAACCATGGTTAAAATCCGGCTAACGTCCCAGCACTTCTTCGGGCGTCTTGCCCTGCTCGCGCAGCGTGCGAACCGCCAGCGCAGCGTGCCGCTTCGCCAGCCGCTCTCCGCGATCGTCTCGAACAAGGGGGCAGTGATACCACTGCGGCGTCGGCCAATCCAGCGCCTCGTAGATCAGAATCTGCCGCGCGGTGGACAACAGCAGGTCCGCACCCCGCACGACCTCAGTGATCTGCATCGCGTGGTCATCTGCCACCACGGCCAGTTGGTAAGCGGGAACGCCATCGCGCCGCCAAACCGGGAAATCCCCGAAATGCTCGCCGGCTACAAATCGCTGCGGCCCAAAGTGCCCGTCCTCGAACGCGACCGCCTTGCCATCTGGCACGCGAAAACGCCAGTTCACACCCACTGGACTCGCATAGCGCTGCGCCAGCGCCCGCATATCCCCTTTGGGTCGGCACGTCCCCGGATACATCGGACCCTCGTCGCCTTCCCAGCGGACGCCGTCGAGCCCGGGCTCAGCGCTCTCATGGGGCGCCTGCGCAATCCCGCTCAGTTCCCTGCGCGAGCACCGGCAGGGATAGAGGAATCCCCGTGCCAGGAGCTCCTTCCAGACATGGATGTATTGGTCCCGCCGCTCGCTTTGTGAATAAGGACCGAATGTCCCACCAACATCCGGTCCTTCCTGCCAACGAAAGCCGAGCCAGTACAGATCCTCGAGCATCGCGTTGGCGAACTCCGCTTTCGATCGCTGCGGATCGAGATCCTCATTCCGCAGAACCAGAACCCCGCCGGCGTCACGCGTTCTCGTGTACGCCGTCCTGAAGGTTCTGGCGTGCCCCACATGGAGCAATCCCGTCGGCGACGGGGCCATGCGCCCCCGGTACCGATTCCGATACTGTCTCACGCCGCCAGTCTATCGTCCGCGAACTCCAGCGGATCTCAGGCGGCGCGATGGGCTTCGCCTATGGAGTCGGCCGACTTCGAGACCGTCACCACGGGAGCGGTTTTTCTGGGCCTCGACCCCGTGGGAAAAGCGTACTCATAGAGCAGGCCGACTCCCTGACCAAAATAAACTGTCGCGAAAACACCAGGCGCTCTCCACGCGGATCGAAAGCCATGACTTGCGCCGATCTGCATCGCGGCAATCAGGATTGCCCCGGGAAACAGCGCCAGGGGCAGGGTGATGATCCCCGCGATCGTCGGCGGCAGCTGCGACCAGGCGAACAAGCCCAGCAGCACCGCCAAAACAACGCCCAGCGGGGCAATGTCCGCAACCGTAGCGCAGTCCGGATGCTTGCGCATGAAATGGCTCGCTCCCCGTCCGTAGCGGAACATCTCCCGCAGCAGACCGCGCAGCTTTTGCGGCGGCTGCTCACAGACGGTGAGGCGCGGATCGCTGTAGGCGCGAATGCCCGCCTGGCGCACCCGCTCGTTGAATTCAGCACCCGCGCAGGCGTCGAAGCTCTCATCGAATAACCCGACCTCGTCAAAGACGCTCTTCAGGTAAGTTCCCCCCGAACAGGGCGCATCGACGAAGCCGGCGATCTCCTCGGTATAAGGAGCGCGACCGAGCCGGCTGGATCGAGCCCGGGCGATCGCCTCGCCCATCCGCGTGTCAGCGGGCGCAAGCAGCGGTTGAGGACGGCACAGGCATCCGGCCCCGGTGGTTTCCAGAATTTCCGCAGTATCCGTCAGCAGGTTCTTTGACGGAATTGTGCAGTGTCCGGAGAGAAACACCATGGCATCGCCGGACGCGGCGCGGATGCCTGCATTGCGTCCAGCCGAGACGCAGCGCTTCGGGTTGTCGAGGACCCGCACGCGCACTCGGCGATCGCTGTACCGTCGTCTGACCAGATCGGCGGTGCCATCGGTGGACCCGCCGTCAACGACGAGAATCTCGTAGAGCTCAGGCGGATAATTCTGCTCAAGGAGCTGATCGATTAGCCCGGGGAGCATCTTGCGCTCGTTCCTAACTGAGAGAATCACCGACAGATAAGGCAGCATTGAGACGTCCTCTTCTAACTTCTTCTGACTTTTTTTTGCGTCTGACTGCTGAGTGCGATGGTCGTTTATAGCATTGAAAATCAACAACTAACGAACTTTGATGCCGACTCTTTAGTGAGCAAAACCGGGGGTTACGAGTAACTGCACTATAGTGATGCGGGCATCCCTGCCGTATCCACCTGGGCGCACTGTGGTCAGGACATAAGGGGGGACATCGTGCTGTGGCCGCTCCAGACGGGGAACACTCCCAGCAGTGGCCGAAGTTGCTCTCGCTGTTGAGTCTCTGACCTGTTTGCTCTGGTTTCCGGAGCGGCCGCTGAGGCGTGCAAACCACGGTGACTGCCGGTACCGTCCTGGCTCTTACCAGGGCCCGGCGTGGCCGACCGATGGAGACTGGATTGCGCCTCACTCTTTGTCCGATCAACGCCGGTGCGGGCAAACCACGCCCGCAGAGCATCGCCAACGGCGCACCAAGGGGTGATCCAGGGCCCCGGGAGAGGTCCTGGCTTGGGAAAGAGTTACGCCCCGGCGCAAAACGCAGCCGGGGCGCGGGTTCGTTTTCACTGAGGAAGCAGACTCAGTGCTGGCGCGCGTCTGCCTGAATGATCTGGATCGCGCTGTAGAGCGAAGCGCCCAGCGTGAATCCGTCTCCCGAAGCTGTGGCGTGCACGAACTGGAGATGCGGAGTGTCATGCAGGTAATGATTGCTCTGCGACGTGATGGTGAAGCCGCCCGCCCTCAGCGTGTCCTCGACGGGCTGCACCTCTTCCGGACGCAGGGCGAAGTCGACGTCCAGGGTGATGTTGCTTCCACCTGAAAATGGAACCTGGACATAGAAGCTCTGCGCCACGCCCAGTCCCGCTTCCGTTCTGACGTCGCCAATCAGGATCGAACTCGCATCCGGTCGCGGCAGATAGAACGCGAAAATGTCGTCGAACTGCTCCACGAATCCTTCGTCGAACAGTTTGAGGAACTTGGGTGGCAGAATGGTCGCAGGATCGAAGACGTTATCCGTTCCTGGAATCACATTGACCCCGATCTGCGGACTGTGGATGGTTGCAAGCGCGGTGGCCAGCGAGGTGGCCAGGTCCGTGCCGTCGCCAAGCGCTTCAAACTCCACCCAGACCAGTTTCGGCGAATCCAGAATGACGTGGCTTCCGATCGCGGTGATCTGAATATGCTTGTTCGCGCGGAGAGCCGTCTCCAGAGCGGCAACCTCGGTCTCCTGCGCCGGCAACGAGCCGTCGGCGAACATCTGGCCATCGTAGGCGCGTTTGAATGCAACGAACCCGTTCGCTCCGGCTCCGGGCGTCTGCGGCTGACCGTTGACGGTTACTGTCAGGTCCTGCCGAAACAACTCGAAACGCAGGACATTTCCGGGCATTTCCGTCCCGGCAACGCCCAGAGCGCTTTGGATCGCGCTCCAGTCCGGGGCTGCAAACGCCTTCTCGCCGAGAAATGAGAAGAACACGAAAGCCAAAGCAAAGGCCTTGGCCACCTGACTGCGGCTAAAGCGCGCAAAACTGAGTGCGGGCATCGGGGGAACGCCTCCACTAAGAAAATGTTTGTCCATTGCGGACCGAGTGAATAGTACGCTCGCGCCTTGCCGCCAGTCATGAAAAACTCGGACTTATCCCTGGGTCAAATGGGGTATTGACAAACAATCGGACTATTCCGCAGTCATTCGGGCTTCAGGGTTGGCCAGCCGCCTGGCTCAGTCGCCGTAGAGGGCGCCGCGGATTTTGATCTTCTCGCACCAGCGGCAGAACCAGACTTCCCTCCCCTGCGCCTGGTCACGCAGGTCGAGCTGCGCCCAGCGGTGCAGGCGCATCCAGCAAAAGAAGTTCTTCAGCCAGCTGGACTCGTGCAGTCGATGCGGCCACAGCTTCGCCAAAGATCGCGCCAATTGGGCATCGGTTGCCGGGGTGGTGGCAGATGGTGGCAATTTCCTGGTCTCTCTTTCGCGTGCCGGAGGAAACCCGGTGCCTACGGTTTCGTCATCTTCAGATCGGTGACGATTACCTCCGTGTTGTGCGCGAACCTGATCCCATAGACGCCATCGGTCGACTTGAGTTTCCCGGTGCCCACCAACTGCGCCTTGTCATAGCTGCCCACCACAGTCCCGTTAATCGCGCATTCCACCTTGTCGCCCTTCACTGACAGGGCGATGGTCTGCGTCACCTGTTGGCCGGGCGCTTCCGCTTTATGGATCGCGGCGTTCGCCTCTCTGCGGCCGTTCATCTGAAAGGGTGCCGGACCAAAGCCGCGCACGATGAAGTTACCGCTCCCATAGGCCGCGCAGTACAGCTCCGTCTGCTGCGCCGTTCCCATGTCGTTGCCGGCGATCACGATTCCGTAGGGATGCGGATGCGTGTTCAGGTTCATGAATTTCGGCTCAGTGAACGTGGCCGATACCGTGTAGTTCCCGCTCGCAACGTTCGCCGGATTCCAGTAGCTGATTGCCGGACCGGTGGTCACGTGCAGGGCTCCGCCCTCCTCCGTCAGCTTCGCGTCGTTCACGCTCTCCTGCGCGCCCGGGTCGAGTTTGCCCTGCCAGCCGGGAACCGAGATCCCGCCGCCGGGAACCGGACGGGAAGCATCGGCCTGCCCCTGCGCGGAAGCCAGCACGGGCATGAGAAAGAGAACGGCGACGACGAATGCAGATTGGCGGACAAGACGCATTAGGGACTCTCCTTTAGAACCCGACTCGCGCATTTTACGTTGAGCCGGCATGATTCGGACAAACTCACTTCTGCATCGTGTAGGCGCTGTTCGGCACCTTCGCGCCCACTTGCGACGGAGTCAGCAGCTGCGAGCGATCCCATCCACCCCCCAACGCCTGCACCAACTCCACCGTCGACATCATCTCCGACACCTGCAGCGAGTTCAGTGTCTGCCGGTCGCCGAGCAGCGTGGTCTGCGCCGTAACCACATCGACGTAAGGATCGACGCCCAGGTTGTAGCGCTGCGTTTCCAGGTCGAGAAACTCCTGCGCCGCCTTCACCGCATCCTGCTGGCGGAGAATTTGCTGAGAGTAAGTTCGCGTGCCGGCCAACGCATCCTCGACCTGCTGGAACGCGGTCAGAGAGGTCTGCCGGTATGTTGCCAGATCCGCGTTGTAGGCCGCCTCATACTGATGCAGCTGGGCGCGATAAAGCCCGCCGTCGAAGAGAACCTGCGAAGCCGAGGGCCCAATCGACCAGAAGCGGCTCGGCCAGTCGAACAGATGTTTCAGCGTCGAGCTCTCGAACCCCCCGCCGGCGGCGATCGTGACCTGCGGGAAGAACGCCCCGTAGCCAATCCCGATGGTCGCATTCGCTTCGGCCAGTGTACGTTCGGCCGCGGCCACATCCGGCCTGCGCTCCACCAGCTGCGAAGGCACGCCCGTCGGAATCGGCGGCGGCGTGTAGTTCATCGGCTTTACCGGGATTGAAAAGTCGGTCGCCACCTTGCCCAGCAGCACCGCAATGGCGTGCTCATACTGCGCGCGCAACAGTCCCACGTTGATGGCCGAAGACTTCGCAGACTCCAGCGTTGCCCGCGCCTCCACCACCGAAATGTAGTCTCCCGTGCCGGCATCGTACGCGCCCTGGTTGGCATCCAGCGCCTTCTGGTCGGCGTCGACTGTCTGGTTCAGGATCACCTGCAACTCATCCTGCCCGCGAATCTCAAAATAATATTCAGCGAGCGAGGCCTGCTCCGTCAGCTTCTCGTTCTCCAGATCCGCAGCACTCACCTGCGCGGCGGACTGCGCCTCGCGCACCTCGTTGCGTATCTTGCCAAACAGGTCCGGAACCCACGAAACCTCAAGAGGCGCGGCCCAAATGGTGCTGGCCCGTCCGGTGTTGGCGGTCGAAGAATTCGTCAGGTTTCCGGAACTGCGCGACCGGCTCCACGAGGGGTTCAGCGTAACCGTCGGCCAGAACTGCGAGCGCGCCTCGGCAATCAGCGCACGCGCTTCCATATACTGCGCGAAATACTGCTTAATGTTCTCGTTGTTGATGTTCAGCTGGTCCTCGAGCGCGTTCAGCTCCGGCTCCTGAAACACCTCCCACCAGTTGCCGCGCAGCATCGCGTCCTGAGGGCTGGCGACCTTCCATCCATCGGCATCCTGGAAGTTCAACGTCGATTCCTTGAAATTCGAAGCTGTCGCCTGGGGTGGGGCGGGCGCATGATACTTTGGCCCGACCATGCAGCCGGTCAGCCACGCGAGCAGCGCCAGAGCGCCGGTGGCAATTGCCTGCGCAGGCCTGCGCCTCTCGATCATGATCGTGTTCTCCTTTGCGCTCATGACGTCGCACCTTCGATTCCCGGACGGAACGTGTCGTGACTCCTGCGCATCGTCGACAAGCGCAGCCGGTCGAGAGCCAGGTAGACGACCGGCGTCGTATACAGAGTCACCAGCTGGCTCAGCAGCAAGCCTCCCACAATCGTAATCCCAAGAGGACGCCGCAATTCCGAGCCGGTTCCGGTCCCGAAGGCGAGCGGCAAGGCTCCGCAAATCGCGGCCATGGTCGTCATCATGATGGGACGGAAACGCAGCATGCACGCCTCGAAGATCGCGTCGTAGGTGGATTTTTGCTCCTCGCGTTCCGCCATCAGGGCAAAGTCGATCATCATGATGGCGTTCTTCTTGACGATGCCGATGAGAAGAATAATCCCTATGATGGAGATGACGTTGAGATCGATGTTGAAGATCATCAGCGCCAGCATGGCGCCGATGCTGGCTGACGGCAGCGTGGAAATAATCGTGAGCGGATGCACCAGGCTCTCATACAGAATACCCAGCACGATATAGACCGCCAGCACCGCGGTGATGACCAGATACTTTTCCGAGGCTAGCGAACTCTGATACGCCTGCGCCGTACCGGCAAAGAAGCCGCGCACCGTGGAGGGCATGCCCAGCCGCGTTTCCATCTGGCTGACTTCGAGCGTGGCATCGCTGAGCGACATGCCGGCGGCCAGATTGAACGATACGGTGACCGATGGAAATAGTCCCGTGTGGTTCACCTGCAGGGGCGTGGTGCTCGTCTGTGCTGTGGTCATGGTCGCCAGCGGACTGATGGTGTCGATTCCCGCGCCGCCAGACCCTCCCGTGTTCAGCCAGATCTGCTTCAAACCCTCCGGGGAGGCCCAATATTGCGGCGCCACTTCCAGCACCACGTAGTACTGGTTCAGCTGCGTATAGATGACAGACACTTCCGACTGGCCAAAGGCGCTATAGAGCGACGAATCGAGCGTCTGCGGGGTCTGGCCCAGCCGCGCCGCCGTAACGCGGTCGTAGGTAAGCATCTCCTCCAGCCCGCCATTTTGCTGATCGGTGTTCACGTCCTGCAGCCCAGGCAGCTTTCTCATGTTGGTCAGCAGAAGCGGTCCCCACTTCGCCAGATCGGGGATGTTGTCCGACTGAATCGTGTACTGATACAGCGCGTTGCTGCCCCGGCCGCCAATGCGCAGGTCCTGCACCGGCTGCAGGAATGCCGACGCCACCGGAAGCCTGTTCATCGGACCACGCAGCTCGTTGATGATCTGCGTGGCGCTGTCCTTGCGCTGCCCCGGGCCGCTGCCCAGCGGCTTCAGCGCGATGTAGATAAATCCTCCGTTGCTCGAGCCGCCGCCTCCCGTGTAGGCGTTCACGTGGGCGATCCCCGGATTGGCCTTGATGACCTTCACCAGCTGCGTGACGGAGTAATTCATGAAGGGGAAGGACGCATCCTGCGGCCCCTGCACGCCACCCACAATCGCGCCCGTGTCCTGTTGCGGGAAGAACCCCTTGGGAATCCGGTAAATCACCACCACATTCAGCGCAATGGTGAGGACCAGCACAATAAGGATCAGCACCGGATTGTCGAGCGCCCACGCCAGCGAATGCCGGTAACCCGTGAGCAGCCAGTTGAAGAATTTCTCACTCGCCCGGTAGAACACATTGTGCTTCTCGCCCTTTTCCTGATGCTTTAGCAGGTGCGCGCACATCATCGGCGTGGTGGTCAGCGAGATGACCATCGAAACGACGATGGCAATGGAGAGCGTCACCGCGAATTCCCTGAAGAGGCGACCGATGATGCCGCCCATCATGAGAATAGGAATGAAGACGGCGATCAGCGACATACTGATGGAGAACACCGTAAAGCCAATCTCGCGGGCGCCCACCAGCGCGGCGTTGAACGCCGGCATCCCGCTTTCCAGGTGCCGCGTGATGTTTTCCATCACCACAATGGCGTCGTCGACTACAAACCCCGTGGCGATGGTCAGCGCCATCAGCGAAAGATTGTCGATGCTGTAGCCGAGCAGGTACATCACCGAAAACGTTCCGATGAGCGAAACCGGCACCGCGACGCTGGGAATGAGCGTGGCGCGCGGGCTGCGTAAGAAAACGAAAACCACCAGCACTACCAGAACCACGGAGGTTGCCAGCGTCCGTTCAACCGTCGCCACCGAAGCCCGGATGGTCGTGGTTCGATCCAGAACCGTCGTTACTTTCACCCCCTGCGGCAGCACCGCAGTCAAAAATGGCAGCTGCGCGTTGATATTGTCGACGGTCTGGATGATGTTCGCGTTCGGCTGGCGAAAAATGATGATGAAAACGGCCCGCGTGCCGTCCATGTACCCCGCGGTGCGCAGATTCTGCGTAGAGTTGTAGACCCCGGCGACATCCGAGAGCCGAATCGCCGCCCCATTGTGATAACCCACAATCAGCGATTGGTAGTCGTCCGCCTGCGAAATCTGATCGTTGGTGATGATGTCGGCGGTCACCGCGCCATTGGAAAGCTGCCCACGCGGAGAATGCGAATTCTGCAGACTCAGAACGGACTGCACGCTGCCCAGCGTCAGCCCAAAGCTCTCCAGCTTCGTCGGATCGACTTCCACGCGCACTGACGGTGTAGCGCCACCGCCAACACCAACCTGCCCCACCCCGTTAATCTGCGAGAGCTTCTGCTCGAGGATGGTCGACGCCAGATCGTAAATCTTGGTGACGTCGTACTTGTTCGAGGTGAGCCCCAGAATCATGATCGGCGCATCGGACGGATTCACCTTCCGATAAGAAGGATTGGATGGCAGGTTCGCCGGCAGATAGGTGCGCGCGGCGTTGATCGCCGCCTGCACATCGCGCGCGGCGCCGTCGATATTCCGGCTCAGGTCGAACTGCATCGTGACGTTGCTGTTTCCCAGCGAACTCGACGACGTCATTTCCGTGATGCCGGCGATGTGCCCCAGCTGCCTCTCCAGCGGTGTCGCCACCGAGGCAGCCATGATCGCCGCGCTCGCTCCGGGCAGGCTGGCGGAAACGCTGATGGTCGGGAAATCCACCTGCGGCAGCGGCGAGACCGGCAACACCATGAAGGCGATTGCTCCCGCAATGGCCACAGCAATCGTCAGCAGCGTGGTGCCCACCGGCCGCCGGATGAACGCCCAGGAGAAGCTCACAGACGCGTCTCCTCAGCCCTTGGCGTCGAAGTTCCGGCGTGTTCGGCAGCTTTGGCCGACGGACGGCTCCCCGAGAACCTCTGGGCGATGCGATCGAAGAAGATGTAGATGACCGGCGTGGTGTAGAGAGTAAGAGCCTGGCTGAGCAGCAGGCCGCCGACCATGGCGATGCCCAGAGGACGCCGCAGTTCCGATCCGAGGCCGGTGCCCAGCGCCAGCGGAAGGCCGGCCAGCAACGCCGCCATCGTCGTCATCATGATGGGTCGGAAGCGCAACAGGCAGGCATCGAAAATCGCATCGGTGGAGTTCTTGCCGTGCTCGCGCTCCCCTTCCAGCGCGAAATCGACCATCATGATGCCGTTCTTTTTCACAATGCCGATGAGCAGGATGATGCCGATGATGGCGACCACGCTCAGGTCCTGCCGAAACAGCATGAGCGCCAGCAGCGCCCCCACGCCCGCCGACGGCAGCGTGGAAAGAATCGTGACCGGGTGAATGAAGCTTTCGTACAGGACGCCGAGCACAATGTAGACCGTGACCAGCGCGGCGAGAATCAGCAGCGCTTCATTCGAGAGCGAACCTTTGAAGGCTGCCGCCGTCCCCTGGAATGACGACTGCAGACTCGCGGGAAAATGAAGTTGATCGGCAGCTTTGTCGATATCCTCAATCGCCGTCCCCAGCGAAGTGTTGTCCGCCAGGTTAAAGGACACCGTCACCGACGGGAACTGTCCCTGATGATTGATCGACAGGGCCTCCGTGGTCGTGGTGGCATGCGTAAAGGCACTCAGCGGGATGGCGCTTGCGCCCACGCTGGACGTGGTCGTGTTGGGAGTCGTCCCCGCCGTGGTGCCGCCGCTCGCCGATGACGCTCCCTGCGTGCTTGTGGTCCCGGCCAGCACCCTCGCGGGCGCGGTGACTACTCCGGACGACGGCGTGTACTTGACCGAGCTGGTCAGGGCATTCGATCCTGCCGAGGCCGACGCGGACGACGAGAACGAAGTGACCGCGCCCGCGCCGCTTGCCCCGGAAGACGCGCTGCTCTGGATGTAGAGATCGCGCAGGTTTGCCGGATCCTGCTGCCACTGGGGCGCGGCTTCCAGCACCACGTGGTACTGGTTGAGCTGGGTGTACAGCGTGCTTATCAAGCGCTGGCCAAAGGCGTCGTACAGCGTGTTATCGATAGTGGTCGGCGCAATTCCCAAACGTGAAGCCGTCACGCGATCGATGATCAGCGAAACCGCGCGTCCGCCCGTCTGCTGATCCGTAGCCACGTCCTCCAACTCGGGCAACTTCTTCAGTTGCGCAACAAATTTATCGGTCCACTCGTTCAGCTCGTCCGTATCCGGATCTTCCAGCGTGTATTGGTATTGTGTGCGGCTCACGCGATCGTCCACGGTGATGTCCTGCACCGGCTGCATGTACAGGTGCATGCCCGTCACGGAGATGTTGTTCTGCAGCCTGCGGATCACGTCGGACGCGCTGATGCTTTTCGGGGAGCGCTGGTTCAGCGGCTTCAGGTTGATCGAAATCCGCCCGCTGTTGAGCGTGGTATTGATCCCGTCCGCGCCAATAAACGACGAAACACTCTCGACCGCGCCGTCCTGCAGGATCTCGTTGACCAGCTGTTGCTGGTTCGCCGCCATGGCTTTGAACGAAATGTCCTGCGGCGCCTGGGAGATACCCTGAATCACGCCGGTATCCTGCACCGGAAAGAAGCCCTTGGGGATCACGATGTACAGAACGATGGTCAACACCAGGGTGCCAAGCGCCACCAACAGCGTGATTCCCTGATAGCGCAGCACCACCCGCAGGGTGCGCCCGTAGAAGTCGATCATGCTTTTGAAGACGCGCTCCGACGCGCGGTAGAAGCGGGTCTGCTGCTCCTCCGGGTTGTGGCGCAGGATGCGCGCGCACATCATCGGCGTCAGGGTCAGAGAGACCACCGCCGAAATCACGATCGTCACCGCCAGCGTCACGGCAAATTCGCGGAACAGCCGCCCTACCACGTCGCCCATGAAAAGCAGCGGGATCAGCACCGCGATCAGTGACACGGTCAGCGAAATGATGGTGAACCCAATCTGCTCCGCGCCGGTCAGCGCCGCCTCCATCGGCGTCATCCCCTCTTCCAGGTAGCGCGATATGTTCTCGATCATCACGATGGCGTCGTCCACCACAAAGCCGGTGGAGATAGTCAGCGCCATCAGCGAAAGGTTATCGAGGCTGTAGCCCAGCATGTACATCGCCGCAAAGGTGCCCACCAGGGAGAGCGGCACGGCCACGCTGGGAATAATCGTCGCGTACAGACTGCGCAGGAACAGGAAGATGACCAGCACCACCAGACCGATGGTGAGCATCAGTTCGAACTCGACGTCGTCCACCGAGGACTGAATGCTGGTGGTCATATCCGTCAGCGTCGACACCTGGATCGACGCCGGCAGATTCGCTTCCAGCTGCGGCAGAATCTTCTGAATACTCTTGACCACGATGATGGTGTTAGCGCCCGGCTGCCGCTGGATATTAAGAATGATGGCCGGCGTCTTGCTCATCCATGCGGCCTGGAGGTTGTTTTCCACCCCGTTGATCACGTTGGCGACGTCGTGGACGAATACCGGCGCTCCATTCCGGTACGCGACAACTACATCCTGATAGTCGCTGGCCTGGGTGATCTGATCGTTGGAGTCGATCTGGTAGTCCTGGCGCGGTCCGTCGAAGTTTCCCTTCGCGGAGTTCACGCTGGCCGCGGTCAGCGCCGTGCGCAGATCCTCCATGTTCAGTCCATAGGAGGCCAGCTTGACCGGGTTGGCCTGGATGCGCACCGCCGGCTTCTGCCCGCCGCTGATGCTCACCAGCCCCACTCCGGCCAGCTGGGAAATCTTGGGCGCCAGCCGCGTGTCCACCAGATCCTCGACCTGCGACAGCGGGATCATATCCGACGTGATCGCCATGGTCAGGATCGGCGCGTCGGCAGGATTGGTCTTGTTGTAGACCGGGGGCGCCGGCAGATCGGACGGCAGAAAGGATTGCCCGCCGTTGATCGCCGACTGCACTTCTTCCTCAGCCACGTCGATCGACAGCGAAAGATTGAACTGCAGCACGATGACCGATACGCCCCCGGCGCTCGTCGAGGTCATCTGGCTCAGACCCTGCATCTCGCCGAACTGCCGCTCCAGCGGAGCAGTAATCGTCGTCGCCGTCACATCCGGGCTCGCTCCCGGATAAAACGTCAGCACCTGAATCGTCGGATAGTCGACTTCAGGCAGCGCCGACATGGGCAGTTGGTTGTACGCAACAATGCCCACGAGCAGAATCGCGGCCATCAGCAGCGACGTCGCCACCGGCCGCAGAATGAATGGGCGGGACGGACTCACGGAGCGCTGCTCTCACCCGAAATGGTCGTCTGCGTATCTGGTATGCCGACTTTGGAGATGATGATGTCGGATTGGTCCTGCAGTTTGTCGAAGCTGCTGTTGGCCACCATGACGCCGGACTGAATCCCCGTC
>Ga0187863_10002010_pt1 | contig 15762 bp, 13 predicted proteins | sample June2016WEW_11_1_FD_132975 | JGI IMG/M metagenome (GOLD analysis project Ga0187863, IMG submission 132975) | Peatland microbial communities from SPRUCE experiment site at the Marcell Experimental Forest, Minnesota, USA - June2016WEW_11_10 | ecosystem: Environmental > Terrestrial > Soil >... | reverse complement strand
TCCTTGATCGTCATCTCGGGCGCGGCCTGCGGACCTTCCCGAACACCAGGTAAGCAATCCCGCCGAACGGAATCGTGAGCCCTATGCCCATGCAGAAGATCGCCCATACCCACTTGGGCAGGTAGCGCACTTCCTCCGCTCGGGCAAGGTCGACCTCGCAGAACACCACGAACCCGGCTGCGAGCACGAGCACGGGAATCAATACGAGGACCTTGTTCAACGTGGTTCTCCAGACCTGTCCGCCCGTTCCCCAGTCTGGCACAGCCGGTCATGACATGGCCACGTGCGGGACAGCCGGGACCGTCGTGCTCCCGAGCATGATCACCGTGCAATTAGCGTGCAATTAGCTACGGTGACGAGGGGTCAGTCACGGCTACTGGCGGTGCCGGGTCCTAGCTGGTCGGCACCTCTATCGGCGGGGATCGGTCGGATTCCCAAGCTGATAGTGCGAGTTCGATTCTCGTCACCCGCTCCAAAGACGAAGGCCCAGGTCAGGACATGGGTCCCGAGCCTGGGCGTGCCGTCAGGGGGCGAAGACGAGCTGACGATCGATCTCGTAATGCAACGAGATGATGCGCGGCTGGCCACCACAGCGCCGCCGCGCTAGGCTTCGTTGCACCGTGCTGGTGGGGAGGCGCCGGTGACAGCAGAGCCGGAAGACCAGATGGCGGTAGCCGCGGCGGGACGCAGCCGCCTCAGGGCGTCCCATACTGACCGCGAGCACGTAATCGACATGCTCAAGGCCGCGTTTGTGCATGGTCGGGTTACCAAAGACGAGTTCGATGCGCGGGTAGGCCAGGCATTCGCGTCGCGGACGTATGCGGAACTGGCCGCAGTCACCGCCGACATCCCCGCCAGGCAGATCGCAGACCAGCCGCCGAGCAACCCGGCCCGCGCGCAGGGTCGGCCGACGATGAGCCATGCAGCCAAGGCCCGCCTATGTGTGGTCATTGCGCTAGCCATGATGACGGTGGCCACGTTCGCCCCCGGTGGTCCCGCGCTCCTCCTATTCGCGCCTCTCTGTCTTACAGCTTTGATGATTGCCGCTGCCCAGATACTCGCCTCACAGCACGAGAAGCGCTCCTGTGGTCAGCTAGCGGGGCCCAGCACCTAGCGCAGGGCGGTGAGCGTCCCAGCGCCCAGCGCCTGCCGCCGAGGCTGAACAGCTCCCACAGGATCAACCGCGCTCCGCGACACAGCCGAATCTGGGTGAAGCCAGAGCCCCCGGATCGCTCCGGACCACCGCAGGTTGGGACTTGATCGCCGTGCCATTAATGTGCCATTAGCCAGGGTAACGACGGGTCAGTAAGGGACACTCGGGACTGCCAGGTGGCGAGCGGGGGATTTTCCGGGCTGGCCAGGAACGCCACCACCCTCACCCGGCACCTCGTAGACCCTGCTGACCGATCCGCCCGGCGGGACGGTAAAGGAGTCAAGAGCCGTGATGAAGTTGGCGTTGATCGTGTTCGGCTGGTCAACGTGCGAAACACCGATGACCACCGGCGCCGGGCTGTTCACCCAATTGTCGACCGATAGCCGGATGGTGCGGTAGGCAGACACGTCCAGTTGAGCGAGTTCCGACTCGTCCTCGTCAACTGTCATCTGATTGCCGTCAGCCAGGAGCTTCGTGTTAGGCATACGCCGACCGTAGCCGGTAGATCATCGACACTGCCCACCCCTGGCAGCATGTGGCGGCGGGTACGCGGCTTCTCACGGACTGGGCGACGGCGGCCGGGACCGTGGCGCCACTTACAAGCTGGCTTTGTTAACGGATTTGCTAACAACGGACGTGGGCAACCCCGGATGAAGGCCGTCGTCTGACAGCTCGGCTCATGTTCGAATGTCCACACGTCAATTAGTGCACCGCTGATCAGCCAGGCACGCAGGCGGCGCATAGGCGGTGTAACCGTGGTCCGGCACTGTGCCTAACGCCATCGGCGTGGACAGCGGGTGCCGGGTCACGGCGCCAGCCTGAACGGCGGGTACCGATCGGTGACCAGGACGAGCGCGTAGGCGGCGACCCGGTTGTGCCAGCGGAACACGCCTTCGACGAAGCTGAATATGCCACGTGGATAACGGCCGGTGAACAAGATCGCGAACCAGGCCACGATCACCGCGAAGAACGCGGCGATCTCCAGGAAGAACAGCACGATGTAGTGCGGGATGGCCAGCAGCCATTTGACCAGCGGCAGCCATCGGTTGAGGTCCGTGGCGGCGTCTGGATGAGCGTAATCAAGCTGGACCCACTGGTGGTCGTCGGTGGACGGATAACTGTCGTTCATCAGGGCCAGGTAGGTCCATACCCGGTTGATGAAGCGCTGCAGTTCCAGGTTCCACTCAAACCACCACCGGGGGTACTTCCGCCTGAACAAGATCATCAGCAGCGGTCCGAAGAACAGTAGCCCGCCTGCGCCGGCGGCTCCGTAGCCCATGCTCGAAGAGACGTGAATGTGTACCGTGCTCGTGTGGACTCCTGCCAACTGCGAGGTTCCCCCGGAAACGGTGCCGAGCACGATCGCGATTGGGATGATCACGAAGATCCGGAAGAACGAGGTCAGCCGGTTGAGCGGCCGGTCCGGGTACTCCACAGCAAACTGAACGGGATACTGAGCTGGATAAGGACCCTGATCTGTGGTCATAACGCCCTCCTTTTGGCCAGTTCCAGATGCATACCCGTTACCGGGTATGCTCAATAGTCAACTCATCTGGCTCGGCAGCGCCTGGATAGTCACAAAGCGTGAGTTACCGTCCGCGTACTGAGCTAAGTAAGTCGCCGCTACGCCGACCATTGTCGCGGCGCCCGCGAGCCGGACGTGCGATCGGCGCGCCATCATCTGTGATACAGAGCGGTCGGCGCGGGACATACGTGGGATGGGAAGAAGTCGTCGATCGAGCCCGTAGGCCGTAGGTCACAGAAGGCAGGCTGAACTGCGCCGTGATGATCTGTAAGCCGTGGAGTGTCCAACTTGCTTCGCTTCGCGCCATCCTGACTGGCCGGCACCCCTGGAAGCCGTAATCGCTCCACTTCCCAAGCTGATAGTGCGAGTTCCATTCTCGTCACCCGCTCCACAAGTCCCCCCCGCTCATGGGCGGCATGCTGAGCCTGCGCCCAGACCACACGCCGAAGCGGGACAGGGAAGCCGGGCAAGCCCGGAGACATGCGAGTGCCCCGACCCAAGAGGTTACCGAGGCACTCTTACTGCACGTCAAGGTTCGGATCCCAGCTTCATAGGCTCTCGCCTCTCCTCGCGCGTCGACTGCGGCTACGCGTACGGCGACCAGCGGTGCCACCGCTCCAAAAGGTGGCGGACAACGTGCGGCTTGTGCGGCCTGTGCGGATGAAGGGCCATCACGACCTCCCTTCCTTCACTGCACACATACACCTCCGGACGTTCTGGCATTAGAGGCTTTGGACCCGTTTCCAGCGTGATATGGAGCACAGTCACCCTTACGTGGAGCTAGCCGCGGTCGCTGCCGACATCTCCGCCAGACCGAACCTGGCCCAGCCGCCGAAGCCCGGGCGGGCACAGGCCCAGCAGTCAGTTCTGCGGGCCGGCCGAATGATCACGACGAAGCGCGCTTTACGCAGGCGTGTGGGCGTTCCCGTTCGGCCAACCAGCTCTGTCCAGTCCTCTGGGGAGGAGATCTCTCGTAGATCCGCGCTCCCGGTCAGGGGCCTTTAGCGGGGCCGGGACGAATCTCCGGTATTACGAGTGTCCTCTCACAGATACTCACGCCTCCGGAGCTTCGCCGTGGCTCAGTGTTTCACCGGTTTGAACCACAGCCATCCCGGCTCCGTGTTAGGTGACAAGGATCGGTCTAGCTGGCCGCGGGCGCTCTCACCGCAGCATGCCAGCCTCATTTCGTGTGCAGACCCGCAGGGCTGACCGAAGGAGGATCACGGTGAGACGGATAACGAAAGCGGCGCTCACACTCGCGGCCATGGTGAGTACGGCAACGACCTTAGCGGCGCTGGCCGCCGGCCCGGCATCGGCGACTTACCGGCCGCCGAGCATTCGGCAGGTCTGCACGGCAGCCGCCAACGGCGGCATCATGGAGGGCACGGTGTGCGTGCTGCCCCCCGGAGTCACCACCGCACCCAACAGCTACTCCGCAACCATCGCGGTGAGCAAGACCGGCGCCGCTGGCGCCACGGTCACCTTCGCGCTGACCGCGGGCAGCCTCCCGCCCGGCCTGACCATGCCCGCGCAGTCCGGGTCCGGCACCGTCATCACCGGGAACCCCACCAAGGCCGGAACGTACGGCTTCACCGTCAAGGCGACCGACGGTAGCCTGACGGCCACGCTGGCCTACCAGATCACCGTCACCGTGCAAGGCCCGCCGGACCAGCTGCTGTGCACCGCTGCCAACGGCAGCTACCTGGTCAGTGGGGTCTGCATGCTGCCCGATGCGACTCTCGGCGTGCCCTACCAAGGGCATCTGGCCACCAGCCACAACGCCGGCGGCACGCTCAGCATCGTCGCGGGCGCCCTGCCCGCGGGCCTGTCCCTGCCCGCCACCTTCGGGGCCTCCGGCGACGTCGTCAGCGGCACCGTCACCCAGCCGCTGGGTGACTACAACACCTATACCTTCACCGTGCAAGGCACCGGCGACCAGGGCCAGCCCCTGTACCAGGCCTACCAGATCAGCGTGGACCCGGACCAGCCGCTGACCATCACCCTTGCGGCCGGCGGCTCCACCCTCCCCCCGGCGATGGCCGGCGGGGCGTATACCTGGGACTTCTCCCTCAGTGGCGGGGCCGCGCCCTACACCTGGTCGGTGGCATCCGGATCCCTGCCGCCCGGGCTGGCGCTCACCAGCCCCTACGCCACCAGCGGCGATAACAACAGCCAGCTGTCCGGCACGCCCACCACCGCGGGAACCTACCCCTTCACCATCCGGGTCAGCGACTACGACGGCCAGCAGGCCACCCAGCAATTCAGCCTCACCGTCGCTCCGCCACTCCAGATCACCCCCACCACGCTTCCGGCCGGAACCGTTGGCGTGAAATACAGCCGCGACCTCCCCGCCCAAGGCGGCACACCCCCGTACACCTGGTCCGTTGTCAACAACATCAATGAGCTCCCGCCCGGCCTCACCCTCGATACCACTGCCCCGGACTACAACAACGTGCTGACGGGAACGCCGGCCAAGGCCGGCACCTTCAGCTTCCCCATGCAGGTGCAGGACTCCCAGGACAACACCGTGAGCGGGACGGTGACCATCACCATCAATCCGTAGAGCCGAGCGACGGCCGCGTCCCAGGGGCCATGTAAACGAGCGGGGCTCTAGCCCACCAGGCGGTGATGGGTGCTCGCTTACCAGTACAGCGGTAGCCACCGGGGAGCACCCGGCCGTGACCCAAGAGAGCGGGGTCACGGCCGGGCCTAGCGTTTACCTGACTGGTGACGTCAGCGGCCACCATTTGCTGCCCGAGTAGGCACAGATCGGGATAAGGTGCAGCACTACCTGCGCGGGAAGGTGCCTTTATCTGATTGCCGATAATGCTGGACACTGTGGTCAAGAACCACTTCGCCTGTGCAAACAATTTGTCATGGCGGGAGTGTTGATGCGAGCGCGGGGCATACTCGCCCGCGATCATCGTCTAGGAGAACTCCCGCAACGGCCGCAGAAATTCATGGGGATCCTTTCGGCGGGATGGCGGCATTGAGGCGAAAGGAACGGGAATGGGCGAATCTAATGCTGGCCCGGGCGGGAGCGGGATCACCCGCGGCGAACTGCTGAAGGCCGCTGCTGTCGCCGCGCCGGGGCTCCTGCTCGGCAGGACTGCCGCCGCCGCTGCAGCAGCACGGACGAGCCGATCGCGGCGCCCCGCGCGACCTCGCGGGATCAAGGGCATGAATGTGCTGCTCTTCCTGACCGATCAGCAGCGGGCCATCCAGCACTTCCCGCGGGGATGGGGCAGGCGCAACTTGCCGGGCATGACCCGCCTGCAGGAACACGGCATGCTGTTCGAGCATGCTTTCACGAACGCGTGCATGTGCTCGCCAGCCCGCTCGACGCTCATGTCCGGGTACTTCCCGGCTCAGCACGGCGTGAAGTACACGCTGGAGCAGGACATGCCTGCGCCGCAGTATCCGCAGGTCGAGCTCTCTACCAGCTTCAAGAACCTGGCCAGCGTCTCGCTGGCGGCCGGCTACACACCGGTCTACAAGGGGAAATTCCACTGCAACAAGCCCGCGGCCGGGTCGGACTGGGTTCCTGAAGACGTCAATAAGTACGGCTTCACCCGGTGGGATCCGCCGGACGCGGGCGCCGACCAGAGTATCCCCGAAGAAGGCGGCGGCCTCTACGACAACGACGGCCGCTTCATGAACTCAGAGGGCACGACGGAAGCGGGAACCGAGGGCGCCGTTCAGTACCTGCGTGACACGGCCGCGCAGAGTCAGCCGTTCTTCATGGTCGTCTCGCTGGTCAACCCGCACGACGTGCTGTTCTACCCATCGAGTTACGAGGCCGGTGGATACGACGACAACTGGCTGGACGGCGAGATCGGCCTCCCGGCCACCGTCAACGAGGATCTGTCGACCAAGCCGACCGTCCAGGCGCAGTTCCTGCGGATATTCAATTTCACCGGGCCGATCCCGACTCCCCAGATGAAGCGCAACTACCTGAACTTCTACGGCAACCTGATGAAAGCCTCAGACGAGTACCTGGTCAAGATCCTGAACACGCTCGAGGAGGGCGGCCTGCTCGAGAACACGCTCGTGGTCGCGACGGCCGACCACGGGGAGATGGGTACGGCCCACGGCGGCCTGCGCCAGAAGAACTTCAACTTCTACGAGGAAACGACCCGGGTCCCCCTGGTCTACTCAAACCCCCGCCTATTCCCGCGGCCCGAGAAGAACCACTCCATCGTCTCGCACGTCGACTTCCTGCCCACCCTCGCGAGCCTCCTCGAGACGCCGGCGCACGCCCGGGCCGACTGGCAGGGTGTCGATTACTCCGGCCAGGTCCTGCGCCGTTCAGCCAGGCCACCCCAGAGCTACACCGTCTTTACCTACGACGACTGGCAGTCAGGGCAGGCCAGCGGTCCCTACCCGCAGCCGCCGAATCACATCGTCAGCATCCGGGAGCACCGCTACAAGATCGCGCGGTATTACGACGCCGACGGGAAGGTGCCGCCCCAGTGGGAGATGTATGACCTGAAGACCGATCCGCTCGAGCGCACGAATCTCGCCTACAAGGATTACCGGCGTACGCCCGAGCAAGAGCGAGAGTACAAGCGCCTCCGGCGCAAGCTCGCCCGCGTCGAGCGGACGCGACTGCAGCCGCTGACCTGATTCCGGGGGACTGGCCGTCCGGGGACTGGCCGTCCGGGGGACTGGCCGCCTGGTATAGCACCCGGGCCAGCCGGACATCGCCCTCACACAGGTCGATGATGGCGACGTCGGCGCTGTTCTCTGGCTCGCCAGACCCCGCCTCCGCCTTGAGGTCCCTGCCTGGGTCCACCGTCGCCACATCGGCCACGGAGCCATCATAAGTACTGGCCCCCGCCGGAGACATATGGGTTTATTGCGCTGAAAACCCCCATTGCGTGGGCGGTTACGGTGCACGATTAGCCCGGGACCCCCTATAGCGCAATCCTTTGCACGCTAGGTGCCGGGGGAGCGGGCCGGCCGTGGCGCGCTTCAGCCAACCCTGAGAGGTTGTTATGGCTCAGCCCGCTGCCTCCGGCAGGAAACCTGTCACCCGCGGTGTCGTCACCATCTTGCTGATCGTCGCGATCGGTGGCGCCCTGGTGGTGCCGATCTACGCCCGCTCCCTGCCGAAGCTCGGTGACTTCCCCTTCTTCTACTGGTATCAGCTCGTCTGGGTCCCTGTGGTCGCCGTTGCGTGCTGGCTCTGTTACGTCCTGCTGCGGACCAAACCCGCTCCGGCCGCCCGTTCCCGCAACAGCGGTTCCCGCAACAGCGGCGCAGCGAATGGCGGAGGGCTGCAGAAATGAGTCACGCGAACGCGGTCTCGTTCACCATCCTGGCCGCCTCGTTCCTGATCGTGACCGTGATCGGCTTCGCCGCGGCCCGGTGGCGCCCGGCGGAGGACCCGATGCAGCTCAACGAGTGGGGCCTCGGCGGACGTGGGTTCGGGACCTTCGTGAGCTGGTTTCTGCTCGGCGGCGACCTCTACACCGCCTATACGTTCATCGCGGTGCCCGCGCTGGTGTACGCGACGGGTGCGGCCGGGTTCTATGCGTTGTCGTACACCATCATGGTCTTCCCGATCGTGTTCGTCTTCGGCCCGCGGCTCTGGTCGGTCGCCCGCGCGCGGGGCTACGTCACCCCCGCCGAATTCGTCCGCGGCCGGTACGGCTCGCAGGGACTGGGGCTCGCGGTGACGCTGACCGGGATTTTGGCCACCATGCCCTACATCGCCCTGCAGCTCGTGGGTATCGAATCGGTGCTGGCCGTCCTGGGCGTGGGCAGCAGGTCGGGCAACGCGCTCGTCAGGGACCTGCCGCTGATCATCGCGTTCATTATCCTGGCCGCCTACACGTACCTGGCCGGGCTGCGCGCCCCGGCCCTGATCGCGTTCGTCAAGGACACCCTCATCTACGTGACGGTCATCGTCGCGATCATCTACATCCCGGGCCGGCTGGGCGGCTGGGGGCACATCTTCGGCGCCGCCTCGGCGCACCTCAAGACGGTTAACCCGGCGACCGGCAAGCCGTTCGGCAGCCTCGTCGTGCTGCCCGCCGGGGAATGGGCCTACGCCACGCTCGCGCTGGGCTCTGCGCTGGCACTGTTCATTTACCCGCACGCGGTCACCGGGGTGTTCGCCTCCCGGCGGCGCGACGTGATCAGGCGTAACGCGGCCATGCTGCCGGCCTACTCGCTGGTGCTGGGCCTCATCGCGCTGCTGGGCTACATGGCGCGCGCCACCCCGGCCGTGAACGCCGGCGTCGCGGCCGGCGGCGGGAACGTCCAGCTGTCCGTGCCGCTGCTGTTCCAGCACATGTTCCCGGCCTGGTTCGCGGGGATCGGCTACTCGGCCATCGTCATCGGGGCGCTTGTCCCCGCCGCCATCATGTCGATCGCCGCGGCGAACCTGTTCACCCGCAACATCTACAAGGAGTTCTTCCGGCCCCGGGCCACCCCGGCCCAGGAGACGAGGGTGGCGCGGCTGGCCTCGCTCGTCATGAAGGTCGGCGCGCTGGGTTTCGCGCTCGAGCTGAACAAGACGTTCTCGATCAATCTGCAGCTGCTGGGCGGGATCTGGATACTGCAGACCTTCCCGGCCGTCGTGATCAGCCTGTACACGCGCTGGTTCCACCGCTTTGCGCTGATCATCGGCTGGGCCGTGGGGATGGCGTACGGCACTATCCAGGCGTACCAGACGCCCGGGGGCGGCCAGCAGCACTTCGGTGCCTCGACGGCTCCGGTCTTCGGGCACGCCACGTACATCGCGATCACCGCGGTCCTCATCAACCTGGTCGTGGCGGGCGGGCTCACCCTCATCTTCCGCGCGACGGGGCTGAGGGACGGGTACGACGAGACCCGGCCCGCCGACTACTGCGCCGACTCCGCACCCGCACCCGCCGCCGAGGCGGACGCCCGGAGCACGGTCACCGCGGCACCGTAACCATAAGGCCCGCACGGTGCGGAGGCGCTCATTGGCGGCCAGCACCTGCTCATGGTCGATCTCGAAACCGACGTACGAGCACCCCAGCAGGCGAGCCGCCACCCCGGTGGTGCCCGACCCGCTGAACGGGTCGAGCACGATGACGTCCTTGCCCAGCTTCCCGTAGGCCTGGATACACCGGCGCGGCAGTTCCTCAGGAAACCGGGAAAAGTGCTTCAGCCCCGTGAGCTTTTCGTTGCTGAATTCCCAGATGGAGCCGACCGGAGGCGCCGTGCGGAACAGATGCTGCTCCCGGCGGGCGAACAGGTAGATGGTCTCGTGCTGGCGGTGCGGCCGGCGGCACTTTCCTTCCGGCATCGGGTTGCGCTTGCGCCAGATCACCTCGCCGCGCAGCAGCCAGCCCGCGTCGCACATCGCGATGACCAGGCGATAGGGGAGAGCCAGGAGATTCCCGTACCGGAGCCACGGCTCGCCGGAGTCCAGGAACGCTTTCCGCCGGTGCCGTGGCTTGACGTACGCGGAGTTCGCCGGGTCCAGGCCGGTCCGGCCGGGCCCGAGGGTGCTGTAGGAAAAGTCCCCGGTACGCCAGTTCACCGGGGTGTTATACGCGTCGCCGACGTTGAGCCAGAGCAGGCCGTCCGGCTTCAGCTTGGGCAGCAGCGAGCCGAAAATTGCGGCGAGCTCGGCAAGGTACGCACGCGGATCGGCCTCCACGCCATTGCCTCCGGACATGCGCTGGCCCCAGTAAGGCGGGCTGGTCACCGTCACGTCGATGCAATTGTCCGGCAGATCGTCGATCAGTTTCCTGCAGTCGCCTCCGGTGACCTCATTCAATGGGAAGCGCCCCACTGATGAGTTGGTCACGCTTGCTCCGTCCCATTACCGGTGGCGATAGCCGGAATTCTATCTAACGGTCTGACCGGAGCCACGGGACACGCCCGCACTGCCTGGCGGCGGTCCGCCAGGACGGCAAACCCCCGCGGTGACACACGTCACCGCGGGGGTTTGCCGCGGCCAGATTCAGACCCGGCGCCAGCGGGCCTCGGCCAGCCCGTAGATCCCGAACGCGATCAGGCCGAGCGCCGCGATGATCAGCAGGAACTCCCCGAACGGCTGGTTGCGCAGGGTGTGCAGGGATGTGTCCAGGCCCCCCGCCTTGGACGCGTTGTAGGTGATGGCCGCGTCGATCACCAGCGCCCCGGCCAGCGCGAACACCAGCCCCCGGGCGACCGTCCCCACCGTGCCCAGGCGCTTCACCATCTTCCGGGTCTGCGGGCTCATCTCGCCGGTCCGCAGGTGCTTCATGAACTTGTGCCGGGCGCCCTCAACCACCATCGCCAGGCCGGCGATCACGATGATCAGCCCGACGATCCCGACCGCAAAGCGGCCGCCCGTGTGATGCATGACGCTGGCGGTCACGTCCTGCTGCTGGCCCGCCTGGTTGGTCTTCCTGCCCGTGAGGACCTTGAAGGTCAGGAGCGCGAAGCTGGCGTAGACCAGCGCCCGCACCAGTGACTTGAGCCGGGGACCCGCGCCGGAGCTCTCACCGGGGACGCCGAACGCGGCCTCGCTGAGCCGCCACAGTGCGTAGCCCACGAAGCCGATGGCCAGCAGCCACAGCGCGACGAGGCCGAAGGGCTGGCTGGCCACCAGCTGCAGGGCGCCCTGCTGGTCTGCCTGGTGCCCGCCCTGTCCGATCGCGACGAGGATGGCGACGATGCCGATGAGGATGTAGATGACACCGCGGGCGGTCAGCCCCGCGCGGGCCAGGAGCTGGGCCGGGCGGCTGTCCGAGGCCCGCCGGGCCTTCATGGACACACGCGCTGATGATGACGACATCACTGTCTCCGCTCTCGGAAACTGGTCTCGGAAACCGGAAGAACCGCCAGCCACAAGTGCCCCCGCAACGCCGCTTCATGCACGGCTTCACCCCCCGCGCCGCGGGGAATCCCCTTCAGGTCCGGCGCCGCTTGAAGGCCGGGTGCCGCCGCTGCCGGAGCAGCAGCCGGGCCTGGCGCTCGGTGGCTCCGGGCGGGCATGCGCCCGGCCCGCGTGCTGTTTGCATGTCTGGACCCGCGCACGCCCGCCAACAGCGAAGGAACTCCACCGTGACCGTGCATGACATCCCGCTCAGCACCCTGGCCGGCCAGCCCACCTCGCTCGGCGACCTGCCGGGCACCCTGCTCGTGGTCAACGTCGCGTCCAAATGCGGCCTGACGCCGCAGTACGACGGGCTGGAGCGGCTGCACGAGAGGTACCGCGACCGCGGGTTCTCGGTCGTCGGCTTCCCCTGCAACCAGTTCGGCGGCCAGGAGCCCGGGACCGCCGACGAGATCGCTGAGTTCTGCTCGGCCACTTACGGGGTCAGCTTCCCGCTACTGCAGAAGATCGAGGTCAACGGGCCGGGTCGGCACCCGGTGTACGAGGAGTTCGCCGCGGTACCCGACGTGGACGGCGAGGCGGGCGACATCCAGTGGAACTTCGAGAAGTTCCTGGTCGGCCCGGACGGGGCGGTCATCGGCCGGTTCCGCCCGCGCACCGACCCCGAGGACCCCGCCCTGGTCGCCGCGATAGAGGCGAACCTGCCCGGCTGAGAGGGATACCTAGCGCCTGACCCAGATGTAGTAGGTGCCGAAGCCGTCAGAGTTGGGCAGGGCAGCGGCGAGCCGGTATGAGGAGTCGGCTTCCAGCATCCGGGCCAGGATCTGATCTAGCGGGACGGTGACCGTGTCATCGTAGGCGATCACGTGGAAGTACCCCTGCCGGACCGCTGCCTCGAACGCGGCGTCCCCGGTCATGGTTATCCCGTTCCTGCCGGTATAGGAGATGTAGTACGTCGTCACGAACTGAGATGCCCTGGCGTCCGGGTTGCGCATGAGGTAGTAGGTCGGTACTTCGGCCGCCTCGACCAGGTAATGCGCCCTTGGCTTGAGATAGCGCGAGAGTTCGGCGACCAGCGGTCGCGAGTTGGCCCACGAATTGAAGATGTCGTCGGCCTGCACCATGCCGAGCACGAGGCACAGTCCCCAGACCGCCACGCCGAGCTGCGCGCGGCGGAAGTGGTCTCCGATGATCCGGGCCAGCCCCACTCCGGCCATGGGTGCGGCGAAGAACAGGCCGAATCCGATGTGCTTCTGGAATGACGTGGCGGTGTGCAGGTGAAGCTGATCCGCTGGGGCGAGCAAGGCTGTCCCGGTGAGCACGACGCCCAGCGCTATCCTTCGCAGCCGGCCGCCGGGTGGCGCGATGCGCTCGCCTGGCTCGTTGTGCGGTCGCAGCGCATATGCCACGGTGCCGATCACGGCGAGCGCAAAGGGCAGACTGCCCCAGAGAAGGCAATCCTTCAGCAGCGCAATTGTCGGTGTCGTGCCGTGCGGCCGGGCCGTGGTGGTGCTCTTCACCGCGATCAGGTAGTCCGGCCCGGCAAGATAGAGGGCGCCGGCGAGCAGCCCGGCCAGGGCAATGGTCAGCGCCACCGCGGGAATGAGTGCCCGTCGTCCGCGCTGCGGCCAGGCGGCGACCGCGGCCAGCACCACGACGGTGGGCACGAAGAGCAGTGCGGCGTACTTGGTGCCGACGGCAAGCGCCGCCACCGGCGCGGCGAGCAGGTACACCGGCCAGCGGAACGACGCAGTACGGACCACGATCCACGCGGCCACCGCGAGCAGGCAGAGGACCGGGGCATCGTAGGTTGCGAAGTTCCCGAGGAAGATCGCTGACTCGGTGACGGAGAAGATCACCGCCGCGCAGAGGCCAATCCGCTCATTGAAGAGCCGGCGGGTCAAGGAGTACAGCAGGGCTGTGCTGGTCAGCATGGCGAGCAGGCTGACGTGCCTGGCGGCGGCCAGCCCGCCCCATGTGTCCGCCAGGGCGCCGAGGATCGGGTAGAGAACGGGCGAGCCGGAGAAGAACGAGGCGTAGTCGCTGGGGAGCGGCACGTGGTACAGCAGATATGCCAGTTCCCGGTGTCCTGCGGTGAGATACAGTGCCTCGTCCTCGAACGCGGTGTTATGCATGCGCAACGACAAGACTGCCTGCACGGCGAGGATCGCGAGGAGGACTGCGCGGCTCACCCACTTCCGGCGCCGGCTGGACCCGGGAGACCGGGTGGTACCAGAGCTATGCCTGCCGCTGCGGGGCGTGGTGACTGCCCCGCTCCCCGCCGATGACTCGTCGCCCGCCAGTGCGTCCCCAGCGAGCGCATCATCCGGACCGGGCCGCACCGCGGCATCAGGACGGATCTTGAACGCGGGAAGTATCACGGTCTCGGCGTCATTCCGGGTGAAGGGCCGGTTGGCCCGCCGCGGCGGCCTGGGCTGCGACGGTTCCACCGGAGTTGGCCGGGCCTGCTCGGGGGCCGGGCGGGGCTGCTGCGGGGCGTGCGGAGAGCGCTCAGCCGGGAGTTCCCAGGGCGGGCCCGCTGGCGCCGAGTTCGCCGGCCGCGGGTTCATCGCTGTTTGACGTCATCAAGGTGGAGTCGTGCGACGTCCCTGGCGACGGCAGCCCGGAGGATGGGACGTGACTCGATCCGCCAATCGACACCATCCTTGTTGTAATCGAACCAGATCAGGCCGAGCATGTCGGCGTGATCTGCCACTGTCTTGACGATTATCTGCCGTGCGCCGGCCACCTCGCTCGAGCCCGTCTCGACCGAGGTCTCGGCAATGATGAAAGGCTTGGCGGTGAAGCTCCTGATCTCCTCGACGGTGGGAGCGTAAAGGCTGTCATAGGTGAGCGGCCCGGTGGCGGAGACGTATCCGGTGATGCCAATCCAGTCGACGTAGGCGTTACCGGGGTAGTACGGCTTCAGCTGAACCTGGGGGACAGGGTAGATGTCGTTGGGATTCCACACCCAGATCACGTTGGTGGCGCCAGCGTGGGTGAACGCGTCGTGGATACGGCGCCACGCGGCGACGAACTCGGCTGGCGTGGTCTGTTTGGTTCCCCACGGATACCAATAGCCGTTCATCTCATGCCCGAAGCTCAGCGCGACCGGGAGGTTCAGCGCCCGGACAGCTTTAGCGAATTGGGCGATGTAGGCGTCGCTATGCCCCTCCGCGATGGACTGGACGCTGACGTCGAAGGGCTCCCAGGCCAGGTAGGAGAGCGCTCCGTACGACCAGGCCCTGGCGACTGACTGTGCGGGGAACGGGCCGTTCCAGGCCACGTACTGGCCGATGATGTTCGGCTTCATACCGACGCTGTGGGCGAACCTGGCCACGGGCGCGAGCGAGCCAGACACCCCCGGAGCTTCGACGCCCATGAACTTGCCTGAGCGTGGGTCGAGGAGACTTGATACGTCGTACGGCAGTGAGTTGGCGGATGTGCCTCCGTTGGCCCGCGAACCGGAGTTGGCGCCGTTAGTGCCGACGCCGGCGGCGGCGCGCAGAAACGATCCACAGCCCGCGAGTGCCGCGCTCAGCGCGAGTCCGGCCAGGAACGCAACTGCCGGCCTCTTCGTCACGTAAGGGCTCCGGCCCTGGGCTGAATAAGGACGCGCCCCACGGTCACCACATTGAAGACGCCGAGAATGAACAGCAGAAAGAAGTTGTACGGGTTCATCGTCATCATGCGCCAGAGGGCCACGCTTGCCCACAGCACCGACACGGTGGCACTCCAGCAGACGAGGCCGATCCACAGCCTCCGCTTCCCATCGTGGCGCGACGCCCCCGACGGCCGCCAGCCCTTGGGCTTGCCCCGCGCCAGGTCCCAGAAGGCGAAGATGTGCGCCCATCCGACGACCACCTTGACCGACCACGCCTCCAGGCGGAAAGGAGCGCGATGCCAGGCTGGGAAAATGATTCCAAGATAGATCAGGAAGGGGGCGAGGTATATCAGGTTCCGGTAATAGATGACATGGGGTACGAAGAACAGCAGCAGGACGGCCAGGGCTGGCCCGACAAAAGTGTAGACCGACGTATAGAGGTAGTACGTGAAAGCGCTCAGCCAGCACAGCCGTTCGTATATGGGAAGCCTGGCGTGCCAGAACTTCCTGGTGCTCAGCAGGCCCAGCGTGCCGCAGCACCAGCGGTACTGCTGATTGGCGTAGGCGACGACATTGTCCGGGCAGTTGCCGGTAGACAGCGCGATGGGCAGGTACCGCACCCGCCAGCCGAGCCGTTGGAGGTCGAACCCGGTGCGCAGATCCTCCGAGTGCTC
>Ga0187863_10002009_pt1 | contig 15767 bp, 15 predicted proteins | sample June2016WEW_11_1_FD_132975 | JGI IMG/M metagenome (GOLD analysis project Ga0187863, IMG submission 132975) | Peatland microbial communities from SPRUCE experiment site at the Marcell Experimental Forest, Minnesota, USA - June2016WEW_11_10 | ecosystem: Environmental > Terrestrial > Soil >... | reverse complement strand
TGGTTATCGGGCAGACCGTTCGCGGTCGTAAAGTTTTCCCAGCGAAAGCGCGGCATCGAGGCCGCGACAGTCTCCGCGTCATTCTTTGCGGCGGCAGGCTTCACGGCTGCGGACTTCACTGCGCCAGCCAGCGGCAGAGTCGCGAAAAGAAGCGCGGTCAATATCCATGCTTTCATAGCGTCCTCAGATATTCGATCAGGTCGTTAAGTTCATCCTTGGTTAGATCGTTGGTTGCTCCATGCTGGTCGTGCGGATTGAAAACGGTCCAGATCTCTTCCAGAGAGCGTGCCGATTCATCATGCAAATACGGCGCTGTCATCGCAATGTTCACGAGTTGCGGCGTATCAAAGATCGGTGAGCGATCCGTCCATTTGCCTGTGCCCACATCAAACGATTTCTGACTCGTATGCTTCGGTCCACTGTGGCAATAGGCGCATTGGTTCGCCTCCGGAATCGCCTTGCCGAATTTATTCGCCTTGCGGTAGAAGATGGCCTTGCCCCGCTCCTGGGCCGGGGACAATTGTCCATCCGGCAGCCGGAAACGATTCGGCCGCGTGGGCAGGCTGTAGATGTAGTCCACCAGGTCGGTAAGATCGTCAGGCGTGTAACTCTGCGAGCGGTAAAAATACATCTCCGTCCGCGGCCCGCACTCCTGCGCCATACTCGGATTCCCGCCGTTCCACTTAAAAGGCTCGGTGCCGGAAAGATCCTCGATCAGGCGGTTGTCCACAATGTCTTTGCCAAAGCCATCCGGCTCCAGGTCCCACGTCAACCCGTCAAAGGTGGAATCGATGTGGCAGTTCGCACAACTGAATTGACCCTGGAATGCGTAGCGCGATGTAGTGAAGATCTGCTCCCCGTGCCGCAACCCATTGATGTTCTTCGGCCCACCCAGGTCGATCGTTCGCATGGATTTGTTGCTGACGGTGTCGATCGCGCTCAGCGAGTCATCCATGCGGTTGGCCACGTAGAGCCGCTTGCCGTCCGGGCTCATGGCCACGCCACGCGGATTCTTCCCCACCGCAATACGCGCTATCACGTAATTTGCCGAGGCCGATAGATCGTTCACGAACGGCCTCCGTCGGCCGCGGGCGAACGCCAGAAGGCGTTTCGTATCGATCACGGTGACAACATCCGATCCGGAAGCCGTTACGAAGATGCGCGACTTATCCGGCGCAATCGCCACGCCATATTGCAGGGAGTAGTAGTGTTCCAGTTCGTCGAGCGGCACTTCGATCGCGCCGCCCGCATCCGCGCCAAAGATGGTGAGCGAATGCCCGAAGGCCCAGCCATGCTCCACGTGAGCCAGCGGCACCAGGTTCTTGGGTCGCATCTGTGCCACCACGCCCATCCGCCCATCGGACGAGACAGCTACATGGAACATGCCGGCCACGCCCTCGATCGGTATGCGCTCTGCCACCGTTTCGCGCGCTGTGTCGATCACGGTGACTTCCGACTGCGGCACCGTTCGTTGTGCGCCGATCCGCGGATACACGTGCGTGCAGTACACGCGGCTTCCGTCCGCCGAGATCGCCAGGTAGCTCGCGCCGTGTCCTGCCATCAGCCGCTTGCGCTCGATACCGGTCGCAATGTCGATCACAGAGACATCGTTGCTGACGCGGTTCGCGACATACAGCGTCTTTCCCGCACGGTCCACCACCACGCCATACGGCTCAGCTCCCGTCGCGATGGTGCGCGTTGCTGTCTGGGTTGTGGCGTCAATCACGGATACCGTGTCATCCCACGAGTTGGTGACGAAGACTTGCCGCCCATCCGGAGAAACGGCAGCGGAGCGCGGCATGTGGCCTACGCGAATCCGTTGCAGAATCGAGCCGTCCTTCGCGTTCAACACCAGCAGCTGATCGCTGCGCTCGCACACCACGTAGAGCAATCGCCCATCCTGCGAGAACGCCATCTCCGAGGGCGATAAATACTGGTCGTTACCGTCCGGAGCGCCAGCCGGAGCGCCGGCCTGTGCGTGCGGCAGAGTCGCGCAAAGCAGCATCATCGCCACCGCTGCGCCCAGTGCCAACGCTATGCGTATTCCTGGTTCCGGTCCCCGACTCACCTCGGCTCCTCCACCTTCAGGATCCCGTCAATCTTTGGATCCTCGATCGTCTGCTCCTTGCCGCTAGGCCACCGAATGAAGAGCTTCTCCACCTTCGTTGCCGCTCCCAGACCAAAGTGGATCCGGTCATCATCTTGCGAAAGATACCCGGAGCCCGCGGAGCGCTCGGCCACCTGTGTGCGCCCACCGGCGGTCAATTCCAGATGCGCGCCCAATCCGTCGCGATTGCTCTTCGTGCCCTTCAGCTTGATCGTGATCCAGTGGTTCGAAGTTTGGGTCACGTTATGCAGCAAGGTGCCTGGCGCGTTCAGGTTCACCATGTAGGCGTCGATCTTGCCATCGTTGTCGTAGTCCCCGAAGCAGCCTCCGCGCGCCACGGTCTTCACGTCGAGCACCGCGCCGCCCTGCCGCGAGACGTCTTCAAATACGCCCCCGCCAAGGTTTCGGAACAGCGATTGCTCCTGCGGAACCATGTTGATGAGCCCGCCGTGAAACGACAGGATGTCCAACCAGCCATCGTTGTCGAAGTCGTAAACGCCCGTGCCCCAGCTGGTGTATTGCGCCTCCGCCTGCGCCAAGCCGGACGCAGCCGATACGTCTTCAAAGCGCCCCTTGCCCGTGTTGTGCATCAGCCGGTGATACTTCGAATCGGTTACCCACAGGTCGAGTTTTCCATCGCCGTCGATATCGGCAAACACCGGGCCCATGGAAGAAGTTGCCTCGCCGTTCTGGCCGTACGCTACATCCTCGTCTATCGCCACTTCTGTGAAGGTTCCGTTGTGATTGTTGTGAAAGAGGAAGTTCTGCGTCTTGTCGTTCGAAACGTAAATGTCCGGCCAGCCGTCTCCGTCAAAATCCCCCGTGGCTACGCCCATGGTTCGGCCAATGAAGGCGCCGATTCCGCTCTTGTCGCTTACATCGGTGAAAGTTCCATCGCAGTTGTTGTGGTAGAGAACGTTGGTGTCGCCTTCATAGTCCAGCGGCCCCGGATAGTTATCCGCGGCGTAATAGTTGTGGTAGGTGGGATCGAACTTCACATATCGCCCGATAAACAAATCGACGCAGCCGTCTTTGTCATAGTCCAGCCAGGCCGAGCTGATCGACCAGCGGTCTACCTTGATGCCAGCCTTCGCCGTCACGTCGGTAAAGGTTCCGTTGCCGTTGTTGTGGTAGAGCACCACCTTGCCGTAGCCCGTCACCAGCAAGTCCACGAAACCGTCGTTGTCGAAGTCCGCCGCGGTTACCGCAAACGAATACATATCCGGCGCGACCCCAGCTTCCTGCGTCACGTCGGTGAAAGTGCCATCGCCGTTGTTGCGATACAGATGATTGTGCGGCGGCGGGTCCGGCTTCACCTTCAGCGGATGCGGGTGCATGCTGTCTTCGAGTGGCTTACCGCTCACCACATACAGGTCGAGCAAGCCGTCATTGTTGTAATCGAACCAGACACATCCGCCGCCGGTCGCCTCCAGCAGCGAGCCCAGAGCTTGCGAGCCCATGCTGTGAGTGAAGTGAATCCCCGAGGCCTCGGTCGCGTCCTCAAAGCGAATCGGAGCCGGCTTCGCCGTGGGGGTGAGTGCCGGTTTTGGCGCGACTGGCGCGGTTTCGGCCTGCGCCTGCGGCGGGCTCTGCGGTGCGAGTTGCGCAGTTTTCGTCTGCGCGGGCGCCATCATCATTACTGCAAGCAGCAGGGCCAGCATCTTAGTTCGCTCCTTTGGCCGCTTCGGCCGGCGCGCCGGTCAGGTCCACCGGAGTAGTCGTGCGCAGCAGCACTCCCGGCACCGCGTTGTCCGGAGCGCGTTCTGGTCCAGCGTGGCAGCCTACGCAGATGCGCTGCTCGCCGCTGCGCGCCCACATCCATCCGTTTTCTTTGCGCACAACATTCCCCTGGGCGTTCAGCAGTTCGAACTTCAGAGGACTGTCGCCCGGCGCTTGGACGAAGAACGAGCCGTCTTTCTCCACTGGAGCCGTCCCCAGCACCTTCACCTTGCCGCTCGCGTCCAGGGTTGAGACGCGCACTACCTCCAACGTCCCGCTCGGAGTGTCGCCATCGCGCGAGATGTAGCTGTTCAGTGCCAACAGGTTCGTTGTCGTCCAAGGGTGCAGCGCGGTCGGAAAGCGGTTCGCCACGGGACGCGGCGTAACCAGCACTGGCTCGACAAGATTCTCGCCTCGCTCCGCGGCCACCGTCGTCAGCGTGCGCGTGCCCGGCGTCCATAGCTTGAGCACATAGGGCTGCTCCGCCTTGTTCGTGGCCGCTGCCTGGTCTAGTCGAGACGAGGCTGATCGAGAAGAGAGAATGAACGCACCCGTCTTCGGCTCTATCTCCGCGATGCCGCCATCGTAGTCGCCTTCAGGGACGTTCACCGTTACCTCGTGAGCCAAAGGGGAAGTAAACCTGCCCAGCCCATGCCTGCTGGTAAAGAGAATGTCTCCGTCCGCCGTCTGTATTCCGTTCGAGCGCGCATGGCCGTGGTCGCAGCGATAGGCCTCCACGCCGCTCCCATCGGGATACACGGTGTAGATCTCCGGTTGCCCGGCAGTCCCCAGAGGGAAACTCGATTCGAAAAGTACGCGGCCGTCGTGCAGCACAGCGGTGGGAAGGAAATTTCCCGGAGCGTAAGTCAGGCGCAGCGGCTTACCGCTTCCATCGAGCGCCGCGACCTCCAGCACGAACCTGCCGCCGGTCTTGCGCGAATACACGATGCGTCCGTCCGGCAGGTACATTGGCCGGATACAGTCTTCCTCGCCGGAAGTTACACGCCGCGGGGAGCCCCCGGTTGCGGGCACTTCGTAAACCTGCCACGGATCGCCCGGCTTCGCTTTTCCGGCAAAGAGGACTGAGGTGCCTTCAAAGTTCAGGCTCAGGTCGACCGTTGCCGCAAAATCGGCGGCCAGCAGATGGGAGTCGTTTCCATTCTTGACGACAATCGAGCCTCCCTGGGGGAATCGTTCGCCGCCTCGAATCCAAGCTTGTGCGGAGAACGAAGGAGCGCGCGTAAACATCAGCACAGTGCCATCTGGAGTGCTTTTCTTGGCATCCCCGGCACTTGTTCTCGCGCTGGCTTCCAGGGTCAAGAAGCGCGCCGCCAGCAGTGTGGCGAACCCCAGCACCAGCAGAAATATCATTGTGTAGTTGGACGGCTTCCTCATAACGCGAACCCCTCCGTGAGTACCACGGATGCCGCGAAGCGTGGGAGCAGAGGATATCGACCGTTTGCGTTCTGAGAAGATATGATTGCGTCGAAACTGAATCGGTCGTCACTGTAAACCCAAGCCAGCGGATCGCACTTTTTTTCCACGGCCCGCAGGAAGAGCGCCGGCGAAGGTGGAGGAAGCCCGAAATCGGTGCGCGTGAACCCGAACCTGCAGGATAAGACCAAACCCGTCACCATGGACTGCGCCGTCACTAGTCCGCACCTCTCGCCACCAGTAACTGCGGGCGCAGTCTCCGCGCGTCTTCTTGGATCGCAAGGTAAGGCTGCAGGTCGTCCATCATGTCGCGGAACTGTTCGAAGGTGAGGGACTGGTCACCGTCACTCATCGCCTGATCGGGAGAGGGATGTACTTCGACGATCAGTCCATCTGCGCCGACGACGGTCGCCGCCCGCGCCAACACCGGCACCAGAGATCGAACCCCGGCGGCGTGACTGGGGTCGACGATCACCGGAAGTCGCGACACGGTCTTCAGTACCGGCACTGCAGCGATGTCCAGCGTGTTACGCGTGGCCGTCTCGAAGGTACGAATCCCCCGCTCGCAAAGGATGATCCGCGGGTTGCCGCTCATGGCGATAACTTGCGCCGAGCGCAGTAACTCTTCCAGAGTGGCGGTCAGCCCGCGCTTCAACAAGACCGGGCGATCACATCGACCGAGCGCCTGCAGCAGCGCGTAATTCTCCATGCTTCGCGCTCCAACTTGCATGAGGTCCGCGTACTCGGCAATGAGATCGACATCGTCTTCGCTCATCACTTCGGTGACGATGGCAAGACCGGTGGCTTCTCGCGCCTTGCGCAGCAGCTTGAGGCCGGCAACGCCCAGGCCTTGAAAAGAGTAAGGGGAGGAACGCGGTTTGTAGGCGCCTCCGCGCAGAATGCGCGCACCCGCCGCGGCCACGGCTTCCGCAGTCTGCATCAACTGGCGCTCGGACTCGACGGCACATGGGCCAGCCATGACGATAAAATCGTCGCCGCCGATTTCGAGATCGCCCACGGGAACGATCATGCGGGTGCAATGGTCGCTCTTCGCGACCAGATCGAAGCACGAAAATTGACCGTTCCATCGGGCGTTCATTGTTGTGACCGGCAATGCTAATAGCCGGATGTACTTGAGTCATTACTTCGAAACTACTAGCGAAAATGTGATTTCAATCACATCGAGCTAACCACGCCGCGTGTGGAATTTCCCTCTCGGATGATGTTCAACCTAGGCGCAGGAAGGAGGAAGAGTCGAGCACGCATGCGGCAATTCGGTGGCGCCCGACGGTCAGCGTCGCAGAACAGCGAACCTTAACGGTTAACGGCGGCTCTTAAAGAACGTTTGCAGCAATTCCGCGCAACGGCCTGCCAGTACTCCGCTGCGAACTTCCACTTTGTGATTCATTTGCGGATGATTGAGCACCTGCATCACCGATTGCACGGCGCCGGCCTTGGGATCGTCCGCGCCGTAGACCACGCGCCTGATCCGGGCATGAACCAGCGCTCCGGCGCACATCGCGCAAGGTTCAATCGTGGCCACCAGATCGCAGTCCGCCAATCGATGGTTACCCACGGCTGCACCGGCCTCGCGCAGAGCTACGATCTCGGCGTGGGCGGTGGGATCGGAGTCGCTGATGTTGCGATTCTGGCCGCGGCCGACGATGCGTCCCTCGCATACCACCACAGCTCCGACGGGGACTTCGCCGGCTTCGAGCGCGCGCTGCGCCGAGCGCAGAGCTTCCTCCATCCACAATTCGTCGGAGGCGGTCTCCGGTCCGCGGTTGTCGGTGGTTAGCAAGGGAAGCTCCACGCAGCAGGGTATCACCGCAGCGGCGCAATTTGGCGGGGACACGATTGTTTGAGACGCAAGGTCGAGGGCATGCGGAGCGGCGAACATCCGGTCATCATCACAAGCTCATCCTCACATCAGGCTGAGCACGGTCCGCACCACGTCGGGGACTACCGCCCGAACCACCGCCGGCACCACGACCGTCACTACGGGATAGGCGATCACGATGACGGGCACAGCCAGCAGCATCAGGGCCTTGGGTGTTAGATGGGTTAAATAAGCTCGCATAGCTTCCTCTGGTTTTAAGTACGGAGAGAAGCCCGCAAAGGTTCCCGTGAGTTTTCGCCCTGGTGGACGGACCCCGGCGGAGGTGCTGAGGGAATTTCGTGTTGGCCTCAATTTACCCTTCCCGTCGCAAGAACCCGTGAAGGCTTGTTTGAATCCTCAAAATAGTCAATTGCCCCGCATTCCCCGCAAGGCACTTTTCCAGAGAAGGGTACGCTACTCCGGGCAATAAACGCCCCACATTCCAAACAGGATGAATTCCACTCAGGATGCGGCTGGCATTGCTCGTGTCTACTTGACACAGATTTTATTTGTGCCATATAATCCACTCATCCTTTCGAGGGGGCATCGCATGAGCGAATACCGCCTGAAGATAAAGATCGGCAACCATGAGTTCGAGGCCGAAGGTCCTGCCGATGCCGTTGCCAAGCAGTTCTCCGACTTTAAGGAAATCATTTCCAAGATTCCCGATGTACCTGTTGTGGTGGCCACGCCCACAGCGCCAGCCCTGTCCGATGCAGCCCCCGGCCCTGCTGGGAATAATCCCTTGCCGCCTCCAGCTTCGGCCTTAAACAAGATTTTCCGCGTGGAAGGACGTGTCATATCCATGACTGCCCTCCCCGGCAGTGAGAACGATGCCGCCCTTCTAATCATGCTGGGGCAGAAGGAATTGAGAGATAACGATGCGGCGACAGGAAGCGAGATCAAAGATGGTCTCGAATTATCCGGGTACAAACCGGGTCGCATTGATCGAACGATGGAGCGTTTCGTGGCTGACGGCTTGGTGCTCACGATGGGCAAGAATCGTGGCCGAAAATACCGTCTCACCAACCAAGGTCTTGTTAAGGCACAGGCGATAGCCGACGAGCTACAGCGCAAGGTGCCGTAGGAAGCAAGAGAAGGGAGAATGAAATGTGCAGCAAGCCACCACCAGCGATTAGCAACTAGCGAAGGGGCATTCTCAGGCGCGAACCTTTGAATGCCCCCACCCGTGTGGGGCTGGTAGTTCAATCGGTAGAACACCGGGCTTTGGCCCCGGCTGTTGTGAGTTCGAGGCTCACCCAGCCCCCCAACATTTAACACCCCGCGTTCGGCGCGAACCGGACGCGGGGTTAATCCCCGACGCGGATATGACCCGCATCCGAGAACCCGAGTCAAATTGTGGGCTTTCTCTGCGCCGCATGTCAAGGAGAAGGCCCAATGACGTGCATCAAATGTAACCACGGTAACGCGCAGCGTTTTGGAACCTATGGCAAACGTAAAATCCAACGCTATCGCTGTACCTCTTGCAAAATCACATTCTGCGAACCTCACCCCAGCGTCGGAACCCACTGCATCGCGCCCGAAAAAGTGGCGGGTGTGCTGTCTCTGATGATGGAAGGCACGAGTTTGCGCGCTATCACCAGACTCATGGAAATAGACCTCAAGACGGTGCTTTCGCTGCTTGAGACTGCTGGGCGTTGCCACCTTCGACGATTTGTCCGTAGGACAAACGCGCACAGCCGCAAGTTGGCGAACTTGAGATTCGCGGTTCATATTTTCATGGCGTGGTTTTGCTTGTGCCGCGTCCATCAAACACTGCGCGTCACCCCGGCGATGGAAGCCGGACTGACTGACCACATCTGGACAATGGAGGAACCGATCTGCCATGGCTCTCTATAAGTATCCGCAGTTTCTACAAACATCCGATCATGCAGCCTTCGACTTGGGTCACCAACCGGGGGTTGCCACTCCGTATTCAGGCATCTATCGTTGCACTGGATGCGGACACGAAGTAGTCAGTGTGGCAAATTACCCGCTACCGCCCCAGAATCATCACCAGCACGCAAACACGCTGGTACCGATTCGCTGGCAACTAATCGTGACTCACTACAATGCTCCCTAGCCTTGAGTGACAGAGGTTCGGCTAGCAATTCGATTCCGCGCACGGGAATCTGGTCGTAATGTGCCCAGATAATCGGCGCAACGGCCCGTAAGCTCTCAGCAACGCCGATGAGCTTGCGGGCTTCTATCTTTGACTGCATGAACTCCGCAACTGCTTTCACGTCTGGGTCAATGACTAGCTCCATGCTCCCTCCGCAGTACAATTCCATGTGCCGGACGTGCCCCGGCCCACCTCCCAGTGTGTGACGCTGAAAGAGGGGAGACACTGGGGCTTAAAGGTGCTACTGAACCGCGTCCGGCATCTCAACATCGTTTTCCCTCACCACCCCGGCGGAAGGACGCTGGCAAGTGGCAACTGCCAAGTGATATGCTTAGCCGGTTATGGGGATGCCGAATCTGCTCCGCAAAGTCTTTCTGGTCGACCTTCTGCAGGGATTGAAGGTCACCTTCCGCTATCAGGATCCTAAGGAAGTCTGTACCGAGCAATATCCCATGGAGCGGCCGCAGGTAGCGGAGCGTTACCGGGGCGCGCCGCGGTTGAACGTGAATCCAGACACGGACGAGACCATGTGCATTGCCTGTGACCTGTGCGCGCTGGCTTGTCCGGAGAATCTGATCGTGGTCTCCAGCGCCCGCAACGAGCAGACCCGCCGCAAAGAACTTACCAACTTTACCTACGACCTGAGCCGCTGCATGTTCTGCGGCTTGTGCGAGGACGCCTGTCCCGTGGATGCGCTCGAACTCACGCAGGACTTTGAACTGGCCAGCTACACCCGCCAGGGCTGGATCTGGGACCGCGAGACGCTGGAAAAGGGTCCGCACCCGACGGAGTATAAGAAGTAGCTGTATTCTCCCGCTTCTTCAGGAAACTTGTTCAGTAAAATTGTTCGGGAAACTCGGAATTCCATCCGACCGCCAAACTATGGGTCTTTTCGACGCCTTCCGCAAAGACGAAGTGACCGGGACCAAGGTTCTGGTGGGCCAGCTCGTAAGCGGCCTCGGAACTAAATTCGACGAGCATCTGGCGTCTGACCTCCGCGTCTACAAGCGCTTCTACCCGGCCGCGTCCGGCGCAACGTTTACTTCGGTCGCCGAACTGCGGGGCGCCGCTGGCCACGGGTACGACATCCTCCACCTGTTTTGCAACGTAGGCGATGGTGGCGTGGTTACTGACTCCTCCGGCGACCGCATCGCGGGGACTGAGCTTTTGAAAGCAGCGGTCGATTCCGGCGTGAAGCTATTGTGGATCGGCAATGACAATCTTCAAGAGGCTTACGAGGCGGGCTTCAAGACCAAAGGGCTCAAGATGAATGTGGTGTTGACACTGCGGCGCCTGGGATCGAACACCTCGCTATTCCTGGACAATCTGCTCACCAGGATGGCGGCAGGCGAGACCCTGTCGCAGGCATGGACTGCGGCCCAGCCCACCGGCAAGTCGGTGCAACCCGATCTTCCCCACACAATCTCTTCGCTGGGCCGCGGCTCGGTACTCTTGCGCTAGAGATTGTTTCTAGCTGATGGCTACTGCCTTCTAACTCCGTCTTCCTCGGGACATTTTGAAGAGAAAGATCCCACTTCTCGCACCGGACGCGAGAAGTGGGGCAGCCCGCCGTCTGTCCCAGATACCAGAAGCGAAAGGTGGGCCGTCTTTCAGTTTTCAGAAGATGCTACTTCTTGCCGACGTGACCGCGTCCATCGCGCACTTCGTTGCCTTTGAAGTGTTCCACTTTATCGAGATGCTTATTGGGATCGGGCTTCTCACCGCGCGCGGGCCTGGGGCCGTTATAGCCATGCTCGGGATGGAAATGGTTGTTTACGTGGCCGTGGAAGCCTGAAGGGCCGTGAAACCACGGGCCCGCGCCGATGAAGATGCCGCCGGTAAACCACTCCGGGCCGTAATAGCCGTAGGGGGCGCACTCGTACGGAACGGCGTCATAGTAGCCGTAGGGACATTCAGGGGCGACTCCGATGTCGACCTGTACCTGAGCTTGGGTTTTGGGAGCAGACACCACGAGACAGATGGCAGCAACAGCAGCTAACACAAGGAACGTAAGTCGATTCATTCGTTTGTCCTCACAATCGTTATGCTGAACACCGTGCGGGCGGGCCTCTACCTGCCCCCACGTGGCTCAGGGTAACGACTTGGCCAGCCTGAATCTGAGCAAAATGATACAGAAAGCTACGATTCAACTTTCACGTGATGGGTCGAATCCATTTTGGGACCTGAGGTGTGGGCGGCCGGATTTCCGGTGTCAGCGAAATCCGGACGCATTCAGTTTGCGCTGCGCTTATTCAGGGCTTCGCTGACAGCTGAGAGCTGATGGCTGTTGTTGAGTCAGGCAGTGCATGGTGCCGAGTCCCCAGATGAGGTCGCCGGAATAAATGGGGACGACTTCGCGCGTGGGGAACAGCGCGGCCAGCGTGTTCAGGGCGATGCGGTCGTTGGGGTGGTTGAAGACAGGCACGAGCACGATGCCGTTGGCGATGTAGAAGTTGGCGTAGCTGGCGGGCAGGCGGCGCTGCTCGAAGACGACGGGGCCGGGCATGGGAAGTTCGACGATGTTGAGCGGCTTGCCGGCCTGATCTGTAGCGGCGCGGAGGCGGCGGAGATTGTCGCGGAGGGGCTTGTGGTTTACATCTTTGGGATTAGTCTCGATCATGGTGACGACGGTGTCGGGGGCGACGAAGCGGGTGAGGTCGTCGACGTGGCCGTGCGTGTCGTCGCCGAAGATGCCGCGGCCGAGCCAGATGGTGTGCGGGGCGCCGAGGTAATCGGCGAAGAGCTTTTCGTAGTCTTTGCGGTGCATGTTGGGATTGCGTTGCTGAACTTTGCTGAGCAGGCATTCTTCGGTGGTGAGGAGAGTGCCGAGTCCGTTGACGTCGATGGAGCCGCCTTCGAGGACGACGCGGGTGTTGCGATTAGTGGGGCGAATTTCTTCGGTTTGGGCGGCGGCGGACATTAGAAAGCCGATTTTTTGGTCGTGGGCGTGGTTAGAGTATTTCGCCCAGGCGTTGAAGCGGAAGTTTGTGGCGCGCAGGCTGCCCTCAGGGGCTGAAGCCCTTTTCTTCTTGAGGCCCCTATCGGCGCGACTGAAGTCATGCCCTTCCCGATCTCTATCTCCTGATAGTTTCAGCGAAGCTTCCGGCAGTTCTCGGACAGGAGTGTCCGAGCCACACGAGTCGGCCACGAAGATGCAGCCGGAGTCGCGCAGCCAGGATCGGTTTGTGGGCCAGCGGTGGAAGCGGACGTTTGCCAGCGGGGCGTCGGCTCGGTCGAGGAGCTTGCGCGCTTGCTTCTCGGTGGCTGCGTCATTGACGATGAGTTCGACTCGTTCGTGGCGAGCTAGATTGCGGATGATTTCGGTGTAGACCCACGGAATGGGCTCGAACTTGCCTGGCCAGTCGCCGTGATAATGCGGCCAGGCGAGCCAGGTTGCGGCGTGGGGTTCCCACTCGGCGGGCATGCGGTAGCGGAGGGTTGCCGGGGGAACACTTAAGGTATTACTTGAAATATTAGATCGGGCCATGGAGATAGTTTATTGCACGAAGGATAAATCGAGCGTTGAATCCTGAGACTAATATTGATCTCGACGAATGAATTCCTACTCCAATGGAGTAATCGGGATTTTGCGACAACCATAGTCCGGGCTATCCCGCGAAATTGGTGGCATGGGGATTTTTGCGGCAACGGTTCTGCGGTCCCGCGACCCTTCTTGGAGGTACGCTGGTTCGGGCTGCGCCTGGCTCGAAGCGGCCTGTTGCTAGAGTCACTGGTGGACGCCGAACGATGCCGTATCGGTGGGACCAACCCCGCCAGGAGCACCATAGTTGCCATTCATGACGCAAAAATCGGCACCGGCTTGCAAACCTAACACCAGGCCGCCGACGTCCCCACCGTCTTCCGGGTTGCTACCCGCACCGCAAACTTTGGGTCCATCGGACGCCGTGTTGGTAGCGTTGAAAGTGACTCCGAATGGAGCGAAGTGTATGTGGAATACGTTGAGTTGCGGGTCCGGAATGAAGTCAGGCCGCGTCGCGCCAGCGCCGAACGACAACTGCGACTGAGTATAGGACGCGAACGTTGCGGCCACACCTGCGCTCGACGGAGAGCTGATGAGACGCTCTTCGTTCCAGATGGGATACGATCCGTCGACCACATGGGACAAAGTTACATTCGGCAAAAGGCCGTTTCCGGATTGCGGTATCGTCCCGTCGCTATAGGTGTTAAAGAGCGGGTCGACACCGTCCACGCTGACGTACTTGAGGTTGGTAGTACCGGCGAAGTTTTCGGCGCTCCACAGCTCAAAGCCGATGGAATCCTGCGTCGATTGCAGTTCGCTCAGCATTTCGTTGGTTCCAATGACGCGGTGGCGATAGGCGGTATTGCTGCCGATATTTCTCGATGAGGTCAGCGGATTGGCTAATACTCCGCCGTCGGAGTTGCAATTGTTGAACTCCAGCGAACGGTAGAGTTCTTTGCTGTTAGTGATCGAGTGTTCGAAAATATTGTACGAACCCGAAAGCGGCGATGGAATCAGAGCTGAGAGTCCGTAGTAGGTTGCGCCCGTGCCGGCAAACGGCTGCGCAATCGCGTCCGCTGTCCGGAGGAAGAGGTTCGTGAAAAGCAAGCCAAGATCTGCGCGGCCCACATTCGCAACCTGGGAAGATCCAAATCCGTTAGGGTTCGAGGTGTTCACGGCAACGATCACCGGAATGGCTCCGACCGGAGTAATGGAATAAGCAGGGATCGGATTCCCGCTCGCAGGGTCGGTGCCATAAACGTTGAAGTCGTTGACGTTCGTGTAGTTCCCGCTGAAGTAGCTGCGGATTGGCGCGGGCGAAAACGATCTGTATCCATAATCCTGATCGGGTCCATATCCCAAGCCGTTGAACTGCGTACCGGGTCCGAGGGTTCCGCACAGCGCCAGAGCCGCGTAGCTCGCGAACCTGGCATCGACGGGAAGGATATCGGTGGCGGCCATGCTGATGGTCTGACCGTTGAATGCAGCCAAAACACCCGCCGGCAGGGGCGTATCAGTAATGCCCGGAAGCGCGTTGGCGCCTGCCGTGCCGGGAGACAACGGAGTTATTGCACCCTCGCTTTGATTGATACTGCCCACATTCAGGGTGCACTGCGGCTGGGCAAAGAAGCAGCGATCTCCAACCACGGAGTCGAGGCCAATATAAGCCCACACCTGTGAGGTGTTGTCCGGGGCGGCGCATGTTCCACCGGCTGTTCCGGGCGTCCATGTTACCCATAAAGCGCCATAGTCGATACTGAGCGGAAGGTATTGGGGAAGAGGCGGCACGCGCTGGTCGATTACGAAACTGGAATCGTCGACTGCAGCAGAGGTGGTCCAGGCGCAAGTAGTAGTCGTTCCCCCCAAGGTGTAGGCAGCCTCCCCCGCTTCCGACCAGAAAGCTGTCGAGCCCGCTATGATCGCTTGCAGCGACGGCGGAGCAGTCGCAGTAACGGTTTCGCCTAAGACTGCAGAAGTGCTGCCCGCGAAGTTCGCATCCCCAGAGTAGACTGCGGTAACGGAATTCAGTCCGACAGGCAGTGCCTCAGTCGAAAATGTCGCTGTGCCTCCGCTGAGCCCAACCGTTCCGAGAGTTGTTGAACCGTCGCTGAATGTGACGGTGCCGGTGGGCGTGCCTCCGGATTGGCCATTTACCGCGGCGGTGAAGGTGACTTGCTGATAGGACAGGGACGGATTCAAAGATGAAGTTAACGTCGTCCCTGTAGCCAATGTGCTCGAGCCAGAGAGCTGAACGTACTGGTATGCGCTCCCGGATAATTCGGTGAGCGTACCAGTCTGATTTCCGCTTGCGGTGGGCGTGAAGGTAACACTGATTTGGCAACTTCCATCTGCGGGTAAACTACTCCCGCAATTATTGGTTTGGGCGAACCCCGCGCTCGTCGAAATCGAAGTAATGTTGAGAGGGCTATTCGTACTAAGTTGGACAATTTGCGGTGCGCTGGTAGTGCCGATCGGCAGGTTCCCAAAGCCGAGGCTGGCGGGGACGAGTGTAGCCAACGGGGACTGCTGTAGCATGATGGTCGCCGCCGGGCCGCCATAGTTGGCGGTTGCCAGATCCAGCTTGCCGTCCCCGTTGAAGTCACTTATCACTAAGGTCAGCGGGTCATTTATCGTTGAGCTACCCACACTACTTGGAGACGAGGATTGGGTGAAGTTGCCGGTGCCATCCCCCAGCAGGACGTAAACCGTGTTGCTGGCAGCGGAGACCGCCAGATCCAAGTTGCCATCTCCGTTGAGGTCGCTCACTGCCACTGAATATAAGCCATTCGGCCCTGTGGCTAAGAAAGAGGAGGTCAGGGTGAAATTGCCGGTGCCGTCCCCCAGCAGGATGGAGACGCTGCCGTTGTTATTGGCGACCGCCAAGTCCTGCTTGCCATCTCCGTTGAAGTCACCCGTTGCAACTGACCATCCCCCCACGGCCACAGTCGAGGCCAGGGTGAAATTGCCGGTGCCGTCCCCCAGCAAGATGAAGAGCCCATTGTTGTCGCGATCAAGGACCGCCAGA
>Ga0187863_10002008_pt1 | contig 15784 bp, 13 predicted proteins | sample June2016WEW_11_1_FD_132975 | JGI IMG/M metagenome (GOLD analysis project Ga0187863, IMG submission 132975) | Peatland microbial communities from SPRUCE experiment site at the Marcell Experimental Forest, Minnesota, USA - June2016WEW_11_10 | ecosystem: Environmental > Terrestrial > Soil >... | reverse complement strand
TCGGCGATACTCTTCTCGATCAACTCCATGCGTGTCTTCATCTTGCCGCTGGTAAAGTTGCGGTCCCGATGGTTGACCGCTTTGAACTTGCTGCCGTCGATCGCGACCGTGGTCTCGGTTAGCAAGCCCCAGCTGCGGCATAGCACGATGAATTCGCGGCACACATTCTTGATCGCCGCCGCATTCTCCGCTCGGAAGTCTGCGAGTGTCTTGAAGTCCGGGGCAAGCCGCCCCACCAACCACATCAGCTCGAGGTTGCGGCGCGCTTCCTGTTCCAGGCGACGCGAGGACTGTATGCGGTTGAGATATCCGTATAGATAAATCTTGAGCATCGTGGCGGGGTGATATCCGGGCCGTCCAGTCGGCTTCGGCTCCATCCCTTCAAAACCTAGCTCCGCCAGGTCAAGCTCGCCGATAAACGCGTCGATGACGCGCACCGGGTTCTCCTCGGAGACATACTCCTCGACCCGCTCCGGCAGCAAGGTTCCTTGGTTTCGATCCGCCTCATCGATGAATCCGCTCATGCGCAGTCCTCGATTACGAACCCACCTTTATGTTTTACAATCTCGGCGGGACGTTTTCACACAATCTCGGCCGACAGGAGCCGATGCGGGAGGCGGCGCGAATGTCAGCAATTTACGCTGAAGTCGGTCATGCCCGGCCAATGATTTGGCCGAGCTCGCGATTCGAGGCCCCCAGTGCAAGCAGTGATCGCAACAACAGATCGAGCGAGACGGTTGGGTCACCGGCTTCCATTTTGGCTACACGAGACTGGCTGGACTGCACTGCTTTGGCCAATTGAGTTTGCGAAAAGCCGCGCGCGCGACGCCTTGCCTTCAAGCCTCGCGCGAGTTTGAGCCGCAGCTCAATGTATGCGCTCTCCTGGTCGGACAGATCCAGGAATTCCTTAACGCCTCCGGTCTTCCAACCTCTAGCTTCGAGGCGCTTTTGCTTTTCGGCTCGCATCGTCGTAGTCCTTCAGTCTGTTTTGGCAAGTTCGAATGATTTCGTCGGGCGTCCTCTCAGTCTTCTTGGCAAAGACCGCCAAAATCAGGATGGCATCAGCATCAATGCGATACATCAACCGCCACGTCCGGCCCTGGTCATTGACACGCAACTCATGGCATCGAGCCGCAATCGATGGCATCGGTCGCGACTGCGGCATGCTCAGCTTCTCGCCCTGCTGCAGGCGCCTGAGCAGAAAACCGGTCTCGATTCGAGCCGTCTTGGAAAACGGCGGAGTCTTGACCTGACCGTGGAGCCACGAAAGAGGTTGATCTTTACGGCTCACGGGTTGCAGTATATGTCAGAACTGACATATATCCAAGACCTCCGTTTTGACCCGTCTGTCCCTTGTTTCAGTGCAGCCCTCCGTCAGTCATCGGTTGAGAACAATGACTTACGAAGGCGGAGTCGGTTGAAGTGTGGAATATTCATTCCGCAACGCGTGAATGTTCCACAGTACCGTTTGGCAGACAAACGATTAAGTTATTGATTTCATGGTGGCCAGGGGTGGAATTGAACCACCGACACGCGGATTTTCAGTCCGCTGCTCTACCAACTGAGCTACCTGGCCGCGTGCAGAAGGGGCTGTATTAGACCGGTCGGATGGCCGGAGCGTCAACCCGCACGCGCGTTCGGGTTCCGCTCAGGAATGGCCGGGTTCCACGTAGTCCCCCGGCTTCGACGATCCGGTGCCGAAAAAGAACTTTTCCATCTCGGCCTCGAGGAATTTGCGGGCTTTGGGCTCGATCGGCGTCAGGCGATACTCGTTGATCAGCATGATCTGATGCGCGCGCCAGCGCTCCCAGCCCTCCTTGGACACGTGCTCAAAGATGCGCTGACCGAGCGGGCCAGGATACGGGGCTCGATCGAGTCCAGGGGACTCGCGCTTGAGAAGGACGCATTGGACGGTGCGGCTCATGGTTTGGGCGTTCCTGTCGAGGTCAACAGCGCGGCGATCGGCGCCGGCAAGCCGATGCGCGCGGGCTCGCGCGCGTTATACCAGAGCGTCTGGGTCCCTTCCATCACGGCGTCCAGGCCCTGGCAGCTCGCACGCAGCGGTGTGATCCGCAGCTCGAAATGCGTGAACGCATGCCGCAACACCGGCAGCGCGCCGGACTCAAGCTGCCCTTGGCGCAGCCGGGCGTTGCAGAACTGCTCGGCCGCCGCGCGGCTCTCAAACTCCGGTGGAGTCCAAAGGCCGCCCCAGACCCCTTGTGCGGGCCGGCGCTGCAACAGCACTTGGCCATCCTGGCGCCGAGCCAGCAGCATGATGGTGCCGCGCGTCGGCCGCGCGGCGCGCGCACGCGGCGTGGGCAGCTCGTGCGCGCGCCCTGCAAGCCGGGCCGCGCACCGGGCGGTCAGTGGACACCGCGCACACGATGGTTGCCGGCGCGTACAGAGCGTCGCGCCCAGATCCATGATGGCCTGGGTGTAGACGGCGACATGCGAGGTCGGCGTACAGTCCTCGGCGCGACGCCATAGCTCCTGCTGTGTCGCGCGCTGATCGGGCGCACCGTCGATGGCAAAGTAACGCGCGAGCACGCGCTTGACATTGCCATCGAGTATGGCCTCGCGGCGATCCAGCGCCAGCGCCAGTATCGCCGCAGCGGTGGAGCGGCCGATGCCGGGCAGCTGCGCCAGGCGGACACGGTCCTCGGGCAGTACGCCGGCGAAATCGCTGAGGATGCACTGGGCAGCGCGGTGCAGGTGACGCGCGCGCGAGTAGTACCCGAGCCCGGACCACAGGTGCAGTACCTCATCGAGCGGCGCAGCGGCCAGGGTCGCGACATCCGGAAAGCGCTGCATGAAGCGCTGGTAATAGCGCAGCACGGTCGACACCTGGGTCTGCTGCAGCATGACCTCGGACACCCAGACGCGATACGGCGTGCGCTCGCTCTGCCAGGGCAGATCGTGGCGCCCGTGACGCACATGCCACCGGATCAGGGCCGCCGCGATAGCCGCTGACATGTCAGCCCATCAGGGCCGCGACGATCTTCGTCAGCGCCGGCAGCAAGGTGCCGCGACGCAGCTTCGGATCGCGCACCACACGCATGGCCATCCCTTCCATCAGGCATTGCAGCACGACCGCGCCGCTGCGCGCGTCAGCGGCCGTGAGCGCGACGCCGTTCGCCTGGGCGCAGCAGCGCAAGGCTTGCGCAATATCGCCGCCGATGATCTGGTCGGAGCTGCGCACAGCCTTCGCGATCTGCGCGTCGCGGCTCGCCTCGGCGGAGAGCTCCAGGAGCAGCACCGGATTGAATTTGGGATCATCGCCGCGGCGCCAGCGCTCGAAGATATCGAGCATGCTGTTGATCACGTCGGCGGGAGATTTGAGGCCGATTGCCTTGCATTCATCCGATTCGATATGTCGCTCGATGATCGCCTTGACGATGGCGCTCTTGCCGTCGAAGTAGCGATAGATGAGTCCGGCGCTCATGCCAGCGGTCGTCGCGACATCCGCCATGCTCGCGCCGTGAAATCCGCTGTGGATGAAGCAGATCTCCGCCGCATCGAGTATGCGCTCGCGCTGGCGCGCGGCGCGTGAATGGGCGGCAGCGGCCGCCCGCGTGCCTTTCGCTGCGGCTCGCACCGGCACAGTCGCCGCGATGCTCACGGGCTGTGCTCCAGCCAACCCCCGCCCAGAGCCTCATACAAAGTAACCCGGTTGCTCTGTTCCGCGAGCCGCGTCGTGATCAGCGCCTGCTGCGCCGAGTAGTTGCTGCGCTCGGAGTCGAGCACGACCAGATAGCTGTCGCGGCCGACCTTGTAGCGCCGCTGCGAGAGTTCAAAGGCCCGGGACGTCGCTCCAGCCAGCGCCTCCTGGGCCGTGCGTTGGCGCGCCAGCGTCGCGGTGAGCGCGAGCCCATCGGCGACTTCACGAAACCCGGATTGAATCGCCTTTTCATACTGCGCGAGTGCGATGCTGCGATTGACGTTTGAGACCTTGAGCTGGCCCAGGAGCGCTCCGCCGTGAAAGATCGGCAGCGTCGCCTGGGGCTCGAAGGCCCATGTGGCCGTACCCGACTTGAACAAACCCGAGAGCGCGGCGCTGGCAGAGCCGACGTCGGCCGTGAGGCTGATATCGGGGAAGAACGCCGCTCGGGCGGCACCAATATTGGCATTCGCCGCGCGCAGCGTGAACTCCGCTGCCAGCACGTCGGGCCGGCGCAGCAATACGTTCGATGGCAGTCCGGCGGGCAGTGCGTCGATTCCCATGGTCTTGGCGTCGAAACCCTCCGGCAGCCAGCTCGGATCGATCTGCGCGCCGACCAGCAGCGTCAGGGCGTTGACGTCCTGCGCCACGTTGCCCTCGTAGCGTGCGGCGTCGGCGCGAGCCTGCTCGACCGTGGTCTGGGCCTGCGCCAGGTCCAGGCCCGAGGCGGCGCCGATCTCGTGCTGCTGCCGGGTCAACCCGAACGAGGATTCCTGGCTCTTCAGAGTCTGCTGCGCCAGTCGCACCAGCTCCCGATCGGAGGCCAGTGTCAGATAGGCGTTGGCCACTTCGGCGATAAGACCGAGCTGCGCGCCGCGCCGCGCCTGCTCCTGGGCGAGATACTGCTCGAGCGCCTGATGGGTCAGGCTGCGCACTCGGCCGAACAGGTCCAGCTCGAAAGAGGTGATGCCGACACCGATTTGGTAGTACGAGGACGTGAATGGAAACCCGAAATCCACGGCCGGCTCTTGTTCTTTGGTGTAGCTCGCACTGGCGTCGATCTGCGGCATCAGCGCGGATCGCTGGATCCGGTACTGCGCCCGCGCGCTCTCGATGTTCAGCACGGCAACCCGCAGGTCGCGGTTATTGGTTAGCGCCGAGGCGATCAGGCGCTGCAACCGCGGATCGACGAAGAAATCGCGCCAGCCGATATCGCGCGTCGCCGTCGCGGCGGTGCCGGCGTCGGCCACCGTCGTTGCCGGGATCGGCCATTGATCCGGGACCGGCAGGGCGGGCGCGCGATAGCGCGGCTCCATGGTGCAGCCTGCCATGAGGCACAAGCATGCCGTGCCCGCGATTCCAGCCAGCACGCTGCGGGTCTGCCGACCGCGCGGCGCGGCGAACTGCACTCCGGCGGACTCAGGCCTCATGGCTGCTGGCTCCGGCCGGCCCGATGCTCGGTGGCGGCGAGGGTGGTGCCGCGGCGCTCGCCGGGCCCGCTTCCGGCTCGTCGGGCAGAGAGTGAAACAGATGCTGCACGACCACGAAGAACACCGGGATGAAGAAGATGCCCAAAAAGGTTCCGGCGAGCATGCCGCCGAATACACCGGTACCGATGGCCCGTTGCGCGCCAGCGCCCGCACCGCTCGCCACTGCGAGCGGCAGCACACCCAGACCAAATGCCAGCGAGGTCATCAGGATCGGGCGCAGGCGATCGCGCACGGCGTGCAATGTCGCTTCGATCACGCCCGCGCCGTGCGCCACGTTGGCCTTTGCGAACTCGACGATCAGGATCGCGTTCTTGCTGGCCAGGCCGATCGTGGTGAGCATCGCGACCTGAAAATAGATGTCGCGCTCGAGACTGCGTACCGTCGTCGCCAGCACCGCGCCGATCACGCCCAGCGGCACGGCGAGCAGAATTGCGGTCGGAATCGACCAGCTCTCATACAGCGCCGCGAGGCAGAGAAATACCACGATCAGTGACAGCGTATAGAGCATCGGGGTCTGGGCACCCGCGGCGCGTTCCTGATAGGACTGACCGGTCCAGTCGACCGAGAAGCCGGGCGGAAGCTGCGCCACGAGCTTGAGGATCTCTTTCATCGCCTCGCCCGAGCTCACGCCAGGGGCGGCCTCGCCGTTGATGTCCATGGCCGACACGCCGTTGAAGCGCTCCAGGCGCGGCGAGCCGTATTCCCAGTGAGAATTCGTGATGGACGCCGTGGAGACCATCTGACCGCTGGCGTTGCGCACGTACCAGCGGCCAAAGTCCTCGGGCTGCATGCGGAATGGCGCATCGGCCTGGATGATGACGTGCTTGACGCGTCCGCGATCGATGAAGTCATCGATGTAGCGCCCGCCCCAGGCCACGGCCAGCGTGTTGTCGACGTCGGTCATCGACAGGCCGAGCGATGCGGCCTTCTGGGCATCGATATCGAGATGAAACTGCGGCGCGTCCTCCTGACCGTTGGGCCGCACGTTCGCGAGCAGCTTGTCCTTCGAGGCCATGAACAGGAACTGATTGCGCGCCGCGGTGAGCGCTTCATGGCCCTGGCCATTGTCGTCCTTGAGGTAGAAGTCGAAGCCCGCCGAGTTGCCGAGCTCCGTGACCGGAGGCGGAGCGAAGGCGAAAGCCAGCGCATCCTTGATCTGGGCCAGTGCGCCGTACGCACGCATCTGCATCGCCGGTATGCTCAGATTCTTGCCCTGGCGTTCGCTCCAGTCCCTGAGCAGTACGAAACCGATGCCCGAGTTCTGGCCGCCGCCGCTGAAGCTGAAACCCGCCACCGTGAAGATTGACGCGACCGCGGCATGCTCCTGCTTGAGGAAATAATCCTTCACCTTGTCCAGGGCGTGGATCGTGCGCTCCTGGGTCGCGCCGACCGGAGTCTGCACGAGTACGAACAGATAGCCCTGATCCTCATCGGGCAGGAATGCCGTCGGCAGGCGTATGAACAGCAACCCCATGAGGGAAGCCAGTGCCAGGTAGATGAGCATGTAGCGGATCGGCTTCGCTATCATGCGCGCCACGATGCCCTGGTAGCGCTGGTTGCCGCTCTCGAAGTGCCGGTTGAACCAGCGGAAGAAGCCTATCTCGGAATGGTGCGCGCCTTTCGCGACCGGCTTGAGCAGCGTCGCGCACAGCGCGGGGGTGAGCACGATGGCGATGATGACCGAGAGAATCATCGCCGAGACGATCGTGATCGAAAACTGGCGGTAGATCACGCCGGTCGAACCGGCCAGAAACGCCATCGGAATGAATACGGCGGACAGCACGGTTGCGATTCCGATCAGGGCTCCCGTGATCTGATCCATGGACTTGCGCGTCGCCTCGACCGGCGAGAGGCCCTCTTCGCTCATGAGCCGCTCGACGTTCTCGACCACGACGATCGCATCATCGACCAGTAGGCCGATCGAGAGCACGACCGCGAACATGGTCAACATGTTGATCGAGAAGCCCGCGACATTGAGCACGGCGAACGTGCCGAGCAATACCACCGGCACCGCTACCGTCGGAATGAGCGTGGCGCGCAGGTTCTGCAGAAACAGCAGCATCACCAGGAACACCAGCACGATGGCTTCCACCAGTGTCTTCACGACCTCCTCGATCGATTTGCGCACGTAGGGCGTCGTGTCGTAGGGGATGATCGCCTTGAGTCCGTGCGGCAAGCGCGGTTGCAGCGTTTTGAGCAGCTCGGTCACGCCCGCCACGGTGCGCAGTGCGTTCGCGCCCGTAGCCAGCGTGATGCCCATGCCCGATGCCGGCTGGCCGTTGAACTCGGCCTCGAAACCGTAGGCCGCCAGCCCGAGCTCGACGCGGGCCACGTCGCCCAGGTGCAATGTCGAGCCATTGGCGCCGCTGCGCACAACGATGTTGCGGAACTGCTCGGGGGTCTGCAGCCGGCCCATCGCCGTGATCGTGGCATTGAGCTGCTGTCCCGGCACGGAGGGCGTATCGCCGAGCTGGCCGATCGAGACCTGCGCATTCTGTCCATTGATCGCAGCCGTGATATCCGCCGGAGTGAGCGCATAGGCCTTGAGCTTGTCGGCATCCAGCCAGATGCGCATGGCGTACTTGGCGCCAAAGAGCTGTACCGTGCCGACGCCTTCCACACGGCTCAACGGATCGACGACATTGCTCGCCAGATAGTCGCCGATGTCCCCGCCGCTCATCTTGCCGTCTTCGGAGACGAAGCCGATCGCGAGCAGGAAGGCGCTATTGCTCTTGCTGACGACGATGCCCTGCTGCTGCACGATCTGCGGCAGCAATGGTGTGGCCTGCTGCAGCTTGTTCTGCACCTGCACCTGCGCGGTGTCCGCGTTGGTGCCGCTGGCGAAAGTCAGCGTGATCGCGACATTGCCGCTGCTGTCGCTGGTCGAGTCGATGTAGATCAGCCCATCGAGGGCGGTCATGTTCTGTTCGATGATCTGCGTCACCGAATCCTCGACGGTCTTGGCCGAGGCCCCCGGATACGAGGCATTGATGGACACCGCAGGGGGCGCGATGTTCGGATAGCGCGCGATGGGCAGCCGCGTGATCGAGAGTATGCCGATCAGCATGATGATCAGGGCGACGACCCAGGCGAAGATCGGACGGTCGATGAAAAAACGTGACAGCATATTCGCGCTCGTGTCCTAGTGAGCGGCGCCCGCGGCCGCGGCCTTCGCATCGGCCGTACCCGCGCCAGCCGCGTGCTGCGGATCCGCGGCCACCGTTGCGGCTGGCGGAGCCTCGACCGCCGTGACGGTCATGCCCGGCTGGACCTTCTGCAGGCCCTCGACGATCAGGCGATCGCCCGAAGCGAGACCGCTATCGACGAGCCATTGATTGCCCACGGTGCGCGAGACCGCCACGGTGCGGGACTCGACTTTGTTGTCCTTGCCCACCACCAGGGCGGTGGCATTGCCCTGCGGATCGCGGGTGATGCCTTGCTGCGGCGCCAGCACCCCTTGGCCCAGCACCCCTTCATTGAGCACTGCTCGCACGTACATGCCGGGCAGCAGCAGACCGTTCGGGTTGGGCACGAGCGCACGCAGCTGATAGCTGCCGGTGGTCGGATCCACCGTGACCTCCGCGAACTGCAGCTTGCCCTCCTGATCGTAGGGGCTGCCGTCGATGAGCAGGATTTTCACCGGCGCCTCGCTGCCGCTCGACTTCACGCGCCCGTCGACGATTTCCTGCCGCAACTGCACCCAATCCCGGCTGGACTGGCTGACATCCACGTAGATCGGATCGAGCTGTTGAATCGTGGCGAGCGCATTGGTTTGATTGGCGGTCACCAGAGCCCCCGGGGTCACGGTCGACTTGCCAATGCGCCCGCTGATCGGCGCGAGAATGCGGGCGTATTCCAGACTGGTGGCACTGCTGTCGACGGCGGCCTGCGCCGAGGCGACGTCGGCTTGCGCCTGGCCCAAGGCCGCGACCGCGTTGTCGTTGTCCTGGGCGCTGACCGCATCGATCTTGACCAGTTCAGCCGAGCGCGCCGCCGTGAGCTGCGCTGCGGCCAGCGTCGCTTGCGCCCGCTGCAGCGCCGCGCGCGAGCTGTTGTACTGCGCGCGGTAGAGCCGGTCGTCGAGCTCATAGAGCGGCTGCCCCGCCGTGACCAATGAGCCTTCCGTGAACAGGCGCTGCTTGACGATACCGCTGACTTGCGGCCGCACCTCCGCCACCAGATGCGGGTCGGTCTGTCCGGGCAATTCGCGCGTGAGGGTCACCGGCTCGCTCTTGAGCGTGATGACGGTGACCTGCGGGGTGAAACCGCCGCCGGGCATGCCGCGCGGCGCGCCGCCGCCGCAGGCGCTCAAGGCGGCGATCACCGCGAGCAGCGCGGCGAGGCCAAAGCGACCAACAGGCTTGAAATTGCGCATGCGACACCTTTTCGGACGGGGCAGCAGCCGGCGGCTCGATCAGTCCGCAGCAGCCGGGCCACGCGTCGCGCCGTTTCCGGATAGTGAATGAACGTTCACTCTATCTGCTGGCGGGCGGCGGCGCAAGCCGTGCCGCAGGCCGGGGCGGCGGCGGCGGCAGCGGGGGTCCGGTGATGGAGCGGGCCTAGATCTCCAGGCGCTGCGGTGCCGGGACGCACCAGATGTCGACCGGCGTCCGGCGCCCGCGCAGCTCGAACTGCGACAATTGCAGAAACGGGATCGATCCGCGGACCGGCAACGGCGTCGGTCCGGCCGCATCCAGCGCGCGCGCCACCATCGAGGAGAACAACACCTCGCCGCCGCGGGCGCGGCTGCACAGGCGCGCGGCCACGTTCACGGTATCCCCGACTAGCGTCGCGGCCTGGCGCCCGGGCGGCCCTAAGAAACCGAGCGCGACATCTCCCAGGTGCAAGCCGATGCCGATCGCAGCCTTGACCGACAGCTCTCTGTGCCAGCGTTCGGCAACCGGCGCGAAACGCTGCAACATGGCCAGGCTGGCATCGAACGCCTCTCGCGCCCCATCGTGGCGCGAATCGCGCACCCCGAATCCGGCCATCATCTCATCCCCGGCCATGTGAAATATCTGACCGCCGAACAGTTCCGTGGCGCGCGCAAGCACGCCGTAAAATTCGATCAATACCGTGACCACCTGGGAAGGGGACAACTGCTCGGCGAGGGCCGTATAGCCCCGCAGATCGACGAACAGAACCGTGGCGCGGGTCGTTTCCGCTTCGAGCGGCGCCGTTTCGAGCATGATCGTGGCCATCGCGTCTTCTCCCTGCTTGACCGATGTTAACCCGGCGCCGCGGCCGTTGCCGCGTCCGGACAGGTTACCCTCAGTCATCGTGGTCGATGTCGAGCTTATTGACCACGCCCGGGACACCGGGTGGCGCGCCGCCTCCGTATCCGCGTTGATCGCAACCCGGACGATATCTCCACTCGGGCAGGATACACAATGACCCAAGCCTGACCGTGCGGCAACGCACCTCCGAGGCCGACCACCCGCTGTTGCAGGCTGTAGCAGTTCGGCCCTGAGCGGCCAACGCCGAGGCGCTATAATTCAAGCGCGCCGGCACGCGTCGGCACGCTTCGCTTTTTGGGGATTTTATGGTGGCAGTGCTCGCAGCGGACGGCGAGGCCGCGGCGCGCCGGCTCACGCCGGTACTCTTCATCGGGGTCTTCATGGCGGCGCTCGATACGGCCGTGATCGGCCCCGCGATACCCGCCCTGCGTGAGGCATTCGCGGTAGACAACCGGGCCGTCGGGCTGGTGATGAGCGTCTTCGTATTGTTCTCCCTCTGTAGCACCGCGCTCATGGCGAACCTCAGCGACCGCTACGGGCCCCGGCCGATCTATCTCTGGAGTGTCGCGGTTTTCGCGCTCGGTTCGCTGCTGGTCGCAACCTCTCCGCGCTTCTGGATGATCGTGGTGAGCCGCGCGATTCAGGGCATCGGCGCCGGCGGCATCACACCGACGGCCAGTGCCGTGGTCGGCGACGTGTTTCCGCCGGAGCAGCGCGGCAAGGCACTCGGCTTGATCGGCGCGACCTATGGCATGGCATTTGTGCTCGGGCCCCCGCTGGCCGCGCTGCTGATGGTCGTACTGAGCTGGCATTGGATTTTCCTGCTCAACCTGCCCATCGCGGCGATCGTGCTGTACCTCGGCGCGCGGGTGCTGCCTGCACGCCAGGTCAGCGCACTGCTACCGCCGCTCGATCTGGCCGGTGTCGTGCTGACCTTTGTGTTGCTGAGTTCGCTGGCGCTCGGCATCACCCGTGTCGCGGACGGGTTTGCGGGCCTGCTGCTCTGGCCGTGGTTCCTCGCTGCCGCCGCCCTGACGCTGGCGTTACTGATCTATGTCGAGCAGTCGGCGGCTCGACCGATGATTCCGTTGTCCTTGTTCGCCAATCGCCAGCTCGCGGTGACCTACCTGCTGGCCGTGGGCGCCGGGTTCGGCATGGGCAGCGTGATATTTCTGCCCTCCGTCGCCACCCTGGCCTACGACGTGTCATCGAAGCACGGCGGATTCGTGCTGCTGCCGCTGGTCGTCTGCTCGATGCTGGGTTCGATCGTGGCCGGGCGACTGCTCAACCGCGTAGGGGCCAGAGGCCTGATTTTTGTGGGATTCGCATTCCTGGCAGCCGGCTACGGCGCATCGGCTCTCCCGGGACTGGGATTGTGGGCGTTTCTGGCCGCCTCCATGCCCGTGGGACTCGGAATCGGCGTCGTGGTCGGCGGCGCCTTGCGTTCGATTGCCATCGACGAGGCACCGCTGGAAGTGCGCGCCGCTGCACAAGGGCTCATCAATATCTGTACCGCCGTCGGCACCCTGCTGTCTGCGGCGGCGATCAGTGCGGTGGCCGATATCAGCGGCGGCGGAGCGGACGGATTCGCCCTCGCCTACTGGGTGGTCGCCGCGCTGATGAGCCTCATGCTGATCCTGACATTCGGCTTGCGCGATGATCGGGGCGCGCTGCGCCGGGCCGCAGCCGCCTAGCCGCGGCGCGTGCTCAGGGCGCCGCAGCCGCCAAGGTCCTCGGCGCATCCTCGTCGCGCAGGCGCTGCAGTAGCCGCGCCTCGCGCGGAAACACCTTGCGGCAGGCCTCGCAGGTGTCGGCGAGCAGTTGCGCGTTTTCCGCTGATCGCGGCTCCGCCTGAAGGCGCATCACGAGCGCGGCGGCCAATTGCGCCGCGCGACGCTCGCTCTCGGCGCGCAGTCGAAAGAGCGAGGCCCGGACGGTGGGCAAGGGCTTGACGAGGTGATTGACGTGCACCCGACTGACCATCAGGGCCAGCTCCAGCAGCGTACGCTCGCGTCCCGCGCGCGCGCGCGCCGCATCCAGCGTGAGAATCGCCTGTTGAGCCTTCTGGTCTATATAGAACTGGTTCGGGTTCATCGGCGCAGGACCTTAGCAGTCCGGCGCGGCCCTGGCGTTGACGCATGCACGCCCCGGGCGAGAGGATTCATGGATGGCAGGATTTGCATGGTGATCGGGTGAGACGACGTCCGCGCGGCTGGATCGTGTACGCGGTCCTGGGCGTATCGCTCGGCGTCTCGACGTTCGCGACACCCCTGGGCCCGGACATTCAGGCGAGCGAGGCCTGGATTCGCTGGCTGCCCGCGGATCTACCCAGCGGCGGTTACCTGACGCTCCGGAACTTGAGCAACGAGCCGCGCAGGCTCACGGGCGCCTCGAGCCCGGAGTTCGGCTCGGTCAGCCTGCACCAGACGCGCGACGCTCACGGCGTGAGCGGGATGAGCCCCGTGGACTCGATCCTGATCGCAGCGCACGGTACGCTGCAATTTGCGCCGGGCGGGTATCACATGATGCTCATGCAGCCCGCGCATGCATTGCATCCGGGCGATCATGTGCCGATCACCCTGCGCTTTGCCGACGGGGCAGCGCTCCAGGTCACCTTCGAGGTGCGCGCGGCCGACGTAGTCCCATGACCGCGGGGTCAGAATTGCGCATGGAAGCGAAACGCGGCAATCGATACCGGCCCACGGTCGCTGTTGTAGGCCGGGTTCACCACATACTGATAGTCGAGCGTGAGTTGCAGCCAGCGCGCCGGTACCCATCGATAGTAGGTTTCCAGTATCTGTTCGGCCCCCGGATGCGGCAGCTGGCCGTCGCCCACAAGGATCCCCAAGCCGCCCGCGTTCAAATAGCGCTGACGTGTAGCGGATATGCCGTCGTCGATGAGCGCGAGACCCGCCGTGTCCTGGGGACGGCTCCAGCCTTTGCCATTGAGTGACAGACCCGCCGCAATCGTGCGGTCGATGTCCGAGAACTCGTAGGCCTCGACGTTGCCGTCGGCCTTGCCGGCGCGGACGAACATGCCGAGATCCGGCGACAACCGCTGCTCGAGACTCAGACTCACGCCGGTACGATTGCGATAGGCGCGCACGTCAACCAGGGCAGCCCCGACACTCTCGCCCGTGGTCTGCGCGAGGCTCACGGCATCATTGAGTTCTGCCATGCGCCCGTAGCTGTCAAATACCGTCACCAGCACCTTGCCGGGCAAACCCATGAGCTCGTGCCTGTGCTCCACCTCGCCAATGCCCTGGAACTCATGAACATTCGGATCGAGCGTCTCGTTGTTCGGAACATTCGACAGGTCGAACACGCCGGCGCGCACGGTCCAGGCACCCTGGTACCACTCGGCCGCGGCACCCACGGTGAAACCCCAGGAATCCGCCGCATAGTCGAATGTGCCGGCATCGATCGCGGCCCAGTTCAGGAAATCAACGCGTGGATCGTGGGAATACTGGTTGCCATCGAAAATGTCCGTGACTGCGAACTTGCCCACGGTCAATACCCAGCGATTGGCGCTTTGAACGCCGGCGAGCTGATTGGCGTCGGCATCGACCGCCTGGCGCTCCCCACCCAAGTCGATGGTCTGGCGCAGGAACAATCGCGGCAGGCGCCAATACGGGTGGCTGCGGCCCACTTTGTAAGCCGTACCGCTCGGGAAGCCGGCCACGCCCAAGGTATCGTCCAGACCGAAGCCCTGATCGATCTCCGGATTGATCCAGGCTTCCGCCCCACTCCAGAGGCGCGCGCCGAGAAACAGCGTGAGGTCGCTATTCTCCGCCCCCTGCCGCGGGGTCAGGCTGTTGGTTCCGGCGTAAGGCGCGTGAAAGGGCGCTGTCAGTTGTTCCAGGAACGTCGCCTGCCCGTGGATCGCGTACTGCTGCGCATCCGCAGACGCGCCCGCTGCCGGAGTATCCCCGGGTGTGTCCGGGGGCGATTGCTGCGCCAGAATCACGCGCGCCAGGGTCATGCAGAGGGTGAGCGCGATCCCGCGACGGACGAATGCGAGAGGCAATGTCTGGCTCCTCAATACTCTGGCTCGGCACAGTCTCTGCACTGCCGGGCCCGCATACCGCAGGGCCATGGCCGCGATCCTATGCCGACTCCCTTATCCTGTCTAGGGGGATAGGATACGCACCGCAGCCCGCGACGGCCCCATCAGGACCCGGAGCGCCGTTGATCGATGTTGAACACCAGGCCGTAGGGGTCGCGCAGATAGCAGCGCGGAACCGAAGCGTCCTCCTCCTCGATGCTGCAGCCGGCCGCGAGCAGCGCCGCTCTCGCAGCGCGAAAGTTTGCTGCCAGAAAATCGAACACGGGACCGTGCGCGGCGCCGTGTTCCACGTACAGACGGAACGCGCCGACGTCGAGGCCCACCAGCGATTCACTGCGCTGCACGATCTTCAGGCCGAGCACCGATTCATAAAATCGCACGGCGTCCTCGAAGCGCTCGGTACGGATGATGACGTCGCGGGTCGCGGACAATGGGTACGACATATTGAGCTCCTTCTGCTGGCCGCCTGGTGATTTGGCCCTGAGGCCGATATCCTCGCCCTGCGCCCGTGCACTCACAAGGATGGAGCGAGCCATGATGACGCTCAAATGCTGCAAGCTGATTTCTGCGCCCGGGCTCATCGCAGCGATGTGCGCGGGGTTCGCGGCGCTCGCCGCCCATCCTGCCTGGTCACAGCAGGACAGCGAGATCGGGCCCGATTACGCGGACGCACCTGAAACGCTGGTCAATCCGGCAGTTCCGCATGGGGCCATTCACGAGCTGCTGATGGACTCCGCAGACAGCTCGATCTATCCGGGCATCGTGCGCATCGAGAGCGATATCACGGCGCGGCGCGACGCCTTCGGCAATCGCATTGCGGCGCCAGCCGAGCAGATCTCCGCTCCCGGTCCCTATCAGCGGCATGTCTGGGTCTATGTGCCGCAGCAGTATGTGCCCGGCAGGCCCGCACCCTTTATGGTCGTGCAGGACGGCCATGGCTATCTGCCTCGCATGCCGGTGGTGCTCGACAATCTGATCGCCGCGCATCGCCTGCCGGCGATGATCCTCGTCATGGTCGATTCCGGTGGCAGCGATGCTCAGGGCTCGGAGCGCGGATTGGAATACGACACGATCTCGGATCGCTATACGCGCTTCATCGAGAGCGAGGTGCTGCCGCGCGCGGCCAAGGAGTGCAATGTCGTCTTCACGAAAGATCCGGCTGGCCGCGCCAGCATGGGCGGCAGTTCGGGCGGCGTCGCGGCCTTCACGATGGCGTGGTTTCATCCCGAGCTCTATCACAAGGTGCTCACCTACTCCGGGACCTACGTCAACCAGGCCTCGCCGGTCGATCCCAAGACACCACGCGGCGGGTGGGAATATCACGATCATCTGA
>Ga0187863_10002001_pt1 | contig 15822 bp, 12 predicted proteins | sample June2016WEW_11_1_FD_132975 | JGI IMG/M metagenome (GOLD analysis project Ga0187863, IMG submission 132975) | Peatland microbial communities from SPRUCE experiment site at the Marcell Experimental Forest, Minnesota, USA - June2016WEW_11_10 | ecosystem: Environmental > Terrestrial > Soil >... | reverse complement strand
TCGGCGACTGCACTCGGGCCAGACGCTCGCCGAGAGCCTGCGCGCGATCAGGTGTCAGGTCACGAATGATCCGGTCCTCCTCGGCGCAGCATGGTCCCTGGTCGCGATGGGCGCGGGCTAGCCGGCCCGGGCCCGGCCGCACCCGCTCGCGCCGGTACAGCCGGGCCGGGCCTTATCCCCCGCCCCGGGCCAGGGCCCCGCATCCCCCTCACCCGCTCGCGGGCTTTCTCCTAGACGGAACGGGCCGGCGGGCGCGTGATACGTCACCGGGAAAAATTTGAGCGAAAAAATATTGGCCGCCTCGCGGTATCACGCGAGGCGTGGCGGACTCCGTCTCAGTGAAAGCGCGTTCTCGAGCCGGCTCGTGCGGCGCGGCGGTCATCCGGCGCGGCACCGCCAGGAGATCAGGTGCTCATGGAGATAGCGCCCGGACTGGGCCGTCCCCGTACAATGCAGGGCATTCACGGGCCTCCCGCGGCGCTGCGGCGGCCTACCCGGCGAGAGGGGCCCGCAGTGCGCGATGACTCGCCGGTCGCCGCGCTGGTGGCGCGGGCCCGGGACGGTGATAAGCAGGCATGGGACGCGATCGTGGACCGTTACGCGCCGCTGATCTGGTCCATCTGCCGCCGGTACCGGCTGGACCGGGCCGACGCGGACGACGTCGGGCAGAGCGTCTGGCTCCGGCTGGTGGACCAGTTAGCGTTCATCCGCGAGCCGGCGGCGCTGCCGGGCTGGCTGGCCACGACCACCCGCCGGGAGTGTGGCCGGGTGCTCAGCGCGGCGCGCAGGCAGGAGGCCCTGGGCGACGCGGTGGACGCCGCGGAGATCTCCGGCGATGACCCGGAGATAGCGGAGCGGGAGGTGCTCGCCGCCGAGCGCAACACGGCGCTCCGGGAGGCGTTCGCGCACCTGCCGCCGCGCTGCCAGGAACTGGTCGGCCTGCTCCTCGAGGATCCGCCGGTCCCCTACGCTGACATCAGCGCCAAGCTGGGCATCCCGGTCGGGAGCATCGGCCCGAGCCGGGGCCGATGCCTGGACCGGCTCCGCCGGTATCCGGCGGTCGCCGCCCTCATCAGCAACGAAATCCCCGCGGGAGGTGGCCCCCAGTGATGAGCCAGCAGTGGGCCGATGACCGCCTGATGGCCGCGCTGGGCGAGGCCGTCCGCGCCGCACGGGCCGTGCCGCCCGAGTTCACCGAGGCGGGCAGGGCCGCGTATACCTGGCGCACCGTCGACGCCGAGCTGGCCGCCCTCACGTTCGACTCAGCCACCCAGGCGGCCGCCGCGCCGGCTGTCCGGGCGGAGGAAGCCAGCCCCCGGTTCCTCACCTTCGCGGGGTCCCAGCTCACCATCGAGCTGGAGATCGGCCCGGACTCGATCGTGGGCCAGATCGTCCCGTCCCAGCCCGGGCACGTGGATGCCTGCCCGGCCACCGGGGCGGCCGCGACCGCGGAGATCGACGAGATCGGATGCTTCATCATCCGGCCGCTGCCGTCCTCGCCCTTCCGGCTGCACTGCCACACCGCTGCCGACGTCAGCGTGCTGACCACCTGGATCACGTTGTAGCCGCCGCTCCCCGGCCCGGCGGTGGTTCTGGGGGGCGGGCACTGCCACAGGACCAGGGGCTCACAAGACCACGGGCGGCCAGAGGTTGTGCTGGCCCGCGATGGGATCGCCGGGCCATTCCTGCATCGAGCCGAGGTTGTCGTGGGCCGGGTATTTTCCCGCGGCCGGGCCGTCGGCGAACCCGCGCAGCAGGTTGGTGGTCACCTGCCTGGTGAACTGGTGCGCCTGCTTGTTCAGGCCGAACAGGCGCAGCCCGTTGCTGCACGCCACCCACCGCATGGTGCCGGTGTTGAACACTCCCGCACCCCCGCGGTGCGTGTAGTAAGCCGAGTCCGAGTAGCTGTTGACGCCCCGGCATTGCAGCGGCGAATGGGAGAGCACCTGGATCGGCCGCTGGACGGGATAGACCGGGTTGACCCGGTCATACTCGATGCCGACCAGGCCGGTGAGCTTGGTGCCTTTGCCAACCCCGGTGCCGGCGAAGATCCAGCTGTCCGGCGACGCGACGACGAAGTCTGCGGTGACCGGGTTCGACTCGTACAGCGTCCCGGTCAGCGACGACTCCGGGTCCGGGACGGGCGGCTCCCGCCAGTCGCTGGTCACCAGGGCGTTGTTCTTCCCGTACATCGGGTCCTGCAGGTAGCTCGTCTTGTAGCAGATGACCAGCCGCCGCTCCCCCAGCCGGGTGCTGGCCATCCGGGTCCGCCGGAACATCGTGTTCGCGCCCATGAAGGCGATATTCACGCCCGCGTTCCGGGCCGCCGTGAGGTGCGCCCGCTCGTGCGGGGTCCAGTACTCGTCGTGGCCCCCGGTGAACACCGCGTGGGCCCCGTCCAGCAGGTGCGGATCGGCGTCGAGGTCCATGCTGGTGACGTAGGCCAGCGGCAGGCCGGCCCGCTCGGCCAGCTCGATCGTCTTCCGCTCGTGGTAGCAGAACATGTAGGCGCCGTTGGCGTCGTACGGCCGGTCGAGGCTCACCGCGAGCGACCGGTTGTCGTAGTCGCCGACGCCGCCGGGCCCGTTGTACAGGTCGTAGCCGCCCCACGTGTTGTACGCCTGCCAGGTCTCGGTACCGTTCTTGATAACGGTCTTACCGGCTGTACTCGCCGACCTGACCGTGACCGGCACGAACCGCTGAGCGCCGTTCTCCGCGTCCAGCCGGAGCAGGTAGGAGCCCTCCGGCCAGTCGTGGGTGGGCACGGTCAGGGACGGCCCCCACCTGGCTTCCACCGTGTTGGTCGGCTGGATCAGGTCCGGCTGGCGCTGCCGGTGCCCCTTCACCGTGGCCGACTTCCACAGCAGCCGCGCCTCGTCTCCCTTGTACCAGCCCATCCGGAACGCGCTGACCCGGAAGGAGCGGGCCGTGGTGGAGACGTACAGGGTGATCGGCTCGCCTGGCAGCACGCTGGCCTGGCCGGCGTAGCCCACGATGGCGTCCGGGGCGCCGAGGTGCCTGATGTTCCAGTGCGGGTCGCCCGGCAGATCGTTCTCGGCGACCGGTCCCCGCGCCTTCGCGCGCACGGCCTGGTCCTGGATCTTTCCCGGGCTTCCGCTCCGGCCGACGGTCCTCGCCGCCGCATCGCACGCGGCCGCGCCCGCGGCCATGACCGCGGCGGCCACACCGAAGAACGCCCGCCGCGAATAGTGCGCATAGTGAGAGGGCAGTCCCATGCGGTCCATGATGAACCCGCGCCCGCGGCTACGTGGGCAGCGGGGCCGATAGGCATGCGCCTGATGGCTTTTCTTGACCATTCCGATACTGGGCCGAACACTCCTGGCCGGCCCGGCCGCCGGGCCCGGTGCCGTGAATCGGTTCTGGGCACACGCCCGGGATGGCACAATCCGGACATGCTCCCAGGCGCCACCGACTCTGCTGACGACCCCTCTGGAACAGGATGCCCCCGGCCATCCGGTCGACGACCCGGCCCTCGTGTCGTGGTTCCTGGGCGACGGCGACCGCGCCAACCGGGCCACTGACCTGCGCACCTTCACGATCGGGAACCGGGTGCAGCCATTGGTGGACGGGCGCAGCTACTTCACCCGGCTGCACGCCGAGCTGAACGCGACCGAGCCGGGCGATCAGGTCTACTTCCTGGACTTCCGCGGCGACCTGGACGAACTGCTCGATGGCCCTGGATCGGCGGTCGGTGACGTGCTCGGCCGCGCCGCGCGCCGGGGTGTCAAGGTCTTCGGCCTGCTCTGGCGCTCGCAGCCCACGGCGCTGCGGCAGTCCGAGGAAGCCAACGCGGAGTTCGTCCGCGAGATCGACGAGGACGGCGGCCAGGTCCTGCTCGACGCCCGCACCCGCCGGGCCGGCAGCCATCACCAGAAGCTGGTGGTGATCCGCCACCCGGGTGCCACAGCCGGGGCGACGACTCACACCACCACGGCGACCCGCAGGCGATGGACTTCCCGGACAGCTACAGCGCCCGGCCGCCGTGGCATGACATCCAGGCCGAGGTGCGCGGGGCGGCCGTGCACGACCTGGAGCACACTTTCCGGGAACGCTGGTACGGAAGCAGCGTCCTGGACGTGCCCAGCCCGGTCCGCCAGCTCTACGACCGGGCGTACCACATGGGCGCGATGACCAGCCGCCCGCTGCCCGAGCCGGTACCGGACGAGAGCATCCCGCGCGGCACCCACGCGGTGCAGGTGCTGCGCACCTACCCGGCCCGGGTGCGCCGCTACCCGTTCGCGCCGCTCGGTGAGCGGAGCATCGCGCACGCGTACCGGAAGGCGTTCGCGCGGGCCCGCTCCCTGGTCTACCTGGAGGACCAGTACTTCTGGTCGCGGCCCGTGGCCAGGCTCGTCTCCTCGGCCCTGCGGGCCAACCCCGGCCTGCACGTCATCGCGGTCGTCCCCCGTTTTCCGGACAACGACGGCCCGGTCACCCGGATGCCCGGCCTGATCGCCCGGCACGACGTCGTGCGCGCCTGCACCGCCGCGGGGGGTGACCGCTTCGCGATCTACGATCTGGAGAACCACCAGGGAACCCCGGTCTATGTGCACGCCAAGATCGTCGTCCTGGACGACGTCTGGGCCATGGTCGGGTCAGACAACCTGAACCGGCGGTCCTGGAGCCACGACAGCGAGCTGTCCATCGGCGTGCTGGACGCGGAGCAGGACCCCCGGGAGCCCCTAGACCCCGCCGGGCTGGGCGACGGGACGCGGGTCTTCGCGCGGGACCTGCGCCTGCGGCTCTGCCGCGAGCATCTGGACCGGGATCCCGATGACGTGGCCGACCTGCTGAGCCCGGCGGGGACGTTCGCGGCGTTCCGCTGCCAGGCCGGGCAGCTTGCCGCCTGGCACAAGGCGGGGGGCGTGGGAGAGCGGCCACCCGGGCGGGTGCTGCCGCACCAGACCTACCGGCCCGCGGCGGCCCAGCGCTGGTGGGCCACGCCGCTGTACCGGCTGGTGTACGACCCCGATGGCCGCCCGCTGCGTGATCGGCTGCGCGGCCGCCTCTGACCTGCGCGTCTGACCTGCGCGTCTGCGTCTGACCTGCGCGTCTGCGTCTGACCTGCGCGTCTGCCCCTGCCCTGCGCGTCTGCCCCTGCCCTGCGGCCCGACGTGGCCCACGAGCGCCGGTAAGTCCAGACAACCTCAGGCCGCCTTCGAGCGTCTGCTCAGGTACCAGCACCGGGCACGGACGTCCCGGCGGTAGCCCCCGCATGTCGGCAACCCCCGCATGTCGTCGGCCTGGCCCGCTTACCAGATGGATGGTGCGGATATGAGAAGGTGCCGACCCTCGTGGTGGGACTGGGTCGCCCTGGCGACTACGGCCGCCGTGCTCTGCGCCGGGGTTACCGGAGCCAGCGCCCCAGCGCTGGCCACTGCCTCGGCCGGCCGGCGTGCAGAGGCGGGCTCGATCGCGGTCAGGTGCCACTCCGCCGCGCACCCGAAGCTGGCGGCCCGGCTGTCGCGGGACATCCATGGGGCGCTGAGCGGGCGTTTGTCCGCGGTTGCTCTGCGGGTCTACGACAAGAGCGAGGACCTGAACTGCTCGCTGAACGCCACGATGCACTTCGACTCGGCCAGCGTGGTGAAGGTGATCATCCTCGGCACCCTGCTGCGCGAGGCTGAGACGCGGCACCGGCACCTCACCCCGAGCGAGGCGCACCTGGCCCGGCTGATGATCACCAAGTCGGACAACAACGCCGCTTCGGCACTGTGGGCGCGTGTAGGCCGCGGCCGGCTGCAGTACTTCCTCGGCCGCGCTGGGATGAAGCAGACCCAGCTCGGGCCGGGCGGCTACTGGGGCCTCACCCAGATCACCGCGCACGACGAGTTGCTGCTGCTGAACCTGCTCATGTACGGGAACACGGTGCTGAACGCGGGCTCGCGAAGCATCGCGCTCAACCTGATGGCCCAGGTCATCCCGTCCCAGCGCTGGGGAGTCCCGGCAGGTGCACCCGCCGACCTGACCGTGCACGTGAAGAACGGCTGGCTGCCCCTGGCCACCCATGGCTGGCGTATCCACAGCATCGGCTGCTTCACCGGCCACCACCGCGGCTACAGCATCGTCGTCCTCACCGAGGACAACCCGACCATGGAGTACGGGATCACGACGATCGAGCAGGCGGCCGAGGCCATCCACCGTCAGCTCAACCCCACCGCGACCGCGATCCGCCCGCCGTCCACCCCGGCTCCGTCGTGGGGCAAGCCCGATGAGCAGATCCCCTCATCCCTCGGCGGCCGGTAGCCACCCTGACTGCCGCATAGCTCCGGGAGACCACCCCAGATCTCGGCCAGAAAGTTTTTCCGGAATGAGTGGAACCGCGATGGCGGCATGGCCCGTCTAAGGAAGTGCCTCTTCCCACCTGGGGCGCATGGTGAATGGTTGCCCGCATGGCCCGGCAAGCAGCGCACAGTTGCCGGGCCGTGCGGGCGACGTCGTTGTCACTGCCGCCCGGCGCAGCCCGGCCACCCCCCGCGCAGCCCGGCCACCGCCCGCGCAGCCCGGCCACCGCCCGCGCAGCCCGGCCACCGCCCCGCCACGCGCGATGGGTGGCGGTGGCTTCACCATCCCCACCTACTCAGCACCCGCCGCGGGGGCCTCAAGGCTCCGCGCATGGCGGCCGGCATCAACTCCCACTCTCCTATGGCTGCGTGCATCAGTTTTGTCGGTGGCGGGTGGGATGATTCGAATATGTGTTTACCAGAGCAGACTGCCCGGGACGCGGCGCTGGCCGAGCTGGCCCGCCTCGACCCGGCCTCGCTGGATGCGGCCTCGCTGATGAGCCAGATCACCGATCTGGCCACCTTCATCAGCCAGGCACAAGGACAGTTGTCCCGCCTGACCGCCACCCTGGATACAACGGGCGGCGCCGCGGAGGCGGGGCACAAGTCCGCGTCGGCGTTCCTGCGCACCCGGTGCGGCCTGGCCCCCGGGCGGGCCGCCGCGGTGGTGGCCACGGCCCGCGGGCTGCGGGATCTGGAGGCCACGGAGAAGGCGCTGCACGCCGGGGAGGTCTCCTTCGACCAGGCGCAGATCATCGTCCAGGCCACCACCGGGCTCGGTGACGCTGCGGGCCAGGCTGAACAGGTGCTACTCGATCACGCGCCCGGGCTGGACACCGCCCGGTTCCGGCAGTTCGCCGACGAGGTAGCCTACCGCGCGAACCCCGGGGCGGCTGAAGAGCGTGAACAACGCCGCTGGGAGAAACGTCACCTGTCGTTCGGCCTCACGCTGGACAACACCGGGATGCTGTCGGGCACCTGCGGCGACGCGGTGTCATATGAGATCGTGCGGACCGCGGCGGACGCGTTCGCGGTCCCTGGCGGCCAGGCAGATACCCGGACCGCGGCGCAACGGCGGATGGACGGCCTGGTCGCCGCCTGCAAAGCCGCCCTCGACGGCGGGTCCGCGCCGGAACGGCACGGCAGCGCCCCGCACATCACGGTGCTGGTCAAGGATGAGACTCTTGCCCAGGCCGCGGCCCAGACAGCGGGCGCGGGCCAGGCGCCCGGCACAGGCCCGGCATCCGGCCAGGCTGATCCCGCCGCGCCCGGTACGGCAGCCGGGGCGCCGCCGGGTCTGGCCACCGGGGTTTCTTCCGGCCTGGTCACCGGGGCGTCCCCCGGCCTGATCGCCACGACACCAGGCCTGGCCGCCGGCGCGCCGCCGGGCCCGATCGCCAGGACGCCGGGCCTGGTCACCACGGGGCCGACCCTGATCACCGGGGCGGCGCCGGGCCGAACCGGGCACGGCACGATGCTCACCGCCCGCCAGGTCCTGGCCCTGTGCTGCGGCGCCCAGATCGGCGCGATCCGCTGGGACGACGGCCTGCCCCTCGACGTCGGCCGGACCGCCCGCTCCGAACCCCCCGGCCTGCGCCGCGCCCTGGAAGCCCGCGACCAGGGCTGCCGGTGGAGCGAGTGTGGCGCCCTTGCCGCCTGGGCCACCGCTCACCACATCCGCCCCTGGAGCAAAGGCGGCGCCACCAGCCTGGAGGATCTGGCCCTGTTCTGCCACCTGCACCACCACTACTTCATCCACATCCTCGGCTGGACCATCACCGGCAACCCCAACGCCACCCTCCACTTCACCCACCCCGGCGGCTGGCTCACCCTCGACAGCCCACTCCCCGGACGCTGACAACGGCCGGGTCTGGCTGGGCAGACCATCCGTCGGAACGGACGGCCGTATTAGGTCGTCAGCACGGGAGCCCTGAGTCTCCAGCGTGCCCGCACTGGTTGCTACTCCAGCGGGGACGGACGGGCAGATGACTCCGGGGTGCCGGACCCGATGACCGCGGGCCGGTCCAGCCGGCGCAGGCCGGTACGGTGCCGCTCAGCCAGGTCCAGGTAGGCCTGCACCGCGTGCTTGATCCAGGACTGCTGGCGCAGGCCCGCGTCGGCCCGGATGGAAGCGGGCACCCCGATAGCGAGAGCGCCTGCCGGGACGGTCATGTCCTCGAGGACCAGCGCCGCGGCCGCGACCACTGCTCCGGCGGCCACCCGGGCACGGTTGAGGACCAGGGATCCCGAACCGATCAGGCAGCCGTCCTCCACCACGCATCCCTCCAGGTGCGCGCGGTGCCCGACGACGCAGCCCGCGCCGATCACCGTGGGCAGCTCCTCGGTCGTGTGGACGATCGTGCCGTCCTGGATCGACGTCCGCTCCCCCACCTTGATCAGGCCGTGATCCCCGCGCAGTACCGCTCCCGGCCACACCGACGACCCGGCGGCGAGTTCCACCGCACCGATCACTACGGCGTCCGGATGAACAAAAGCCTGCGGATCGATCGCGGGCGCGGCGTAGTCGAGTGCGTAGATCGGCACAGCATCACTCCCCCAGAGCGCGTCTGTGGCCCGCCTCGGTACGGCCACGTGTCCCGTTCTCACCAATACGGCATATTGCCCGAAACTAGGATTACATGGGCATGACTGGCCAGCACGGGCTCTCACCGCAGAAGTTGATCAGCTCACCTGCGGTAACCGGGCCGCGCTCACCGGCTGTGCCTGGCAGGAACCCGGCAACTGGGTAGGCACGGACCGGGCAGCCGGGCCGGCACGCACCGGGCAGCCGGGCCGGGCGCTCGGAGGGCACGAACCAGGCAACCGGGCCGGGCGCACGGCCGACACGACCAGGTGGCACGGCGCCGGCGACACAGTCCGGCCACCCAGATCCGGTAGCCGCTCGCGCGCGCAGATCCGCCGGCGCTGGGCTGGCACGCCAGGACTCCCTGTCCAGGGCCTGAGGGCGCTCTGGCGCAGGCCATAGGTCAGCAGTGGGGCGGACCTCAGTCATCACTTTCGCGCCGCAACCGATTATTCCCTTTTGTTCAGTTTTCGCAGAGGTTACATAGTGATACGAAAGAGGTAAACCGCAGCGATCACGGGCAGGAACCGATCGCGCGTGCGCTAGGTCGCGGGAGACGTCGATGCTACTGGAATCAGCCGGATGATCATTCAGTCTCCGGCCATCGCTATATCCAGGCGTTCGTGGAATTGTGTCTCACTTCCATACACCCCGGCCGCCACGATCCGGCCCTGGACCCGGCTTGGCCGCGGATGGCCCGTACCGCGAGCCCGCCGCGTGTACCCCGACTCAAGGACACCGTCGTGACAGTCACGCACCACCAGTCCCATGAGACCCGGGCGGGCTCGGCCAACGGCGGCCCGGACATGTGAGACGACAACCATGAATGAGCAACCAGAGGTCGCGGTCCTGTCCACCGTGCAGACCGGCGTCGGCAAATTCGGCGGCCAGTACTGCCCTCATCACCACGTGCATCGGCGGCGGCCAGGGCATCGCCGCAATCTTCGAGCGGGTATAGCCCTATACAAGGGCCGGTCCGCGGTAGCAATCTCCCAGGAGGTGCCCAATGTCCGAAAGCGACATCGCGTGGCAGGCGGCGCAGGACGCGGCCCAGGCCCTCGCACCCGAAGCCGGCCTGGTCGGCGATCTCGATAGTGTGGGCTTCGGCAAGTCGCTGTTCGCGGTGCTCAACCGGGCCATGGAGCGCCCGTACAGCGTGGCCGGGGCCAGTCTGCGGCTGACGGCCAACCTGGCCCTGGCGACCCAGTTCGCGGCGGCCAGATCGATGGGATTGAAGGCCGCCCCGCCCATCGAGCCGGACCGTGACAAGCGGTTCGCCGACCCGACCTGGGAGGACAACCCGGCATTCGCCGCCCTGCGCCAGTATTACCTGGCCAGCAGGCAGTTCTCCGACGAGGTGCTCGCCGCTGGCCGGGGGGACCCGGTCAGCGACGGCAAGGCCGCGCTGGCCACCGGTTTCCTGCTCGACGCGCTCAGCCCGACCAACTTCCTGATGACCAACCCGGCCGCGCTGAAGCTGGCGTTCGAGACCGGCGGCAGCAGCCTGGCCGCCGGCGCCCGGAACTTCCTCGACGACCTGGCGCACAACAACGGCAAGCCCAAGCAGGTCGACACGAGCCCGTTCCACTTGGGCGAGAACATGGCCGCCACCCCTGGCAAGGTCGTGTACTCCAGCGAACTGATGGAACTCATCCAGTACGAGCCGCAGACCCCGCAGGTCCGGTCCATCCCGATGCTGGCCAGCCCGCCGTGGATCAACAAGTACTACATCATGGACCTGGCGCCGGGCCGCAGCTTCATCGAGTGGGCCGTCCAGCATGGGCACACGGTCTTCGCGATTTCCTACCGCAACCCTAGCGAGGAGATGGGGGGAATCACGCTGGACGACTACCTCATCGAGGGCCCGAAGACGGCGCTGGACGTGATCTCGGACATCACCGGGTCGCCCAAGATCAACATTACCGGGCTCTGCCTCGGCGGCGCGCTGACCGCCATGCTTGCCTCCTACCTCGTCCGTACCGGAGACGACCGGATCAACTCCATCTCCCTGCTGAACACGATGCTTGACTACAGCGAGCCGGGCGTGCTCGGCTCGTTCACCGACGTGCCGACGATAGCCAAGCTCGAACGGCAGATGCAGGCGAAGGGCGTGCTGGAAGGGTCGTCCATGGCGGGCACCTTCGACATGCTCCGGGCGAACGACCTGATCTTCAACTACGTGGTGTCCAACTGGCTGATGGGCAAGCAGCCGCCGGCGTTTGACATCCTCGCCTGGAACGGGGACAACACCCGGATGCCGGCCGCCATGCACTCCTTCTACCTTCGCTCGCTCTACGTCAACAACGAGCTGGCCACCGGAGTACTGGAGCTGGCTGGCCAGCGGTTGTCGCTGGCAGATGTGAAGAGCGACACCTACGTGGTGGGGGCGGTGAACGACCACATCGTGCCCTGGACGACGTCCTACAAGGCGACCCGGCTGCTTGGCGGCCACGTGCGCTACGTACTGACCAGCGGCGGGCACATAGCCGGGATCGTCAACCCGCCCGGGCCGAAGGCCTGGCATATAGCCGGCGAGCACTACCCGCCCACCGCCGTGGAGTGGCGGGCCGCTGCAGAGCGCAAAGACGGCTCCTGGTGGGAGGACTGGGCCGACTGGATGGAGTCGCGGGCTGGTGAGCTGGTCAAGCCGCCCAGGATGGGCAGCCGGCACTACCGCCCGCTGGGCGACGCACCCGGCGAGTACGTCCGCGGCTGACGGCCGGGCCGGGGGGCAGCGCGCCTGAGCCACCTGACCTGAGCTTCCACCTGATCTGAGCCAGCGGGCCTGAGTCAGCGAAGCGCGAGCGAGCGGAGTGTGAGCCAGCAGACACCACATTGCTTGACAAATCACGCATTTTGCATGGTATAGTAAGCGCAGAGCCCAAGAGAAGACCTCGGAGCGAGAAACCCGGAGCGAAGCGTTCCGGAGCGACAGACATCTAGGAGAGCACCATGGCCGACACCCGCAGCACCAGCCAGGAAGTCCAGACAGAGATTCTGGATGCCGTCCGCAAGAGCCAGGAGGCGATGGTGGACGCGATCAAGCGCTGGGCCGAGACGATCCAGTCGATCACCCCGTCCATCCCCGTCCCCAACCTGCCGTACGCCGACAAGCTGCCCAAGCCGGAGGAGTTCGTGGCCAACGCCTACGACTTCTGCGAGCAACTGCTCGCCAGCCAGCGCACCTTCGCCGAGAGCGTGCTCAACGCGACCAAGCCGCTGACCGCCGGCAGGAACGGGACTGCGCCGAAGACCGCGGCCAAGTAACCTGACCTCGGCTGACCCCGCACGGTGCCCCGGATATCCGGGGCACCGTGCGGGTTTATGCATACTATAATTAGCAGCAGTAAGCAGGCTGGCCGGGGCTGCCCGGCCGCACCGTCTCAGGCCCTGGAGGTCTTCATGCCAGAACCTTGGGACACCCAGCGCGAAGCCCTCGGCGCCTTCATCCGGACCCAGCGGAAGCTGGCTAACCTGTCCCTGCGCCAGCTCGCGGAGATGACCAGCCTCTCCAATCCTTACCTGAGCCAGGTCGAGCGCGGGCTGCATCAGCCCTCGGTACGGGTGCTCAAGCTCATTTCCGACGCGCTGAACGTGTCGGCGGAAACCCTGCTCGCCCAGGCCGGGCTGCTGGATGGCGACCGCTCAGCCCCGGCCGCGGCTGGACCGGGCCGGGCCGGCGCTGACCGGTCAGCCACGGCCGGGGCTGACGCCGAAGCGGCTATCCTCGCTGATCAGCGGCTCACCGATGAGCAGAAGAGTGCGCTGATTACCGTGTACCGGAGTATGCTGCGGTCAGATTAGGTGCTGTCGCGGCGTCCGCCAGCAGTGACACCAAATCGAGCGCATCGTCGCTTTTAGTGCCGTCGGCGTGACCAAGAAGTTACCCGTATCTTGCTCTCCGGCGAGCACAGGGAGCCGGCCATGTCTATAATTCCTATATGGTAATTGGGGAATCTCGTTTGCCTGAGCTGCTGCCGCGCCCGGAAGAGTCAGATCTGGCCATCGCACCGCCTGTCGCCGAACCCGGGTACTGGGCCGGCGCGTCGAGTGCAGTCGTGGGCGACGACGCGATCTACCTCGCCTACCGGATGCGCCGTCCGGTAGGCCGAGGCCGCGGTTACGGCGTCAGCGTAGCCCGGTCCGAGGACGGCGTGCATTTCGAGCCGCTGCTGACCGTGGGACGTGAACTGGTCGGAACCGAGTCGCTCGAGCGGCCTTCCCTCGTACGCACCGAGACGGGCACCTGGCGGCTGTACCTGAGCTGCGCCACGCCCGGCACCAAGCACTGGCGGGTGGAACTGGTCGAGGCCACCCATCCCAGCGAGTTCGACGCGCTGAACAGCCAGGTTGTGCTGCCCGGAGACGCCAAGACCGGCGTCAAGGACCCGGTGATCACCCACCGCGATGGGCTCTGGCAGCTATGGGCGTCGTGCCACCCGCTGGCCGATCCCGACGAGGCCGACCAGATGGTCACCGACTACGCCACCAGTGGCGACGGCAAGGAATGGACCTGGCAGGGGACCGCGCTGAATGGCCGGCCGGGCTACTGGGACTCCCGGGGCACCCGGGTGACCGCGGTGATGTACAGCGGCGCCACGATCGTCGCCTACTACGACGGCCGGGCCAGCGCCGCCGAGAACTACGAGGAGCGCACCGGCATTGCCACCGGGACCGAGCCCGCCGCGCTCACCCCGGTCGGGAACGCCCCCTCGGCCGAGTCGCCCTACGGTGGCCGGGGCCTGCGCTACCTGGACATCCTGCCGCTCGGCGACGGCAGCTACCGGCTGTACTACGAGATGACCCGGCCCGACGGCTCGCACGAGCTGCGTACCGAACTCCGGGCCGGGCTGGACGCTTAGCCTCTCCCACCTGGCTATGCAGGGGGAACCCTGGCCCAGGCAATGCAGGAGGAGCCTGGCGGCCAGGCTTCCCCTGCGTGGCCCGGTAACGGCTAGCCCGAGCGAGGCTGGCCGTTACGGGCCTGGCGTTGCCCGACCGGGCGGTCGCCGACCAGGCCGCCGGACCTCTCCCGGGGCTGCAGCCAGTCGCTGAAGTCTTCTTCAGTGACCTTCTCCAGCAGACGGATGTCAGACTCGAAGTACGGCAGCACCGCCTGCCGCTGCTCCCAGGTTAGAGGCTGGCGAGGCCGGGCCCCGCGCTGCAGCATCCGCTCCAGTGGGCTGGTCAGCGCGGTCCCGGTCGTCCCGGGCAGGTGCCGGCTCGCCGCCGCGGCCGTCCGGATCACGGAGGACACGGCCCGGTGGCCCAGCGACCCGGCCGGGTGCGCGGTCACGTTCTCCCTGGGCACCTCGGTGATGATCCCCTGCTCGACCCCCAGGAACCCGCAGATCTGGTCCAGCGTCCGCACCGGGGCGTCCACTAGGTCGCGGTAGCGGAGCACGAGCACCTGGTCCTTCGGGAACACCTGGTACAGGTGCTCGAGCTGCTCGCCGTACCGGCCCAGCCGCGTGTAGTGCCAGAATTGCGCCCAGCCCTCGGCTACCCGGCGGTCCTCGTCAGCACAGGCCTTGACGAAATCCCCGATCGGATCGAGGCCGGCCGACCACAGATGCGTCCAGTTGGAGTGGGCCCGCTCCACCGGGTCACGGAGCATCGCGATCATCCTGACGTCCGGGATCAGGTCCCGGATCCGGCGCTGGGCCGCTTCGTCGTACAGGTAGAACGGGGTGGACTCAGCGCGCAACTGGCCCGCCGCGGCCGCCGCGAACAGGGCCTCGTAGTCCTCCCGGCGCCACACGTGCTCACGCCAGGTCTGGATGTCCCCGGGACCGCCACCACGGGTCGGTGGCGGCCCGTCGGTCAGGAAGAACTTGGGCTCCTTGACCGGCGACATGTAGAGCACGGGATGCGCGGCCAGAGCCGCGTGCAGAGCCGTGGTGCCGGCTTTCGGGGCACCGATGATCAGGAAGTCCGGCAGAGGCATGGGGGGCCTCCTTTGCGTGAATATGCTCCTACGCACCCCCTCGGGGCACTTGAAGCAAGAAGAATTATCCCGATCAATTTTGTAGGCTAGGGGATACGCGGTTACCGGTCAATGCCAGGTAACCCTCACTATCCGGACCGGGATACGTGACCCTGGTCACTCTGACCAGACGCCCCCCGGCCTCGTTGCGCGGGGAGCGCACGGCAAGCAGTCTGCCCGCCAGAGAGCGGATCACACCTCTTTCCGGGCCCCAGATGATGCGGGCAGGAATAGACAACGCGACAGTCACTTAATTCGCCGGGCATTTATACGAGGCGGACCCTGCGCTGAAGTTCGTAGTGCGGACGGGAGTTCGCACTGTGCTGGCCTCTGCGCGGCGAGAAGTCCAGGCAAGAAGTCCAGGTGAGAACACCTTGCTGGGAAGGCTCTGCGGATACAGTCCTCGCTTCTGTCCCTGCGCTGAAAAGCCCGGGTACTGCCTGGAACCCCGCGGTTATCCGCAGAAATTGTGCGGAATTAGTCGACCACAGGAAGAAATACATGAATGCCTGGGACGCGGCCATCTACTACATTAAACATACCAGCCTGCGGGCCTTCCGGGCGCAAGCCGGCGGCCGAAGGCGCACTCTGGGCCGGGCGCTCGCTCGCACAGGTCACGCCAGGGTGCGATCCTCAGCCGCCGGCACGGCGGCCACGTCCTCACGGCGCAGCACCGCAGAGTCACCGTCCCCCCGCAGGAGCGCGGCGACCTCCGCCGCGGGCAAACCGTGGAAGTGCAGGTGGCAGCCGCCCCTCGCCGACTGGGCCGCGGCCGGCCCGTCCACCAGGCGGAGGCTGGGTGTGTGGTCGCTGACCAGCCCGCGCAGCGGGGTGCTACTCCCCACTGGACGCCGGGTCGGCCGCCGTTGTCTGCTGTCCCGAAGGGAACTGTCCCGTTTGGCCTGATGCGGGTTCCGCGTCGTACTCCCCCGCCGGGTGGCCCCCGG
>Ga0187863_10002000_pt1 | contig 15826 bp, 12 predicted proteins | sample June2016WEW_11_1_FD_132975 | JGI IMG/M metagenome (GOLD analysis project Ga0187863, IMG submission 132975) | Peatland microbial communities from SPRUCE experiment site at the Marcell Experimental Forest, Minnesota, USA - June2016WEW_11_10 | ecosystem: Environmental > Terrestrial > Soil >... | reverse complement strand
GAATGCAGGCGTTCCGGCGTAAAAGGCTTGAGAAGATAATCGACGGCGCGCAGGTCGAAGGCGCGTAACGCGTAATGATCGTAAGCCGTCGTGAAAATGATCTGCGGCATTTCGATCTGCGGATCGGCCGCCAATGCATCAATCAGCTCGATGCCGTTCATTCCCGGCAGGCGCACATCCAGAAACACCAACTGCGGACCGCTTGCCTTGATGAACTCAAGCGCCTCTGAGGCTGTGCCTGCCTCACCGACAACCTGAATCTCCGGTTCATCCCGAAGCAGCCTCCGGAGTTTACGTCTGGCCAGCATTTCATCATCAATAATCAGAGTTTGGATCACCTGGACCTCTCGATCGCTCGTCGCGAGCAATGCTGATTAAGATCGAACAGTTGGGGAAACCTCTGACTCCATTCGTCCGCAAGCAACATGCCATTGAGATAGTTGCGATTGGAATTGCGGAATCAATGGCTTACGCGCATCCTAGACGACCCGGCTTCAGAATTTGTGTCCACTTTCAAGATCGACTGTTCGAAACCGAACACTTATCGCCTCATCGTGCTCACTTACCTTGCAGATTCGCCCTTCGGTCACGGCTTGACGGAAATTCTGAATTTCATAGCCACTACTGAATGCAGGTTAACGCGGAAGACCGAAGAGCGAACTTCAGCCGCAGTCTGTATCCACGATCCCGCCACTCGTCACTGAATACGTGTTTCCGTACGATGTGGTTCCCGCCTTCCCATTCAAAGAAGGTCGCAACGGGAAGCGAACACCTGCCTTGTCAGAATTCTGTCGCGATTCTGAAACTGCTCCCACATTCGCAACCGCTCGTCACGCGAATCCTCGATCTGTCACTTCCCGGCGAGCATGAGTGGCATTGGAGGGAAAGATGCACATCCCGGCCTGGAAGAGTAACTCCCCGGAGTGATCATGAATCGAGTCAATCGTTGGATCGCACAGTTATCTTTCGCTGTAGCAGTTGGTTTCGGAGCCCACAGCAGCCTCAGTCAGGGAATTGTGACCGGATCGATCGACGGAAGTGTGCAGGATCCGAGTTCCGCGGTCATTCAGGGCGCCACCGTTACGGCGGTACAGGTCGGAACCAATTCCAACTTCAAGAGCGGCACCGGTACAGCCGGCACATTCCAGCTACCGGGCCTTCCGGTTGGCAAATACGTCGTGACCGCAGAGGCTCCCGGCTTTGTTGCCTTGCGCATCGAGAATGTTCAAGTTCAAGCTGGGACTGCCACGCCGTTAGGCGCTCTAACCCTCAAGATTGGCGCATCGGAGGCCGTCACGGTCGAAGCTGCTTCCGCGATCCTGCAGCCAGACTCCGTCCAGATCAGTCAGGAATTCGATACCGAGAAAACCCAGAACCTTCCCATCGGAAACGGATTCGATTTTGTCGCGCTCCTGACACCTGGCGTTGCGCCTTCTGGAGGCAATGTCTTCACCAACAACAATGGTGCTGAGTTCTCGACAAATGGAATCCGCGATCGCAATAACAACTTCCAACTCGACGGTCAGGCCAACAACGATACAAATATTGGCGGGCCCAATGTGTTCTTTGGAAACGCGGACGCCATCGCTGAAGTGCAGGTGATCACTGCGGAGAGCGCCGAGTATGGACGGAACAGCGGCGCAGTGGTCAACTACATCACCAAGGCCGGCACCAACGAATACCACGGCTCAGGCTATGAGTTCTATAACGGAAGCTGGGCTGACTCGCTTGCCAATCAAGAAAAAAGTCCGGTCTTCGGCTATTGCCTTCCAGGCGTAAGCCCCTCGACTGGGTGCCTCCAGCCAACCATTCCCCGCTATGTTGATAACCGATGGGGCGGCACCACCGGTGGTCCGATCAAGCGAGACCGTCTCTGGTTCTTTGGCTCCGGCAATTTCGAACACCTGCGGACGGGCGCCGCGCCATCGTCGTCCGCTCCATTTGTGACCCCGACGCCCAATGGCATTTCCGAGTTGCAAGCCGCATTTCCAAATAACGCCTCAGTCGGCGCGCTCGCCGCAATTGGGCCTGCATCCATAAAGACCGGCAACCTCACCTTTGGAACACCCACCGACATCGATGTGCTTGGGGTCCCGATCGAGTTTGCAACCGCGCGCCGAACGGTGCCGTCTCCCTTTAATGACAATGAAGGAATGGGCCGCGTCGATTATCAGCTTTCATCCAAAGACCGAATCTTCGGCCGCTACATCTATCAAAAGTCGTTCTACTACAACTACAACTACTTCACTCCAGCCGAGGATGTCATCGGCAGCTTTGTGAATGTCGGTGGCGTGAGCCACTTTGTCGGGGCCGATTGGAGTCACACGTTCAATGACCGCATCTTGAACCAGGTGCGCTATAGCTACTCGCATGCCACCAGCACCTTCGAGGGCGGAGGTTTCTCCAATTGCACGACCACCAACATCCTCGATGGATGCCCGATTCGTGCGAGTTTTGCCGACTCCACCGATCTTTCAATCGGTCAACTCAATAACTTCTGGCCACAAGGAAGACTCGTCGAGAGCTCGCAAATCCAGGACAATGCGACCTGGCAGGCGGGTAAGCACAGCATCAAATTCGGAGGTGAATTCGACCACTTCCCCGAAACGGATTACGGCATCCCCAACATCAACGGCTTTTTCACGTTCGCAAGTTTTGGCGATTTCATCCAGAGCAACCCAGAGCTGACGAATTATGCAGAAGGACCTTCGACGTATCCGCTGACTTATAACGCGGGCGCGCTGTATTTTCAGGACGATTACAAGGCAACGCCGACGGTAACACTGTCCGCCGGACTTCGCTATGAGATCCAAAGCGAGCCTATCAACGGCCTTCATGACCTGACCGTCAAGCGTGAATCCAATCCATCGACTGCTTTCTGGGATACAACATTGCCTCTGAGCTTGCGTACCGCACAATCGCTGCCGATCGTGAAACACAACTTCGGCCCCGTGATCGGCTTCGCATGGCAGCCACTTGCGCACGGCCGCAGCGAGACCGTGATCCGTGGCGGATTCCACATTGGCTATGACTCCACCTTCAACAACCCGTTCTCAAACATTGCGCAGAGTACACCGACAGTGAACTCGGTGGATCTGCAAAGCTGCACTGCGTGCATCCCCTCCAACGGCTCTGCCGCCACCTTGCGCGGCATCATCAATCCCCAAGTGCCCCTCGGCGGCAATCCGGGATTCCGCGCCGAGGAAAATACCGATCCCAACCTGCACAACCCGTATGCCGAGCAATGGACCCTCGGGGTGCAGCAGGCCTTCACACTTCATGTGGTAGGTGAAGTCCGGTATGTAGGGAACCACGGCGTCGGGCAGTTTGAAGTGCGGAATGGTAACCCGGCTTTGAGTCCGCTCATCGCAGCGGGTTTTCAGAATCTGATTCCTGGGGGATTGACTTCATGCACGACGGCAAACTCCCCGGGCGCGACAGCCGGCTATGTGGATTGCAATCGTACCAATGTGGTCACTCTGGGAAACACGGGCTTCTCCAATTACAACGGATTGCAATCGCGCTTGTCGATCGAACACTGGCACGGCATTACGGCGGGCTTGAGCTACACCTGGAGCAAGGACATCGATAATGTCTCCGAGATTTACGCTACAGGGACCGGAGGCAACACAAATGAATTTGCACAGAACCCCTTTGATCTGACGAATGCGGAGCGCGCTGTGAGCGGTCTCGATTACCCGCAACTCACATCCGTGTATTTGCTTTTCGAGGTTCCGATATTCCGCAATCAGGACACGCTTGCCGGGAGGCTATTCGGAGGCTGGCAAATCAATCCAGTGTGGCGCTTCGCCAGCGGACAACCATACACGGTTACCGAAAATCCCGCCGCGGACCGACTTCTTTGCGACCCAACCCAGGATACCGAGACTCCTGCCGGAACCACCTGCAGGCCGATCCTCACCACTCGCAGCGCACCTATTTACACCGTCGGCCAATGTACCAATGCGGCAGCGAGCGATTGCGGCTTGGTGGATTATTACACTGGGAATCCGATCGCCAAAGAGAATGTCCACTGGATCGTCAACGACGATGTGTCGGCCGCTTACTTCGGCACTCCCTTCGCTGGGGTTGGAAGAAACCAACAGCGCGGAGACACGATTAACAACGCCAATCTTGCTCTCCTGAAAAATTTCAAAATCAACGACCGCGTCACGTTCGAAGCTCGCGGCACCGCGTACAACGTGCTCAATCGCCAATATCGTGGAACGCCCGGCGTCAATATCGACTTCGGCAATTATCCGGAGGCCGGCGGCTCCTTTGCCAATACGCTGTTCAATCCTGATGGTGGTGCACAAACCAATACTGTCTTCTCTGGAACAGACCGCAGGCGTATCGAAGTGGGTGGCAAGATTCGGTTCTGAGACTAAAGCCACCAACCACCAACCCATGTGGAAGGATCATTCAAGGCCGGCCGTTCGAGCCGGCCTCTCTTTGCTCAAGATCAGAACTCTGAACCGCGTCCCTTTTTAAAGAAATGCGAATTTGTGACGAACTGCTGTGTTCAAAGGACGAGCCGTTCAGCACGCCGGTTATGCAGGCGATAGGTTGCGACGAGGCCCGTCCTTCCGCGAGAACCACGCGATAACCTGCTGGTAGAAACCGAGTCTAGAAAGATCATCGCGTCTCTTCGGCAATTTCCCGGGCTTGAAAGTGAAACAGTCCACAACGTGGGGTGAGCCTATGATGATCCTTCCGCACGATCCCTTTAGAAGCACACGAATCGCTGCTTTGTTCGGCGCTTCCCTTATGTTGGTCGTGAATGCGGAGCCCGCGAGAGCATCGAATCCTGATGTTCCAGAAATCCAGACCAGGGCAGACGGACGCTCGATCCAGCACGAGATCGAGTTGGCTGCTGCATACCTCACTGGCCGCGGCGTGCAGAAGGATGAGAAGCAAGCAGCGTATTGGTACGAGAAAGCCGCGGAGGCAGGTGACCCCGAAGCGCAAAAGGAAATTGGCTACTTCTATCAGATCGGGCTCGGTGTTCCAATCGATCCTGTGCGCGCTGTCCATTGGTATCGGCTCTCCGCCGCCGGAGGCCTGCTCAGTGGGAAAGTGGATCTTGGCGTGGCCTATGTGTGGGGCGTTGGCGTTCCCAAGAACACTTCGCTCGGCGAGCAACTCTTCCGCGAAGCCGCTGAAAAGGGCAGCGGCGTGGGTGCATGCTATCTGGGAGACCTGTATCTCCTCGGCATCGGCGTGAAGCAGGATTTATCGGCCGCGGAGCATTGGTTTGAGATAGGAGCGAAGTTACACGAGCCAAGAGCGGCCTTCCGGCTTGGTTCCCTGCTCTCTACCAGAGTAGATCAACCGCGAAATTTCCCCAGGGCTGCCGACGTTTTGCGTAAATCTGCGGATGAAGGATATATCCCGGCAATGCATGCTCTGGGTCTGCTGTTGGCCAACCATCCCGAGCTCGCCAAGTCTCCGGGCGAAACCATCGCGCTGCTCGACCAAGCCGCCAACGCAGGCACCTGGAAGTCCTCTGCGACCTTGGGGGTCCTGGCGCGGGACGGCACCCAAATGCCGAGAGACAACGAGAAAGCGTACTTCCATTTTCGCGTCGCCACACTGCAAGGCGGAGAACCCGCCCGCCAACTCCTCCAAAACGATCTGCGCATCGAGACCGACAAGTTGGGACCGGCCGACACGGCGCGAATCAATCGCGAAGCCGATGAATGGTTTCAGCAACATCCCCAGGTGCTTGAATTTGTGTACAAAGGTGGCGACAATTGGAAGCGCTTCCCCGCATTCGCTCTGGCGGCTCCCGCAGAAGGGTTCTACGCAGGCAAGCTTATCCCGACCCAACCTTACTCGCCAGCCGAGGAAAGCTCGGCTCCCGATCAGAAGATGCAGACGAAGTGAAAGAAAGTCGAGGACACCATACCAAGCCCTGTGGGTAGCGACAGCACCCGAACCGAGCCGGGCTTCATGCATCCGGCGATCTTTATCGGCACCTACAGTCTCGTAGGGGCTCTGTTTGCCCTGCAGGAGTGGATATTTATGCGCCGCTGGGCATTCCAGTGGAACTACCACTTCCAGGCCGTCATTACGTTCGCGGAGTATATCGTCTCTTATTTCCTTTGGGGCGCCATATGTTGGATTCTTTGGTGCTTCTTGAGACCTTCGATCCAAAGTGCGAGTGTCTCCCAAATCGTCACCCGTTTTATCCCGTTGAGTATCGCCGCATCTGTACTGCAGGAGATGACATGGGTTTCGATGTTCCCGACGTTACCGCTCAACCGGCCTCACATGCGCTACTGGCAAAGGCTCGAGTTCAATCTGGAAGGCGATGTCTGCAACAGCATGGTTATCTTTTGGAGCGCCTTTTTTCTTTTCCGTGGCATAGGTTATTACCAGAAATTCCGCGAACAAGAGAGGACAGCGGCCCAATTGGAAGTCCAACTCGTGAACGCCAAGATGGCGGCGCTGCGCATGCAGTTGAATCCCCACTTTCTCTTCAACACGATGAACAGCATTTCGAGCTTGATGCGTTTCGATATCGAAGCCGCCGATATCATGCTGGAGCAACTGAGCAGCCTGTTGCGTATCACACTGGAGCGCGGCGACGTTCAACTCATTCCGCTGCGCGATGAGATCGAATTCATCGAGGTCTATCTCGCGATGCAGAGCCGGCGATATGCCGGCCGAATTAGGGAGAGTGTTACGGTCGATCCTGAACTGCACGACGCCCTTGTTCCGGCAATGTTCCTGCAACCTATCGTGGAGAACGCGTTCGCACACGGGTTGTCGAAGGTCGAGGCCAATGGGATTCTTTCAATCGACGTGCATCGGGACGGTAAACAGATGCGGGTCCGCGTTCTCAACAGCGGCCGAGGCTTGACGGCGCCCCAGTTGCAGCGAACCGACGGTCGAGGTGTCGGGCTCACAAACGTCAGGAGCCGTCTGCAATTGCACTACGGCGCCGATTGGTCGCTCTCGCTCGCCGAGGCTGACCCGGCGCATGTGCAAGTCACTATTCTTCTACCCCTGCAGTTTGCGCAACAAGAAACAGAGACGCTGACAAGGTTTGGTGTGTGATGATTAGCGCTATTCTGGCTGACGATGAAGTACTGGCGAGACAAAAGCTGCGCCAGCTCCTTCGCGACGAACAGGACATCGAAATCGTTGGAGAATGTGCCAGCGCATCCGAAACAATTCAGCTCGTAAGCGCGACCAATCCGGAGCTGCTTTTTCTCGACATTCGCATGCCCGATATGGACGGCTTCGACGTCCTCGGCGCGCTTTCAATTCGACCGGACCTGGAGATGCCCGCGGTCGTTTTCACCACCGCATACGATCAATATGCAGTGCGCGCTTTCGAAATTCACGCCATCGATTACCTTCTCAAGCCATTCACCTCGGAGAGGCTGCATTCTGCGGTCCAACGGGTACGCGAACGGATCGAGGGTCATCCACAGGGCGGCAACGATGAGCCTGCCCAAGTGACCGGCACCGCCTACACCACGCGCATTGTCTTCAAATCGCGGGGCCGCATTCTCTTCTTGCCGGTAAGCGATATTCGCTGGATTAGTGCGGAAGAGAACTACGTGCGCATTTGTACCGGATCAGAATCGCACTTACTCCGCGAAACCATGGCTCGGCTGGAAAAACGGCTCGATCCGCAGATGTTTTTGCGGGTGCACCGGTCTTCGATCGTGAACCTCCAGTTCTTGAAAGAGGTTCGCAGCGAAGCGGACGGCGAATCGACGGTCGTTTTGACAAGCGGCGAAAAGATTTCCATGAGCCGGAGTTATCGCTCCCGGATGCAAAACCTGCTCCATCGCTGATCCTTCAGTTTTTTGAAGATTCTCGGGCCGCTTCCGTAACGCAGCGCCTGTGTGTTCAGAAACTCAGCCTAATGCTGGTGCGGCCTGTCCCTTGCCGCCGCTGCTCGTCCCAGAATATGCAAATCCGGAGCAAATACCCGCAATCTTTTGGACTTTCATAGTGGCCTGAATGATGACTCCGGATTATGCAATGCTCACGGATTTGAACTGCTCATCGAAGCTGGGTTCTTCATCCCGGAAAAACCGCGGCTGTCACAAATCCGCACGAATCTGCTCACGCGGAGTACGAAATGCACTCCAAAAGATCGATGAGTGCAACGACTTTACTTACGCCCCCTTCAAGCTTCCACGCTTCCCACCAGAGCGGCACCCGCTCGCATAATCGTGAACGCCAGATCGCGATACGCGCCACGCTGAAAGCGGACAAGCGCAGAATCTTCGACGCGCTGACGCTTCCCGAATATATGGAGGCATGGCTCTGTCTCCCTTGCAGCCATTCCAATTGCCACACGACTGCCTCGCAGACCGGCAGCCGCTTTCGCTTCGATCACTATGTAGCCGGCACGCTTGATCTCTGCATTACCGGCTGCTATCACGTATGCCGTCGAGGCAAAATGTCTTTCTCCTGGCACAAGACCGATGCTCGGCTTCAGCCCGGGAATTCCTCGGAATCCCTAGTGCTGATCCGCCTCTATGGCGAGTTTGCGAGCAGTGCTCTCGACTTGACTCACACGGGACACTTCTCCCCGGACGAGTATCGATGGCACTGCGACATGTGGCAGTTGTCCCTCAACAAACTCCAGTCGCTGTTTTGATCCCGTGTGAACTTGTGCGAAGCATCTACCAGTCGTGCGCCGAACGACAAAGAGTGCAAATCCAGCCTGAATCGTTTTCGTCTCCTGAATAAGCCCACGGCTCCCTGCATGCCTGCCCCCGCCGGACCGTTCTACAATCGCAGCGAACAGATCGACGGCAAGATTCGAGCGCGCTTAAGCACTTGTGTTCGAATTCGAACCAATCGCCGATGACCTCTACTCGTCGTGGGAGACAAAACCTGATGAACAGCAGATCTTTTGACCGGCGCGACTTTTTGCGGCAAGCCGGCACCTTTGGTTCGATAGCAATGATGGCGGGCCTGCCCCAACGCTCCGCAGCCTTCAACCCCGGAAGCGGCAGCGTCATTGAAGACGCTGTGCAAGCAGAAGATTCGAGCGAGAAGCCGAAGTATCACATTAAGTTTGCCGTGTGCGGCATGAGCCATGACCACATCTACGGCATGGTTGGCGCGGTCGAGCGTGGCGGCGGTGAGCTGGTCGCAGCCTGGGGCGGCGAACCAGATAGGCTTGCAGCCTTCACCAAGCGCTTCCCCAATGTAAAGATCGTCAAGACGCAGGGCGAGATCGTCGACGATCCTTCGATCCAGCTTGTCCTGAGCTCGCAAATCCCCAATGAACGTGCGCCCCTCGGCATCCGTGTCATGCGCCATGGCAAAGATTACTTATCTGACAAACCCGGGATAACGACGCTCGAACAGCTCGCTGAAGTCCGCAAAACGATTGCCGAGACCAAGCGCATCTACGCCATCATGTACAGCGAGCTCCTGGAGGTGAAGGCTGCGGTGTATGCCGGCGGGCTCGTGCAGCAAGGGGCCATTGGCAAAGTGATTCAGACAATCAACATCGCGCCCCATCAGATTTTTCAGAAACATGGTGATGCAGGCGGAGGCTCAGGGCGACCCGATTGGTTCTGGATTCCCGAGCAAAACGGCGGGATTCTCTGCGATATTGGCTCGCACCAGGTGGCCCAGTTTCTCTTCTACACCGGATCGAAGCAGGCCGAGGTGGTTGAATCGCAGATTGCCAACGTGCGCCATCCCGATCACCCACGCTTTCAGGATTTCGGCGACATGGTTTTGCGCGGCGATCGCGGGCTTGGTTATGTTCGCCTGGACTGGTTCACACCCGATGGCCTCGGAACCTGGGGCGATGGCCGGCTTTTCATCCTCGGAACGGATGGATACATCGAAGTCCGCAAATACACGAATGTGGCCGTCAGCAAGCAAGGCAACAATCTTTTCATCGTCGACCAAAACCAGGCACGTTTCATCGACTGCAATCAGATGCCGTTGCCGTTCGGGTCGGAGTTTGTGGCCGATATCGTGAATCGAACGCATGTGGCGCAGGATCAGGCCCAGTGCCTCCTGGCTGCCGAACTGGTCATCAAGGCGCAGAACAACGCGAAGTTCGTGACTCTAAAAGTCTAAACATTCCTCGTGAGGAACCCATGGAGATTTCGAGACGAGACGCGGTGATCGGGCTGCTGGCCCTGTCCAGCGCGTTGAGCGCGATCGCCGAAACAGAAGAGAGCCAACCGATTCCAAGCCAGCCCATTCTGGGGCCCACGGTTTTCAAGTGGGAAGACATGAAACCGGTCAAAACCGCGACAGGCGAAGTGCGCTCGCTCTGCAAGGCGCCCACGGCAACTGTGGATCAGCTCGAGATGCATGTGTCCACCTTGAATCCAGGTCTTGCTTCACATCCGCCGCATCGCCACGTGAATGAAGAGCTCATCATCCTGCGCGAAGGCGAATGCGAGACGCTGTCGAACGGAAACTGGATCAGGGTGACGCCTGGCTCGGTTGTCTTCAACGCCTCCAATAGCCTGCACGGGTTCCGCAACGTGGGCACTGTGCCGGCTGTCTACCACGTCATCAATTGGAGTCCGAATAGGGACACCGCAGCGAAACAGACCGCCTGAATCCGCATCGATTTCCGCACCGGCGCTTCCCCACCCCGGAACGATACAATCGCCCTGAGCCGTCTGTAATCCGCAACGGCCAGGGGAGCGGAACAATACATGGGATATCAGGTCCTGGCCAGGAAATACCGCCCACAGCGCTTTGCCGATGTGGCGGGCCAGGATCACGTCACACGCACCCTTCTCAATGCGCTGACGCAGAATCGCGTCGCGCACGGCTACATTTTTTCCGGCCATCGGGGCATTGGAAAAACCACCATCGCGCGTATTCTGGCGCAGGCCTTGAACTGCCGCCGGGAGATCGGAAGCACGGAGAGGCCGACCCCCGAGCCCTGCGGTACCTGCGACTCCTGCATTGAGATCCGCCAGGGCAACGCCGTCGACGTAATTGAAATCGATGCCGCCACTAATCGCGGCATCGACGAGATTCGCGAACTGCGCGATGCGGCACGCTACGCGCCCGCACGAGACCGCTATAAGATTTACATCCTTGATGAAGCGCACCAGATCACCGAGGCGGCCTTCAATGCCCTGCTGAAGACACTGGAAGAGCCGCCGGCGCATGTCATCTTCATGATGGCGACGACCGAGCCCGAGAATATTCCGCAGACCATCCGCTCGCGGTGCCAGCACTTCAGCTTTCACGCCGTCAAGTTCGACGACATCCTGGCGCAGTTGAAGATGATCGCAACCCAGGAGCAGGTAGAGGCCGAAGAAGCTGCCCTGGCCCTGCTCGCGGAGGCCGGTGACGGCTCGATGCGCGACGCGCTTTCCATCATGGACCAGGCCATTGCCTCGGCGCCTTGCGATGAGAAGAACCGTCCTGTCCTATCGACGGCGCAGATTCGCGAACTGATGGGTGCAGTGCCCAACGCCGTGTTTGAGCGCCTCCTCGAGGCCGTTGCTGCCGGTCTAAGCGCGGAATTGATGGAACAGCTGAACGTGCTGCTGAACGCCGGCCACAGCGCCTCATCGCTCGCGCGCCAGATGGTGCGGTACCTGCGCAATGCGTTGATGGCTAAACTTGACGGCGAACAAACAGAGCTGTTGCAAATCTCCGCGGACGAGCGGGCTCGGGCCGCGCGCTCGGCGCTTCTATTTACCGAAGAGGATTTGACGCGCAATCTGCAGATCGTGCTGCGCACTTTCGACGATCTGAACTACCGGCAGGAGCAACGCTTCCATCTCGAACTGGGGTTACTCAAGCTGATTCACGCCCAACGGCTGCTCCCGCTGGAAGAACTGTTGAGCGGAGTGGCGGGTGGCGCGGGAACGCGCAGTCCGACCGCTTCCGCCGGTCCTCGGCCCGCGGCCGCAACTCCTCCGCGCGCGTCTGCGAAACCGGCACCTTTGCAGGTTCCTAAGCCAACTGTGTCGCCGTTCGGAGGCGGAGGCAGTTGGGGTGGTAGCCAGCCGAAGCAGAGCGCAGCTGCAGCTGCACTTGAAACAGTTGTCGAGGCCGTAGTTGAATCTGCCCCATCTGTGCGTATACCGTCGCCGTTTCTTGTTACCTCGAGTCCGAGCCCGGTGGACAGACCTGTCGAGGCGCTGAACGAAGACGCGCTGACAAAGACCCAGGAACCGGCAAATGGAGCTTTAGTTCCGCCCAGCGGCGATGAACCACCGGACACAAAGAGCATGGAGCTGCACGGCGAGGAGCGCCTGCGAGATGCGGTATGTGCGGCGCTTGCGACCGCAGGTCACGTCACTGCCTCGCAGCTATTGGGAACGGGCGTTTGGGTGCTCGACGCCGCGAGCCTGCGGATCGAAGTCGCAGGAATGGGCAAAAAGATGTTGAGCCTCACGGTGAATGCGGCAGCCGAGAAGATCATTCGCCAGGAACTGCAACGTCTGGGAGCGTCTTCGCGATTCCTGATCGTACCCGGCGCGGCGAACGGTTCGGCCCCCGCGGCGCTGCCCATGCCACTCGCAGGCAGCGTGCAGGAGGATGCTCTCAAGAATCCTCTGGTGCAACGGGCCAAAGAAATCTTTCATGCCGAAGTTCGCAGCGTGGTCGATCTGCGCGTCAAATAGCAAGCGGAGTGGCGATCCAGAAGGAGGCAGAATGATCAACCCTCTTAAAATCCCCGAGATGCTTTCACAAGCCAACCAGATGCAGGAAGAGATGCAGCGCAAGCTGGCCCAGACAGTGGTGGAAGGGACCGCGGGAGGCGGCGCGGTGACCGCGACCATGAACGGGAAGAAAGAGCTGCTGAAGCTTCACATCGAGCCCTCAGCGGCGCTCAGCCTGACAGGTGGGCAACCGGATGTGGAGATGCTGGAAGACCTTGTAGTGGCTGCGGTCAACGATGCGGGACGCAAGGCAGATGAGGCAATTCAATCCAGCGTGCAAGGGATGCTGGGCGGCCTCAAGATTCCAGGCCTTACCTGAGAAATGGGTTTCACAGATATTTTGGAGTTCGGTGGATGAGCATGGAGATGAATCGTCGAGGCTTTTTGCAGCTGAGTGCTTTTGCAGGCGCAGCCGCAGTACTGCCGCGCTGGATGAATGCCCAGTCTGCGAACCTTCCCGACCGGGTTCTACAGGGCCGCGCCGCCTCGCTGAACAAACCAATCGTGACGACCAGGCTCTATGACAACGTGTATCTGCTGCTGCAAGGCGTCGGCGGCAACATGGCTCTCCAGACTGGCCCGGAAGGCGACATTCTTATCGATTCCAACTTTGCTACCGCCGTGCCAAAGATCCGCGAGGCGATCGCGGCCGTCAGTCACGACGCTCCCGACGCGCTCATTAATACCCATTGGCACTACGACCATACCGACGGCAACGAGAGCTTGCACGCTGCGGGATTCACCGTCTTTGCACACCGGAACACGCGCGAACGCATGTCGACACCGCAGACCATTCCGTTCTTTCATATCGTCATGCCCGCCTCTCCGGCTGGAGCGCTTCCATCCATCACCTTCGACGAGTCCATGCATGCCTGGCACAACGGCGACTCGCTCGATCTGGTCCATTTCGATCCGGCGCACACCGATTCCGACATCTATATTCACTTCCACAATGCCAACGTTCTGCATGTAGGCGACATCTGGTTCAACGGCATGTATCCATTCATCGATGAGGCCACAGGAGGTGCGATCGGCGGCATGATCCACGCCTCAGAGAAGGCACTCGCCGTCGCGGACAGCAGTACAAAGATCATTCCCGGGCATGGCCCCATGGGATCAAGAGCAGACCTCCAGAAGTATCGCGATATGCTTTCCTCTATTCGCGACAAGGTCGCGGCTCTTAGGGCTTCAGGAGCAAGCGAGCAGCAAGCCGTAGCCAAAAAACCCACAGCAGACTTCGATCCCATCTGGAGCAAAGGCTTCTTCGTCAACGGCGACGTCTTTACCGGACTTGTGTATCGGACCTTATAGGAGGCACCCGCGGTGTCACGATATGCCGAGCCAATGGCGCGGCTGATTGAAGAATTGAAGAAGCTCCCGGGGGTCGGCACGAAATCCGCGCAGCGGTTCGCCTTCCACATTCTGCGATCGACCGATGAAGATGCGGCGGCGCTGGCCGAGGCTGTGCGCGGGCTCAAGGAAAGCCTGCGCCTGTGCTCCATCTGCAACAACATTACCGATGTAGATCCTTGTGCCTATTGTGCAAGTCCGACGCGCAATCAGCGCCTTGTGTGCGTGGTTGAGGAACCGACGAACATCGAGTCCGTGGAGCGCACGCGTGGCTACAACGGCGTGTACCACGTGCTGCACGGAACGCTTTCGCCGCTGCATGGCGTTAGTCCCGACCAACTCCGCAGCAGGACACTTCTACAGCGCGCCGAGCGCGGCGAGATCGACGAGGTCATTCTTGCCACCAGCCCCACGCTGGAGGGCGAAGCCACCGCCAACTGGCTGGCCGGAACGCTGCGCGGATCTCAAGTGAGGCTGTCGCGCATTGCTACCGGCGTACCGGCGGGCAGCGATATTGAGTATGCCGACGAGGTCACCATGGCCCGCGCTATCGAAGGCCGCCGCGAGCTATAACGCGGGAAAGCCCCGCGCGGAACTTATGCTTGCAATCTGCTTAACAGATCCTGGGGATGGACTGGCTTTGCCAGGATTTCGAACTCGTAGCCCTTTGCCCGCGCCTTCTCCAGCAGATCAGCCGTTGCAGCTTGTCCGGAAAAGAGCAGGATTTTGATCTTGGGAAGAATCGACCGAATCATGATGGCCGCATCAATTCCATTCAGATCGGCCATGATAACGTCTGTGATGAGCATGTCCGGGGTGAAGCTGGACGCCATCTCCACCGCCTTCTCTCCGGAATAAACAGCGCGCGCGTCGAAGCCGCTCTGGTTAAGGATCATCGCCAGCGTATCGGCAATGACACGTTCATCGTCGACAACGAGAACCTTGGGTTTGACACGATTTTCGTGCATACTCTCCTAGACGCTGATTGCTGCATTTGCGATTATGCTGCTTCTTAGGTCACGCCGCTGAACGCAGCTCGGAAGGGCCCCTGGGGACGAACCGCGTTCGCAACTCTTCTTTGTAAATGATACCCTCTGTCCGGCGCCAGCCTAGACAGGTCTTCAGACCAAAGGGCCGGCCCCAAAAAACGCTGGGCCGGATCGAAACCTGTATCCTCCTGATGTTTGATGCATTCAATCAACGGATTCATCTGCCAGAAATCCGGCAATCATAGACTTGCAATACACCCAACCCGCATCTGTATGAGGCGGACCCTGACCCGGAGACCTTTGCATGCAGGAAGCGGCTATCCAGACCACCCCGGAAAGCGTGAAAGCCGACGCGATCATCCGCGCGGAACGCATTGAGAAATACTACGCCCAGCCCAGCGAGAACCGGATCCAGGTCATCTCGGCCACGGATCTCAGCATTGTGCCTGGCGAAATCGTAGCCCTGCTGGGACCGTCCGGTTCAGGCAAATCGACCATGCTGCGCATGCTCACCGGCCTTTCCGTTCCTTCGGCGGGGCAGGTCTACTGGCACGAGAAACCCATCGCCGGTGCGGAGATCAACGTCTCGATTGTCTTCCAGAGCTTTGCGCTCTTCCCATGGATGACCGTGCTCGAAAACGTCGAAGCCCCGCTTCAGGCCCGCGGCGTTGACCCCGACGAGCGCCACGAGCGCAGCATGAAGATGATTGACACGGTCGGCCTTGACGGCTTCGAGTCCGCGTATCCGAAGGAGCTTTCGGGGGGCATGCGACAGCGTGTCGGCTTTGCGCGGGCTCTGGTCGTCGAGCCGGAGGTCCTCTTTATGGACGAGCCTTTCTCCGCTCT
>Ga0187863_10001999_pt1 | contig 15829 bp, 10 predicted proteins | sample June2016WEW_11_1_FD_132975 | JGI IMG/M metagenome (GOLD analysis project Ga0187863, IMG submission 132975) | Peatland microbial communities from SPRUCE experiment site at the Marcell Experimental Forest, Minnesota, USA - June2016WEW_11_10 | ecosystem: Environmental > Terrestrial > Soil >... | reverse complement strand
TGCCACGCGTGGGAAAGAACACCTGGCCGAAGCCGTAGTCATGCGGGTAGGATGCCTGATAAATGCGGCCGTCCATGCGCCGTTCGCGAGCGCCGGGAACCTCGATGGAGTTCACCACATATCGCCCGTTGGGCGACACCTGCGACATAAAACCGAATCGCTTCGGTGAGTCCTTTTCGGAGAAAGCGCTCCAGCGAATGACGTCATCCTTACTGATCGTGGTGATCTTCTTCACCGGCACCAGACCGTACAGCGCCTTGTCGTTCACCGGGCCGTCCATGTCCAGCCCCAGCGTCTTTCCGTCACTCGAAAAGGAGTGGCAGTTGGCGCAGGTGGGCAGATTTTCCATCACCACTTTGCTGCGCGGCTCGTCGATGCTCCGAAGGCGCCACTTGATCAACGGTATGGCCGATTCCGGCAACGGCCGGATAACGCCCTTCTCGCCGTTGGGCGCTACCGGTATCAGCGGGACGTCGCGATAGAAAATCGGCGCACCCACGGGATCTTTCGAAGTTTCAATGTCCACCTGGCCCAGCGATACCGGATCGTTCGCATTCGCACCGGCAAAGCCGCTAATTATCACGGTGGCGGGCCGGTGTATGGAATGCGATTTGATGAAGGTCCACGTACGCGGATCCGGTTTCCAGGTGTGGGAAGCAGCCTGTTGGACGGTCAGCTCGGGAGGTACGAATCCCGTAAAGCTGTTGTCGATTTCACCCACCTGCATCTTGTCGCCGCGTGAGGTCAGGTGCAGGGGTGGCGCGCCATCTGCAAAATCGACCTCGACGCGCCAAAAGCCCGCTCCCTCACTGGTCTCGCGCCAGAGAAATGTGGGCGCGGTGATTTCGGGCGGAAACAGCGAGTTCTGCGCCGGATAGTCGATCAGAATTGGCGCGGGCGCGGGCGGGCTGCCGTGCGCCTTCGCCAGAACCAGAATGAGCGCGGTTGTGAATACACTACCGAATGCCGAAGCACGGAGCCTGCGCGACATCATAAGGCGATCCGATCTGTCATGTGCCGGCCATTGGCCGCTGCCAGCGCTCACCGGCCATGTCAGGCCCGATGAGTGTCCGCGCCGGGCACAGGCATGCCTGGGCGTCCAACCTCACAGCAGCTATGAAGGAGTCGTCTTCAGTTCATCACACTTCGCGGCGCCGCCACAACCGGCTACTCGCCCAGCGTGAATTCCACGCTCTGGCTCGACGTTTCCTCGCCCTGCTTCAGAATCATGGTGAAGTGGTAATCGCCGAGGGGAAGCTTCGCGGTGTTGAGCTCCGCCAGATACGGAATCGTGGGATCCTTGGCATCCTGGCTGACGCGCAGCGGAATGGTGCCCGCAAGCTTCCCGTTCACCTGCACCTCCGCCTTCAGATCCAGCGGATCGTTGGAGGCAGTATTAGGGTGAATATCAAAGAACAAGGTGAGTGTGGAATCCGCCGCCTTGGACACGTGTCCGGACAGATTGGGTATCACGCGTCCGTCGGCGCACCGTAAGGGACTCGCGATGTCCTTGTCGGAGTCGTTCTGAAATGGGTCGATCCTCCGGGCCACCACGATATCGCTCAACGACGCTCCGTGAACCGGCTGGGGAATCACCAGGTCGGTGCGCTGCGCCCCAATCTTGCCGCTGTTCACGTCCATGGCCACCGTCTCGAGGACATAGTCTCCAGGCGCTGCGTTGAAGTGGCGGCGCATGCTGAACACGTCGCCCTTTGCTTTTTCCTGCTCATCCAGCGCTCCCTGCCGCGGGACATCTTCGCTGAATTTCTCGACAACGGCGCCCGATTTGTCCTTCAGCTCGGCAAGGATGGCTACGTGAGCGGCGTATGTCTTCGCCGCTTCGTCGGACTTGATCTCCACCCCGCCCAGCGGCACTTCCACCACCACCTCGTCCGAGTCCACATGGTCCGTGTTGCCGAAACGCAGACCAGCCGCGTGAATTGGCAGATCCGTAGCTAATTCCGGCGCAGCCAGCGCCTTCAGCAAAGGAGCTTCAAACGCCGCCGGCACTGTTCCAGCCGGGCGCGCCACCGCATAGTACCCGGCGCGAGCCTCGATCACGAGTCCGCTCCGCAGTGGCTTTACCGTCACCGGGCGGAATCGGCCATCGTTGGCTCCGCCAGCCGGAGTAAAGGACGCCACGTAGTACGACGTGAGGTCTTCGATGATCCTGCGCGTCCCTCCACGCTCGCCACTGACGACGTGGACGCCTCCGGTGGTGGCGCAGATCGCTTCGAGCGGTGTCTTGTTGGAACCGGAACTGGTCTGCCCGAAGCGGCTCATCTGCTCGGCCGCAATGGTCCCCGTGGCGCCTCCGGCCGCGGTCGTTCCCGCGGCGGGCGTGGTCGGCCCGGATGAGGGCGCTTTTCCGACACCGACGTTGGGCATGGAGCCCGAATTCGCCATCACCGCCGCCGCGACGAGGCCCGTCGCCATATTAGGATCGACGGCGTGCGCGTCCACCGAGTAAATGCTCACATCCGCTTTGTTCGCCGCCTCGATTATCTGGGGCAAAACCTCCGGATCAGCCACGTCCCAACGAAGGCTCTGCGAGAAATAGATCACCGTCTTTCGCCCGGGCATGCCGGCCGGCCCCCGCGATACCGCCAGCAGCGCGGCCACCGAAGGCGTCATGTGCGGGTTCGTAATTATGCTCTGGGAATCGAGCAGCATTGCCAGCAGCGTCTTTGCGGTCTCCTGCCGCGGCCCACCCTGTGTATCCTCGGTCAACGATTTCTCCGCCGCCGCATTCTGCGCGGCCGCGACGCTGCCCTCCGCTATTGTGGCGTCGTCGATGGCTGTCTTGAGGGCATCGGGATCGGAGGTCGGCGCCTGCATCAGGCGCAACCGCTGATCGATAGCCAGAACGGTAAACTGGACGCCGCTGTCATGAGCGCCTTTGATAATTGCCAGAGCCTCATCGCGGGCGCTTTTGGCGTTCCCGGCCTCCATTCGGTCGAACACCAGCATAACGGAGTTGGCGATGTTCACTCGCCGAAGATCTTTGATCTGGACGCGCGAGCCGCCGTCGAGAACCTCCAACTCGGCAGGTTGAAGATCCGAAACATCCTTACCTGACTTGTCGTGCACCACCAGATCGAGAGAGACTTCGTCGACATTCACCGTTGTCCGTGAACCGGAGGGAGCCGCGGGCGCGGAACTGGTTTGTCCCAACAATGAAGCAATGAATAAGGATGCCAGCAATCCAGGCAAAGGGGCGGCAAGAGAGCGCTTTCGCCCCCAACACGACACGGTGCGCATGTATGTATTACTCCTTAGACTATTCTACGCGTGCATTCCGGCGGGGGTTTCCGCGATTCGCTTAATGCTCCGGTTCCTTTACCTTCAGGATCCGGTCGCCTTCCACGTTTTGCAACAATTGCACCGCGCCGGAAGGCCAGACTATTTCCACCGTTTCCGCGCGCTTGTCGGGACCCAGTCCGAAGTGCACCGGCCCCAGACTCGACGAGGCGTAACCCACGCTGCTGGTCATGTGGTTGTATTGCGCGCCAATCCCTTTCGTCACCACCTTGATGCGGGCGCCGATGCCGTCGCGGTTGCTCCGCGTCCCTTCCAGTGCGATCTCGAGCCAGTGATTCGCGCCCGGACTCCGATTCATCCAGATTTCCGCCGGATGGGCCATCGCGGTGGTCACCACGTCGACGCGGCCGTCGCCATCCAGATCGCCGAAAGCACAGCCCCGGTGGCGGGCCATGGGGGTGGCGTCGAGACCGGCTTCTTCCGTCAGGGCTTCCCATTTTTCGCCGCGGCCCAAATTGCGGAAGACAGTGTTGTGCTGTTCCACTCCCTGACCGGGCTGCGGAAGCGCGCCGACGTGCCCGCGCGTGACGAACAGGTCCTTCCAGCCGTCGTTGTCGAAATCGAACAATCCGGCGCCAAAGCCGGCCATGTGCAGCGTCAGGGCACGCATGCCGCTTTCCGCGGTGATCTCCCGAAAGTCCCCCTTGCCGGTGTTCAGGAACAAGGGGAAAGTTTGATTGTTGAGGGCGATGAAGGCGATGTCCGGATAGCCGTCGTTATTGAAGTCGCGAAAGTCCAGACCCATACCGGAAACGAAACTGCCGTCCTCGGGGAGCCCCACTCCGGCAGTCATGGCTAGCTCTTCAAACTTGTTCCCCAGATTGTGGAACAAGGAGTTGTAGTAGGCGTCGTTGGTGACGAACAGATCAGGCTTGCCATCCAGATCGTAGTCCGCTACACCGACGCCCATGCCCTTGCCCACCACTTTGCGAATGCCCCATTCGGCCGACACATCCTGGAACTTGCCGTTGCCTTTGTTGAGAAACAGCTGATTGGGAAGACCCTCGTAGTAGCGCGGGTGACAATAATCGGGCGTTCCAAGAAAGTCGCACAGTGGCGTCGGCTTGTACTGCCACTGCAGGTAATTCGTGACGAACAGATCGAGCAGCCCATCGTTGTTGACGTCCACCCAGGCAGCGGTAATCGCCCACAGAGGCCCATACTTTGGATCGTTCCAGTGATTCAGCCCGGCCTGCTCGGTGACATCGGTAAACGTGCCGTTGCCGTTATTGTGATACAGCGTGCTCTTGTGCACTCCGGCTACGAAGATGTCGGGATAGCCATCGTTGTCGTAATCGCCCACCGCGACACCCGTATCAAAGCCGGTGCCCGCCAGACCGGCGGCATCGGTGACATCGGTGAAGACGCCGTTTCCGTCGTTACGAAAGAGCCGGTTTCGATATTTCGTCGAGTCCTTCGTCAACGTCGCGAGATTTGCGCCATTGGTGAAGAAGATGTCAGGCTTACCGTCCCGGTTGTAGTCGAAGACAGCCACTCCGCCGGCCATCGTTTCCGGCGCGTTTCGCGCCAGCGTCTCGTCACTCTCAAGCTGGAATCCAATCGGATGGTAGGAGAACTGGATAGGAGACGAAGAAGGAGTCCCGGCGCTGAAGAAAAGGACCAATACCGGCAACAACACCAGGCCCGCGAAGAAACCAGCTCGCTTGATCATAAAAAGAGGGATGGCATTGAGCCATCCCTCCAGTTTACTGCCCGGTTCCTTCTAAGAGTCGAATCTCAGAAGTAGAACTTCACCGCGAGCTCAACCAGCCGCTGCCCTACCGTGTAGAGCGGTACGCCGGAGGTTAGCGAATTCGTGTTGGTGGAGCTGTAGGCCCCATTAGGACCGGAGAAGTTCAGCTTGATATCCTGGTTCTGTCCAACCGCTCCAAACTGCGGATTCGGATGGTTCAACCAGTTGAACGCCTCGATGCGGAATTGCAGAGTGCGGCTTTCCCCCATCTTGAAGTCCTTGAACAGGGAGAGGTCGCTGTTGAAGAAAGCCGGCCCCTTGATGTACGGCCAGATAATGGTCCCCTGCTGACCGGGCGCCGGCACCGTGAAGCACGACGGATTGAAGTACTGGCCCGAGCTGAGGCCGCTGCGAGGATCGCAGGTAACCAGCGGCACCAATACCTCCTCGTTAGTGCCGAGGTAGGTGTTATTGCCTACGTTGGTCGGCCACTGCACGTTCAGATCGCCGCCGGTGTTTCCCTGAATCGGCGCGCCACTCTGGAAGTTATTGTTGGTCTGCAATACCCAGCCATTCACGGCCCCCATCAGAATGGGATTGCCATGGACGCGCTGCCCCTCGCGGAAAATACCCACGATGTTCACGATGTTCGTGTGATCGTAGTTGAGAACACCGTAGTTGCTGTCAAGATTGAATGGGTTGACGATGGTGCCCGCGCCGGCTCCGTTACCGCTGTAGCCATCGCGGATGCCCAGCACCTTGCTGAAGGTGTAGTTCGCCATCACCATGGCCGGACCCGAGTTCTTCATCCAGGAGACCTGCAGGGAGTTGTAGTTGGAGTAGCTCCCGTGGCCTAACTGCTGGATGGCTTGATAGTTCGACAGCGGGTAATAGTCCGCGGAGTTGAAGCTGCCGTTGCAGGATACGCCCTGAACGCAGTTGATGGACCCGGTGATGGGGTCGGGTTTGAAGTAGGCTCCCGGCACAATCGGGTTCGCATCGTTGAGTCCGTTGGTGCCGAAGAGCAGCAAATCGTAGCTGTGGTTCCCTACATAGGAGAACTCGGCCACGGAGCGCCATGGCGCCTGCTGCGAAATTGTGAAGTTCCAGTCCGCGGTACTCGGAACCCTGTTGTCGCCCATCTGCATGACGCTGATGGCGCCGCCGTTCAGCGAGCCCGCGCCTGAGGGAAGGCCGGTGAGGTTTATGTCATTCGCCAGACCGAGAAACGAACCCGATCCGTAAGAAAACGCACCCACTCCGGAGTCCCCGGTTGCACCGGCGTTAACGCCGGCCTGATATTTGAATATCGCGAAACCGCCGCGCAGAACGGTCTTTCCGTTGCCGAACAGGTCGTATGCCGCGCCCAGCCTGGGAAGCGGATAAACGAACGGCGAGATCAGGCCGGAAACCGGAATGCTGCTATTGGTCCCGTGATCCTCCAGTCCGGTGTTGGCCGGGCCAGGGTGTACGTTCGAGTAGGTTGCGGGATTGAATACGTACATGCCGTTCGGAGAATTGGGATCGTAATACTGGCCTACGTGATCGAGGCGGAGACCGTAGTTGATGGTCAGCTTTTTCCCGATCTTCCAGGAATCCTGGGCATAAGCGGAAACCTGGTGATACTGAATCACCGCCAGCGGACCCACGTTGCTCTGCGTATAGCTTTGCACCGCGCCGACCAATTCGTCGGCGATCACGTTGTTGACGGTGGTTGAACCATACTGTTCAAACTCGAACATGCCCTGAGTCCCGGCATTGGCGGCGAGACCAGTCTGGGCGTTCTGGTTCATATCCCAATAGAAACCGAACTTCATGGTATGGGTTCCCCACACCTTGCTGAGGTTGTCATAGACCGCCGGGTCTGACTTGATGGCGCCAAACGTGTTAGCGCCGGACGAATAGAAGTCCGCCTGCGGCATGAACTCCGCCAGCGCTCCGGACCAGCTCAGCGTGTTCGGAATCTGCTTCTCGTCCACTCCGAACAGCCCCTTGGTGGTCATTCCGAGCGAGCTCGGATCCACCCCGGAAGGATTAGACAGAGACAGGAAGTTGGTGTAACGAGCGTAGGTAACCACCGTTTCATTGACCAGCGACGGGCTGAACACATGGGTGAAGTTGCCCATGATGACGTCCGACGGGGTCAGAGCCGGCATGGCCGACGGATACGGTACGGCCGAGTTCGGCGCCCACCAGGTGGCGATCGGGTGCAAGTCCGTCTCCTTCTGGTAGGTGTACGACACGGTCAGCTTGGTGTTGTCGCTGATCGCATAATCGACCTTCTCGCTCTGTTCCCAACGATTCGTGGCCACAAGGAATCCCGTGCCTGGGTCAACGAATTGGTAGTTATATCCGTTGTTGGTCGCCGGATTCATATTGGGCGCCGGGAGAAGGCTCAGCAATTTCGCGCCGTTCGGGTCGAAGTCCGCCTGGGGAATGATGCCATTGACAATGGGTGCGGGAAGCACGCCAGGAGCGCAGCCGTGTTGGCCGGCGGCCGAGCCCCCGCAGGGAGTGGTCAGGCCGGCAGACCAGCCGCCGTTCGCCTGGGCCGCAAACTGCGCCAGAGAAGACGGGGAAAAGTCGCCGCCCAGCATGGCCGACGTGGGTACGATGTAGTTGTTGAGCTGGCCCACCGGCACCTGGTTCATGTACTCGAAACCGAACCACCAGAACAGCTTGTTCCGATTGTGATTGAAGTGCGTGAAGGGGAGCAGGACCGGGCCGCCCATGTTGCCACCGGGATAGTAATAATGTTCCGAGGGCAGGTTGCTTCTGGTCGCTCCTTCCGCTTTGGAGCCGGAATCCAGCGAATCGAAGATGGCGTTGCGCGCATAGAAATAGCCTTCTCCGTGGAAGTCCTTGCCACCGCTCTTTCCGTAGGCCTGGAAGACCACCGGCCCTTTGGCGAACTCAGCGCCATAGGACGACATCAGGACTTTGACCTCGGCGGTCATGTCCGAGTTGATGTTGGCGATCTGGGTGCCCACGTTGCCGGGATCCACCAGGTTCGCGCCATCCAGCATGTACGACATGGCGCCATACGGCTGGGTGCCGTTGGAGGAATAATTCCCTACCGGGCCGACGTTGCTGCTGACGATCTTGTCGGAGAACGCCTGACCCTGGTTCAGGCCGTTGTTGATGGCCATGCCCGGCATGATCTTGAGCAGCTCACCAGCATCGCGACCGGTGATCGCGATGTTGTTTACGAAGTCCTGGTTCAGGTTCGTGCTGACCTCGCCGGAATCCATCTGCGCCACTTCGCCGGCCGACGTCGAGATCTCGACCTTCTCGGCTACCGTTCCTACCGTGAGCGCGATGTTCGCAATGGTGCGCTCGTCGCCCTGGTTGATAGCGATGCCCTTCAATTGCCACGTGCTGAAACTGGCCGCGGTAACTGTGAGGGTGTAGCTTCCCGGGGGAACGGCGGTAATGGCGAAGCGTCCCTCGCCGTTGCTGACCGCACGGCGGACGTCGCCGCTTGCATCATTAGCTAATTCGATTTTTGCATCCGGTATTACCGCGCCTGTCTGATCGTTAACTGTGCCTTGCAGGCTGCCGGTAAGTTGTTGGCCGAAGGCGGCGCTGCTCAGAAGCAGCAACACAACGGCTACAAAAAGGATGCGAGACGTAAACCCATGCTGGACGCGATGTGGTGTGCCCAGCACAGATGCTTCTGGGGATCTGTGCATAGTATCTCCGTGATCTGAATGGAACACCGCAGGAGAGCAGTCAAACTTATTGCCCCCTGATGCCTTTCCCGAGCACAACTCAGCTCGGAACTAAACCTCGCCACTAGTGGTTTAATGCTATATCGCAACCAAACTGTAGTCAAGTGCTTTCTGCGAGAGGCGTACTATATGAGATTTTGTAATTGGTTCCTCAACAACTTGAGGCGGTAAATCCGGCTTTTTGGAGGGGGTTCACACCACTTGCGGGTGCTCTGCGGGGTTGCCCGCGGCGCCGGAGTATTGTAAACGGGGCTTAAAACGCGAGGAGCCAGGGCGCGGCGAAGAACACCCCTGAGGTGGTGCTAATCGGCACCGCCCGCTAGTTCTCGACTTCTTTCCCGTCTTCGTCCTGCGCCCTCGCCGACGCTTTATCTTCCGGGCCGGCCTTACGAACGGTCACCGTGCCGCGGTCCGTGCTGATGTGCACTTCAGGTCCGTTGCCCACAGTTCCGGCAATGGATCCGCTCTCGCCGCCTTCGGTTTCGCGCACCTGCAGTGGTGAACCGAACTCATTGCGCAGCTCGCCGCGATCCGTGCTGGCCTTGAGATCGAACTTGCCCTGAGCCGGCAGCGCCAGGTCGACATCGCCGCTGCGCACGCGCACTTCCATCTTGGGCACGCCGGATGCGGCTGGCCGAAGCTCCACGTCACCGCGGTCGACATCCAGATCGAGCCCCTGAGAAAAATCGGTCAACTGGATATCGCGCGCCTGAGCGCTCACCCGAATCGGCCCAACAACGGTAGTGCCGGTGAGATCGCTGCCCGACAAGCGCACCTGACCGGGTATTTTCGCGGCTTCGAACTCGAAGTTCGAACCTTCGAACTTCACCGCCTGTGCGAGATTTCTCAATTCCACTTCACCGGCGAAGGTCCCGGTCGCGGTCACCGCGCCGCTGATATTGTCCAGTTCCACATCGTCGCCGCGCGACGCCCGCAGCTCCACCTTCCCCTTCACTCCCACCGCCCGCACCACGTCGCTGCGGTCCAGCTCCACGCGCACGTCGCCGCCGATATCCTGCAATCGCACGCCCGCGTTATCGCTGACAATGTTCACACTGCCGTCCACCCCGGTAATGTCGAAATCGCCGTACTCGCCGTGCCCCTCAATGCTGGAGCCTTTTGGCACTACGATCTCCAGATCTTCGCTTACCCGCAGACGCCCGTTGGCTTTGTCCTGATTGGTGCGAACAGTGACCGTTGTGTTTTTATCGCTGAGGACTTCGAGCGGCGTTTCCTTGTTGGCATCGTCGGCTTCCTTCTGCGAAAGAGACCGCACCGATTTCCGGCCGTCCACCTTCACCGTCAAATCGTCCCCGACGGTGATGCGTGCGTTGCCGCGGAAGGCCTCAATCACCACGTGCGGCGTTTTGCCGGCGCTGCCGGTCGCGGACGGGAGACCGTATTCGTAGTTCTCGCCCATGTCGGCGACGATGCCCCGCCACGGTCCGCCGGACCACCAACTGTGCCGGTGCGCCGCCCACGCCGTGGAGCCGATGATACAGATGAACACCACCAGCACCCATTCGCCGCCGGAGATGCCGTTACAGGAAAGCGGCCTGCCCCCCGACGCCTGCATCGCGATCTCAAACAGCCGCAGCGCGCCCCAGCCGATCAGCAGAAAAGGCCACCACATGGCCAGCATGTCCCAGATCTGAATCTGCGGCCAAAGGCTGCGCGTGAGAAACAACGCACCGATGGCGATCAGTATGAGCGGACCAATTACCGAACCTCGCCTCATGACGCGCCTCCCGGATATTGCGGGTTCGCAGGCTCATCCTGCCGCACCGCCCGCTCCAGCAGCTTCAACAGACCGAACACAATGATCAGCACCGGCCACGTTCGCCAGAACGGAAATGGACCCATGTGATCTATCGCCAGCAAAGCGCCCAGCGTGATCAGCAGCAGCGGCCCGCGCACCGCCTGCATTACCGTAGCGCCGCCAGGCCGGCTCATCGCTGTTCCTCCGATTCATTGCCGCGGCCCGCCGGAACCAGCCGTTCGTACAGCAGGTAGGCGCCCAGCGCAATTAACAGGAGCGGCCAATATCGCAGAACCTGGCTCATGCGCAACAGATCCATGGTATTCAGTAGAAACAATACGCCGATGGCCATCAGCAGGATGGGGCCCGCGGGAAAGCCGCTCTTCCGGCGCATGGGCACCAGCCCGGAGAATTCGTCCACACTGTGACCGTAGAGCCGCCGCTTCGCCGTGTGATACGCCTCGAATGCCATATACAGAATCCACGCGGGAATCATGAACCCGAACAACGGCTCAAACCCGGACGCGGCGCCCGAACTGAGCACGCTGATAATCATTCCGAACACCACCACATGAACGAGACCCTTCACATACTGGCCGTTGTAGATGGCGCCCACTCCTGGAATCAGTCCCAGCACGAACGCGAGCCCCGGCGACGGCGCACCTTCCGGTAGCGGCGGAGGCGCTGTATATGGCGACCATTCCGGCGCCGGCGGCGGAGGTGGCGGAGGAACACCCGGACCACCCGCTGCTCCCATGGTGGCTTCGGCCGCGGGCGCGAGAGGCGCGTGTTCGGCGCAATAGAGTGTCCCCTGGTAAGGGTGCTGACACGCCGGACAGAGCGGCTTTCCGCACGAGCGGCAATATCCGGTCGCCTCGGTTTCGGTATGGATTGCGCAGTTCATTTTCGTTCACTCCGCCCGGCGTTGTTCGCCGGAGCGCCCTTCGTCTGATTTCCTCCGGCGTCCGCCCGCTTCGCCGGCACGCTGGAATCCTGTTCGGTCCAATCCTTCAGCCGGCTTTGAATCTCGATCACCAGCTTCAGGTTTTCGTAGTATTTCACCGTCCTGTCCCAGCCGCGATGCGCCCGGTCGTCCACGGCCATCCAGATCTTCACCGGATCCAGGTCCGACGGCTTCAACTGCCGCGGCTCGATGCCCGCAAACCGCGCCAGCATGGAGAAAGAGAGCACCGTCATGGCCATGCCCATGGCATAGCGAGGCTGCAGAATCGGCTCGATCCAGCGCCGCCGCCACCATGGCCGTTTGCCCGCGGCGTTGTTGCCGGGAATCACATGCAGAATCCGCGTCAGCAATTCCGCGGGCGGCTCCACCACCGCCGCTCGCTCCATCAGGCCCAACGCGCTGCGCACATCGACGGCTAATGCCGCGCACGAAGCACAGGTCTCCATGTGCCGCTCAATCTCGTGCCGGCGTTCTTCGGCGAGCGTGCCGTCCAGATAATCGCACAGAAGGATTTCGAAATCGGCGCAGTTCATATCGCCACCTTCTGTCTCTTCAGCACCCGGGCCAGTTCGGCGCGCCCGCGGTTCAACCGCGATTTCACGGTTCCTTCGGGCACATTCAACACCTGAGCGATTTCGCGATATTCCATCTCCTCGAGATCGCGGAGGATCACCGTTTCCCGCAGCTCCGGCGAGAGCCGCCGCAACGCATTCTGTATTACCTCACTTGCTTCACGCCCCGCCAGCGCGCTGTCGGCATGGCCGAAAGCCACCGTCTTCTCTTCCAACATGCCGAGTTGTTCTTCGATGGAATCGGTGGCGCGCTCGGATCGCGTGCGGCGGTAATTGTCGATGAGAAGGTTCCGCGTCAGCCGCGTCAGCCAGACCACGAAAGAGCCTTCGCCCGAGCGGAAGCTGCGCAGGTTGCGAAAGATTCGCAGGAACACTTCCTGAGATAAATCCTGCGATTCCGAATCTCTCCCGGTGAACCGATAGCAGATGGAATAAACGCGGCGCGTATGCAGGCGGACGAGATCTTCCCAGGCGGTTTCATCGCCGCTCAGGCAGCGTTCCACTAATTGCGCGTCCGAATCCACCCTGTTACGCCAGCTCCCTTCAGTGGCCGCACAGGCAGGAGCCCAGGTCCATTTCGCCTGGGGTGCCGCAAGTTGTGCAACCGATGCCATCGGGGCCATGCTCCTCGTTCAAAGTGGTGGACCGGCGGCTGTCCCGCCGGCTGAGCGGTACCGGTATTCCCGATTTCCGCTTCCACTCACTAGAACGAGGAACTATCATAAGAAGTTCGCCTAAAACAGCTTTACCGTGTTCCAGGACTTACCATTCTATACGCCGCACTCACTTCGCCGAATGGTCAATCGGTGAGCGGCATGCCAGGCCGGGCCAGTGGCATGCGGCCACCGGTAGCGCGGAGTGCGAATTCGGACGGGAGGGCACCATAGGATCGATTGCAGGCAGGAATCGTAAGACGCTCGCCGGGTTAGCGGTGGGCGCCGTGATTATCGGCGTCGTCCTGTGGCGGTGGCGCGGGAGCAGCTTTGACTGGCATGTGTTCGCGAGGGCTTTCCGTGGGCTCAACGGATTCTGGCTGGCGTTGTCTATCGTGCTGATTCTGAGTACCTACTATGGCCGAGCCTTGCGCTGGGAAGTGATGCTGCGGCCCATCAAGCCAAACGCGAGCATTAGCCGCGTTCTTTCGGCTACTATGATCGGCTTCACGGCGATTGTTCTCCTGGGCCGAGCCGGAGAACTGGTTCGTCCCTATCTTATTGCCCAGAAAGAGCGGGTGCCGTTTCCTACGCAAATCGCCGCGTGGGTCCTCGAGCGCATCTACGATCTGCTCATGGTGCTGGCGATTTTTGGATTCGCTCTGGTCAGGGTCCCCTGGGCAACCCTGCCGCTCAAGCCCGGCCTGGCGCAACTTTTCCGTACCGGGGGCTGGGTGGTCGGCGTAATAGCGGCGATCTGCATTGTATTGCTTGTCGGATTTGGGCGTTATTCCCACGTGGCTCGAGGATGGGTGGCTTGGCTCGTGCGGATCCTGCCAGAGCGGTTTCGTTCGCATGTTGAACATTTGTTTGGCGCGTTTCTTGATGGGATGCAATCCACATCTAAATCTACATACGTAGTTCTAATAGCCCTCTATACATTGCTCGAGTGGGCGCTCATCTTCGGTTGCTATTACTGCCTCTTCAGGGCCTTCCCGGCAACGGCGGGCTTCAGCCTCGCTGAGATGTCGATTTTTCTCGGAGTGGTGGCCTTCGGCAGCATCCTCCAAATCCCAGGGATTGGCGGTGGCGTACAAGTGGCGGCCGTGCTCGCCCTCACGGAAATCTTCGGCATGCCGATTGAAGCCGCCACCGGCATGGCGCTGCTGATCTGGGGGGTAAGCTTTCTGACAGTGGTTCCCTTCGGCCTCGGGCTGGCCCTGCACGATGGTGTCAACTGGAGCAAATTCAAGAGCTTGCCACAAGAAGCCCCGCTATGATTTGTCCCTTTTGCGGTTTCCGGGAAGACCGCGTTATCGACTCGCGGGAGAGCCGCGAAGGCGACGTAATCCGGCGCCGCCGGCAGTGCCTCAAGTGTGAGCGCCGCTTCACCACTTACGAGCGCACCGACGAGATTCCCTACATGGTGGTGAAGAAAGACGGCCGGCGGGAGAAGTTCGACCGGCAGAAAGTCTTATCCGGGCTACTAAAAGCCTGCGAGAAACGTCCTGTCAGTATGGCCAGACTAGCGGAACTGGTCGATGAGGTGGAGGCGAAGCTGGTCGACAACGCCGATCGAGAACTTTCTACTACGCAAATAGGAGAAATCCTGATGGGCCGCCTGGCGAATCTCGACAAGATCGCTTATGTGCGCTTTGCTTCGGTCTATCGGGACTTTCAGGATGTCGAGACGTTCTTCAACGAGTTGCGAAGCCTGGTGCACCAGAAGAAGCCCTAAGCCGCATCTAACAAAGCGGGCGGGGACGATGCGTCAGGCAGCACACTTCGGGAGCCACCACTGGCTGGTGGGACCTGATTACTCCGCTGCAACCAAAACAGTTCCGAAACATCTTGTAAATAGGCACTTAACTTCGTTGGTCAGCGGTGCTATAATCGACGAGACCGGCCGTCGGCGCGAGGACTCTCGTTTCAGTGAGGCGGTGTGCCTCGGAAACTATAACATATACAACGATTTTGGACGGCTCGGTGCGGTCCTTTTCCCCCGTCAGGTGAGGTGAGCTTTCAGTGGATCAATTCGAGGATCACTTCTTAGCAGAGAGCCCCGAGGGTAGTCTGAACATCCCTTTCGATGAGGAAGGGCATTTCTTCCACGCGGAAGAGGCCCCCGAGGGTGAGGAGTTTGCGGCCCAGGCGCCGGAGGAGTCCATTTACACGGACGATCCGGTACGCGTGTATCTGCGCGAAATGGGCGCGGTGCCGCTGCTCACCCGCGAAGGCGAAGTCAATCTGGCCCGCCGCATGGAGCGGGGCAAGCTGCGCATGCAGAAGGCGATCAGCCGGTCGGCTCTGGTGCAGCGCATGATTCTCGAAGTTGCGGAGTCCATTAAGCACGGCGAGGATATCGAAGATTTTGTGGATCTGGGCGATGTAGAAGAAGGCAGCGCCGCCCAGGCGAAGCGCCAGTCCGAGGTTCAGGAACTCTTTTCCGCCCTGTTGGCGTTGCACAAGAAGCAGGGCCAGCTCACCGACAAGATGAACGCGGTGTCGATGAGCAACAAGAAGATCCGCCGGCGTTGGCAGGGTAAGGTGATGCGCTCGGCGGTGGAAACCTCGCAGACCATCCGGCGCATCCCGTGGCAGCTTCCGAAGTGGCGCGTATTCGCCCGTGAGATCGAGCACGTGGCCGAGGAGATGACGCATCTCGAGAGCGAGATGCGCAAGCTGGAAGACCGGCCTTCGCAGACCGCGCAGACACGCGTCCGTGAGATCAAGCGCGAAATTCGCAAGCGCGAAACAGCGGCCAATGCGACGCTGGGCGCGCTGCGGCACAGTCTGGCGGTGATTCGTCATGGCGAGGCCGAGGCCGAGCGGGCTAAGAAGGACCTAGTGGAGGCCAACCTCCGCCTCGTGGTTTCGGTGGCGAAGAAATACGTCAACCGCGGGCTGCACCTGCTGGATCTGATCCAGGAGGGCAATATCGGCCTGATGCGCGCGGCCGACAAATTCGAATATCGCCGCGGCTACAAATTCTCGACATACGCGACGTGGTGGATCCGCCAGGCGATCACGCGCGCGATTGCCGATCAGTCGCGCACCATCCGCATCCCCGTTCACATGAACGAGTCGATGAACAAATTTCTGCGGGCGACGCGCGAACTGGAAAAAGAGCTGGGCC
>Ga0187863_10001990_pt1 | contig 15856 bp, 8 predicted proteins | sample June2016WEW_11_1_FD_132975 | JGI IMG/M metagenome (GOLD analysis project Ga0187863, IMG submission 132975) | Peatland microbial communities from SPRUCE experiment site at the Marcell Experimental Forest, Minnesota, USA - June2016WEW_11_10 | ecosystem: Environmental > Terrestrial > Soil >... | reverse complement strand
GTTGCCGGTTACGATCTGCGGTTTCTTCTTGTTGGCCTTGGCTCCGCTCTTCACGTTGCCGTTCTCGCCGTTGATTGTCGCCGTGAACGTCACCGACTGCCCGAAGTTCTACGGGCTGCCGCTGGTGCTCACGCTCGTGGTCGAGGTGGCCGAGTTAATGGTGAAGTTGCCGGTCTGTGAACTGCTCGAGCTGTTGTAGTTGCTGTCGCCCGCGAACGCTGCCGAGAAGGTGTACGAGCCCGGCAAATCCGCGCCATTCGGTGAATAGGTAGCCGTGCAGGTCAGCGTGTCGCCGCTAGGCGCACCGCAAGTTGTCCCGCCGACGGTGCCGCCGAGGCCGCTGCCGCTGATTACAACATCAGCCGCCGTGGGAGTGGCACCGGCGCCAGACCACGTCAACTGCGCCGTGACCGTCACTGCCGCCGTCGATCCGTAGTCTTCCGCTGCCGGGCTGACGTTGGTCACCGCGATCGCCGTCGATGCCTTGTTTACCAGCAGCGAGACGGTCGTGGTTTGTGGGCCAAAGTCCGTGTAGTCGGCTGGCGTAAAGTTGACCCTCAGGGTTTGCGTGCCCACGCCCGGAATCGTTCCCGACGCCGGTGAATATACAAAGGTGCCGGGAATGGTGTCGGTTGCGTTCAACTGCGTTGCGCTCAGCGCGGTCCCGTAAGCGATGGCTGCCGGGGTCGTCCAAGTGAGTGTCGGTGTGCCGCCCACGAATACGGTCTGCGCATTCGAGGTTGACAGCGAGTAATTGGTGTCGGCATAGGTAGCCGTGATGGTGTGAGTTCCGGGCGAGAGGGAACTGGTGCTGAACTGCGCCGCCCAATCGCTAAAGCCGCCGTCGTTTGAGCTAACGGTCAGCGCCGGAGCCGATCCCAGCAACGTAGAGCCGTCGTAGAACTGCACGTTGCTCAGGGTTGGCGGGAAGTAGTTTTGGAAGTTGCCGCTGTCGCAGCCGGCTGCGTCACAAGCCAGGTTCGCAGAGAATATATACGCCTGGCCAGCTTTGCCGACTGTCTTGGTTGAGAGTGATATGTCAATACTTACTTGGCTTATTACCTGCGAGTACACCGCAGAGGTGCTGGCAAGGAGAGCCGGGCTACCAGTGGCGCCGCTATAAGCGGCGGTGAGGCTGTGTGTGCCGGCGGCAAGGCCAGGCTGGCTGGTTGTCCCCTTGCTGCTGGCGCTGGATGAGGTTCCACCCAGCGACGTATAGGTAACCACGCCGCCCTTAGTTTTGGTGCTGAGTTTGGTCGATCCCAATACTGTGGTGCCGTCATAGAAGGTCACGGTACCACTGGTTGGCGACCCACTAACCGTAGCGGTCAAGGTGGGCTGCGCGCCTACGGGCGTCGGGTTGGCGCTCGAGGTCAGGGTCGTGGTGGTTGCGGTCCCGGTGGCTACCGTAATCGCAAGGGCCGAGGATGTTTCAGAGTTGTAATTGTTGTCGCCCGCATAGACCGCCGTAATGGAGTTGCTTCCAGTTGTGGTGATGGCGGTGGTTGCAAGCGATGCCGCGGCAGCGTATGTGTACTCTGGAGAATCGCCGTTGGGGCCACCCACGCTATAGATGATCTGCGGCACTAAGGTCGCCGTTCCCAGCGTCGTGCTTCCGTTCTTGAACGTTATGCTGCCCGTTGGGGGCGCGGCTCCGGTGAGCGTGTATGAATCCAGGCTGGTGTCGCTGAAGGTGGCCGTCAGTGTAACTTTGGCCCCCGTAGCGATCTCCGTCTGGCCGGCTGTCAACGTGGGCGTTGTGGAGAGCTTCGTGATGGTGATAGGAACCGTCGCCGCCGTTCCAGGCGTGAAGGTCGAATCTCCGGAATACGTTGCTCCTATGGTGTAAGAGCCTGCCGGAAGCTGCGTAGCCGACTGAGCGCTGCCTTCGTACAGGTTGCTGTTCGTGCAGCCCTGAAGACCCGATCCGTTACCACTCGGGAAAATAGAACCCGCGTAAACAAACGCGTTGCCGGTAGGATCAAGCGGTAAGTTCGCGTAAGTGGTGCCATTTTGAGTGATCGTCACTGTGCCGGTCGGCTCGCCTTCTCCGGAAGCACCCGCAACTGTGACCTGGATCATCATGATGGAGCCGTAGGCAAACGAAGTGGCGGCCGCCGTATCGCAGGTACTGGTATTAAAGGTCTGCGGGGTAATCGTGACCGTGGAGCTCCCTTGTCCGACCGTTACTGTTACTGGAGCGGAGAGGCTGGAAGCGAAATTGCCGTCCCCAGCGTAGCGCGCCGTAACCGTGTAGGTTCCCGCAGGCAGGTTGTCGAGCGTAGTGGAATAGGTGCCGTTGTTCAAGGTGACAAACGGAGATCCACCCAAGGTAATGGTTTCTCCGAAGATCCCCTGGCTGAGGATGAAAGCCACGTCACCGGTCGGCGTTCCCGAACCGGAGCCAGCGGCGACGGTGCCGCTGAACGTGATGGGAGTACCCTGCGCAATCCCCGTGGTTTGCGAGAGGTTCAAAGTGGTATTAGAGCTGTTGAAGGTAACTGTGCTCCACTGACTTGCCAGATTGGCTGCGTTCGGCGAGCCCAATCCGGTAGCCAAATCGTAACCCGCACCGGCGGTCCAGCCCGCCTTGTCCGGCAATGGAGGATTAGCACCCCCTTCGGCGCAGGCTAAAGTGGCGCAGATCAGGTTGCTGCCAGACGTGACGTCCTGGAAAGCGCAAGCGGTGGAGGTGATGTTGGACGAGTTGCACGCGGCCGTATTTTGCGCTGCCGCCAACGAGTAATAGTAATAGTTCGGCATGCCTTGCCGTCCGCCATTCGCCTGGTTAATCAGCGCCTGGATGCCGGCCATTTCGGGCGTAGCCGTCTGGGTGGCTCCTTCGGTATCGTAATTGTCGATGCTTCCGTCGGAATCGATCTGGCAGTCGCCCTCGGTGCAGAAAAGCGTCGGGTCGTGAGTGTCATTCGCGTCCAGAACGACATCGGGCAGATAGCGGTGAGGTACACCCGAGACTAGCGGTGCGGGAGCCAGCGGGGGAACTACGACTGCGTAAGCAGTTGCGGTGGTTCCGCCTGTAGGCGCGGCCGTAAAGCTAACTGTGGGGGCTGAGGTGCAACCAAAACCACCGCCGGTAGATCCATAATTCATGGTAATCGCGGTTACGACCCCGCTGGTCAACGTGGCCGTAGCGCTGGGCTCTTCCGAGCAGCCACCGCCGGTGAAGGTCACGGTTGGCGTCTTTGTATAGCCCGAGCCGCCACCGGTGATGATGACGCCGCCGTACTGGGGAACCCAAAGGTTTCCAGCCACGGTTGGGTCAGTCGTGGGTACTCCTAGTCCTTGTTGCCAGGCAGGTTTCAGGTAGTAGGCGCTGATGCCGCCTCCGGACGAATAAATACCGGCACCTGTGGTCGAGTTCCCTGTGGTCGACGCCGTCGCCTCATTCCAGGCAATCTCGGGAATGTAAGAGAGAGCCGACTCGAAACTTACAGGATTCGGGGTGGTGCTCCAATACGTGCCGCTGCCTTCGTTGAAGGTTGTGCCGCCGACGGACACGTTATAAGGTGTGGAATCGGAAGTGACGGCATAGCCGCCAACTCCAAAGGCATCGCTGGCGCTGTCGCAGTCCTCCGGGCCGACGTTGTCGGCGGCAACGAACACGCTCTGGCCTTGCGCCGCTGCCTGCTCCCACAACTGGTTCTCGAACGCGTTGTTGGCATTGAGTTCGCAACCGCCGGGGTAGCTGTCGCTGATAATGTCGGCGAGATTGTTTTCGACGACGTACTCCTTCGCATTGGTGACGCCATCCACCAACAAGTTCGACGAGCCATCCACGTAGTAGATTGTGGCGCCTGGAGCGATGCTGCCGGCGAGTTCTATGTCGGAATCGGCTTCTTGATCGTCGCCCGCGATAATGCCATTGTTCTGGCCCGCATAAATAATGGTTGGATCGTTGACGGGAAGATTGAACATCTGGCGGTAAACCTGAATGTCGCTCATCCAAACGTCGGAGTCGCCGACGATCGCGATGCTCGATCCAGTTCCGGTGATTCCAGCCGCGAGCAGTGGGTTCGTGTTGTAGATGGTGGCAAAATCCGCCGGCCCAACATAATTACCTGAGACGTCGCCGAAATCCGGCTTTTCCTTACGGCTCAAATGTACTTTGCCGACTAAGGGGTTTTTGCGCGGGCTGCGGAAAGAGCTGTGCACAGTGACGCCCGCAATGACCGGGCTGAGCGCTGTGGGAATGCTGATGTTGCCGTTGTTGGCAACCTCGGTCTTGCCCTTGTGTTGGTAAGAGTGCATCTGGGTCTTGAAGGCCTTCTCCAATTGACCCGTAGTTCCGCTAAAGTGGATGACCCGCTTGCTCTTGCTCACGTCCTCCACCGTAAGACCCTGCGACTTAAGCCAGGTTTCCACCTGGGAGATGTCGGAGTCATGTACGCCAAAGCGCGAGCCGAATTCTTCCGGCTTTACCCACTGATGGTAGTTCGCAGTGCGCTTGTCGTGCTGCTCGTCGATAACTCGACGGAGCTCGCGTTTCTGCTCATCGTCGGAGTTCAGCACCAAAATTACACGCCCGGTCGGCGTGTTGGGATCAATGCGTCCCATATCTCTCGACATGCGGATCGCACCGGACACATGGCCGTAAAGGGTCGTGCGCTTGCTGTTGTCAACCCGCGCAGTGACGCGAACTTGCGGTCTTGCCGTTGTGTGTATCTCAGCGAAGAGTGTGGTTGAAATGGAAAAGAGAACAAAGATAGCTACGAAGATCGAGAACAACTTTTCAGAGACTCGGGAGGACATGGCAGAACCTTTCCAAAGGGAATTGGTCATTGCTGAGGTGCAATTTTGAGATTTTCTAACTCGGGGTCGTTCGTGGGAAAACAAAAGAGAATTTATGGAGGAGAATTGCCGTGCGCCGTAGATCACCGACGCGAGCCCGTTAGACACCATAGCGGATCGCCGGGAGCAGAGAAAACACCTCGCGCACTCGGCTACTCTCCTGGGAATTGATTGCTAGATCACGAACATCCCTACGGTCCACGGAATTCCACGGACCAAGGTAGCTACATGCCGGAGCGTTGTCCGTCAGAGGGGACGGACGGGAATCGCTCACTAAGCGAGGCCTTTATAGAACAAAACGCGCTGTCAGTCAAGCACATTGTTTATGACAGAAATAAGGCTGGATCTCTGTGACGTGCGTCATAAACGTTTGTGATTCGCCAGGGTGCGGGCATTAGTTACAGTATAAGGTGCTTTTTGGGTGGAGGCACCGCGCCGCCTTCCCCATTCGCATGAGGTGAGTATTGAGAAGTCGGCTTTCCCCTTGCTTTCGGGCTAATACGGAGAGTATGGGTTCTGGACTGTCCTTCAGACGCCAGAAAGATAGTAAGGCTGAAAGAAGGGAGGCGAGAAAAACAGCTAGCTGACATTCATGCGGGCAACAGAGTTCCGAATCCGCAATTCCGTTTTCAGCACTACTTCTTGAGGACGATCTTTCAATCCGTTCATGCGGTCAAGTAACAACCGCGCGGCCGTATAGCCTAACTGATAACCCGGCTGGTACACCGCAGTCAGAGCCGGGTCAGTCAATTCAGTGATATCAAGTCCATCGAAACTGATGATGGAAACATCGGCTGGGCAGGCGAGCCGTGACTCGCGAACCGCAGACAGGGCGCCCATCGCCATCAGGTCATTGGCAGCAAAAATTGCAGTCGGACACGGCAGCAGGTGTAGCAACCGTAACGCCGACGAGTATCCGCTGGTGCGGTCGAACAACGCCTCCTGTATATATTCGGGACCAATCGGAACATTGGCCTCGGCGAGCGCTCTCATGAATCCGCGAAGGCGATCACCGGCGTTTGTCAAATGCGAAGGACCGGAGATCACTCCAATCTGCCGGTGCCCCATCTCAATGAGATATCGCGCAGCCTTATAGCCCCCGTCTTCGTTGGCTACCGTCACGATATCCCCTTTCCATCCTCGCGGCCTTCGATCCACACAAACTACGGGAGGCCCCGACTGCTCGGATGCGAGAGAACTATCAACCGAAGGAATAATCAGAAGTCCGGCAGGCAAGAACGATTTCAAATCGCTGAGATAGGTTGCTTCCTTGGCGGGATCGTTATCTGTATTGCACAACACCAGCCGGTACGAACTCTTGTACGCAACATCTTCCACGCCGCGCACAACTCCGGGAAAGAATGGGTTCGTAATGTCGGGAATGATCATCCCGATCATGTTCGTTCGATTTAGCCGAAGGCCGCGCGAGAGCTGGTTGGGCTGATAGCCAAGTTTCTCCACGGCCTCCATCACACGCTGCCGCAGCGGCTCGCGCACCGATGCCGTTTCGTTGATGACGTGTGAAACCGTGCCCAGGGACACGCCCGCCAACTTCGCGATCTGGTGCATCGTGATGCGGGAAGCTGGAGGCTTCGTCTTTTCGCGGCTATGAGTCACTACGCTTGGCCCCTTTCCGCTGAGGCCAATTCTCTCACTTCCTTCGCCGATCAACCACGTCCATCCACAATACACCGGAACCCGACAGCACCCGATCGATCGATACTCGGTGCCATCAGCAAGTATTTGCCATGTTGCGAGAGCTTGTAAGCCTGCGGGAAATACCACTTCGAGCCTTGTGGCTGGTAGTGGCTTCCTCCACGCAAAACTGCCGCGCGCGTGTGCTCATCGGTATATTCATCCGTCCACTGCCAGACATTCCCGGCCAGATCCATCACGCCGAACGGACTCGCGCCCTTAGGATGCGCCGTGACGTCGCTGGCCGGTGCCATGTCGCGTCCTTTGTCGGGAGTAGGAACCGCATCGGCCGACCAATTATTCCCCCACGGATAGATTCTTCCATCCAAGCCCTGCGCCGCATATTGCCATTCCCACTCGTGCGGCAGCCGCTTGCCGGCCCACTGTGCATACGCCCGCGCATCATCCAGCGAAACCCACGTTACCGGCTTCCGATCCCACCCAGAGGGAAATTGATTGCCGTTCCAATTCTTCAGAAAATTGTGATCGTCGACCGGATGATAGTGCGTAGCGTCGAGGAAGAGTCTGAATTCCGCATTGGTCACGGGATATTCGTCGATCCAGAAACCCTTGATCTCGATTTTCTGCTCGTGAAAGCGGCGGGCCGAGTTCTCCCACGGATATTGGAAATCCACGCCCTCATCGTTCGCGCCTTCAATCTCGATTCCGTTCACGCGAAACACAAAACTTGCAGCCGGAATTCCGACCATCCCGGCGGGAGCCGTGTCCGCTGGCTTCGTTGGAGCAATTGCGACGATCTGCTGCGGCAACGTGTGCCACGCGCGAGAAAAGCTGTCGAGCGGATGTTGGCTCAAGGGCCGCATCGTTGTCAGCAGCTTGTCGAGTGTGGCATCGGTCGCTGCAGTTTCAAGAATCGCGCCATAGCCGTCATCTTCAATTTCAAATGAAAGCACGGACTGCTGCCCTTCCTGTTGCGGATGCAGTTCAACCCCGTGCCACAAATCGAAGTAACGAGCCTTCTCCCGATAAGGAACCAGCAGTTGCCGCCCTGAGACCGTGTAATGATTCCGGTTCACGATCGTCCACAGCGTCTGCGACTCCCCCGGCCATTTGCTTCCGAATACTCCGAAGCGCTGCATATACGTGTGCGGTTCCCACTGCTGGCTGTTGAGCAACGGCGCATACGCGCGCTCGATCGTCGCAATGCGCCGCAGAGATTCGGCATCGCGCGGAGTCATTTGATTCCAAATGCCCCAGATATTCTCCCAGCTCTCGAATCCGGCGCCATTGAAGAAAGCCGACTGCAAATCGTCGATATGGTCGTGCGCCCAGCGGTCCGAGATGTGCACCATGTGGCGCGGCTCAAGCCATTTGTAACGGCTTATCGATGGCGCGAAATCGTAGTGCCAGTATCCCCAGCTCAGATTATTGTAGGCAACCATCTCATCGGAGGCTGGCCCATCCTCTGGCTCGAGCGCCAGAGGATGGCCGATCTTGTCCGAAGCCTCGCGAAACGATCGCGGCATGCCATCGAGAGTATCGCCGTTGATTCCATCCGCACCCACGGCCGCCAGTTCGCGCGTCAGCGCATCGGCGTCGGGTGTGTCCTCGGCATGCGTTCCACGGTCCCACAACATCACGGGGAACATCACGCGCACGCCGAGCCGGTGAAAATCGTCCACCATCTGTTTCACGCCCAGAGTTCCGCCGGGAAGATCGCGAAACATATCGTATTGGCTGCGGCTGTCGATCCCAATATTCGAATACGTGTGCCACACCAGCACGCTGTCAATGCCTCCGTAGCGCTTGTCTACGTCGTCGAGATAGCGGCCGATGGTGTAAGAGCCTTTCGCCGGATCGTAGAAATAGCGGTCGTGGACCATCATCTGCGGCTGCACAAAGCTCGACTGCGTCCACGCCAGTTCCGGTCTCCTATATTGCGCATCGTCGTAACCCGCGCGCACACGACGCTCTGCACGCCAGTGCGATATGTCCGCCAGCCAGCCATGAATCTCTTCCGGATCGCAAGTGGCAGGCGCCGACGCCGCGTCCCACTCCGGAGTCGCCGCGCAATTCGGGCCTGGGATCTGTTCCCATTTCGGAGCAAAGGCAGTGTCTTGCGCGCAAGCAAACGAGACGAACAAGAATGTGACGATTATGGAAAATAAGATATGTGGGACGGGACGGGAGAGCGGAAAGCGGATCAAGACAGTCCTCCATGCATAGACTGAATGCGCCGAACAGGGCAATATAAAAGCTTTCATGGAAAATGTATAGGGAAGAGTGCGGTTGGGGTGGTGGCTTGCCTCCGCAGGCTACCAGAATCGGGCGGTTCCCCGGAAGCGCCGGCGCTTGCGGTGTTTTGAGTGGCGCGTCCAGTGTTTTATATCAAGACTGTCTATTTATGCCGTTCTGGAACGCTAAGGACTGAGTTTGTCCGATTCCGGTTGGAGTGTCAACGGGGAGCAGGAGACAGGCCAAAAGGCGGCGTCTCTTTCGACGCGATTTCCCAAAATGACTATTGACACTGCGAAAAACCGAGGACTAGTATTCAGGGTTGAAAGCTTTCAAACCGGTTTCCGGCGAGCTTTCATGAGCTACCCTGCGGCACCGATCTTCATCAGTTTCAGAAGGAGCTACCACGATGTTGTCTTCTTCCAGATCCTTTGTTATTCGCGTTTTCTCGCTCTTTATCTTCGCAATTCTCTCTTTCGCTCCGGCGGCGGCTCAGTTCAAGAGCGGTTTCGAAGCGACCATAGTCGATCCTTCCGGAGCTGCGATCGCCGGCGCGCAAGTTACCGTCACAAACCAGGACACGCAAGTGCAGGCGTCCGCTATATCCGACGGCCAAGGATACGTCCACATCCGAAACCTGCCCTTGGGCATATATCGCGCCGAAGTGAAGTCGGCCGGTTTCAAGGCCTGGCTGCAATCGAATATCAAACTCGAAGGCGACCAGGTGCGCACGCTCTATCCAAAATTGGCCATTGGCGAACAAGTCACTAGTGTCACGGTTACATCTGAATCCGAGAGCGTCGATACCACGCGCGGCAACGTCGGCCGCACTTTAGAGACACGGACTGTGCAGGATTCTCCCATGATCGGCGAGAACATCTATGCCGCGGTGGCAACTCTCGCACCGGGTGTTACGGGATTGGGTGGCGCGTCCGGGAACGCAAGCTCGGCAGGTTCGATTGGGATTACGCCCTTCGCTTCCGAAAACAGCTTTCAGATCAATGCCGCCGGTCAGCGCGAGGAGATGAACGAGTTTCAAGTCGACGGAACAACGGTAAACGGCAACTCGCGCGATGGCGTGGTCAATATAGACCCCGAGCCTGATACGGTGGCCGAAATGAAAGTCACCGCGTCGTCGTTCTCCGCCGACAAGGGCGTGCAGAGCGGAGCGTTGATCGAGATCTTCACGAAACCGGGTACCAATCAATTTCACGGTAGCTTGTCGGAGATGCACTTCGACAATGCACTTTTGGCGCGCACGGAGTTTCAACCGTCGTCTGTGCCCCTGCCGAAGACCATCCGCAACGATTTCGGCGGAACTTTTGGCGGTCCGATTTTCAAGAACAAGACCTTCTTTTTCGGATCTCTGTTCTGGATGAAGAGCGTTCTTGGCAATACCCAACGGGACATGCTCGAGACGCAGGACTTCGAAAACTACGTGCTGCAGAACTACCCTAATTCGATGGCGGCAAAGTTTTTCACGGCAGGAGCTCCCGCAAAGTTCGGTCCCGCGGTTTACGATCCGACCCAAGCAACGAGCATGACGGTTGGGCAGATTGAAGCGAATCCCAATTTTTACAGTCCGTACCCACCGCCCAACATGCCTCTCGACCTGGTTGCGGAATCGCTTGTAACCATAAATACCGACGCCATCAACAATGGATTCCAGGGACACTTGCGGATTGACCACAACCTGAAGAGCGACACGGACAAGCTGTTTTACAGCATGTTCAGAAATACCACCCAGGGCGAAACTACCGACGTTCGTCCCATCTACTCATACATCAGCCCGAACTCCACTCTCTACAACAAGGTTGATTACCTGCATACGTTCTCCCCAAGACTGCTCAACGAACTCGGGGTCGCCTATAACCGGTTGACGGGGAGCCAGCCCGTGCATGCGCCACTGTTGCCGACTGCGGGCGTCACCGGCCTCGACGACGGCTTTTGGGAATGGGGACCATCGGGTTGGATACAGAATAATTTCCTGGTTCGTGACAGCGTGACTTGGATGCACGGCCCGCACAGCCTCCACTTTGGCATTGATGTGCACCGTCTCCAGGACATGGACAACTTCACCAACGGCGACGACCGGCCGTACTTTGGCTTCAGCAACATCCTCGATTTCGCCGCCGACCACCCCAACTACCAGGGCGGGCCGGTTCTCGATGTGCAAACCCTCGGTGTGGCCCATAACCTCTATCAACGCGTCCTGATGCTTTATGTCGCGCCTTATGTGCAAGACGATTGGAAAGTCAATCGCCGCTTAACGTTAAACCTGGGCGTGCGTTTTGACTACTACGGCCACCTTTCCACCGTCATGAACAGCCAGCAGCCTCTCGCCTTCTTTACGCCCGGCGCCGGATCGACTTGGGGAGAGCAGATCCTCAACGGCGGCATGAAAGTTCGCGGAAGCAATGGCATCGCAACCGACAATGCGCAATACCGCCTCGCACCGCGCATTGGTTTTGCCTGGGACGTATTCGGCAATGGCAACACGGCTATTCGCGGCGGTTACGCCGAATTCAGCGACAAGGTTGGCGAGTATTCCTATGTCAACAACATGCGCACCAACCCGCCAAACTATGCCAGCCCATCCGTCAATATCTACTCGCCTGGAGTGACTCTGGCGAATTTCTCCTATGGCGTCAGCAGCACAACCGCGAACGGAGGAGCGCAGGGGTTTGCGCCACCGCCGGGCGTCTCCTACCAGGTCAATCCGAATGGCAGTCTCGTCGGCACGCAGATCAGCGTGGGCGGAATCGACCCGAATCTGAAACCGCCGCTGGTCCATAGCTGGGCCCTCGGCATTCAGCACCGGATTGCGGGTTACATGGTCGAAGCAACCTATATGGGCACGGCCAGCCGCGACCTTTATATCCAGACCGACGTCAATCGTTTTGCTGGCGACTTAATTCTGAATCAGGATACGCAGACTCGTCTAAATCCGGACTTTGGAGCCGTCACCTACGGCCGCTCGATCGGAGTCGCTAATTCCAACCTGGCCGCATTTTCCCTCTCCAAGCACTTCACCAAGGGATGGACCGCGCATGCGATTTATACCTATGGCAAGTCGCTGGACTACACCAGCAGCAACGACAACGATAATGGAGTCGGTGGCGCCGAGAATATCTACGATGCGGCCCACGTCAGCGAACAATATGGACGGGCGAACTTCGATTCGCGCCAACGCTTCTCAGGCGATTTGGTATGGGATATTCCGGGATATGGGAATGGGATTTCCCACGCCATTACGGCTGGTTGGACTGTGGCGCCGGTCATCATCCTCCAGTCCGGACAGCCTTTCACCGTCATCAACGGCGGCTCTTTTAGTCCGGTATGGAATGATCCATCCTGCTACAACAATGTGACTTCGAATTGCCAGGTGGTCGGCAACTCCGGCGGCGACTATAACGCCGATGGATACGGCTACGACGTTCCGAATGCTCCTTCCTTTGGAAACTACATTCGCGGCGCCAGTCGGTCGCGTTTTCTCAATGGTCTGTTCCCGGGCACGCCGGGATTGGGAGAAGCAGCCAATTTCCCCGCGCCCGCCTTCGGCCAGGAAGGTAATCTGGGCAGAAACACCTACGACGGGCCAGGGTTCGCGGCCGTCAATATGACCGTGGAGCGAAGCTTTAAGATTTCGAAGCTGGGTGAGGCTGGATCGTTCGAAATGCGCGCGGAGATTTTTAACTTGTTCAACCGCGTAAATCTAACGGCGCCAAACAACGACATGAGCGGCAGCCAGTTTGGGCAGTCGACGGGCCAGACGACACCGAGACAAATCCAGTTAGTGGCCCACATCCGCTTCTAAAGTGAGCGGGGGTGAGTCCAAGAGTCCGCCAGAGGGGGCGGCGAAAGGCAGAGATGCGCGCCGGGAATAAAAAAGGAGGAGGCCATATGCCGGTTCAGCAACTTCCAGCATGTGGCCAACTCCTTAGTGAGCCGGGCGCGCGCTCTGTCGTTTTAAGAATCTTCAATCGATCACTGGATACTCAATACATCAGTTTTCGTAATCAGCGGCAACGTATCCTCTTCTTCTCATCTCCGCAGCCAAGTCGTTAGGAGAGACCCTTGTATCAACCCGAAGCATATGCAGTCGCACTCATTTTTATGTTTACCAGCATGCTCTGCTGGGGATCTTGGGCGAACACCCAGAAGCTCACGTCCGGTTACTCGTTTCAACTTTTCTATTGGGACTACGTGATCGGAGTCATCCTCGCCAGTTTTTTATGGGGCATCACCGCGGGCAGCTTGAATGGAGGCGACACCGCATTCTTCGCTAACCTTCATCAAACTCACATGTCGAACATCGGCCTTGCCCTGGCAGGAGGCGTCGTATTCAACGTCGCCAACCTGCTGCTGGTCGCAGCCATCGATGTCGCGGGAATGGCCGTGGCTTTCCCCGTTGGCATTGGTCTAGCGCTGATCGTCGGCGTGCTTCTGAATTACATCATCGACCCGCGTGGCAATCCTCTTCTGCTCTTCGGAGGCGTTGCCTTCGTGCTGGTCGCCATCATCCTCGACGCTCTCGCCTACAAGAGACGCGAGGCTAGCAAGCAGGCAAGCGCTCGGGGCGTACGCTTGAGCATTGCCAGCGGCATCCTCATGGGATTGTTCTATCCCTTCGTCGCGAAGTCCTTGATCGGCGAGCATGCCCTTGGACCCTACGCCGTCGCATTCGTCTTTGCGATCGGCGTTGCTATTTGCGCTCTGCCGCTGAACGCCTGGCTGATGCGTCATCCGCTCAATGGGGCCGCTCCCGTCTCGATGTCCAGCTATCGCGCGGCACGTCCGGCGTGGCACTGGTGGGGAGTTTTCGGCGGCATGGTCTGGTGCACCGGAGCCGTAACCAATTTTGTCGCCTCTCACGCTCACATCGTTGGCCCGGCAATTTCCTACGCGGTCGGACAAGGAGCCACGATGATTTCCGCAGCCTGGGGAGTATTTGTGTGGCGTGAATTCGCCTCCGCACCTGTAGCTTCGAGGCGGCTGATCCTGCCCATGTTTATTTGTTTCCTGATCGGACTTGGTGCGATTGCAGTTGCTCCCCTTTTATAAGTGAGGTTTGCCGTCATGAAAAAAGAGATAGTTGTCGTTGGCAGTATCAATCTCGATCTGGTCGCCTCTTCCAGCCGCATTCCTTTGCCTGGGGAGACCGTCTCCGGATCGTCTTTCCGCACCTTCCCTGGCGGAAAAGGCGCGAACCAGGCTGTGGCCGCCGCGCGTTTGGGAGGCGCGGTAACCATTCTCGGAAAACTTGGCAATGACGCCTTCGGCATTGAGTTGCGCGATAGTCTGGAGAATGCCGGAGTAAAAACCGGTCCGGTCGAGAACGTCGCCGATTCGTCGGGCGTCGCGCTGATCAACACGGATGCCAAGGGCGAGAACGCGATCACAGTTATGGCCGGTGCCAATGGGCATCTTTCCCCGGTCGACATCGACGCAAACGTCGAACTGCTGCGCCGCGCCGGGATCGTTCTGACACAACTCGAGATTCCGATGGACACGATTGGGCATCTAGCGAACTTTACTCGACAGGAGGGAATTCCTTTGATGCTCGATCCGGCACCGGCTAAACCCCTCTCGTCGGCGCTCCTTTCCTGTGTGGACTGGTTGACCCCGAACGAGACGGAGACTTGTGTCCTGTTGGGGCGTGCGGAGCGGAATCTCTCGCAATCGGAACTGGAAGATGCGGCGACCTCTCTTCTTCAGCGGGGCTGCAAAAATGTCATTCTGAAGTTGGGCGCACGAGGTTGCTATCTGGCGCTGGCTGACGGAACGCGCCGGGCAGTTCCAGCGCACAAGGTAACCGCCGTCGATACGACCGCTGCAGGCGATGCCTTCAATGGAGCGTTCGCAGTAGCTATTTTGTCGGGCGAAGATGCCGTAAACAGTGCTGAGTGGGCATGCGCCGTAGCCGCCCTCTCGGTGACGCGGCACGGCGCACAGCCGTCCATGCCGACCCCAAGCGAATTAGAACGCTTCCTTGAAGCCCCGAGCATTGCCTTGAAGCCCTGAATTTGCCGACTCCTTGACTACAGTAGTCAACCGAACTATCAACGTGTATCGGTTGGCCAGAAACGGGCTTCAGGGAAGCGCGGAAAGAGGCTGTGTGCGGTTTGTCGGCCAACCTTCCCTTACTGGATTGCCTCAGGTAGCCCGTCATTTGGGAGCATCCATCAGCGGCAACCCAGCCCAGGCTATTATTCTGAAATGTGACTGCAATGCCGAACACACACACCATGACCCCGCTTCGGAGGGGCTTCCTCCGATCGATGATTCGATGGCTTGTCATCGGTCTGGTGCTTCTTTGGTCGCTTGCCGCGCTGATCCTTGTGGCCGCCCGGTGGATCGACCCCCCGACAACCGCGGTGCACATGCAGCGCCGCTTGCAGGCCTGGATTCACCACACGCCGTATCGCGAACGTTACAAGTTCATTCCGCTCAGCCAAATCTCGCCCGATCTCCAGCACGCTGTAATCGCCGCCGAGGACTCTCACTTCTACCAGCACCATGGATTCGATTGGCACGAGATCCAAATCGCTGCCGAAGACGATTTGGAAGGCGATCGCACTCGCGGAGCTTCCACCATTACGCAGCAACTCGTAAAAAACCTATTCTTCGAAACGGGCCGCTCTATCCTCGATTCAACCGCCGCACTTCTACCTCTCGGGGCAAGCTGTTCTATCGTCTGGCCCAACAGGCCGTGCAGGTTGGGCCGGCCCCCTTTCGCAACCCTGATCAAACCACAACCTGTTGCGCTTGGTGGCGTCAAGTAAATATCCCTATTCCGCAATGTTGCCACCGGAGGAGGTGGGTGTAGACTGGGGCCGTTTGTTGGAGTCAAAAAGGAGGCTCTCGATGAAGAACAGCAAGATTATCGCGGGCGTAGCGGTAAGTCTCGTCAGTGTTGCCCTGTGCGCAGTCGCGGTTGGGCAGGACCATGCAACCGCTCAGGAGGTCGTCGCCAAGGTAAAGGAAGCAGCCAACACGTTGTCGAAGACTGGGGACCTGGCGCAGTTTAACCAAAAACCGAGTCCGTGGGTGTGGAAGGACACCTACATTTTCGTTGTGGACTGCGACAAGATGACCAATGCGGCTCACCCCCTGCGGGCAGATATCAGAGGCTCAGAAATGTCTTCGATCAAGG
>Ga0187863_10001986_pt1 | contig 15888 bp, 13 predicted proteins | sample June2016WEW_11_1_FD_132975 | JGI IMG/M metagenome (GOLD analysis project Ga0187863, IMG submission 132975) | Peatland microbial communities from SPRUCE experiment site at the Marcell Experimental Forest, Minnesota, USA - June2016WEW_11_10 | ecosystem: Environmental > Terrestrial > Soil >... | reverse complement strand
GAGCGCGGTGCGTTCAGCGAAGAAGCAGCGATGATCCTGCTTGGCGGGGAGGTTTGCCTGGTGCCGCTGCCTACGTTTGAAGCGGCATTTGGAGCTATTGCGAACGGCACGGCGGATTACGTCCTGGTTCCAATCGAAAATAGCCTGGCGGGTCCGGTGCACAGATCGTTCGACCTGCTGGTCGAAAGCCCGCTGACCATTGTGGGCGAAGTGATTATCCGCATCGAGCACAATCTGATCGGGCCGCCCGGCGGAACGCTGGAAGAGGTGGCCATCGTGGAATCGCATCCCGTAGCTTTGGCGCAGTGCGAAGAATTTTTCAGCGCTCGCCCGTTTCTAAAAAGAATCGCCACCGACGACACGGCCGGAAGCGTTCGTGAAATCGTGCAAGCGGGAGATCGCACGCGAGCCGCGATTGCGAGCAAACGCGCGGCGGAGGTTTACGGAGGGCAAATCCTGCGCGAGTACTTGGAAGACGATCCTGAAAATTACACGCGGTTCCTGTTGCTCGCACCGGCGACAGAAGCGTCACCGGAAAAAGCAGACAAACTTTCCTTAGTATTTAGACTCGCGCATCTTCCGGGGGCGCTGTACCACGCGCTGGAACCTTTCGCACGGCGAAATATCAATCTGATGAAGATTGAAAGCCGGCCAGTGCGCGGACTTCCTTGGCAATACCGGTTTTATCTCGACCTGCAAGCAACGACGCGCGATCCAGAAGTAGCCGGGGCACTTGCTGAGTTGGAGAAATTAGCAGTGGACGTGCGGATTCTGGGTTCGTACGTTTCGGCAAAGGCAGCGAACAGCGCTACATCGTGAGTAGGGAGAGCAATCATGATCGTCAACATGGCGACAAACGCAACGGAAGAACAAATCGACCACGTCGTGGTGCGGATCAAGGAGTGCGGATGCCAAGCGCATTTGAGCCGCGGCGAAGAAAGGGCGGTGATCGGAGTGGTGGGAAAAATCGAGCAGCATCGAAGCGAGCTTGAAACTCTGGTTGCGTCACCGGGCGTGGAGGAAATTATACGGATCACGCATCCGTTCAAGCTGGCTTCGCGGAAGTTCCGACCGGAGGGGTCGATTATTGAATTGGGCAAAGGCGTGTCGGTGGGCGGAGCAGAGGTGATCGTGGCGGCAGGGCCGTGCGCGGTGGAGTCAGCCGAGCAAATCGGCAAAATCGCCGAGCGCGTGGCTCGAGCGGGAGCGAAGCTGTTACGGGGAGGAGCGTTCAAGCCGCGGAGTTCGCCGTATTCCTTTCAGGGACTGGGCGAGCAGGGATTGAAGCTGCTGCGCGAGGCCGCGGACAAAAACGGGTTGCTAGTGGTGAGCGAGGTGATGGACCCTTCGCAGATTGAGATGATGCTGTCGTACGTGGACGTGATGCAGGTGGGCGCACGCAACATGCAGAACTATTATTTGCTGCGCGCGCTGGGAGAAGGCAGCAAACCGGTGCTGCTAAAGCGCGGGATGTCGGCAACGATCGAAGAACTGCTGCTGAGCGCGGAGTACATCATGTCGGGCGGAAACTATAACGTGATGCTGTGCGAGCGCGGCATTCGAACGTTCGATACGTACATGCGCAACACCATGGACATTGCAGCAATTCCAGTGATCAAACATCTTTCGCATTTGCCGGTGGTCGCTGACCCGTCGCACGGCACTGGGCGACGCGATAAAGTGCCGCCGATGGCTCGAGCAGCGGTGGCGGCAGGTGCGGACGGCTTGCTAATCGAAGTGCATCAAGATCCGGAGCACGCGCTATCGGATGGGGCGCAGTCGATGTTTCCAGAGCAGTTCGCGCAACTGATGAACGAAGTGCGCGTGATTGCGCCGGCGGTTGGACGGCACATCGCACGTGCTTAGAAACGAATCATCGGCAGACGTGGCCGGGATCGAAGCGGCTAAGACCTGGTTGCCGGTATGTGGCGCGGACGGTTCCGACCAATTCAGACAGCGTTGCCAGACTCGGGGATGGCACGGTGACCGGTGATCTCTGTGATATGGATGCGATAGAAGACCGGTACCAGCGGGCGCTCTGTGCCATGAAGAATTGTTCTAACGTAACCGGGCTCCCACCACATGGCTTTCCTTTGCAGCAGATCGTGGGCTAATGAGCGCTCACTACGCCATTCGGGCACGTCCGGGAGTTCCTGGAAGCGACCGAATACAATGACACTGATCCACAGCTCCGAGCTCAGCACCTCGTCCGCTTCGACACAGACTAACGGGTTGGCGCGCATCCATTCGATCTTTTGCCCAATCGTGGAAAAAGTGTAGAGGTGATCATTGTTGTAAGAGAAATAGATTGGCACGATATAGGGCTGAGCTCCTTGAGCGCACGCCAATCTACCGAGATGCGTACGAGCCAGGAAGTCCAGACTCGCCTGCCAAGTCATTTCCTGGATCAACATCGATGATCCTTCATGGCCTTTACCGACCTGATTGAAATGCCCGCCAAAATGACCGGCGCCTCCCACAACCACAAAGTAAATCAGAGGTACTCTTTCACGTATGGGCTTCGATGCGCGCACCGGGATCATATCGCCGGGCAGCGAATGCGTCCTTAACATGCTGCGTCGCGAGGTACCATAGGATCCATGCATCAATAGCGATCACAAAAAATTGCCAGGCGAGTACCATGAAATCCGGATGAGGCAACGACTCTGCAATCCCAAGCGCCGCAAAGAGCAGACCTACGGCGATGAACACGACGGATGCAAGGCGTGCCCAATAGACCATTCGAAACACATAGATGGCCAAGGTGGCATATACGACAGCGAGCACGAGGAATATTCCCGCTCCGAGTGCTCCCATTTCCGAAAATAATTGGGACGTCGGTCCCCCAGCTCCGGCTGCTACGACAACTCCGCCCAACACAAAGAAACCCAAAGAACCCAGAGCTAGTAGGCCAGCGCCGATACACATCAACAACGCAACTACGGTCACTCCGAGCGGTCGTTTCATAATTGCACCTCTCGACTCATAGATTTCGCTTCCCATATCCCGCGTTCCACGCGAATCGAGAAGACAGCTAGCCGCGTACGGTGAGAACCGGGCAGACGGCATGCGCGACCACTTTATGCGCAGTCGAACGCTCGAGATGTGTTGCCGCACCGAGACGGCCGGCGGCGGCGCGAACGCCTAGCACGATCAAGTCCGCACCGCGCTGTTTCGCGACTTCTACGATCCGATCAGCCGGTTCACCGTATTCCACGGACACTTGCGGCAGGAAATCAAGTTCCGCGTTCTCCGGGACCATTTCGTAGAGGTGATGAATCGCCTCAGCCACCGACAATTCGAATATTCTGTTGTCAGAATCGTCGAGTTTTTCGGGCTTGTGCATCACGGTGATTAGGAGAAGATGAGACTCGTTTTGTTGCGCGAGCGAGACGGCATAGGGCGCTCCAGCTAACGACTCCGGACTGAAATCCGTGGCGAAAAGCACACGATGGAACCGAGCGCCATTATGTACACTCCTGCGAACGCCCGGACCGATGGTGAGTACCGGCACGGGCGAACGGCGGAAGATTTCTTCAGCGACAGAACCAAGCAGCAATTTCTCTGCGCCCGTACGCCCGTGCGTTCCAAGGACAATTAGGTCAACATCGTCATCTTGGATTGCTTGCTCGACTGTCGGCCAAACCTCGATGCCTCTTGCAATCATCGTTTGGTGCTGCAGACCGGCAAGCTGAGACTCGACCCGCTGCATTTCCGCCTGCGCATTTTCGTCCTCGGCTTCGATCGCTATAGCTGTCAACCCCGGCGTCGTATAAACGTAGGGTGCAGGAATCAAAATGTGTAGAGCGTGTACTTTGGCGCCGTATCCGCGGCCAAGGGTCACCGCAAATGGAAGGGCTGCCTCAGAAGGTCTTGAGAAATCCGTAAGATAAAGAATGTTTTTTACTTTTACCGGCGCGCCAACTTCGATAGTTCGCATGTCCCACCTCCGGCATATACGATGCGCCGAACTCGGATTGATGTGCTGTGACGTGCATCACAATCAACGGTGACAACTGTCACTGGGAGTTTGGAGTATTTCGGATTAATTAGAGGACGGAGGTGGACCATGAAAGCCCTTGAAGCTCGAACGCGAATTCAGGTGAATAATGTCCTTTTTCTTACAGATTTTTCTGTGGCGGCAGCTGCTGCGATTCCCTATGCGGCAGAGGTTGCAAAGCGCTTCGGGGCTAAGCTCTACGCCTTGCACGTGCAAACGCCGGTCGTTAACCCAATGACGCCACCCACCACGTGGGCTGCCCTGGAGCGGTCTAGTGAATTCGAAATGAAGAGGCAGCGAGCGGCCTTGCTCAATTCATTCTGCGGTGTTCAGCCAGAAGTAATCATCGAAGAAGGAGATCTCTGGTCCAGGTTGCTGTCTGTGGTCGAAAAAAACAAAATTGATCTGATCGTGTTGGGCACGCGGGGCCGGTCCGGCGTACGAAAATTGTTCATGGGCTCCACAGCGGAGGAGATTTTTCGGCAGGCTCCGTGTGCGGTTTTGACCGTGGGTCCGTTTTCGCACGTAGAACCGCCGCTAGGCGGTAAGTTTACCGAAATTCTCTACGCCACGGACTTCAGTTCGGAGTCGGACGCCGCTGCATCATACGCAATCTCCTTGGCGCAAGAGTTTCAGGCGCATCTGACACTCTTGCACGTAATCGCAGACGCAAAACCGGGCGATCTTGTACGTCCCGAGGAACTCGTGAAATCGTCAATGCAACTCTTGCGCAAACTAGTTCCACCGGAAGCGGAATTGTGGTGCGAGCCACGCTTTGTGACCGAACAAGGGCCAGCCGCAGAGAAGATTTTGGACGTTGCTAGACAAAAAAGGGCAGACCTAATTGTGCTCGGTGTACGTCGCCCCGGCGGCTTCCCGGGTGCGGCGACGCATTTGCCGACAGCGACCGCACATAAGGTCGTGACGCATGCAGCGTGCCCGGTCCTGACCGTACGTGGATGAAGAGTAGAGGAGGTCGGCGGTAGACACTGATATTCAGTTAACGCCTCAGTCACGCAGTCGGCGCTGGAAACTGATCAGAGAGCGCACAACAGCAATGCCTCAATTCCGCTGTGCATTCGCCAACTCCTTACGAGCTTCTGTGAGCGGGAGTTCGATCCGCAGCAGCTTGAGCACTACGCCAGACTCTGCGTCGTACACCAAAGTGAAAATGTGAGAGCAGCGTTCACAAAGCCAAAAATGCTTCACTCCGTGAAGATTGCTTGCTAGGTCGGTCACACTCGAGCTCGGGTTTAGGGCAGAGTCGCCACCACTGAAGCGGAAGAACTTTCCGCCTTCCAGCCAATGAAAGGCAGTTGGACAAGCCGGGTTCGAACATTTCGGGTGAAGATTCTGGTGTAAAGCGATTCCTTTCGTGACTTCGCTGATAGCGGGCGATTGCTCGCCGCCAACAGCACGAGAACCTCTCTTCCGCTCTTCCAATTGGGCAATAGTGGCCACCAGCCAGTTTCGGAATGTCTCTTCAATCTCATGTTGATCGCCCCATCGATAGAGAGAATCGAGAGTTTCCCCCGCACCATTAAATGGAATTTGACGGCATGGGATTTTGCCGAAGCGAAGCTCAGGCGGCACCAACTGCATCAGCACGCAATCGCTACATGGCGCAGGATTCTCTTTGCAGTCGTAATTCATGCATGTTGGAGAGTCTTCGAAGATAAACGCGGGTCTCCAGGACTCTCTGGGGGAACGGCCATATCCCCCCTTCTCCAAGAAGTTAAGTTCAAACTTTAGGACATCCAACAGGTCTCGCTCATCCTTTTGCATGGGATCCTCCTTGTCAGTTTCGACTATCCGTGTTCCCGAACTGGCCCACAGTGACGGCCGTCACACACAAACGTGACGCCTGTCACTTGCTCCTTTCGAGAGCTGGAACAGACTCACGCAGTAAAGACAAAATGATCTAATCGGCGGGAGACGGGAGAGATGATGGGGGGCTTCAGAATTGTTGCACGCGGAAGGGGGTGTACAATGTGGCAGGGTTCAAGCATGCGCGCCCCGTACGGACTCGAAATAATTGAGAACTGCGTAACCTGCCCGCATCGGGAGGACCGGCTCTTTTGCAACCTCCCGCCGGCGGCCGTGCAGCGTCTTTCGGTAATTACGTCGGCATCTTCCTATCCAAAAGGTGCAACGCTCTTTGTGGAAGGACAGGCCCCACGAGGCGTTTTCATCCTGTGCGCCGGACGCGTGAAACTCTCCACGTCTTCGGTCGATGGAAAAACCCTGATAGTAAGAATTTCGGAGCCGGGAGAAGTATTGGGATTGCCTGCCACGATTACAGGTAAGCCTTATGAACTTACTGCCGATGTGATCGAGACCACGCAGGCGAATTTTATCTCCCGGACAGATTTTCTGAATTTTCTCCGCGAACATGGCGAGGTTTCCCTGCGCGTGGCCCAGCAACTGGGCGAAACCTACCATGCGGCTGTCGCTGAAATGCGATCCATCGGGCTATCGCATTCGGCCGGAGAAAAACTGGCGCGGTTTCTGCTCGATTGGTGCGCCAGCCACGGAAACGGGAAAGGAGAGATTCGCGCGAAGCTGACGCTGACTCACGAGGAAATCGCACAAATGATCGGCGCATCCCGCGAAACGGTGACGAGACTCTTCACTGACTTCAAGAAGAAGCAGTTCTTGCAGATTCAGGGCTCCACACTTATTATCCGCAACAAGTCCGCCCTCGAAAACCTCATAGACTCTGAAGAATAGCCGGGCTATCCGCGCCTCTTATCACGCTTATGCTTGTGACGCGGGTCACAAGCGACAGTGACAGCCATCACGAGATCCAAACCAGCACTGATGTAGTATCGCGTTCGTTTGAACTACGTCTTTTTTTGGAAAAGGGGCCGGCTGAGTTGATGACACAGTTGGGACTCTCGAAAATCCAGCAAAGTGAAAGAAATCACTCATGAGGAGAGCCAGACATGCCGATGAACAGATACATATGACCCAAATGTGAACAGTCCTGCTGTCTTTTGTTTGATTTGCGAAACTGTGCAATTTTGTACAGTTCGCGCGAGGTTATCGCCTTACGATTACGCACTTTTTGAGGAAATAACGATTACAAGCGTTGAACTCGAACGGGCAACTGGAGTGCCGGAAGTCGAAGCTAAGCTTAGGAGTAGTTCACACGGAAATTATCGCGAGCGGCGATCGTGGCGGGGTTATGTGATCGTCTCAGCGTCGAGACGCAAAGTTCGATACTTTCTTGGGAGATAGGGGAAGAATTTGATGCCGCACTCCACGGCTTTACGCGTTGCGGGGCTCATTGCAATTGGTTTGCTATCGACGCTGGCCCTGGCACGACCGCAAGAAAAACCTGCGCCCGCTGCAAAGGCCGTGCCTACGGCACAAGAAAAGAGTTCGCCGAATTCGACCGAGGCGAAGCCTTCCGAATACGCTGGCGCGGAAGTCTGCAAGACCTGTCACGCGGAGATTTACAACGGCTGGGAGAAAGGTCCGCACTGGCAGCAGACGTACAAGGAAGGCGGGATCGCGAAGCACGGTTGCGAGGACTGTCACGGCGCAGGTGCCAGCCACGCGGCTGATCCATCCGACACCTCCAAGCTCTTCCTTTTTGAAAAAGCCACCATTAAAGAAATCAATGAGCGCTGCCTGACCTGCCACGCCAGCGGCACGCAGCACATGAATGCTATCAACTCGGAGCATTCGAAGAACGGCGTCAGTTGCGTCTCATGCCATTCGCCGCATCACGGTAAAGATTCGGATTTCTTGCTCGTAAAGTCACAGCCCGAGCTTTGCTATGGGTGCCATCTGCAACAAAAAGCGCAGTTCGATATGCCGTTCCATCATCGCGTGAATGAAGGGCTGATCCAGTGCAGCGATTGCCATAACGTCCACGGCACGGTCAAGCCCCACCAGGTGCGGACTTCCTCCACGCAGGATGCAGTCTGCTTTAAATGTCACACGGACAAGCAAGGGCCGTTTGTGTTCGAACACGCGCCGGTGAAGGTGGATGGATGCGAGTCGTGCCATTTGACGCACGGTGGGCCGAATCCCCACATGCTGAAACTAAGCAACATCAACCTGCTGTGCCTGCAGTGCCACACGACTTCAAGCTTCAGCAGCGCGCCGGGAGCTCCTTCGTTCCACAACCAGGCCAGCTTTTTCCAGTCGTGCGTGTTGTGTCACTCGCAAATTCACGGCTCCAACTTCGATGCAACCTTCTTCAAGTAGAGGAGCAGGCAAGCCGGTAAGCGGGCAGCGAGGTTTACGAATGAGGGCAGAAAAGATATGAAGGGCCGCCTGAGGGTTCACGCGATACCGTTTGCGATCTTTGTCTGGGCGATCTTACTTTCGCCCGCTGCTCGCGCTCAAGACGACTCCGGAGAATTGAAAGGAATTAATTCGGGCGATTACAACATCCATTCGTCCATCGAAGCCGGGTATCGAGTGAGCGAGATCAACGGCAATACAAACACCTACGATACGTTCGAGAACCTCGGTTCCGGCCTTCGTCTTTTCGACTACACGCTGGAGATGCACTCGCTCGATCACAACGGATTCTTGTTCGACAACTTGAGTCTCAGCAACTTCGGATACGGCGGCGATCCAAACGATGTTACGCGCCTCCGCATCGGAAAGAACAAATGGTACGACTTTCGGCTGCTGTTCCGCCGCGACAAGAATTTTTGGGATTACAACCTGTTCGCCAACCCGTTGAACCCGGCAGCGTTGAACCCTGCAGGATCTTTGAGCACCGGCTGCTTTGTGGGTCCGCCCACCGCGGCTTTCCCACAGGGCGCGCCGGCATTCTGCTCGAACCCCGCAGTGCCGCAAAACAATTCACTTCATGCGCTGGATCTCGTGCGCCGTATGCAGGATTACGATCTCACGCTGCTTCCGAATTCAGCGATTCAATTCCGGTTGGGCTATTCCCGAAACCGTAACGAAGGACCCAGCCTTTTCACCACCGACGGGGGCACCATTTCGGCGTTCAATCAAATGAACAGCTATACGACGAACGCCTATCGCGCTGGAGTCGATATTCGAATCCTGCCGCGAACAACGTTTTCTTTCGACGAGTTCCTCAGTTATTTCAAGCAGGACAACGTCGTCACTGATAACCCCGTAACCAATCCGCAGAATTTCGGATTCGTCCTGGCGAACCCTACGGCGTTGGGCACGCCGAACGGCACACCGGTTGATCTGGGAAACATTTGGAGCACGCAAACACACGCCGAGGCCCTTCCTTGCGCGACGCCGATCGTGGCGGGCACGACAAACACCGCCACCCCTACGTGCAACGGATTCTTGTCCTACAGCCAGGTAGGGAATCCGCGAAATTTTATGCCCACGGAGCGGTTCCGCTTCCAATCGAATTATTTCAAGAACCTCGAAATGTCCGGCTCAGTCGGTTACAGCACCAGCAACAACCAGATTCCGAATTTCCTGGAGACCGTGGACGGATATACTGCGCGCAACATCGAGCGCGGAAGCACGACCAGCGGTCCGGCGAATGCAAAGCGTGTGTCGGTGAATGCGAATTGGTCGGGAGTGTATTCCATAACTGACAAGCTCCGCGTCCTCGATGAGTTTCGCTATGACAACTGGCGGATTCCTGGAACGTGGGCGCTCGACGAAACCAATATTTTTGGCACAGGCTTTCCGGGCTTGGCGGGCTTGCAACAGAGTGAGGCGGTCTTCAATGCGACCAATTGCCCGCCTCCCTTCAATGCGCCGACTTGCCCGCAGCATGCGCCGGCAACTTCCACCTCGGCCGGCTCGGCTGCCGATGTGATCACCGGCCTGGCTTCAACGTTTCTGGGCCAAAACCTGAAATCAAATACCTTGGAGCTCCAATATGACTTCAACAGGCGTGTGAGCGCTCATATCGGTTACCTGTACACCAACCGAACGATTGCCCAGTTCGGCCAAGGGGGGCCAACCGACGCGGAGCTGATCTATTATCCGAGTTTCGCAGCGCGCGGCAATTGCGCGACCGGTGCCCCCACCGCCGTAGACTGCGTGCTCAATCCAAACGGATCGGAGACTTACACTGCTCCTGCGGCGGCCAGTCCAACTCGAAGTCTAACAACCATCAATGAGAACGCGTTGTTGCTGGGAGCGGTCGTACGGCCCATGGAGGCTCTGCGCATCACTGGCGACCTGGAGTTCGGTTACAACGACAATTCTTATACGCGAATTGATCCACGCCAAGTGCAGTCGTACAAGATTCATGCGAACTACAAACCGCGACCGTGGGCAATGCTCGATGGCGCGGTTGAGATTCATGAAAACCGTGACAACGTATTGACTGTGGACAATCTGGAGCACGATCGCTCGTACAGCTTCTCGGCGCTGCTGATGGCGAATCCGCATTTATCCGTGGATTTCGGGTACAACTACTGGAGCGTCTTCACGCAGTCCGAGATTTGTTTTAACTATTCCACAACTTACACTTTCCCGAATCCCACACCTCCTCCCGCTACGCTGACTGGAATTGCGAGCAGCTCTCCCCCCGGAGTCGCTACGACGGCCTGCCCTATTCCGAACGCGTCTGTCGGGGCGCCGCCGACTGCAACTCCGCCTGGAACTGGGCTGGGGGCGCTCTCCACTTACAGCAGCACGGATCATTTCGCCCACGCCGCCGTGATGTGGAAACCCACGAAGCGGGTGACGGCGATGCTTGGCTATGGCGGCAGCTTTGTGCGCGGCAATACGATTTTTCTGAATCCACTCACGCCTTCCGGCACACTTGATTTCAACTACCAAAGGCCGTACGCGTCGGTTGCGATCGATGTTTATCGCAATCTCAGCTACAAGATGGCTTGGAATTATTACGGGTTCACCCAATTGGGAAACACGACCCCATTTGGACTTGCGGCGATTCAATCGGCAAATTTTAACGGCAGCAATGCTACATTCTCGTTCCGGTATGCCTTCTGAAATGATTCCCTAGGAGGGATGAAATGAATCATCGAATGGTTCGGTTGAGGTCGGCCGTTCTTCTGTTGGTCGCTGTCGTTTTAGTGGTGGCCGCTCCGGCGCATGCGCAGGACGCCGGCGCGTTATACAAAGCCAAGTGCTCCGTATGCCACTCGGACGATGGGAGCGGAAGCGGAGCAACAGGGAAGCAATTAGGCGCGAAGGACCTGCGGTCCGACGACGTACAGAAGCAAACGGACGCGCAGTTGAACGACAGCATATCGAATGGTGTGGGCAAGAAAATGCCGGCATACAAGGGTAAGCTGACGGACGACCAGATTAAGGGTCTCGTCGCGTACATCCGCGAACTGGCGAAGAAGAAGTAGCAAAAGTCTGCAACGGCCCGGAAACACGGCCCCTCCACTGAGGGAGGAAGCAACCAGAGGACTTGTGATAGGTATTCTCATCTGTCAAATTGCGCTCAGCATTGTATTGGCCGCTATCTTTTTGATTCGCCCTTCCCTGACGAGCGCGGCGGGCTGGAAGATCGTGGCCTTTATTGGATTGTGTGTGCTTCCGGCTCTTTGCATTGTGGGAGGGATGAACACGCACGTGCAGCGCTCCGAACAGACACGATTCTGCATTTCCTGCCACGTGATGGTTCCTTATGGACAAAGCCTGTACGTGGACAGCCCCACGCCCATTCCCGCCCAACATTTTCAGAACCACAGAGTGCCCGCGGACATGGCTTGCTATTCGTGCCACGCGGACTACACCATCTACGGCCCGCTGAACGATAAGCTGCAAGGGCTGAAGCGAATTTACATGCAATACGTGAGTACCCCGCCTAATCCGGCGGCGATCCGCATAGCAGGCGGATTCAAGAACGCCCAATGCTTGCACTGTCACCTGGGCGCCCGCAATTTCGAGGAGAACCCAGTGCACTCGGCGATGATAGATTCGCTGAAATCGAATCAGACGTCATGCCTTACCAGCGGCTGCCACGATACCGCGCACGATGTGGCGAATCTGGACCACGCGAAGTTTTGGAAGGCTGTCCAATGAGACTTAGTGAAATCGGAATGCGGCGTCTTTTGCAAGTTTCCAGTGCCTTGATCATCGTGGGCCTGCTCCTCGAAATTGTGAGTCTCGTGTGGTTTCACCCCCTCTCGTTCGTACTGTTTGCGTTCATAGCCGCGACTCTGATCGGCCTGGGGATTCTGGTCTACCTAGCGTCGCTCGTGTTTGTTGTCACGCCGGCCGCGGGGAATCGGAACTAAGCACACTGCCAATATCCATCGAAGCAATCCCGAACTACCGTAATCGGCAGGTCTAATAGCAAGCGCGCCGCGCTATCCTTTCAGAACCTTCAATGATGGATGAGGTGAAGAAGAATTACTGCTGCCAACCGCCGCCGAGTGCACGGTAAAGCTGGACGAGGCTCTGGTACTCGTTGCCGCGCGCCTGTGCCAGGGTGAGCTCGGCAGAGAAGAGTGAGCGCTGGCCGTCCAAGACTTCCAGATAGGTGGTGGTGCCACCTCGATAGCGCATGACGGAAAGGCGGACTGACTCTGCCAAATCCGCTACCACCTGCTGCTGCTGGACGCGAACCTCACGGAGTTCCTGGTATCCGATCAGTGCATCCGACACATCTCCGAAGGCGCGCTGAATCGCTTGCTTATAAGCAGTCAAAGCTTGTTCGTGCTGGGATTCGGCCAAGTGCAGACCGCCGGTGAGAGCGCCGCCGGTGAAAATCGGCTGGCTCACGCTTGCGCCGTAGGACCAGATTGCAGTCTGCGAACCCATCAAACTCGAAAAAGAGCTGCTGCGTCCAAATGCGCCGCCGCCCGAGCCGGTGAGTGAGATCTGGGGGAAAAAGGCAGCCTTCGCGACGCCAATTTCGGCGTTTGCGGCGACGAGGAATTGTTCGGCCTGGCGAATATCAGGGCGCCGAGCCAGCAGCGAGGACGGCAGGCCTGCCGGGACCTCCGGAGGAATGAACTGCTCCGGCAATTTGAGGCCGCGCTTCACGGGACCGGGGTAATTGCCAAGCAGAATGTTGATTGCGTCTTCTTCCTGGCCAATTTGCCTTTCAAGGTCCGGTAACTGCGCGTTGGCGGTGTCGAGCACTTGCTGCGCCTGAAGCACATCGAGCTTCGTAGCTACGCCATGATCCAGGCGCAACGAAGTCAGCCGGACGGAGCCTTCCTGCGTCTCTACTGTGTCTTTGGTGATTTGAAGCTCGAGATCGAGCTGAAGGAGCGAGAAGTACGCGCTGGCCACGTCGCTCACGAGGGTCAGCGTAACGGTGCGCTGCCCGTTCTCGGTCGCGAGCAATTGGGCGCGAGCCGCTTCGGTGGCGCGCCGAAGTTGGCCGAAGAAGTCGAGCTGAAACGAGACGTCCGCAGCAAGCTCCAGCAAATTTGCTTTCAACGGAAAAAACTGTGATTTGCCACCCGCGAAATTGGCGTCGCCTGACACTTGCGGGAAAAGACTCGAGCGCGTTATGGCGACTTGAGCGCGAGCGGCGTTGATGCGTTCGGTGGCGATCTGCAGGTCGTAATTCTGCTTTAGCGCGGTGCGAATCAGGTCTTGCAGTTGCGGATCCTGGAAGACTTGCCACCAGGGCAGATCTGCGAAGGAAGCTGCCTGAGCCTGCGCTTGCGGGTTATCGCTGAGATCGCGATACGCGATGGGAGTCTGCACGGCGGGCCTGTGATAGTTGGGACCGACCGCGCAGCCACCGACCAGACTGAAAGTCAGAATCGCGGCCAAGCTTAGGGAAATCCATGGCCGCAGTACTCTCATGATTCGCTCCGACACGTTGCGCACGTTCATCAATCGGTGAGGCATGTCAGTCTCCCTCCGCCGGCGCGGGCGTGGTCTGAACTCCTGAGGGGGCCGGCTGCTTATCTCCACCGGACCATTTCTCGACCAGATAGAAGATCGCCGGGATCAGGAAAATACCGATCAGGCTTGCCGCCAGCATGCCCCCGATCACGGTAGTCCCCATGATTTGGCGGGAAACGGCGCCGGCGCCCGTAGCAATCCAGAGAGGCACGCAGCCGAGGATGAAGGCAAAGGAAGTCATAAGAATCGGACGGAGGCGCAGCCGGGCTCCTTCGAGCGCGGCGTCAACGAGGGGCTTTCCTTTTTCGAGTTGATCCTTGGCGAACTCGACAATCAAAATGGCGTTCTTCGCCGATAGGCCGATCAACATGACCAGCCCGATTTGCGAATACACGTCCGTCTCGATCTGCACCATATAGGGCGGATTGAACATTCCAACGATGATACGGCGTAACCACAACACGAGGAACGCGCCAAACACCGCGACTGGAGTGCTGAGCAGCACGCTGAACGGCAGCGACCAACTTTCGTACAAAGCCGCGAGAATTAAGAACACGAAAAGCAGCGACAATCCAAAAATCGCCCACGAGGGCACGCCTTCCCGCGCCCTCTGCTCTTGATAGGAGATCCCCAAGTAATCAAAGCCCATCTCACCCGGCATGGTTTCTTTGAAGACTTCTTCGAGGGCCGCCGTGGCCTGCTCCGAGCTATAACCCGGAGCCGCTGCGCCGTTGATCTGGGCGGAACGATACTCGTTGTAACGCATGGTAAATTCGGGACCGGAGCGCGGCGTGATTTTGGTGAGGGCAGAAAGCGGAACGTTGTCACCCTTATTATTCCGGACATAGAACTGCCCCACATTTTCCATCTTGGCGCGATATTCGTCTTCCGCTTCGATATAAACCTGCCATTGGCGCCCGAAGCGGTTGAAGTAATTGATAAACGCTCCACCCATGAAGGCTTGAATGGTGTGGTAGACGTCCGCCAGCGGGACACCGAGTTTCAGCACCTTGTCGCGGTCGACGTTAATGTACTGCTGCGGAACGCTAGCCAGGAAGGTGGTGCTTACGCTGGCAATTTCAGGGCGTTTACGAATGGCTGCGAGGAATATGTCTAAATTCTTCGATAGAAATTCGACATCTTTTCCAGCGCGGTCCTCAAGAACGAAAGTGAATCCCCCTGAGGTGCCGACGCCGGGGATCGCAGGAGGCGAGAAACTGAACACGATTCCTTCCGGAAGCTGGCTCAGCGCGCGATTCAGGTGAGCTTTGATCTCCTGAAATTGTTCGGCTTTTGTTTTTCTTTCTCCCCAGGGTTTGAAGGTGACGAAGAAGAACGCGTTGTAACTGGTGCGTACAAAGCTCAACAAACTGAAGCCGATGACGCTGGTGGTGTACTCGACGCCCGGTGTTTCAGACACGATTTTTTCCACGGCCCTGGCCGCTTCATCGGTGCGTTGCAGGGACGCCGCGTTTGGAAGTTGCATGTTGATGTACGCGTAACCCTGGTCTTCGTCCGGCAGGAAACTCGACGGCACACGGCTGCCAAAGAAGCCAGCCGCAACCACTACGATTACGAGTATCAAGATCGCGACGAAGCTTTTACGAATTAGACCTCTGCAGACAAAAACGTAGCCATCGGTGGCGCGCCCGAACATGCGATTGAACCAATCGAAGAATCTTCGGAGAACGCCCGAGCTCGGTTCCTTTTTCCGGAGGAGCAGGGCGGAGAGCGCCGGGCTGAGAGTGAGCGCGTTGAAAGCGGAGAGCAGCACTGATATCGCGATGGTGACGGCGAATTGCTGGTAGAGGCGTCCGGTGATTCCGGGAATGAAGGCAGTGGGCACGAACACCGCGGACAGGACCAGCGCAATTCCCACCACGGGGCCGGAAAGCTCCTCCATGGCTTTCAAGGCCGCGTCCTTGGGCGTCATGCCTTCTTCGATGTGCCGCTCAACTCCCTCAACCACGACGATCGCATCGTCCACGACCAATCCGATCGCCAGAACGAGGCCGAACAGCGAAAGCGTGTTGAGCGAGAAACCGAACACGGGGAAGAATATAAATGTGCCGACGAGCGAAACCGGAACGGCCAAAAGCGGAATCAAGGTAGCTCGCCAACCTTGCAAG
>Ga0187863_10001984_pt1 | contig 15899 bp, 11 predicted proteins | sample June2016WEW_11_1_FD_132975 | JGI IMG/M metagenome (GOLD analysis project Ga0187863, IMG submission 132975) | Peatland microbial communities from SPRUCE experiment site at the Marcell Experimental Forest, Minnesota, USA - June2016WEW_11_10 | ecosystem: Environmental > Terrestrial > Soil >... | reverse complement strand
GGAAACCGTCCAGCCTTCCAACCCGAGCTTGCGCAGCTCCTCCTCAATCGCGCGCAGGTCCGCTCCGGCGTCCACCAGCGCGCCCAGCACCATGTCGCCGCTGATGCCCGAAAAACAATCGAAATACGCGATCCGTGAGCTCTTCATGTCCTTCAGCTGTTAATGCCGCAAATGATTGAAAAAACGATACTAGTCTGGCATCCGCACCCTGTCAAATTTGCGCTGCGGCCACGTCGTGAAAACGAAATGCTCACAACATGCGAATCCTTGAATTTCATTCAGCCTCGTGCTAGCGTCGCTCGTGATTAAATTTAAAATATCGGCAATCAAGTCGGGCGATACGGAGAAGTTGCTCACGCCTTCCCGCTCCATATTCAAGGCCTCATACCGGTTTTTGTCCTCGCAAACGCGAATATTAAATCGCCAAACTCCGGAAGTAGAACACCTCGTAACTCAAAGAAAACAAATGACGGCGACGAGCTCAAATCGCCAAAAAATCACATTCTGCCCGCCGCGTTTTTGGCATCCTTTCCCGACCACCGGCAGACAGATTTCGCGGGACCCTGCTCGTGTATAAGACCGTCGAAAATCGAATCCGCAAAGCGCTGAAGCACCATATTCACGAGCGCTACAAAGTGGATGTGCCCATTGTACTCGAGCGCCCGCCGAAGCTGGCCATGGGCGAAGCAGCCTCCCCGCTGTGCTTCGAACTCGCCAAGCAAATGAGAAAACCGCCGCGCGCGCTGGCGCAGGAGATTGCAAATTCGCTGAAACCAGTCCCAGGAGTCGCGCGCATCGAAGTGGCCGGCGGAGGCTACCTGAATTTCTTTTTCGACCGCGCCCAGTTTTTTCGCGCCGCATGCGAAGAAGCCGGACACGAATCCGCCTCGCCCGTCGCAAACGCCCCGAAGACTGTCGTCGAGCACACCAGCATCAATCCGAACAAAGCCGCGCACATTGGACACGTTCGCAACGCAGTCTTGGGCGACACCTTCGCGCGATTGCTCCGCCACGCCGGCCGCCGCGTCGAAGTCCAGAATTACATCGACAACACAGGCGTGCAGGTCGCTGACGTGGTCCTCGGCTTCCTCCACCTCGAAAAAAAATCGCTGGCCGAAATAAAAGCGCTGGCCGCGGCACCCAAATTCGACTACCTCTGCTGGGATCTCTATACCCGCGTGACGCAGTGGCTCCCAGAAGACAAATCGCGCCTCGAACTTCGCAATCAAACTTTGAAAGAAATCGAAGAGGGCCATGGCGATACCGCGAAAGCCGGCGAAGTAATCGCAACCGCGATCGTGCATTGCCATCTGCGCACCCTCGACCGCCTGGGTATCGATTTCGACTTGCTCTCGCAGGAAAGCGAAATCCTTCACCTGAAGTTCTGGGACGCCGCCTTCAAAATGCTTAAGGAGCGCAACGCAATTCAGCTCGCCACCTCAGGAAAAAATGCCGGCTGCTGGGTGATGCAGCTTCCTTCCCAGCGCGACGCCGCGGATGACGAATCTAACACCGCTGCCGAAGCCTCCGAAGCTAAGCCCGAAGAGCCACCCGAGGAAGCCGAAGCAAAGATTATCGTGCGCTCCACCGGGACCGTCACCTATGTCGGCAAAGACATCGCGCATCATCTTTGGAAATTCGGCCTGCTCGACCGCGATTTTCACTACCGGCGTTTTCACAAGCATCCCGACGGCCACGAAGCCTGGGTCACTTCCAGCGATCGCGACGACCCCGGCGCGCCCTCTTTCGGCCACGCGCACGATGTCTTCAACGTGATTGACTCGCGCCAAGCCTATCCGCAGCAGGTTGTCGTGGCCGGCCTGCGCGCCCTCGGATACGACGAAGAAGCCGATCACTTGAAACATTTCGCTTACAACGTAGTTGCCCTCACGCCTCGTTGCGCGCAGGAAATGGGCTACGAAATTCCCGCGGAGGACGCCAAGAAGCAGTACGTAGACGTGAGCGGCCGCAAAGGTCAGGGCGTGAAAGCGGACGATCTGCTCGACCGCCTGGAAACCAGCGCGCGCGCAGAAGTGGATTCGCGCCATCCGGAATCGCCCGAAGCCGAACGTGCCGCAATCGGCCATGCCATCGCCATCGGAGCACTGCGATATTTTCTTCTGCGTTTCACGCGCTCTACGGTTATTGCTTTCGATTTTGAGGATGCGCTCAGCTTCGAAGGAGAGACCGGCCCTTACGTGCAGTATGCGGTCGTTCGTGTGAACGGAATTTTGCGCAAGGGCGCCGAGCTAGATCCCGACATCGGCGCCGAGAATTCCAGGAATATAGAGCGGTTGAAGAGCGGCGCGCTCGATGTCGCGCCCTTTCTCGCTGCGCCGGCGGGTGACGACCTATGGGATATCGTTTTGCTGGCAGGCTCGCTCGACTCGCGAGTGGAATTCGCCATCTCGGCGCAAGAACCGGCGATTCTCGCGCGTTTCGCCTTCGAACTCGCGCAAGCCTTCAACGTCTTCTACCACAAGCACCACATCCTGTCGGAAAAAGACGCCGAAAAGCGCGCCTTCCTCCTGCTGATCACAGCACTGGTGCGCGAGCAATTAGTCACCACGCTGGGCATCATGGGGATTACCGCCCCGGAAAAAATGTGATGGCTGACTTCCGCGGCTACATTTTCAGCGCGAAATCCACGATGGAGCGAATGGCGACGCCGGTCGGCCCCTTCGCGAGCCACGGACGCCCTTCATCAACCCAGCAAGTCGCCGCGATGTCGAGGTGTATCCACGGCGTGTCCTCGGCAAATTCCTTTATGAACCACGCCGCCGTGATCGCGCCGCCGCCTTTGCCCGTGCCGGTATTGCGGATGTCCGCGATGTTGCTCTTGATCATCTCCTGGTACTCGTCGTCCATCGGCATGGGCCACATTTTTTCGCCGGCAGCCTTTGCGCTTTCCAAAAACTGGTCGAGGTATTCCCGCGGTGTGCCAAATGCGCCGACGTGCACGTTTGCCAGCGCTACCTGGATGGCTCCCGTCAGCGTAGCAGCGTCGATCAAATGAGTGCAGCCCAATTTGCGCGCGTAGCAAATACCGTCGGCGAGAATCAGCCGGCCTTCCGCGTCGGTGTTAATGATCTCTATCGTTTTTCCAGACATGGCCACTTGCACATCGCCCGGTTTCTGCGCCCGGCCTCCGGGCATATTCTCCGTCGCGGGAATCACCGCGATCACCGGCACCGCAGGCTTCAACGCCGCAAGCGCGCGCATCGCACCCAGCATGGTTGCGCCGCCGCCCATGTCGTACTTCATTTTCTCCATGTTATCGGCCGGCTTGATGGAGATACCGCCGGTGTCAAACGTCACCGCTTTGCCCACGAGCCCCAACACCGGCCCACCCGGTCGCGCATTTTCTGGGGTGTATCTCAGGACGATCACCCGCGGAGGTTCCACGCTGCCTTGCGCTACGCCAAGTAGCGCTCCCATCTTCAAATCCGAAATCTTCCGCTCGTCCAGGATTTCCACCGAAAGTCCCGCTTCCTTCGCCATGGCTTCGGCGCGCGTGGCCAGCATGCTGGGGGTGAGGCGGTTGGAAGGCTCGTTGATCAGATCCCGCGCGAAATTCTGAGACTCTGCAAGCACACGGCCATGTTCGATTGCGGCCGTAAGGTTAGCGCCCAGTCCGGCATCGAAGTTGGCGAGCGAAACGGATTGAATTTCGCGGTTCGGCTTTTTCTCCGTGTGGTATTTGTTCGATTCGAAATCGGCGGCGATCAATCCCTCCACCACAGCTTGCGCCGCGTTCGGCCCGCGTTCGCCTTCCTGGGTGACAAATACGAATTTCTTCACTCCGTGGGACTTTAGGTAGCGCAACGCAGTACCGGCAATTTTTCGCAAATCGCCCGTTTCAAATTTGTCCCGCTTCCCGGCGCCTACCAGCAGCAGGCGTTGGGCCCCGAGCCCGGCGGGGAAATGAACGAGCACAAGTTCGAGCGCCTTCCCGGTCAGTTCTCCACTCTCCACCAGGGAGGCAAGCCGGCCGTTCATGGCGCGGTCAATTTCGCCTCCCACTCCTTCGAGCTTGTTTTCCCGGTCGAATATATAAGTTACAAGCGCGTCTGTAGAAATAGAAGAAAACGGCTTCGTCTCCAGTTGTATCTGCATGTTCCCCTTTTTAATCTATCGCCGTCGAGAGCGGAAGATCGCTTCGCTGGCTTCTCGTTTAGCTTCTTTTTGTCTTTCGGATTCGCGGCGATCGTGAAACTTCTTTCCTTTGGCCACCGCCAATTCGCATTTTGCTATGCCGTCGCGAAAGTAAATCTTCGTCGGCACCACGGTCATACCCTTTTGCTGAGTTTGAACCAAAAGCCTCTCAATCTCGCGCCGCTTGATCAGCAGCTTTCGTTTTCGGAGAGGGTCATGATTGCGAAAGCCCCCGGGTAGATACTCCGGAATGTGACAGTTTACCAGCCAAGCCTCGCCGCCGCGAATTTCCGCGTAGGCGTCCCGCAATGTTCCTTTGCCCTCGCGCAATGTTTTTACTTCGGTTCCAACAAGCACCAGCCCCGCTTCCAAGCTATCGAGCAGATGATAGTTGTAGGAAGCGGCCCGATTCTGCGCAACAATCTTGACCCCTTCGTGTTGAGACTTGTTGGCGTTCGATTTCACGCCAACCATGATAGCCGCCGCACGCAACGCGCTGCAAGTCGCAGATTTCGCCCGGTTTCACCCGAGAGCGCACGATTTTCACATTGCCTTGAGCGAATATGAAACTTGATCCGTCTAATGTACTTACCCAGCACAATGCGGACCATTCCTTGCGGCATCTTATAGCGGGTGCTAGACTTTACGAAGACGCATGGAAACCGCGCGGAGGAACCTTTTTGCGCCGATTGGGATGCTTTTCACTTTTGTTGCTCGTGGCTTCGTTGCTTGCTGGGTGCCCAAAGTCCGGGGCGGGCTTGGACTATGACGCCGGACGTAAGGCCGAGAATATTCAGGATTACGACACTGCGCTGGTCCATTACGAACGAGCTCTCCGCGTGGACCCTACCAACGCCGAATACAAGCTGCGCGCTCAGCAAATGCGCTATGAATCAGCGGTAACACACGTGAAGCAGGGCCAGGTAGCGCTGAAAAGGGGTGACCTCCAGCTCGCCCTGGGTGAATTCCAAAAAGCTCAATTAATCGACCCTTCTAATTCGGCCGCGGACCAAGAAGTTAAGCGAACCATGGACCTGATCGCGCAAGGTGCGGCCGAGGCCCCGAAACCGGTCAACCCCGCCCCTCCGGAGGATGATCAGCTTCTAGCGGCGCCTCCAGAGTTGAAGCCGCTTTCGCGCGAGCCAATTAATTTGAAGATGACGAATGATGCCCGCGTGGTGTACGAGACAATCGCCAAGCTTGCAGGCTTGAGCGTAGTTTTCGATCCGGATCTTACGGCCAAGCGGATTACGATTGAGTTGCCGAATGTAACCCTGGAACAAGCTCTCGACACGGTGTCGCTCGCGAGCAAAACTTTCTGGAAGCCGGTGACTCCGAGCGTGATTTTCGTGGCGCCGGACCAGCCGCAAAAGCGCAAGGACCTCGAGGATGAAGTCGTTAAGACGTTTTATCTCTCGAACACGATCACGCCGCAAGACTTGACCGAGATAGTGAACGGGCTGCGCCAGCTGCTTGACTTGCACCGCTTGCAGCAGGTGAACGCGCAGAATGCGATCGTGATCCGCGACACGCCCGACAAGCTGGCGCTCGCGGCCAAGATCATCCGCGACATCGATAAGTCGAAGCCGGAGATTTTGCTTCACATTCAGGTGATGACGGCGAGCGTTGACCGCCTTCGCGACTTAGGTATTCTTCCAGGCCAATCCATAGCGGTCGCGTTCAACCCCCGGACGTCTCTGCAGCCAAATAGCTCAACGACCGGCACGGGTACAACGACGACTAGCACAACGACTACCACTCCGCAGGTTACCCTGAATAATTTGAAGCACCTGGGCACTGCGGATTGGAGCATCACCCTGCCGGGCGCGCAAGCAAATGCGATCTTGACCGATAGCCAAACGAAAATCGTCCAGGATCCGGAGCTTCGTGTCACCGATGGACAGAAAGCCACGCTGAAAATCGGCTCGCGCGTTCCGGTAGCAACCGGGAGCTTTCAAGCCGGCGTGGGAGTGGGCACTACCGGTTCAGCGGGTGTGGTGAATCCCCTGGTTAACACCCAATTCCAGTACATCGACGTGGGCGTGAACATCGAGGTGACACCCCGAGTACATCCCGACGGCGAAATTAGCATGAAGCTGACCGTGGATATTTCTCAAATCACCGGTACCGATAGTATCGGCGGAATCAATCAACCGGTCATCGGCCAGAAAAAAGAGGAAGTTGATATCCGCCTGAAAGAGGGAGAAGTCAGCGTACTGGGCGGACTGATCGAGCGAACGGATACGAAGCTGGTCAACGGCATTCCGGGTTTGGGCGAAATTCCCGCAATACGCTATTTATTTTCAGACAATAGCCATGAGATCGAGGAAGACGAAACTCTAATCGTCGTGACCCCTCATGTCATTCGGCTGCCTTCGTTTTCTGCCGAGAACCTTCGTTCGATGGCAGCGGGCACAGACTCAAACGTGCGCACCTATCGCGAAGATTCTGAAGTGATGCCTGAAGGAGGACCGACGCAGCCCGCAGCTGCGGCCGTTGCTCCGACTCCAGCGGTGGCTCCCGCCATGATCCCGACCTCCGCGCCACAAGCGGGAACTCCGGCTGCTCGGCTTCACTTCGAGCCTGCGGCGACAACGATGAAGACCGGTGACACTACAACACTGGGCCTCGCGGTTTCAAATGTGAACGATCTATATTCAATCCCGCTTCTCGTGCACTACAACCCGGCGGTGGTTCAAGTGGAAGAAGTTCGCAACGGAGGATTTCTCTCGGGCGGAACGCAGGAAATTGCCATCGTCCAGCGAATCGATTCGCAGCGCGGCGAAGTGGTAGTCTCCGCTACGCGCCAGCCCAACACGCCGGGAATAAATGGTACTGGAACGCTGCTGGGCTTCGTTATCCGCGCAATTGCGCCGGGCAATTCGTCGCTCCAGATATTGCAAGTGAATGCGCATGATTCGCAGCAACGGACAATTCCGATGGTTTCCGGAGAAGCCACGATTCAGGTGCAGTGATCGCGATGAGCAGGATTTTCAGCCGTCAAGTTGAAGGCAGTTCCCCTCGGCCGCAATTGTCAGCTTCCGGATTTTTCCGGAGCGCGCGCCCCCGCGCGACAGGAATGACGCTGATCGAACTGGTCCTGGCTTGTGCGATTCTTCTGGTGTTGGCGACAGCGGCGATTCCTTTGGCACGCGTCACCGTGAAGAGGCACAAAGAGGACGCCCTTCGTTACGACCTGCGGCAAATGCGTGACGCTATCGATCGCTACAAAGATGCGGCTGACAAGGGACAAATTCAAGTTCAAGCTGGCACCGAGGGATATCCGCCCGATTTGCAGACATTAGTTCACGGCGTGGCGTTAACCGGGGTTACCGGTAAAAATGTCCGGTTTCTGCGCAGAATTCCAATCGACCCGATGACCGGAAATCAAGATTGGGGAATGCGCTCCGTTCAGGACGATACGGATACCACTTCCTGGGGCGGTACGGATGTCTTCGACGTATTCACCAAGTCATCCGGCACTGCACTGAACGGCACCAAATACTCGGATTGGTAATTGCGTTCGGGGGTTGGGCAATGATGCACAGGGATAAATGCAAATCGAATAGTGACTCTGGGCACCGCGCAATTCAGCGCGGGTTTACGCTGATTGAATTGATGGTTGTGATCGCAATTATCATGATCCTAGCTACTATTGCCGCGGGAAACTATCAAAAGTCAGTTGTACGAGCAAAAGAAACGACACTGCGCACCGACCTGAAGGTCATGCGCGATGCCATTCAGCATTACACGGAAGACAAAGAAGCGGCGCCGTCATCGCTCGATGATCTCGTAAGCTCGCACTACATCCAACAGATTCCAACCGACCCGATGACGAATGCGAAAGACTGGAACACGGTCTCGGAAGATTTGGACGTTAGCCCGGAACAAAGCGCTTCGGGAATCACGGACGTGCACTCGGCATCAGACAAAATATCTCCGTTCGAGAATGATCCTTACAGCTCGTGGTGAGGGGCTGACTCCACCTGTGAAATGTAGCGCTGATTCGAGGCACCGGGGTGCAAGGCGCTCAAAAATTAGTGGTTGGGTCGATTTGACCGCACCGCGCACATCCGCTATCATGTTTTCGCGGGGTGGAGCAGCCTGGTAGCTCGTCGGGCTCATAACCCGGAGGTCGTTGGTTCAAATCCAACCCCCGCAACCATTTCTTTTATTCCGCATTCCCTGCCGTCTTCCTGAGCCCGAAAACCCGGGCTGACATTCTTCCATTCGGCCCGGCTTCACCGGGCCGGGGCCGGAGGTCGTTGGTTCAAATCCAACCCCCGCAACCATCTCCTTTCTTCCTCTTTCCCTGCTTGATTCCTGAGCCCGAAAACCCGCCTGACATTTTTCCAATGGGAGGACTTACTTCGTTACCGGCGGATTCGCAAAACCAGTCGCAGAGCTGATTCGACCGTCGGGTCCGAGCACAAACACATTGGTGCCGCTCATCAGCTCCCGGCCGTCGGCGCCGCTCGCGACCCAGTCTGCGAGCACCACGCCTTGGCACTGACGCACGTCGCCCTTTCGCCGCATTCGCACACCTGGCATGAATCGCTGGGCGGCTCCCGCGTGGGCCGAGAGATCAGTCAAGCCATCGAGCAAGCTGAAGCGGTCGCGAAAACCCACATCGGGCGTAGCTATTCTGGCAAACGCCTCCCGTCGAGCAAGGTCATCAGTGACAGCCCATGCTTCAAACCATTCATCCACGACTCCGGCCGCGCCCGCGAACACTTCATCGGAGACAATGTTTGCGAAAAGCGAAAGCTGAAAGCGCCAGCCTTGCACGTGCTCGTCACGCACCGCCGATTCGGGAAATTCATGGAGAAGATGAAGGCGGGTGCCGCCTTCGCAGGGCTCCAGAGAGATGGTCACACGTGAGCTGCCCGCAGGGATCGGCTTGCCGGTCGCAAATCCGTAAGTGAACACGATGCGTTCCGGTGGAACCACCTCGAGGACTTCGCCAAGCGCTTCCACTCCACCGGGGTGGCGAACGAGGACCTTTCCTCCAGCGCGAGCGTCAATGGAGGAACCGACGCCCCACCACTTCGCCCACCTCGCGCTGTCGGTAAAGAAACGGAAAACAGTCCCGGGCGATGCTTGAATTACGACTGAGCGATCCAGTTTGTGCGTAAGTGGTCCCATGATTCAACAACCTCCTAGGTTTTTCTCCGGCGGCGGCGCGGACGCGGGCCGCGCCGGGACTCCTCTAGCTCGGCCTCGAGCTTTAGTCCCCAGAGCTTGTCGTCCCACATGCGTTCCAACATCTCAGCGAACGTACCGAGGGCTTCGCGCCGGGCGCGGTAAAACCTGCGGCGGCTTTCAGCTCGCGCTTCCACCAAGCCATCTTCGAGCAAGGAGCGGAGTTGCAGGGAAACGGCTCCGAAGGTCACGTCCGGCATCGCGCGATGAATGGTTCCGGCGCTCAGTTCCTCATTCCAAACGAGGCGAAGAATTTCACGCCGGCGGGGCGATGCGAGAGCGGCGAGAACTGTGGCTTGCGAGGACACACCGTTATTTTAGATAAAACTAAAATGATGTCAAGCGTCCATTTCCGCCGGACCAACCGGCCAGCAAATGGCCCGAGGTTTATCCAAACGCAAAGATTTCAGGTCTCATGGCTGAGTTTGCAGCTTCGGTGGATCGGAGGGAACCGTGTAGGGTTTTCCGTCGTGTAGATAGAGGCGGGATGCCTCCTCGCGGTTGAAGGGTCTCGCACCGCGGCGGCCGAACACGGACAATTGATTGCCGCTTTCGTCAACGGCGCGATCGCGATCGGTTCCTTTTGAGATCGCAAGCGCGGGGGCGGCCGTGCGGTACGTAGCGATGAGTTTTGGAGTGGGGCGCGGACTAAATCCGTAGGCGTTCGGTGAATCTTCCGGAGACAAAATTTGCAGAATGCGGAGGCCGTTGGCGCCGTCGGCGACGAAGGCGAAAGCGCTCGCGTCGACCATTCCGATTTTCACGTCGCGTACGTCATTCAATTTGCCGTCAGCGGAAAACATCTGATCGAGTTTTGGCTGCGCCGGGCGTTCGACATCCACAATCGCGAGGCCGTTTTTTCCGGCGGCAATGTACGCGTATGTGCGCGCAACATAAATATTACGAGCATCTTGGAGCGCTACAGCGGCGTTTGGTACGACGCGCGGATGATCCAGTTCAGTAACGTCGAGAACTTTCAGGCCGCTGCGATCGACAACGAAAGCGTAGCGGAACTGGATCGCGATTCCCTGCGGGTCATTCAAATCAGGCGCGCCGACCACCGCTGCGACTCGCGGTTGCAAGGGCTTGTCGAGGTCCACGACGACCAAGCCGCGGTCGCACAAGATGTAAGCGTACGTGCCGGCAATCGTGATGCGTCGCGCGCCATTCAAGATTCCGCCAGGGTTAAATGCCAGCGCTCGTTTCAGAAAATTATTTCTTGGATCGCCATCAAGGAGCGTGCTTACACCGGGAGTTTTGCTTTTCGGGTTCGAGTCTCCGATGACCACGAGGCCTTCATACTTGTCCGCGACGTACAAGTAAGCGTAAATCGCGTGAATCGGCTGCTCTTCGTTTTCGGGGCTGCGCGTGCGAGCCGGATCAATCGCCAGCGTGGAGGGGCTAGCTACCGCCATGGCGTATTTTGTCTTCACGTAAAGCTGCTGGCCCAGCGGCGAAACGGGAGCGGTGATTGTGCGTTCGGAGAAACCCTTGTTGTCTATATTGGCTACGTCGTAAGCCCGGAAACCTCCCTTCCCCAGAGCGGCGTATAAATATTCACCGCGAAGTTGTACATCAAGAACGTTTCCGAGGTGATGATAAGCTTCCTTCAACTGCCGGTCACGGGCGACGTGCTGGCGAAAATTTTCAGGGTATGCCAGACGCTGCAAGTAACTGCCGATGATCGCGGGCGGCTCATCGTGTTCGGCCACGGCGACCGCATCGAAACCCTTGGCGCCGTCAGCGACATAAATGTAGCGGCCCATGAAGTTCAAAAGGTTAGTTCCCTGCAGCAGGACTTGCGCCATCCACGCGTTGTTGTCATTGCGGTCGGAAACGTGGCAATCGTCGCAAGTTTTGGTTTCTTTCGCCCGCACGGTGTGCGGGACGAACGTGCTGAAAGCGGTTCCGCTGAATCCCTCGGCGGAAACTGTCTGCTGCATGTAATAAAGCCACTCGCGATTCTGGTTTTGCGAGCTGACCAAAATGGCGCAAGAGGAACGCGCTGGCGCGACACGATGGCCGGTGACCGTGCCGTCAATCCCCAGCATGAAACCGTCGTCGCGCAAGACCTGAAAATCATAGGCGGTATAGTTGCGGGTGGTGAGACCCTCATTGTGCAGCATGGGCTTTTTCTGATTCGCGGTCATGGACAAGTGACAACCGAAACAGTTCGGCGTCCAGGAAGTGTGGCAGGCGTAGCAAGTCATGCGGCTATTTGCATGGGCTAGCTGCGACGCGTCCGCCGGCACATCGCCCCAAGTCTCGCCGTCTGCTCGAATGGTCTTCGCCCAGCGCGATTTTTCGCTGTAGTGAGGATTACCCGGCGTGATTGTGTCGAGAACCTGGACGACCTCCCACTCCTTGCCGGCCTCAACCATCGAACGCTGGTACAGTTTTCCACCTGTCCACTCAAAGCGCCGGTTACTCCAGGGAGTTCGAAGCGCGTCCAGGTGCGTGCCGCCCAGCGGCGCTGCAGCGCCTGATGAGATCAGAGTGGCGCGCTTATCCACGGTGCCGTGGCAATCCACGCAGTCGAGTTCGGTGGCCGCGCGCGGTTCGCCGTAGAGTTTCCCGTTGCCATGATCGTCCTGCTCGAAATGGCAATCCACGCAATGCATTCCTTTCTCCAGATGGATGTCCGCCAAATGCACTGCTTTGCCGAATTTCTCCGGGTCATCAGGAGAGACGATATTATTTTCCGCGTCGAGGAGATTCCCTTTTCGATCGCGTTTGTAGACCGCGCGAAAAACCCAGCCATGGCTGTGGAAGTCGGCGAACTGGCTTTGCTTTAGCTGCTTGTTGAATTGCTCGCTGCCGATATTCTCCAGGAACTTAGGATCGGCCCACAGGCCTTTTGCGGCCGCACCTTCGGGATTTCTGATCGCTACTTCATATTTCTGCTCTTCCGTCGGATTCCGCTGCGTTTTCGGATACATGAATTCGCCGTCGGCTTCGTTGTCCCACCAGGTATAGCCGAAGTAGGTGGTTTCCATATTCGTTCCGGGATGAATATGGCAGACCATGCATTGGCTGGACGGAATCGACCTTGTGAACGTGTGGCGAATGGGATGTCCCTGTTCGTGCCTCGGAATAGTGGTGTCGGAAGAGGCGCTCTCTCCCAAATTTCCAAACTGTGCGTAGCCAGCCGAATGCCGCGGCGAACGATCGTTGGCATAAACTACGTGGCACGCCGTGCAGCCGCTGCCGCGAAAATCGCCGGGTTCGTCGTTGGTGCCGGGAAGCGAGAGAAGAGGATCGAGAAGGCGCGTTTTTTGCAGTCCCAGAAAAACGGGATCAGTACGAAGCAGAGTGCCGAAACCGCGTTCGCCCAATTTATCATCGGGACGGCCGGATTCTTCCTCGCGGTCGGGATTTCCGATTTCACCTTTCTTCCCGCCGCCGCGTTCGAAAACACGCAACACATTACCGGGTTGAGAGGTTTCCCAGCGGTCCAGAGGCGTGAGCTCGGGCAACACGCCTTTTGAGCGAGTCTCTCCCGGAGTCGGAGTCGGGACAGTCTTGATTGTTTGCGGCAATCCGTCCGCGGAATAGCTCTCGCCAAACCGCGTGTTCTTGAAAGGAACGGAGCCATTGTTGTAAAGCGCCGCGCCCCACAACATGCCGCCATGCGTCATCGTGCTGCTTTTCACTTTGAGAACTTCTGATGCGTGGCATCCCGCCGTTCCGCAAGTTTGTGCCGCCACACGCAGATCACCGGGGTTCACAAAACGGACGTACTCAGAGCTTTCGCGCAGCCATTTGGTGTAAGGGCGCACTTCATTAGCCGAGCTGTCTGCTAGCTGAGCTTCTCGTGGCTGGGGGTGAGCTCTCTTTTTTACCTGTTCATAGGCAGCAGAATTTTCTGCCGTGCTTGCAGGAAGGCTTGCGGTTGAGTCTCCACCATGGCAATCGGTACAGGCCAGGCGAACAGTCCTGGTAGGGTGCATGGTCGGCTCGTCAGTGCTGACGTGGCAGCTGACGCAGCCCGCATTCTTCTGCTCGACGTCGGCCTGCGTCTGTCTGATCAGGCTAGACTGCTGAACTTGGGAATGCGCGTTCGGGCCCGACGCGAGCCACAGCGCAAATCCCGACGCGAAGAGCAGCGTGCAACCTGCAATACGCCATCCGCCGAAGTGCCGCCTCCGCAAGCTTTTCCAGAAGCACAGCCACGCCATGAGCAAAGCTCCCAAAACTCTCGCCCTAATCTCTCAAAACTGGAATCGCAAATCGGTGAAAAATGAGAATAGTGTTCTTCCAGTGTAAATGTCGCGCAACCCTTGTCCTGGGATCAGAGTCGCAGCGCCTGCGGTGATGGAAATGTTTTCCGAAAGCGGAGGCCGGTATCGAACGCCTACGCTTGAATCGACCCCAATGGCATGGTGAATTGGCGAGTCGAAAAGAACCAGTTCCAGCGGCTCGGTGTCCATGAAGCGCAGATAATTCACGTTCACAAATCCGCGCAATTTGGGCGTTATGTCAAAATCCGCGCCAACGTTCGCCAGAAAAATCCCGGGATTCACAAAATTGGATTGGCCTTCGTCCTTGTTCGAACGCAGATCAGGAATCAGGCTATTGCCCGAATTGAGAGCTACACCTGTACCTGTTAGCCGAATGCTCTCGCGGTTCCACAAGCTAAAGATTCCGCCGGCGAATTCGGGGAAATCGTCGATGGAATCGAATCCGCGCGCGCGACTGCTTTCGGGATGAGCAGATCCGGAAGAATAAAAGGCGGAAGTTTTGAAGCGTATCCAGTCTTTGTCTACGGAAAGTTCGAGCGCTGCCATCTGCGCATTGATGGTGACGGCACGTCCGGCAATTCCGTTGAAACTATCATTCCCAAACGCCTGGTAAAAAGCATGCGTGAGATTTATGGGACCAATGTGGCCGTCTCCGGTCCATCCAACGTACGCGGCGTGGATGCTGTGCGGATGCAGAACGCCTTGCGAGAAAACCGCGCCGATCGGGGCTGGCCGAACCAGAAAACCGTTGTCGTCGTAATGAATGGTGGCATCGTCTTTATTGTAGTGGACGCTGAACTGGGCTGTGTAACCCTGAAAGAGGAAATCCTGACGATAAACGTTAGCGATGATTACCTGTTGGTTCCTTAACGCCATGGAATTCAAACCGCTGTTGGTGTTTTTTTCAAGAAAGTTGAAATAGGCGAGATTGTATTGCCGGCGGTTCGATTCCAGGTTGCCGAAAAACCGGATGCCCGGTTGCTCCTCGACAAATAGAAAGCCGCGGAAGTCGCTGTTAAATCCCTGAATGCCGGCGCGCACGGAAATAAAATCGAAATTCGGGCTGAGATCGTGAAGCTTCACTTCTGCGAATGCTTCCTGCAGGCCGATGTGAGAATCCAAACGCGTCGTGCCTTTGTTCACGTTCACATTAACTATGCCCAATTCCTGCACATCCAGATAATTCACGCTAATCGCCGGAGTGATGCGAATGCGCCAATCCACCGGACGGAAAGAAGTGTCTCCGTGAAACAAATCGAAGGAAAAAAGAAATACTTGATCTACAAACGCTTGATTGCCGTTGCCGAAGAAACCGGTCGTTCCGGGAAGTGCGGTGCTGGCGCCGGTCGGCGTCGGCAACCGGCGGCCATCGACAAATGTGTCACTTATGGCGGTGAAGTTGAAGAAAGTTTGCTGGCCGAAGATTGGCACATCGCCCTTCAGCTTGTTCGTGTCGAAAGGATCCCAGAACTTTCCTTTCACGTAAGGATGCTCGCCGCCCGTTCCGTAACGGTTCCAGTCAGGCATGGTAAGAAGCCAGCGGTCAGGCTCCGAACTGAAAACTGGAACGGGAGGCGTAGGGGGCTCAGGAGCGGGCATATTTGCACCGAGCTCGAGTCCCAAGTTCTGCTTCATCTCTGGGTAGCCAATAGCGGGTGGGCCTTCGCCTGCCGCCACTGGAGCGGCCGATGAAGGCAACTGCGGCAGAGCGGTTGAAGGCGCGACCGTGATCGGAATCGGCGTCAGCTTTATTTCCCGAATCACAACGCTTCCAGCATTCAGTTGGATGCCGTCTTCTGTAAATTTCGCGTAACCTGGCGCATCCACGCTCAATTCATATTGCCCCGGTAACACGTCGACAAACCGAAATACCCCTTGGGCATCGCTGCTTTTCCTTTGCTCCTGGCCGGTCGCGATATTTCGCAAAACGACACTCGCGGCAATCACGGGCACCTCGCCGCCGTCACGGACGGCTCCCTGGAGTGCGCCTGTTTTCTGCGGCGCTTGCCCTGGAATACGCTGCTGAGAAGAGGCTTGTTGAATGGAGCTCGAACATTCTGTGCCACGGGTTCGATCTAGCGCGGGTATCACCAAGCTGCCGGCACCGATGGGCGCTGACGAAAACAACGCTATCGCGGACAAACATGCGAGCAGGTATCGAGCCACCGGTTTTCGCAAAAAAGTGTGGGACGCGGAGCGCACCCAAATTGTCCTTGGATGTTTTACGAATTTCACTTCAAGTAAGACTTAACGGTTGTTGCTATCACAGGTCTTTCAGACTGGGCAAGGGATTTCGGCCAG